>Ga0099828_10000914_pt1 | contig 18915 bp, 15 predicted proteins | sample CZO8metaG_2_FD_79338 | JGI IMG/M metagenome (GOLD analysis project Ga0099828, IMG submission 79338) | Vadose zone soil microbial communities from the Eel River Critical Zone Observatory, Northern California, USA - CZOApr15con2H1.8 metaG | ecosystem: Environmental > Terrestrial > Soil > Vadose... | reverse complement strand
TACATACCGGCACTCGGGACTGTAATCTATGGCCGACAAGAGTTGGGTATGGGAATTATGTTCACCACAGTTGAGCCAGAAGACCAACGGATTTTAGCGGGGTGGATAGCGGAACTAGTGAGCATTCCGACAGCAAATGACTGAAACCTCAAATTCCGACGGCGGCGACATTGCGGTGCCAAGATTTCATCTGCACTCACGTCGTAAGGGCAAGCCCCCCAGTCCGGAGCGGCGAGCGAAAATAGGTTCTGCTTTCAAGGGCAAACACTCCTAATCAGAACCGCTCTTTGAAACCGAGGTCTGCTAGCTACTCATAGCGGAGGGCTTCCACCGGGTCAAGGCGGGCGGCCTTGACCGCGGGATACATGCCGAAGAACAGGCCAACGCTCATCGAGGCTCCGACCGCGAGCAGCACGGCCCAGAGCGGCACCGTCGAGGGGAGCGAGGGCAGCCACTCGTTGATCGCGAGGCTGATCCCGACGCCCAGCGCGACGCCAATCACGCCGCCGGCGCTGGTGAGCACCATGGCCTCCGTGAGGAATTGCCAGATGACGTCGCGGCGGCGCGCGCCAATCGCTTTGCGCACCCCGATTTCGCGCGTGCGTTGTGTGACCGACAGCAGCATAATGTTCATCACGCCGACGCCGCCCACCAGCAGGCCAATCGAGCTGACCACCGCGGTTAGCAAGGCGACCGAACCGGTAATTTGCTTGAATTGACTGGCAATTTCCTCAGCCGACGAAAGGCCAAAATTCTCAGGGGCCGAGTAGGGTACGTTGCGCCGGCGTCGCAACACACCGCGGATTTCATCCTGCGCTTCCGCCATGTGTCCAGGGACAACCATGGCTCCGATAAAATGTTCGTCATCGTTGGGGTGATGTTTTCTGTAAGTCCGGTAAGGAACGAGCACCTGTTTTTCCACCGCAGGATTCCTGAAGAACTGGCCCTTGCGATGTTCCAGCACGCCGATCACGCGGTAAGGATATCCCTCGACAGAAATTGTCTTGTCGACGGGTTCCTCGCCCGCAAAGAAGTCCTTCCCCAGATCGTAGCCGATGACGGCGACATCGGCGCGGTGAAGATCCTCCGCCTCGGTGAAAAACCGCCCGACAGAAGGGTGCGCATTAAAGACTTGCTCATATTCGGGAGGCGCCCCGGAATAATCGAGGCCAGAGACTTCTTTATCCTTATAGCGGGCGGTGATTAATGGCGGGCGGTTGTAATCGTCGACGCGTTTGAAGACGCTTGCCGACACCAACGCAATCGCCGGGCATTGTTCGCGGATCGCCGTCGAGTCCTCAAGGGTCAGAGGTTTACGATTGCGTTCCTCGGTCGTGAGGCGCCCGGTGTGAAGGCCCGGGGCGAACTTGAAGATCCAGACCGTATTGGGGCCGTAGTCATCTAGATACACCGTGACGTCTCCATAGAAACCCACCAGAATCGATGCCACCGTGATGAGTGCGGTAATTCCGATTACGACGCCGAGCACGGTGAGAAAGGATCGCACTTTGTTTTCAAGCAGGGTGTCCAGCGCCATTTTCGCATTTTCGCCGAGTGACATTCGCATGGATCTGCCGTCCCCCTTCAGATTTCCTGCCGCAAGGCCTCGATCGGGTTCAAGCCCGCAGCCTTGCGCGCCGGATACAGGCCGAAGAACACGCCCACAGCCGTCGAAGCAGAGAGCGCGATGATCACCGCGGAAATCGGAACATGCATCGGCACGGGCGTGTTGGCGGCGACGATTTGTGCAAAGGCATAAGCCAACAGGACCCCGATGAGTCCTCCGATGGAAGACATGACGGCGGTCTCGGTTAGAAACTGCAGGAGAATATCAGCGCGGCGCGCGCCCAAGGATTTGCGCAGGCCAATTTCGCGCGTGCGCTCGGTCACCGTCGCCAGCATGACGTTCATGATGACCACGCCGCCGATCACCAGGAACACCGCGACAATCCCAATCATGGAAGCTGCCAGGGCGCCCGTAATCCGCTTGAACAAGTCTACCAATGAACCAGCATCGTGCACCCCGAAGCTGTCGGGTTCGTTGGGCTTCAGGTGGCGGCGCGCTCGCATCAGCATTTGCGCTTCTTCCTGCGTTCGCGACATCCATTCGCCGCCTTTGGTTTGCACGTTGATCGAGAGGCTGGTGTTGCTGGTGGCATAAAATTTCAGGTAGGTCTCTATGGGGACATATACGAAATTGTCCTGCGGCCTGCCCAGGACCGTGCCGATGGGCTTGGCCACCCCGACCACCTGATAGGGGCGGCCATCGATGTCCAGGTCCTTCCCGACCGGGTCGCGTCCGGGGAAAAGTTTATCGGCGACATCTGTGCCGATCAACGCGACGAGTGAGTGGTGTTCGTTATCGGAGTCGGTGATGTACCGGCCCTGCGCGGGAGCCTCCACATCCATGTCGCCGATGTTTGCGCTGACGCCGCGGATCGAGGTGTCCTCAATGGTTTGGCCATTGGCTTTAGCCCGCACCGTGCCGCGCGTTTCGACCCCGACGCGAAGCGCGAGCTTCATATTGTCGCGCAAATACGTGTAGTCCTCCCAAGTAACGACCTTGTTCCGGCGCGTGGCTTTCACAATTTCGTTGATGTCGGTGAGGATCGGAAAACGCATAACCAGGAAGACGTTCGACCCCAGGTTCGCGATGCGTGTGGCCACGTACAGGTTCACTCCGGAAATGAGCGACACCACCATAATCAGGGTGGAGACGGAAAGCACGATGCCCAGCAACATCAGGAACGACCGCAGCTTATGCGCGCGCAGCGTCTCCAGGGCTACGCTGGCGGGCTCGCGGAGGTGCAGTCGAGTCTTCATTGGGTGGGGACAGCCCCATATCTTTCCCTACGCGCGGCGCGTCGAGAAAAATTCACGAACGTAATTGAATCCTGGCCTGGTCTATGACCAGCCAATTATCCCACAGCGCGGGGAGAATCCATTCTCCTGCTTCTTCCCCCTGGCCGGAACCGTTCGTGACCGCGAGCTGTGCGAGGGCAGCGTTCTCTCTGTGGCCTTTGTGTTCTCCGTGCTTTCAGCGCTTGCTTTACAGAGGGAAAACCTTAACACCGAGGGCGCAGAGGACCACCGAGGACACAGAGACACCTTGCTGCAGCGACCACAGGGCTTCCGGGCTAGTTAAGGATGTGATCTACAGCAGGCTGGTGATGGCCTTCTCGATCTCATCGTGGTTGACAAGGCCGACGATGGTCTTGATCTTCTTGCCTTCACGGGTGAACAACATGCTGGTGGGCAAACCGATGACGCCTCCGAACTGCTCTGCAATAGAGTAGTCGCCCAGCAGAATCGGGTAATTCATGGCCTCTTTCTGGCCGTTCACGTCAAACCGCTCGTTTTGCAGGAAGGGGGCAACAACCTTTTTCCCCTCGTCGTCCATCGAGAGCCCCAGGATGGTGAAGCCGCGGGCCTTATACTTATTCTGAAATTCGATCATCCAGGGGATTTCGATTTTGCAGGGTTCGCACCACGTGGCCCAGAAATTCACCAGGACAACCTGCCCCTTGTACTGTCCTAAAGAAACCTCCTTGTCATCGACGTCCTTGATGGCAATTTTCGGCAGGGCACCGTCGCTAGAAGCGCTCGCGTTCGTGGCTGGGCCAGCAGCCCTGCCGGCCGCAGGAAATTTCCGGTCGGCCCAGACCATGATCGCGAGCAGGGCCATCACTCCCAGTCCGATGAAAACGCCTTTTTTCATGTGCGGAACTCCTCTACAAGGCGAAACGATTCAGGAACCCTAGTTTACCCGATAGCCAAGTCAGACGGTTTACGAAAATCAGCCCGCCGACAAACAACAGCAACACGCCGCTCAACACTTCGACAGTATGCAGGTGGCGCCGGAAACGCTGGTAAAAACGCAGAAAACCGTTAATCCCGATGGCCGTCAGCAAGAACGGAATGGCGAGGCCCGCCGAGTATACGGCGAGCAAGAAAACGCCACGAAGAATTGTATCGGTATTCGCCGCGAGCACCAAGACGGCGGCGAGGATCGGGCCGATACACGGCGTCCATCCAAAGGCGAATGCAAAGCCCAGAAGGAATCCGCTGGTCACACCGGAAAGCGCCCCAGCGGGCTTGGTCTCACCTTGGTTTTGTCCCCCGAGATGACGGAAGCGGACATCTCGATTGAGCCAGCGCGCCATCGAGGGGCCCGCCAGGAAAATCAGCGCTATGGAAAGGAACTGTACTGACCCGAATAACCCCGCTGGCCCCACAGCTTCCGTTCCTGACCGGCGCCAAAAAATTGCCGCCGCAAACGCCAGCACCCCGCCAATCACCAGTCCCACCTTCACGGGAATCTTGATCAGCCATCCGACCAAGTGAAGCCCGAACAGGACAACGACCGCGCCCGCGAGGGGCGCCATCAGCGACTTGTTCCGCACCAAAAATTGGCCGACGGCGCTCGCCGAGGCCCCAAAACTCACGAAGACCACTGAGAACCCCGCGACAAATGCCATCGAGGAGGCGAACAGGCTGTTGCGAGCCGGGTGCCCCGCGCGGAGCTGCTCGACGCCGATGCCTGAAAGCATCGAGACGTATCCCGGTACCAGCGGGAGCACGCAGGGAGAAAGGAACGAGATGATCCCGGCAACAAAGGCATAAAGAATGGAGACTTGCATCAGACGGGCGCGCTCCGGTGAAACATCCTCGGTGAATCTCCGATGGGACTCCCTGGTTAGACGCTGGGGGTACGCCAGAGTTTCAACCTACAACTCATTTTCGCACAACCCTTCACCCTCCCGCTGGAATTCTTTCCTGACGCCAAAATCTGGCAACTGCTGCCAGAAGCGGACGGTAGCCCGAGTCCCGCAGCAAGTAGTGGCTGCTCGTAACCGGCTGAAATCACAAGGAGTAAGCGACTTGCTTCCCGTGGCATTCCATTTGCCTTCCTGTTTAGCGGAAAGGATTGCAGGAGGGAAGATGACTCCAAATCAAGTTACGGCAATCCGCGTGGCGATGGCTTTTGCGGCCGTGGCGGTTTTCTGGCGCTCCGATGCTTCCGGCACGCTTACGTATTGGGCTGGCACCACAGGTCTCGCCCTGATTGTGGCGGCGATCGCGCTCGACGGGGTGGATGGGTGGCTGGCGCGGCGCAGGAATCTGGCCACGCCGCTCGGCGGCCAGATTGACATTTTGGGCGACCGCATCGTGGAGAACCTATTCTTCACCTTCTTTGCGGTGACCGGTCTTGTATCGCTCTGGGTGCCGGTAGTTTTCTTCGCACGGGGCATGCTCACCGATTTCCTTCGCGGCGTGGCGGAACGCGCGCAGCGCTCGACCCGCGATACCGCGGCGTTCCGCCGCAACTGGATGCTCGAAAGCGCCTGGGGGCGCGCCCTCGTCGCTTCGCGCACGAGCCGGGCCGCCTACGGCGCGCTGAAGTGCATTTGCTTTTGCGCGCTGGCGGCGGAATTGACGCTAGTGCGTAGCTCGATCGAAAGCCTGGCCGCTCTTCCGTGGCGCTTTGCCGCAGCGGTCTGCACGCAAGCCCTGGTCGGGCTGACCGTGGTATTTTGCCTGCTCCGGGCTTTGCCTGTGGCTTGGGAGGCGCGAGCGATGCTGGCCTCTTTGGCCGCCAGTTCACCTTCGAGGCCGCGGACTGAGACCGCAACGGTCAGCGGAGCAAGGCCATGAACGCCGCCGCTTTCTTCGACCTGGATGGAACCCTGCTGCCAAGCCCTTCTTTGGAACGGAGGCTGGTGCTGAGTTTGATCCAGCGGGGTGAACTTGGCATAGCTCAAGCGGCACGTTGGCTAGCGCGTTTTCTACGCCTCGCTGCGCGAGATTGGTGTGCGGCGACATCGGAGAATAAGGCGTACCTCGCCGGCGTCAGTGTGCTTGCGCCGGAGGCGTGGATGGCCGCGCGCTACCCCCTGGGAATCAATTTTTATCCGCAAGGGCTTGACATCGTTCGACGCCATGTGGTTCTGGGTTACAGGATCGTTTTTGTGTCCGGCACCCTGGCCCCGTTGGGGCGCGCGGTGGCGCGCGAAGCGGAAGACAGGCTGCAACTGCGCGCGCCAATCCAAGTCTGCGCGACAGAACTGGAACAGGCCGGAGAAATGTTGACTGGGGCGACCGGAGGGGCACACATGTCGCGCGAGGAGAAGGCCCGGGTTGTGAGGAGACTTGTTACCAAACATGGTTGGGATCTTCGCGCTTGCTTTGCCTATGGCAACACCTTGGCTGACGAGGGGATGCTCGCTTGCGTCGGCCATCCCTTTGCGGTGAACCCGGATCCTGACCTTACACAGCAGGCTCAGAGGGAAGGTTGGCCTGTTGTCCACTGGGATGTAGGCGCCTCCGCTCGCCAGTTGGAATACCGCCAGGATGGGCAACTACAATCCAGTGTTGCCCGTACGACCTTCCTTGCACTCGGGCAGCGATCCCTGAGAGTCTGGAGACAACCATGAATATGCAAATCTCCAGAGAAACCAACAAAGACGCGCTGGTTTGTACGATGAGCGGCATGATTCCGAGAACCCTGGAAGCCGAGCCGGAGAAGATTGCGTTCCCCACGATTGCCGAGCGATTGGAGGGCGCCAGCCCAAGCGGGTTGCTGCAGCGCGCAGTCCGGGCGGTGCAACGCGCCTGTGGCGCATTTGAATGGGTGGCCTTTGGCTATTTTTGTTTTCTCAATGCGGCCATCGCCATATTCGCGCGCCATTTGCCCCATGCGTCCTGGTATGTCGCCCTGGATACGGCGGTTGCGGGCTCGATCCTAATGGTGTGCCTCGCCGCGGATAGGCTTTCAGGAAGTCGCGAGGCTGCGCGTTCATGGCTTGGGGCTACAGTGCAGTGCGTACGCTTGTGGTATCCCCAGGCGGTCTTTCTATTCTGCTTCGAGGAACTCGGCAAGCTCGTCCACTTGGTTTTTCCCCAGTGGTTCGACCGTTACCTGATCGCATTTGATCACGCCTTGACCGGCGTGCACCCATCAGTCTGGCTCGGGCAATTCTCGCAGCCCGTACTGAACGATGTGATACAGCTGGCGTACATCGGCTACTTCGTTTACCTCACCATTGTAGGCGTCGCGCTCGAACGCCGGGGTCAGCGGCGCGCTTTCTGGGCGGTGATGACGTCCAGCATGGCGGCGTACGTAGTGGGCTACGTCATTTCGATCTTTTTCCCGATTGAAAGCCCCTGGTTCGCGCTCGCGCCTCTCCAGCACGGTGATCTTGCCGGAGGGCCATTCACTGGCCTGATCAGCCTGATCGAGCGCCTTGGCCGCGTCCACGGCGCCGCGTTTCCCTCGGCGCATGTTTCGGGATCGACCGTGGCATTGCTGGGCGCGTGGCGGTACGACCGGAAACTTTTCTGGTGGTTTCTGCCGTCTTACCTGGGCATGTTGTTTTCGACCGTGTACGGCCGCTATCACTACGTGGCTGACGTGTTCGCGGGCATCGCTGTGGGATTTCTGGGTTTCTGGGCGGGGCACCTGCTGATGCGCTGCCAAGGCGCGCTGCCGGGCGAGCCGCGGGAGGAGGAGAATTAATCGAGGCGCGGGTGGCGCGAACCCCAGTCGTGCGACCGTTCGTAAGCAAAAGCGATGCGCAAGAGTGTGCTCTCGTCGAACGCGCGACCAATCAATTGGAGTCCGACCGGAAGGCCGTCCCGGGTGAACCCGCAGGGCACCGAAATGGCCGGGAGGCCGGTGAAATTTGCGGGACGGTTCATGCCCACCAGCGCCGCGCGCAGGCCCATCTCCGTGCCGTTGACGGAGACACGATCCAGGCCAATCGGCGGGGCCACGATGGGAACCGTGGGCGCGACAATTGCGTCCACATCTTCGAGCGCGGCATCGAGCTCCGCGCGCACGCGTTTCTGTACGTCAAACCCTGCGAGATATTCCACAGCACTCACTTTCGCGCCCGCCTCGATCCGTTTGCGTACCTCTTCGCTGTAGTCGTCGGCGTGCGCCGGAAAATATCCCGCCGCCTGGTGGCAATAAGCGGCCTCGGCGAGGGAAATCTGCGTCGAAGGCTGGACCGAGTCTCCCAGATGCGGCAGCGAGATCTCGCGGACTGATGCGCCCTGGCGTTCCAGGTCCCGAATGGCCGTTTCGACGAGAGTTCGCACTTCGCTATCCAAGGTGTCCCAATAATATTCGCGGGAGCGCGCCAGTCGCGGCTTCCGCAACGGTTTCCCTACTGCCGCCCGGAAGTTTTCTGCCCGCCGCGAGACCGATCGGGGATCCCGTGGATCGTGTCCGGCGAGCACGCCGAGAAGAATTGCTGCGTCTGTAACGCTGCGCGCGATGGGGCCGACGTGGTCGAACGAAGGCGACAAGGGCACGACGCCGTACACGCTGACGCGTCCGTACGTTGGTTTCAGACCTACAATGCCGCACATGGCCGACGGAATCCGGATCGAGCCACCCGTATCACTGCCGACCGACGCCGCGCACAGTCCCGCGGCCACCGATGCTGCCGAGCCGCCACTCGATCCGCCGGTGATCCGGTCGCGCGCCCAGGGGTTGTGAGCTGAGCCGTAATGCGGATTGTTGTTCGACACCCCGTAGGCGAACTCATGGACATTTGTCTTGCCCAACAGGATAGCGCCCGCGCGCGCCAACTTGCTGACCACAGAAGCGTCATGCTCCGGTACGAAGTCGCGAAGCACCTTTGAGCCCGCTGTGGTGCGGATGCCGCGCGTCCAGATGATGTCCTTGAGCGTGACCGGGATTCCGAGCAGTGGCCGGCGCTGGAGGCTCGCGCCGCGAGAGCGCGCCAGCTCCTTTTCCGCACGGCGGGCGGCGTCCAGCGCGTGCCCCCCCGTCACGGTCAACATCGCGTTGAGCTGCGGATTGAGGCGCGCGATCCGGCCCAGGAAAAAGTTGGTCAGCTCGACGGGTGATAGCTTACGTCGCGCCAAGAGGGCGGAAAGTTCTTCGATGGTGGCAAACGCGAGCGACTCTTCTTGTTTCATTTGCTGCCGCCGGATCCGAGGTCCGTGGAGTGTACCATCTCTAGTAGATCTTTTCTTGCCGGCGCAGATTTCCGAAAGTTCCGATATTCGCGATGATGAGAGCGATGCGGAACTGGTTCTCGGTACGAACCGGGCGCAGCGCCAAGCGCCGGTACTCAAGCGCAATACCGCAACAGGAGCCGTTATAGCTTAACTGCACCAACTGGCTCTGCAGGAACTCTTGCTTGAGGTCATAGCTGAAGCCGAACGCGGTGTTCCACCCGCGGCGATTCAAGGCGCCGTATCCAACCTGCGCTCGGATCTGGTTCGCCAGCGGCTGCAAGATACTGGAGTTGTCAATCGAGAAATGCGCAAGGGTGAAGTCGAAGTTCGGGGAAACCTGCATCTTCAACAGAGTCCCTGCGGTGGCAAGTTTACGCCGCACGGTGTCGTATTCCAGGCGGACCTCGCCGTCATAGGGCCCGCCGGGGGTAATCCGGAGATCGCTCTCGACTGGAGAGAAGCGCCGCGGCGCGTCGGCAAAAGCGAAGGGAGTGATGGAATCGAGCGCCTGGAAGACGTTACTTTTCCCAGGAACCAACGCGCCGTTGAACGTCGGGTCGAAGTAGTATTTTTGCGCCAGGCGCCAGCTCAAAATTTCGCCGGCCTCCCCTTCGCGCGGGTGGAGAAACAAGCGCTGCGTGACGGAATATTCCAATTCGTTGGTGTCCGTGATGGTGTCGTCTTCATCGAGTCGAATGAAATGGTCGAACTGATTCACGCCCCGCACATAGTTGTAGACGGCTTCTGGCTCGATGGTGTGTTTCACTTTTCCATCGCCGGTTTCCCACACGCGCTCGAGCGGCGGTGGCCGGAGATCAACGCTCAATTCGCCAGTCGTGCGGCGCAGGGATTGGTCGATGACGGACCCCGAGACGATCTGTGCGCCGTAACTGGTTGTCCGCAGGGTATAACTCGTCGTGGCGCCGAGCCAAGGGCCCCAGCGCAGGGGCACGGTGACCCGCGGGGCAATTTCCGCGCGCTCCACCGCTGCCGGTGTGTCGATCTGCGAATCGCTGCGGTGTTCCGTTCCCACAACCGAGTCGAGGCCAAAGTAAACGGGGAGGCGCTTCCAAGGCGCCTGGTCCACGGAGCTGAACCGCGCTTCCGGCGCGCTGCGCAGCGACACCGCAACCTGCGGCTGGATGTTCACAAAGTTCTTGTAGTCGTTCGCCGCGAAATTGAAGCTGAAGCCCCGGAAGTTGTTTGTCAGAAAGGCGGAAGTGCGGACCTCGGAGTTTACGGCTTCGCCGAAAGTCGGCGCGAACGCTAGTTGGAATGTGAGTGAACTGAGCTGGTTGAAGTCGACCACGGCGCGCCAGCCACCCTTGAGCCGGGCGTCGAGCTCCACCTGCGCGCTGTGCCCGCCCTGTTTCACCGGCAGGGCGCCGCCTGTGGATACTCCACGGTCAATCACGCCAAAATACTTCGCCGAGACGCTCACGTCTTCCCAGGGCTTGGCGCGAATCTCCGCGTTTTGCTGCCAGCCGCGCTTGCTTAACAGCGCTATCCCCAGCGTGGAATCCGCCCAGTCCTTCGGCGCCCAATAGTACCCGTCGCCCAGCACGAAGCCCTTGGCCGACGAGTTCCCCGCCTCCGGAACCAAGAAACCGGATTGCCGAAGCTTCCTCCCCGCGGGGGCCGTGGCGTAGGGCATATAGAGCAGCGGGACGCTAAAAAAGCGGAAATTGGCGTTGACCATGGCCACCGAACGGTCCACGTGGAGGGTGGCGCGGGAGGCGTAAAACTTCCAGTTTGGCTTATCGGGTAGGCACACGGTCAGCCAAACGTGGTCGATCTCATAGGTGCGGCTGTCGAGCCGCCGCAATTCCTGGGCCTCAAACACGAGCGGGTTGGGTGTGACCAAAACGTTTTCATTCGGGCGGTGGGTGACCCTCACTTCTCCGTGCACGCGTTCGAAGCTGCCCTCGCCGCTCCTCACGTTGAAGTCTGCGGACTCCGCGCTCAAGTGCTGTGTATCCACGTCGAGTTGAACGTGGCCGCCGGCGGACGCCAGGTACGTTTTCGAATTGTATTGCACATGGTCCGCGCGCAGCCGAAGGTTGCGGTATTGGATTTCGACATTTCCATCGGCGAAGAAGATGTCGCCCTCTTTCCGCTGCTGCTCGGCCTCGAGCCGCACGGTCGCTTGGCCGGATGCCGGAAGCGCCTGCGGTGGCGCAGCAAATAGAGCCTGAGCCCATCCTGCAAACAAAGCGCACAGGACAGTTGCGCAGCGCGGCAAGGCCGCAACCAAAGTAACTTTAGGGGCTGCCCCCCCCTTCTTTTTGAGGTCGCATTTGGCTGGTTTGAAGAGCCCGTGGGACAACACAAAATTCGCTGCCCCAGCGGCTGAAGCCGCATTGATTTTCCAGCGTTTAACGGCACGGCTGAAGCCGTGCCCTACAAAGCTACGCGTTCTCACACACACACTGAAGCCCGGCCCTCCGAGAGGAGGCGAAATGTCGTGCACGGCGCGACGAATTTGAACGCTAGACGTAAAGGAAGCTTGGCGGATCATGGCGAGGATGGTCATGAGTCGCGGCGGAAGATAGCTCGCTAGCCTAGCATTCCACCCATGGGCTGACAACGCCGGCGAGCCGGAGGCGTTCCTCACCTCGCCAGCTTCAGGGCCCTACCCGCTCCTTGCCTGGGGTGCTCAATTCGCGACACGCCAAAGCATTTCTCTTTTCCCGGCGGCGCCGCTGGTAGAATTGGCACGACTCCCGATTTCCGTTCGGCGAGACATCCGCAGCGCAAAACGGAACGGTGATTAAAACCTGCCAGCTTTGCGGCGCCATTAACGATGTGGCGGCCGAAAGGTGTTCTTTTTGCGACGTGCCCTTGAATCCCGCGGTGCGCCCAGGGATTTCCATCGGCGCGGCCACTCCCACCCGAGGGAATCTTGCGGTCCAGCCCGAGTGGCGGCGCGAAGTCGCCAATCGCTTGCACGCCTATCGCGCACGCCGGGTCGGCCGCACGGGCGCCGATTTGCAGTCGGCATTGCCATTCGAGACAGTCTCCGCGACCGCCGTTGGCGAACGCGAACAGACCTCCGAATTCATCCCACCCCCTCCAGCAACGCCCCCGCCCCGGTCCGCGTCGAGCCGCGTCCAGCGCGTCGAAATCCCCGTGCAACCGTACGAGCTGGCGCCTCCTGCGGCCAGCAGTCTTCCTCTGGCACCGTCCGGGCACGATACGGCGCGCAATGGCCTATTGCCCATCGCTTCGCTCGCGGAGCGGGGCCGAGCCGCGTTGCTGGACTTCGCCCTTCTAGCGTTCAGTTATGGCGCGATGCTGGCATTGTTCTGGGCCCTAGGAGGGCACATCAGCACGAATCGAGTGGATGTTGCGGTGCTGGGCGCCACCGTGGCGCTTTTCTACGCGCAGTATTTTGCGCTATTCACTGTATTTGGGGGCTCCACGCCTGGAATGCTGCTTTGCGGGTTACGGGTAGTGAGCTTCGACAGCGGGGTTCCGACCTCACGGCAGATGGTGTGGAGGAGTTTTGGCTATCTGATCTCCGCGGGCACTTGCCTGCTAGGTTTCCTGTGGGTGTTGTGGGATGAGGAGCATCTCTCCTGGCACGACCGCATCTCTCAGACCTATCTCACGCCGGTGGAACACGTTGCGGCTAAAGACCCTCCTGCCGGCGCGGCAGACCACGCGGGTACATCCGGGGAGAACCATCCTTCAGAAACCTCACCCGAGGAAAACCCCAGACGTGGTATACTTTTTTAGTTGATGCAAACTCTCAGAGGTACCCCCAAGATGAGCCGCCTTGCCCGAATCACAATTGTCACACTGTCCGTGGTCGTATTCTTGTATGTCAGCCTGGGGTACGTTCTGGGCAGAGCCAGCGATGACAAGGCGTATCGCTCGCTTACCGTGTATGGCGAGGTGCTGCAACACATTCAGGAAGATTATGTGGACGATCCGAGCATGAGTTTGGTGACTGCCGGCGCCTTGCACGGCCTGCTCGAATCGCTGGATCCCTTGTCCGGCTACCTAAGCCCCCGGGAATACGCGGATTACCGGGACCGGTTGAAGAATGCCCAACACGGAGAAGCCGGGATGACGATCTCCAAGCGCTACGGCTACGTCATAGTCGTATCCGTCGTGCCGGAATCCCCCGCCGCGAAAGCGACTCTGCGCGCTGGGGACATCCTTGAGGCGATCGGCGGCTTCGCCACGCGGGACATGTCGGTGGCGCAGGCGAACATGCTGATCCAGGGCGCGCCGGGCACCTCCGTCAAGGTTGGCGTTGTGCGCCGCGGCAAGGCCGAGCCACAGGAAGTCACCATTACCCGAGCCGCGATCGCCATCCAGCACGTGATGGCGGACCGCGTGGGCGATGACGTGGGGTACGTAAGGTTGCCCGCGGTGGATCCCGGAGACGTCGCCGAATTGCGTGAAAAGCTCACCCAATTTGACAAGCAGGGAGTTCACAAGCTGGTTCTCGATCTGCGGGATTGCGCGCGCGGTCAGGTGGCCGATGCGATTGTGGCCGCGCAGTTGTTCCTTTCGTCCGGGAAGATCGCCACTTTGGAAGGACAAACGGTGGCTCACCGCGAATTCACGGCGGAGTCCGATAAGGTTGTGTGGCGAGCGCCGATGGAGGTCCTGATTTCTTCGAGCACCACGGGGGCGGCCGAGGTCCTGGCGGCGGCCGTCAAGGACAACAAGCGTGGCGACGTGATTGGCGAGCGCACGTTTGGTTCCGCATCGGAACAAAAGATCATCCCCTTGGACGATGGGAGCGCCCTGATGCTCACGGTGGCATTCTATGCGGCGGCTGACGGGAAGCCCATCGCGGAAGAAGGCGTTGCCCCGACGGTTGAAGTTCATCCAAAGTCCAGCGATCCATCGATTGACACGGAGGAAGTGGCGCCCGCGCCCTTGGGCCCCCGCCAAATGCCTCCGGCGGATGATCCTGTTTACAACAAGGCGCTCGAACTTTTGAAGACGAACGAGGTCCGCAAAGCGGCCTGACGTGTGACGCGCCGCTCGAACGGGTTCTCCGCGTTCCGCGCCCCCTTACCCGATCCTAGATTTATCCCCTCCCTTTTTCTTCTCGTGGCACTGGTAGGTTGCGCCGCGGGCTGCAAAAAGAGTTCCCCACCCCCCGCCGCGAGCATTCGTGCGATCAGCCAAGAGATCGTTTTTGCCGCGCGGAATGCAACGGGCGGGCGGGTCGAAGTCGGGATGCGCCCCGCGTACGCGCCTGGCGAGCCCGGAAAGCCCCAGACGCTCGCTTACGATGACATCTACATTACAATTCCCCTCACGCGAGAGGGCGCGCCGGATCGGGCCGCATACGCCGCCATCCAGGACGAGCTTGCCCGCGTCGCCGAATTTCATCACCTCGAGCGGGCCGCGCGTTCCGGAGCCCCGGGCCTTGAACGTTTCGACTACCTGGCCGGCGGGCGGCGCGCACAGTCCCTCCATCTTGTGACGCCATTTGCGAGTGCAGCCCGGGCTGCCTCCCGCCAGCCGCGGCTTGCGATTGTGATTGATGATCTCGGCCATGACCGCAGTCAGGGCGACGCATTGTTCCGCCTGCCCTATCCGCTCACTCTTTCCGTCCTCCCGAACTTACCGTTTTCCGGGGAGATCGCGGAAGTGGCCCACCGTCGCGGCTATGAGGTCTTGCTCCATCTGCCGGTGGCCTCGACGAGCGGAGAAAAAGACGAGCCCGTCGAGCTGCACCCGGGCATGGATTCGAGCGCCGTGGACCGCACGTTTAGCGCGATGCTGGAAACGGTGCCGTACGCCACAGGGGTGAACAATCATGAGGGGTCGCGCGGCACGGCCGATCCAATGCTCATGAACGAGGTGATGGCACTCTTGCACGAGCACCATCTATTCTTCGTGGATAGCCGGACCACGGCGGCTACCGTGGCCGAAACGGCCGCGCACCTCGCAGGTGTTCCCGCTACCTCACGAAAAGTCTTCCTTGACGATGAGCAGTCGGCTGGCGCCATCCGCAAACAGCTCGCCCTCGCGATCCAGGACGCCCGCAAGAATGGTTCCGCGCTGGCCATTGGCCATCCCCATCCAGAGACCCTGCAAGTCCTCTCGGACGATCTACCTCAACTCGGTCACAAGGGCGTCACTTTAGTATTTGCGTCTGAGTTGGTGTACTGACTGAATCCCCAGAGCGGCCAATCTCAGTTCAGGATTTCTGCGGCGAGGGACACAACTCGATCGGCGATGGCTAGACTCGATGTGAGCCCCGGCGACTCGATCCCAACGAGGTGGACGGCGCGAGGCACGGCGGGGTCGCGCGTAATGACGAAGTCGGCAAAGCCGTTCTGGCCCGGCGGCACCAGCTTGGCGCGAATTCCGGAATAGGCGAGTTGCATGTCTTCAGCGGCCAACTCCGGCAGCATCGGCTTCGCGCGGCGCAGGAATTCTTCGATGGGAAGCCGGTTGTGCTCATAATCGTTTTTCTCGGAGATGTAATCCGCCGTCGGGCCCACCAGTACGGTGTCCCAGAGGGTCTTGGTTAGGTGGATGCCTAGGCTCAGGCCGCCCGGGTGAGGCAGCGGATAAACGAGGTGATTGACCAGGTAAGATTTGACGCGAACCAGCTCGCAGTATTCTCCCCGCACAGGGTAGATGCGATAGCGGCGGTTGCCCAGCAGGCCTGCGACTTCATCGGCGTATAGTCCCGCGCAATTGATGACGCAGCTTGTTTCCACGGTCTCTTCGCTGAAGCTCGCTGGACTGTCCTCGTCGCCTTCCGCAAGCGTCACCGCGATGGAATCTGCGCGCGCCTGCAGGCGTGTGACGCGCGTGCGCGTCAGGAGGTTTGCGCCTTGATCCGCCGCGACGCGAGCGAGCGTTTTTACGACGTCTTCGGCAGAAACGATCCCAGTCGTTGGCACGAGCAGCGCGGCGGTGGCCTCGATATGCGGTTCGCGGGCTCGCACGGCGGCGCGATCCACAAGGCGCAAGCCCTCGACGCCATTCGCCCGGCCATTTTCGGCCAGCCGTTCCAGCGCTGCTTCCTGTACGGCGCCGCGCGCCACGACTAGTTTTCCGCAATTTCGGTGGGGCACGCGATGGGCGTCGCAAAACTCGTACAGCATCTTGTTGCCAGACACGCACAACTCCGCCTTAAGGGAGCCGGGCGGGTAGTAGATGCCCGAATGAATCACGCCGCTGTTGCGCGTGCTGGCTCCCATGCCGAGGCGCGGCATCTGTTCGACCAGGAAGACGTCACTCCATCGGCGCGACGCCGCCCGCGCCACCGCGCAGCCAACGACCCCGCCTCCGATGATGACAATGTTCGCCCGATCCACATTGACCAGGATAGAGGATTCAATACAGGAGGCAAGCGGCGAGAACGCAATGCCTTGATTCGGGGTGGCTAGAGTGCGTGTGAAAACTCGCTGCCCCGAGCGCCAGCGGCTAAAGCCGCCTTTATCTTCCAGCGCTTAACGGCACAGCTGATGGTTCGGCTTCGCTCACCACAAGAGCCGTGCCTTACAAAACCCGGCGCTCTCAGTCATACTCGGCTAGCTGGGGCTCAAAGGCAGGAAATACTGCGTGCCCTTAACGGGCGCCTGCAACCGGCGGAGAAGCTGCTGCAAGTCGGCGCTGCGCTCCACGAAGTCAATTTCCGAGGTGTTGATGACGAGCAAACCCGAAGATGAATTGCGAAAGAAAAAATGCTCGTAGGCGCGTCCGTTCCACGCGTTGCAAAAAGCGTACTGAAATTTCAAACGGGCTTGGTTTCCGCGCTGCGCGAGGGCGGGGCAGGAGCGCGGAGAGGGGTCGCGACCGGGGCCCCAGGAAGCACGATGCGGAACGTGGCGCCGCCCTCGGGGCGGTTGTAGCAGGTGATTTGACCGCCATGGTCCTGGACGAGGCCGTAGCAAATGCTCAGCCCCAGCCCTGTGCCTTTGCCGACGGGTTTCGTCGTGTAGAAGGGGTCGAAGACGAGGCGCGGGTTGCGCATGCCCGGCCCCGTGTCGGAAAAGAGAATGAGCACGTCGCCGCGCTCGCAAAGCGTGCGCACAGTGAGCGTGCCGCTGCCGACCTCCTCCATCGCATCCACGGCATTGTTAATGATGTTGAAGAAGACCTGAAGGAGTTGGTTGGCGTCACCTCGCACTGCGGGCAGCCCTGCACCGGTGTGCAATTCGGCGCGAATGTTCTTCCCGCGCAGGTCCAGGCGGCGAAGTTGCAGCGAGCTGGAGACAATCGCATTAATGTCGAGAAGGGAGCGCTGCTCGCGAGGCACCTGACGCGCGAAGCTCAGCAGGTTGGTCACCAGCGTTTTCGTCCGCCGCGCCTGCTCGCGGATTTTTTCCGCGAGATGGTGAGGCCGCTCCTCGATCGAGGGGTCTTCCACCAGCAGATCGGAATAGCCCAGGATGGCCGTCAGCGGGTTGTTGATTTCGTGCGCGGCCCCGGCGACAAGCAGTCCGAGCGAAGCCAGTTTCTCGGATTGGACGAACTGCATTTGCAGTCGCTTGAGGTTATCGAGGGATTCCTGCGAGGCGCGCAGCAGGCGGAGCCGGTCGGCGTCCACAAATTCGAGCCGGAGAAAAACGAGCAAGCCGAGCGGCAAGACAGCGCCGAGGGTCAGGAGGATACGGAACTGATGCACCGGCTCGGGCGCGCGGCTGAACATCACACACCACAGGCCGATCAAGGGCAGGGAGAGCAGCCCTGCCCTGGCCAAGCGCGGCGCCCAAATGGTTTCGATCCGCCCTTCGATCGCCGTTGACTTGGCTTCCGCTGCATCTTCCTCACTCCGGCTGTGGTAGGCCACGACGCCGGTGGTTCCGAGCCAAAGAAGCGAAGCGAGGGTGGGCAGGTCCGCAAGGCTGCCGGTTGTGTACAGCCCGCGATTCACCAAGTGAGAGATGAGCAGAGACCCTGCCAGATTCGCAGCCCCGGCGCCGCAAAGATGCGCGTAGATGCGCCGCCAGCGGCCCTTTGCTTCGAGTGCCAGCGCCCCGGCGCCCGCCACGAACACCAAGCTCTCCAACGCATAAATGATGTTGTAGCTCCGGTCGTACTGTGCGCGATTGACCAAAATGTATTGCCAGGGAATTACGAGAAAAAGATAGAGGTACACCCACCAGAACAACAGGAGCGAGGAATCCAAAAAGCCGTATAGCATCCTGCGGCGATCGCGAATCCGGTGGGGTTGGAGGGTCAGAGCGGCAATCATGGGGACCGTGTGCAGGAAGAAGACGATGTCGCCGAGGAACACGTCAGGGACGGGCCGGTGTTGATACACCTCGATATACGTCGAAGCGCATTGTCCTGCGAGCCACAACGTCGATCCGAGCGCCAGCAGCATCCAAAAGGCGTTCTTACGCCAGTCGGGGGTGATGGCATTGGCCAGGAGCGCGCCATTGACAAGCAGCGGCACTAGACACAGAAAGACGTCGCTAAACGCAGTCAGGCGCGCACCGGGCGGCATCCACACCGCAGCCGCAGCATAGCAGCCCAGCAAAACTAGCCAGACAGCCGCAAGGTATCGGGGAGCCCGGGGAGAAGGCATCGCCTGGAGAGGTCAGGTTGACCAGCTTCAATTCTAGCGCGTATCCAGAGCGCGGCCCGAACCGCAAAGTACAGGTTTGACGAAAGTATTACGGCGGAGTCCAGCACTTGCGCTTAGGATGTGCGCAAATCGTTGTGTACTTCCGCTGTCCTTCCGACCGAAGCGAGGAATCTCTCTGCGCTGAATACCAAAAAAAGGGGGATTCCTTTCCGCGGAATGACACGTTTGAGAAGTTCTTCCGCGACCCGTTTAGCTGCTGAAGTTGACTGCGGTTCCGACGGTGCCGCTTTGTGCTCTCGGTGTACTCTGTGGTGAATCTTCTTCGGAGTGCACCACAAAGGACACATCTATGACACACGCGCGGATGTCAAATGCTTTTTCTAAAAGGAGATTTTGGGGGT
>Ga0099828_10000913_pt1 | contig 18919 bp, 16 predicted proteins | sample CZO8metaG_2_FD_79338 | JGI IMG/M metagenome (GOLD analysis project Ga0099828, IMG submission 79338) | Vadose zone soil microbial communities from the Eel River Critical Zone Observatory, Northern California, USA - CZOApr15con2H1.8 metaG | ecosystem: Environmental > Terrestrial > Soil > Vadose... | reverse complement strand
TAATCGAGCAAGAGAAGATGCTCGACCAGATAGACAGCGAACTCGAATTTGTCGAGGGCGAGTTCAAGCAGCAACCGAAGCGGACGGGGAGGGACAAGAAGTTCTACTCGCTTATCGGGATCGAATGGAAGGATTCGGGAGAGCTGAGTCAGAGACGGGCGGCTCTCCGTGACGACAAGCGGAAGGTCCAGCAGATTGTTGACGAGGCGAGAGACAAACTGGTAAAGGGCTTTTCCTCTGGGGAGCTGGTGGTGCCACTGGACCCCGACCCGGTCAGAGAGAAGGAGGGTCACCTGTTCAAGTACCGGGCGAACGCAAGCTACCCGAAGGCGGTCCAGGAGCTGGCGAGCCTCCTCGGCATGTCGGTCCCTCTGCGGATCGATGAGGTTGAGATCTCGCCCGACCGGATACGCGCCACTGAGTCGGACCCCTACCTCGCAAAGGAGGAGGTCGTGAACGCCTTCGATAAGATTAGGAAGACCGTCGCGCTGAAGCTTCGCGGCGCGCGCCGCTCCCAGTTTTAGGCCGAGGCCAGGCTGGTGTGATGAGCAGCCCCCCTCCTGCCACAGCAACGGAAATTGGGAGCGCGACTCTCATCTGTCCGGGAAGTTGGGTGCCCTCAAGAGGCACCTCCTTCGTTCAACTTTAAGAATTGGAGCAGGTCGAAGTCTTCGCTCATGCTCAGGCTCGGAACGAGGCAGATGTACCTCGTTCTCATACTGCTTCTTCTATCTCCCTCCGTTTACTTCGGGAGTGTCTACGCGGCGGCCTCCCTCACCGCACCCAGTAAGATGAGTCAGTATACGTCAACCTCCAGCGACGGAAACTGGACGCTCGCGCTCGGCTTGAGTTACCCCTCTTACATGATAAGCGGCCTTAGAGTCCCCGTTACTCTTAGCGTTAGGCTGACGTTTACCCGGCCTTACGTCGCCCTCTACCTAGCGCAGGTGGGTATTGAGATCCGTCAAGCGGGGCTCATAAACTCCACAACCAACGTCGTGCAGAGCTGGAAGACGCTCTTCTCGAATCACACCGTGGTAGGGAGAAACTATACTGTTGCGGGTACTGTCACCAAAGTCTTCTACCCCCCGATCACCTACCCGGTCAACGGTAGCGTCGCGGACGTCCTTGCAGCGGGAAGAAAGCTGGCAATAGACGGGATTGCAAACTTCACAACCTACGCCGCTCCGGGGACCTCCGCATCGACTAGCACTCAGATAATCTCAATCTTGGACAGTCAGACGACCTACCTGACCCAACTCTCTGATGTGGGGTCGTCTCTTTCTTGGGTCTTTTACCAGATTGTATCTGTGGCCATTGTTTCAGTGGTCTACACGCGAGTCCGGACACGTCTACCAGGACCGGCTGATGGTGAGTACTCTACTCGCCTAGGCTCCCTGCGGCTAGAGAGGTCACTCGCGAGGCTTGAAGACTGGATGAAGGCCGACATGATTTCAGAGACGAAGTACAAAGAATTGAAGGAGAGGTTCGAGCGGGAACTAGATGAGTTGAAGAGAAGGATTCAAGGCTCTATCTAGTAGTCATCAAGTCGCGCATCCCTTCGTACTCCCTGAGTTTCTTCACGATGACCTCCATCTCAGCCTGCAGCCTCGCCTTTACTTGAGAATAGGTCGCCGCGTCGACCGACCCCTGTTCGTGGTCCTCCTCCAGCCTAGACATGGCGTCTTCGTATCCGCCCCGGAGAGCGGTCAGCTCGTAGAACTCTCTTGGTACGGGCCAGTACTTTCGTGGAACCTCCAGGACCTCTCCGATTAACTGGTCCATCTTCTGACCTGCGCTGTTCTCCACCCTCCGCACCTCCTGGAATCGGTAGGCAGACGGGAAGTACCTCACGTCTCTCTCTGTGAAGTAGATTTTCTCTACGATCCCACACTTCAGGAGTGTCTTATCCATGGTGAGTCTTATGATGTCTTGTTTGCCCTTCTCCGACGTATTGTAGATTGTCTCCGCTATCTCCGAGAGCTTCACGGGCGCGTCCGTCTTCGCCGACAGGGTGAGGAGGGCGGTGAAGACTTGGTTTGCGATAGCGTCCTTATCAAGCCCGACGTACTTGACGCACTCCTCGTTCACCTTCAGGACCTTCTGCATCCTTTTGGTGGCCTCCTCCCTCCACGACGAAGACGACAAACTTCGATTCTGGGATTTTGGGCTCCCCCCCTTCCCTTATATCAGTAACCCTGCTCCCTCTCAGGTTGTTCCCGAGTTCGCTCCCGGTTCTCCTGCCCCTCCCCTCGAACGAACGGGAGAGACTTGTTCTTCGAATCTCCATCTAACCGCGAAGACATATGAACATGGCAACAACGCTCTCGAGAACAAGGATAGCCCTCGGGGTAGCAGCGATAGGAGTCCTGCTTGCGACTCCCGTCCTGGCGAAGGCCTTCCCCGTATACACATCCACTTACGACTTCCAGATCTCCGACCCCGCCCAACCCATCGTAGAATACTCAGTCGTCGGGAACTTCATCAACCAGGAGCTCAAGATACAGGTGAACCTGAGTGCAGCCCAGGGTGTCAGTCACCTCAACGGTTCAGTTGACATCTCGCTCCTGGTCTGGAACGACACGGCGAACGAGTATCAGTTCCTTCAGACGCTGGGTTCAGAGAAGGCGATAACCCTCACGACAGAGCCCACGGTGTTCAACTTCACCTTCACCCCGGACCAAGTCGGCTCCTACAGAGTTCTCGTGAACTTCACAACCACGGGCTACAAGCTAGCCTAAAGAGAGACTCGGGCAGACCGAGTCCCGCCCCCTCTTTTTATCTGGACAGTTCCGGATTCCATCGCAAATCCACCAATTTTTTCAAATCTCACGTGATTGCCAGATTCCAAAACCCGCCGGCACAATTTGCGGTAGTGAGCATTAGTTCCCTGGAAGTTCGCCACCCCTTCTCTGTCCCTTCTTCCTCTCAGAACGCCTGAGATTTGCTCTTCGAATCTCCATGTCAGACTATGAAAGCGATTTATGACGAAATGACCCCCGGCTCGGCCTCCCGGGGAACGGCGGACGATCTCGGCGGAGGAGGACGGCGTGCTCACTTCTTCGACCCTGATGGTACCTGTTCCCCGGAGGCCGAGTTCCATGCAATAGTTGGGGGCTGCCCTTCGGAAGGGGGTTCAGGGTCTCTCTCGTGCGGCGCCAGGCGTCCCGAGTATTCGGACGGCACCCTGCTCTCCCGCCGGATCGGGTCCGAATCAGGGGTGGTGCCTTTACTTTGAACCGCCGAGGAGCTGCCCAGCCTAGTCGCGCTCTCCTATCCGTCGTCTTGCTCGGGCTTCTCCTTGTCCCCATACCGACCTCTACCACAAGAGGTTCTCAGGGTCCCATCGAGCACATCGTGATGATCGTTCGGGAAAACCATTCATTCGACAACTACTTCGGGACATTCCTTGGGGCGAACGGCCTGCAGAAGGCTCCCCCCTCAGTGCATCCGTTTCACGTTCAAGGAAGGATAACTGACCTCTGCCATGACTGGTCGTGCGCTCACGCCGCCTACGACACGGGGAAGATGGACAACTTCCAGAGTGCCGAGAGTTCTACCCAGACATTCGGCTATTACGACCAGCGGGATATTCCGTACTACTGGGCCTTAGCGAAGAATTACACCCTCTTTGACAACTACTTCACTTCGGTGATGGGCCCGAGTCTCCCCAACTATGTTTACCTCGTTGCCGCCCAGTCTGGTGGGCTCGTCGATAACACCCACGTTGCGTTCCACTTCAAACCGATAATGGAAGAGCTTGACTCGAGCCACGTCTCTTGGATGTATTATGCGGGTTATGGGGCTGCGTACACAGGCTGGAATCCTCTGCCTGGATTCCCGCAGTACACGCAGCGCGGTTGGTCGAGCAACATCCGGCAGAGCGACTTGTTTCAAACCGACCTGAAGAAGGGGAACCTCGCACAGGTTACGTGGATAATGCCGACGAGTGACGAGACGAGCGAGCACCCACCGTACAACCTGACCGCCGGAGAAGCCTGGGTAGGGTCCGTCATCAAGGCGATTCAGGCCAGTGAATTCTGGGCTTCAACTGCCATCTTCCTCACGTGGGACGACTACGGCGGTTGGTACGACCACGTCGCCCCTCCACAAGTCGATAAATACGGATACGGGTTCAGAGTTCCCTTGATACTTATTTCACCCTACGCGAAGAGAGGATACATCGACCACGTCGCCGCCGATCACACCTCCCTCCTGAAGTTAATCGAGACCACCTTCGGGTTGGCGCCCCTCTCACAGAGAGACGCAGCCGCAGACGGATTGACGAGCGCCTTCACGTTTTCTTCCTCACCCGGGGATTATTCATTCCGCTTGCGGCACTTCCTCCGGTGATGCGGAGCCTCATCTCTCATCGGTTGCTTGGTTGTCAGAAAAAACTGCATCCTACTTCCCGCGGCAATACCATGATTGAGGTCTCCTAGGCGGTGGAAAGATACTCGATAACTATCGTGTGTTCTGTTCCGTACGGATAGGCGATTCCCCCGTAGGCCGGGTCCCCTCCAGCCGTTGGATAGCAGGGCGGGACATTCCGCCCGGTGCTGCGACAGTAGTCCAGCGTGTTCAGCACCAGCGATTGATACTCACTCGACGGCTGACCATCGACTAGAAGCACAATCCTGTGAGTGCTGTCGGCCCTGAATCCAAGAATGTCGGTGTTACTGAACACGACGGGGTGGTTCACGCCGCCGAGGGTTATCGAGTGGTAGGTGTCATTCCAGATTTGAAAGAATTCAGAGAGAGTATAGTTTGTATTTCCAGCTGACTCGACATGGATAATCCCCGTTGCATCGTGGGTGTGCAGTGGCTCGAAGCAGGTGCCTCCGACGGCAATTCCGTTTTGATACTGAGGGTTCACTATTCCAATCGCGGCAGGGATGGTGATGTTCTCACCGTTTATCACTATCCTGAGGTAGGGATGTATGTGATAGTTGGCGACTTCGCTGAGGCAGGGAAAGGGGAAGTTATAGCCCGCTTGCTGGTTCTTGTAGAAGGCGATGCCCCCTACTATGACGGCCACAAAGATTCCCAGCAAGATGACGAACCATGGTATCCGTCTCCTCCGATACTTCTTTGGCCTGCGCATCCGCTTGTCTCCCCTCCTCGAAGAGCCCGAATAAGGTTATTCGACGAGTTAATCCTTGTGAATGCTTTATTTTCAAGCGCCTCGACACACTGTACATGGCCCGGTACAAGTTCGAGGCACTTCTTGAAAGACCACAAGGCGCAGGGACCTGGACGTACCTTGCCCTCCCACTTGATCAGGAGAAGGCACTGGGCACGAGCTCGAGGGTTCCGGTGCAGGGAACGATTGACGGAGTACGGTTCAGAAGCTCACTACTCCCAAACGGAGCCGGCGGACACTTCATGGTCGTCAAGAAGGAGATTCGAGATATGATAGGCAAGTCCGCGGGATTCAGAGTGATGGTGTCTATGGAGCTTGACAGTGCGCCTAGAGAGGTCATCATCTCTGAGGTCGTACTTCGGGCTTTGCGAGGGAACAAGGATGCCAATGCGCGCTTCAAGAGTATGTCGTACTCACACAAGAAAGCGTACATCGAATGGGTCGAGGGCGCAAAGAGGGATCAAACAAGAGAGAAAAGAGCCGAGAAGGTGGTCAGGATGCTCTCGCGTTTCCCTCGCTGAAGACAAGATGCCTCAAGGGACCGTTAGGTCCGCCCTTCCTGGTGGTGGCATCCCTGCACGTTTTGCCATCCATGAGTGGTCGGTCTCTGCGACCTTCTCCGCCGACATCGGGGATTCTCTTGGTTTTTCGGTGATCGCTATTGCAATTGTCGTGCTTAGCGGGTTGATGTTCAGGAGAACCGTATTCGGAAGAGGGGTCGCATCTCTCGGCGTCTTCTCCGGGCTCTTCGGCATAGTTGCCGGGTTCCTGCCGGGGGACTCGGACTTTCTCTTCGACCTTGACTGCTCCCCTTCGTTTTCCTAGCCGGCTGGTTCATGGCAGTGGGATACAGGTTATACAATGTCTACGAGGCTTCCTAGCTCAGGTAGAACGTATCTCCCTCCCACCTGTGTGGTTGCAAGACGCGCCAAGGTCGTCCAGTAAGAGGGCAGGGATGCGGGGGGTGGGATTCGAACCCACGAACCCTTCCCCGTCGAGTTACTCGACACTAAGGGACGAGGTCCTAAGCATCGCGGAGAGCACTCTCGCTCGCGCCGTTGACCAGGCTTCCCGCTGGTTGCTCTGGGCGACCCCCGCAGCAAATGAAGGAAGCGGGAATTCTGAAAGTATAATGCTTTCGCAGGTATTCTCCTCGTTCTTTCCTGCGACTCGCTCACCGTCCTCGGCACCAGACTCTAGTCATCGGCCACCGGGTTCTTCGATGACCTCGCGCTCTCCCCGGAATGACCCAGCAGCAGAGGAATGATCGAACTTCTGACTGACTCCTTCTGTCAAGGCTTCAGTCTTCTCGTCAAGAAGAGACTCACGAGACAGGCAGCAAGAAAGATAATCGCTCCCGCATAAAGGATCGCGGGGAGACCCCCCATGCTGTGCGCAAAACCCGCCACCAGAGTGCCCAAGGCTATCCCTCCGCTGAGCATCACGCTGTAGATGCCCATCGCCGAGCCTCTCATCTCCTGGCGGGCTCTGTCCCCCACCGTTGCGAGGATGCTGGGCACGAGTGCCGAAGTCGCGAGAGCGAATGGGGCGATGATGTAGAGGTTGTGAACTAGTGTATCGATTGTGGCACCCCCGCTCAACGTCGTCGCGAGGGAAAGGAGAAGACCCAGGAGCCCGACTACACCAACCAACAGCACCTTCTCCCTCCCGATCTTGTCGGAGAGGGCGCCGAAGCCGACAGAACCCACGCCAAGCCCCGCGACTCCGACGAAGAGAACGTAAGAGGTGGTCGTCGCTTCGAACCCCAGGCTGCTCAAGGCCCTCGGGAGGTAGAATGCGATCCCGATCATCGCCGTCAGCGCCAGCCAGACGGGTAAGATCGCCTTCGTCCTCGCATCGAGTGCCTTCAGAGGGTTAACCAAGACAGCCTCTCGCTTTATCTGATGGGGGGGCTCCCTCAGCAGGATCGTGGAGACAAGCAGGGCCGCGGCTATCGCCCCGCCGGTGGCCGCGAAGGCGTATCCCAATTGTGAGGCGAAGTATGTGTGCAGGCCCCCGCCGACGAGCACTCCGGCGGCGTAACCCCCAATGTTCGAGAAATCGAAGAGTCCCATCCCCTTCCCGCGGTTCCCCATGTTCGTCGCGTCTGTTATCATCGTGAGGGACGAAACGGTGACGCCCGCCGCACCGATCCCCATCAGGGCGTGAACGGTTGCGACGAAGTAGAGGTTTCTCGTAATCCCGATCGCTCCCATGAGAATGGCGACGTAGGCGAGCGCGAAGACAAAGACTCGCTTCCTGCCCCGCGTGTCGCAGAGTCTCCCCACCGGGATTGCAGAGAACGCCTCGAGGACGGGATAGAGCGCCAGTGCGACTGCGAGTTCGATGTCCGAGACGCCGAGAAGATAGGCCGGAAAGAGAATTATGATGACCCCGAACCCAATCCTCGTCAGAGTCATCGAGAGGTAGAGGACGGCGAGGTCCCTCCCCGGCGACCTTTCTTTTTTCATCGAGGTGCGCCCCATCTCGACCCTAATTATCTATTAGGAATCGCGAATCCCTCTCGAGTTACGCAATCATTAAATGATTCACATTTCGGCGCAGAGGTCTACGAGAGTGCCATGATGTTTGCCTCAGGTCCAGGGGGAGGATTCGCAGGAGCTCAAGAGGGAAGTCGGCATCTTCGGCTCCTTCTCTATGGGCTACGCCGACGTCGGAGCTGACATCTATGTCGTGCTCGGAGTCATTGCTCTCTTCGCGGGGGTCGTCTCTCCACTCGCCTTCGCCATAGCCGCAACGACCTACGTCTGCACCGGCCTCTGTTACGCCGAACTCGCCACCGCCTACCCGGTCGCGGGTGGGGGACAGTACTACTCGCTAAAGGCTTTCGGAAGGATCCACGGCTTTGTGGCGGGCTGGGGCCTCATGCTGGACTATACTATCGACATCGCTCTCTTCGCCCTTGCGACTGTTGGCTACCTCGGTACCCTCACCTTCTTCTTGTTCCGGAGCGGGGTCCTCCTGACCTCGCCATACTACGGGTTGACGGCGATTGTGCTCATACTGCTGCTACTCGCCCTTAACGTAGTGGGAATCAAGTATTCTTCGAGGTTCAACGAAGCCGTCATCGCGGTCGATCTTGTCACGGTCGGTCTCTTTCTGGTCTTCGGCCTCCCGTCGATAATCTCCTCGGGTGCAATCTTGAGATGGGTTCCGAATGTCGTCAGCTCGTTCCAGACCGGGAACTTTGGTCAGCCCGGTTTCTACTCCTTCGTCTATGCCGTCTCGCTCGCCACCGCTTCGTACATCGGAATCGAATCGATCTCGCAGGCCGCCGAGGAGACGAAGCGAACAGCCGAGGTCATCCCCAAGGCGACGAAGGCAGCGATTTCCTCCGTAGTTGTGGTTGCCATCGCACTCTCGCTCCTCTCGGTCACCATAACACCCTGGCAGGCGGTGGCGAACAACAGCCAAGCTCCGGCCGTTACGCTGGCGAGCAACCTGCCGATAATAGGCGGTGTATTCGCTGTCTGGGTCGCTCTGATGGGGACGCTCGTCTGTTACGTCTCTACGAACACGGGGGTGATTGGTGTTTCCAGAGTGATGTACTCCATGGGAAGGCTTGGCCTTATGCCGAGGGGATTCAGTAAGGTCAGCTCTCGGTACAGGACCCCCTATGTCACAATAACGATCTTCACGGTAATCGCCTCTCTCCTTCTGGCGGTGTACATAGCTCTGCCCGGGGCTGACCTTCTCGACCTGATCACCTCGATTTACAACTTCGGGGCGCTCGTGGCATACATGTACGTCAACGCTGCGGCCATCGTGCTCCGCGTGAAGGAACCTCGGAGAACAGGATGGAAGATGCCTCTCAACCTGACGGTCAGGATTGGGGACAAACCCTACCAGGTCTCAGTCATCCCCATCGTGGGCCTAGTCTCCAGCTTTGTGGTGTGGGTCCTGATAGTTGGTCTGCACCCGACCGGAAGGGTGATAGGAACCGTCTGGTTCGCAATCGGGATAGCTGCCTACCTTATCTATCAGAGATACCGAGGAGGCTCCAAGGATGGCTGAAAGGGGGGAGAGCGTAGAGTGGTCCTGGAGCGACGCCCCCATCGTCCTTCCCGTCGCTTTCCAGTCGCGTGAGTGGAATGCAATCTACATCGCCTTCTACCTCGCCGAATACTCTGGCTCGAAGGTCATCGTAACCCACGTGCTCGAGGGTGAAGAGGAGGAACACGCCTTCGCCGAACAGTTGAGACGGGAGATCGAGGCCTTGGCGAAGGAACTCTCGGTCAGATACGAATACTCGAACGTTGAGCCGCAGTCCAAACCACCGAGCGTGGAGGAGATCGCGAGGTCGATCGTGAACACGGCCGACGCCAACAACGCCCAGGCAATCGTGATGTCGGCCCACAGGGAGGGCCTCTTCAGAGAACTCTTTGGGCGGGTATCTGACCACGTGGCACGCCTCTCGGCGACGAGGGTAGTCCTCGTGGAGACGCCCCAGAGTGGGATGAAGATTCCCCGCAACCCAAAGAGGATATTCATCCCGGTGCTGAAGGAACAGCATCCAGACCCCTTCGTGATCGCTGCGGCTCTCACCTCGTCAGCCGCTGTTCCCGACGCGGAGATTATCGTCGGGAAGATAATTGAACTCCCGCCGACGCTCCCGCTCGACGCCATCGATCTCTCGCAGCCGCTGAAGAGGGAGGAGAGGGAGTTCTCCTACTTCACGAGTCTAGCGATAAAGGCGCTCGGGCGTTTCTTCAACCCAAAGATTGTCTCGGTTAGGGAGGTGGGCGATGATGTCGGGAGGTACATCGGAGAGCAGGCCATCGACGTGACGGTGATGTTCAGCAAGAGGGAGACGGGATTCCACGGCTTCCTCACGAAGGACGAGTATGAGATCGTCAGCAAGTCCCCCTGTATCGTGCTCGTGACCCTTTCAGGAATTGAGGTGGCAGGGAGGCCTCCTAGTGCTTCGCCGCTCTCCTCTTCTTCTCCTCAAACTCCCTGAGTTTCTTCTCCTTCAGGCGCTGCTTCGTCCTTTCGAATTCTCCCAGCGGCGCCTCCGACTCGACGTAGCCGTGCGCTATTTCGATCGCCCTTCTTATGATTCCCTCGAGACCCTCATCCCTCCCCTTCAGTGTGACGGAGAGATTCCTCCTATCGAGAACCTGGCATTGCACTCCCTCGTGCTTCTTCAGCTCCTCGACCGCGGTTTCGAGCGCGTACTCGTTTCCGAAGAGTCCCCTTATCTCCCAATCTCTCGCCATTATTCCTTCCTTCCTCCCCCCTCCTCCTTCTTTCCTTCCGACCCAAGAGCCTCGCTGTTAAAATGATAACGCAGACTTCAGCTCTTCCGTGTCAGTAATCGGCTTCTTACAAGTGTAGTTCTGGCAGATATAGGCGGTCGCCTTTCCCCCGAGGGCCTTCTTTCCCTCGGCCAAGGGCGAGACCTTCTCAACCTCCCCCCCGTCGTTCGAGAGGACCATCAGAACCTTGTTGGGGATGAACCTCCTATGGATTTCCCTAACCAGCGAATGGACCCGCTCTCTCCCGCCCCCAGCCACGACGATCTCACGGGGGCTTCCGAGGAGGAAGTCGAGAGCCACAAGCATGTATGTGTGAGACGAGGGCTCACCTTCGATGTCATCCCGGAATACCCGAAGAGTTCTCTCCGCCTCCTCCCTCTCGTCATCGCGACCCGTGAACTCCCCGATCCTGAGGAGATTCAACGCCGCCACAGAATTCCCCGATGGAGTCGGGCCGTCGTAACCCTCCTTTATCTCGGCCGGCAGCTCGCCCCTTTCTTGCTGCATGAAGAATCCGCCCCTCTCCTCATCCCCGAATAACTTCGTCATCTCTCCGTTGATCTGTACCGCGGTCTTCAGCCACCCGGCCTCAAAGTCAGTTTCGTAGAGGTCGAGGAGCCCCTGCGTCAGGAACGAGTAGTCTTCGAGCGTGCCGTCAATCGCGCTCTCTCCGTCTCTGTACCTTCGCAGAAGCCTCTCTCCCTTGTGCATCGTCCCCGTGATGAAGGTCGCGCACCGCTCCGCGGCCCTTAGATACCGCTCCTCGCCAAGAACCTGAAAGCCGTAGGAAAGGGCTGAGATCGCAAGCCCGTTCCACGAAGTCAGGATCTTGTCGTCCGTCTGTGGTCGCGTCCTCTTAAGCCTCTCCTCGTACAGCTTCTTCTTCGAATGTGCGAGTGACCTCTCGAGTTCAGCCTCAGGAATCCCGAGTCTTCTCGCGGCACTCTCGAGGCTAGTCGTGAGATGCAGAATTGACCGTTTCCCCTCGAAGTTCCCGTTGCTTGTAACCCCGAAGCACCCTCTAAATGTCTCGCCTTCCCTCTCTCCGAGCACGGAGTCAATCTCCTCGACGGTCCAGGTGTAGTAGACGCCCTCACCCTCTGGCGTATCAGCGTCCTGAGCAGAGTAGAAGCCCCCTCCACCGTCTGCCATCTCCGTCAACATCCAGTCGAGGACCCCACGCGCGACGTTTGCGAATCTTGGGTCGGCCGTCAGCTGATGCGCCTCGAGGTAGGCCCTCGCGATGAGGGCATTGTCGTACAGCATCTTCTCGAAGTGCGGAACAAGCCAGACCCTGTCCGTCGAATACCTGTGAAACCCCCCTGCGAGATGGTCGTGAATGCCTCCCGCGGCCATCGATTCGAGCGTCTTGACCACCGAGCGCAGGGCGAGCTCCTTCTTCGACCTAAGGTAATACCTGAGGAGGAAGTTCAGGTGGGTGGGGAGGGGGAATTTCGGGGCTCCGCCAAAGCCCCCGAACTCCGGGTCAAAGGCCGAAACTACCGAGGCATAGGCCGCATCGAGAAGGCCGGCGGAGAGCTCCCCCTTCTCGTACTTCGCATAACTCTCCTTGAGGGCCTCGGTCAGCCGACCCGCGTTGTCCTGCACCTCGCTTCTCCTCTCCTTCCAGAGCTTCGCGACGAAGTCCAGTAGCTGGGTGAAGCTCGGGAGGCCATACCTCGCCTCGGGAGGGAAGTAGGTTCCCCCGTAAAACGGTCTGAGGTCCGGAGTCAAGAATACGTTGAGCGGCCAGCCTCCCCGCCCGGTCAGCGCCTGCACCGCCTTCATGTAGAACTCATCGACCTCGGGCCTCTCTTCCCTATCGACCTTGACAGGAATGAAGTTCTTGTTGAGGATCGCCGCCACCTTCTCGTCCTCGTACGATTCTCTTTCCATCACGTTGCACCAGTGGCAGGAAGAGTAGCCGATGCTCAGGAAGATTGGTTTGTTGTCATTCTTGGCCCTCGAGAGCGCCTCCCTTCCCCACGGGTACCACTCCACCGGGTTGTAGGCGTGCTTCAGAAGGTAGGGGCTCTTCTCCTTGATCAGCCGATTCGGCTTTCTCACCTGAGCTTCACTCAATCCGAGGCCCGGAACGGTTCATCCTAATTGAACCTTTTCCAGAGTCAACTCGGACAATCTGCGGTTCTCGGATTTACCATTAAATACGGCGAATCTTCGCGGCGCAGGACTGAGGAAGGGTCGACAGACACCCGAATTAAAGACTATTACCCGGAGAACCGAGAATGGAGTACAAGTGGACTGTCCTAACGGTGACTACAGTCGGAGTCCTGATGGCGGGGATCGACGGAAGAATCGTCGTCATCGGGCTGCCCCAGGTCGCAGCCGCCCTCGGCGCAGACGCTGAACAGGCAATCTGGTTCACCCAGTCATATGTGCTGGGCAGCACCATCGCTCTTCTGTTCATCGGGAGAGTAACCGACATCTTTGGACGAGTGAAGGTCTACACCCTCGGCTTCACCGTATTCACGATCGGCTCCGCTCTGACGAGTCTCTCGCAGGCACCCGACCATGTGATCGTCTTCAGAATGGTTCAGGGACTCGGCTCTGCTGTCCTATTCACAAACAGTGCCGCCCTGATAACTGACGCGACCCCCGTCAACGAGCTGGGCCTCTCCCTGGGAATAAACCAGGTCGCCTACAGGCTGGGCTCGATGCTCGGGCTGACTTTCAGCGGGCTGGTCCTCACCTACTTGGATTGGCGCGCACTCTTCTACGTCAACGTCCCGATCGGCATCTTCGGAACCTTCTGGGCTCACAGAAGGCTGAAGGAGATAGCGACCCTCGAGAGGGGAGCGCCGATGGACTGGGAGGGGCTCGCCACGTTTACCACATCGGTCACCTCCTTTCTCCTTGCGCTTACATTCGCCGCATACGGCAGCGCAGAATACTCAGTCGTCGGGAGCCTGATCGCGGTAAGCTTCATCGCCCTCGTTGCCTTCCTTCTCCGCGAGAGGAGGACCAAGTCCCCGCTGCTCGACCTCAGCCTGCTCAGGATCAGGGAGTTCACGGGAGGCGTCGTGGCTCAGCTGCTGAACGCCGTCTCTTGGGGCGCCGTCCTTCTCCTTCTCAGCATCTACCTCCAGCTAATCCGCGGACTCACCCCCTTTCAAGCTGGCCTGGCGCTCCTACCCTTCGACCTCTCCTTCTTGACGGTGGGTCCGATAAGCGGCCGACTCTCAGATAGGTTCGGACATGTCCCCTTCACGACGACGGGCCTCTCTCTGATGAGCCTCTCTCTCTATCTCCTCTCCCTGACGAACGCCTTCACGCCCTACCTCCAGATAGCGGTCGACTTGATCATCTTCGGGGCGGGAATCGGGCTCTTCAGCTCTCCCAACATAAGCTCGATCATGGGGTCGGTGCCACCACAGCGGAGGGGAATCGCCTCAGGCTTTAGGGCGACCTTCTTTTTCATCGGGTTCACGCTCAGCTTCAACTTGGCGATCCTGGTCATGACCCTTAGCGTACCCTACTCCGTAATCACGGCTGTGATCACCTCTTTCAACTCGCCGGCGATAAGCGAGCCAGACAAGGTCCTCTTCACAACCGCCCTCTCGAGAGCCTACCAGTGGTTTGCCGTCCTCAACACCACCGCGATAATCCCCTCCCTTCTGCGAGGAAAGCGAGATGCGGCAGCAACCTCAAAGGGGGTCGTCGTCGCTCCCATCGAATGAACTGAGTGCCCCCATGACAGAACCCTCGTCTTCCGTGCTTCCTTTTTCGCCTCGCCGGAGTGCTTTGCGGAATCTCTCCCTCCGGCACGCTCATTGGCAAGACGCGAAGGCGTAACCGTTTTAACCTGCGCATTTTTCGGCCGGAATCGAGAAAGAAAAAAGATGGAGACAGAGCTTCAGGTCTACTTGAACGGAGAGTATGTACCGAAGTCAAAGGCGACCGTATCTGTCTTTGATCATGGTGTCCTCTACGGTGACGGTGTCTTCGAGGGAATCAGGGCCTACAGCGGGTCCGTCTTCCAGCTTGACCCTCACGTCGACCGTCTCTTCGCCTCCGCGAATTACATCCAGCTGAAGATTCCGCTCGACAAGGACAAGATTACGAGGGTCATCCTTGAGACACTTAGGAGGAACAAGCTCAAGGACGCCTACATCAGGGTTGTCGTCACAAGAGGAATCGGAGACCTGGGAGTCAATCCGGAGTCATGCCGCGAGCCCACCATCTTCGTGATCGCGGAGCCTGTATCGGGTGCGCTTGGCCCCAAGGAACCGAAAGTCGTGCGAGTGATCATCTCTTCCGTCAGGCGCGATAGCGTCGACGCGACGACGCATGAGGTGAAGTCACTCAACTATCTAAACAGCATATTGGCGAGGCTCGAAGCAGCGAACGCGGGGGCAGACGACGCCATAATGCTCGACTCTCGTGGCTTTGTCTCGGAAGGAACCGTAACAAACGTCTTCGCAGTCATCGATGGGGTCGTCTACACGCCCCGAACCTCCTCCGCGATCCTGCACGGGATAACACGTGCCAGAATAATCAGGCTATGCAGAGAGTTGGGGCTCAAGGTCGTCGAACGAGAAATCACCCCCTTTGAGCTTGTCTCTGCGAATGAGGTCTTCATGGTGGGCACCAAATCTGAGATTCTCGCCGTGGGGAGCGTGAACGGCAGGCTCATAAAGACGGGAAGGGCCGGAACGACGACGAAGCTCCTCCTTCAAGAGTTTACTAAGCTAGTGACGAGGAAGGAGGAAGGGACTCCTATCTACGCCGAAGAGTCGCTCGAAGTGTAGCGACACCGACGAGACGAATCGAAGTTTCGTGCGTCACCCTTTTCCTTTCTTCGTGGGGTTCCTCCGACTCAGGGGTTCGCGTCGAGGAGGGCCGTGACCTGATCTGGCGAGTGGGCCCTTGTTCTGGTGGGCTCCGAGAAGACTCGGTTACCTGGAGGCCCTGTTCCATGTCGGCTGCACCTCGGAGAGCGGAATCTTTTGCCACCCACGGCTCTTGATATTGAGCATCACCGCGCCGTGGAAGTGCCTCTGGCCTACGTCCTTGCAGTTAATCTCCACCGGCAACCTACCTGTGCTCTCGAGCTCTGTGACTCGTCGGAGGTCGAGGGCAACCTCTCCGTCCCGCCTAAGCTTGAGCGGACCGTACCCGTGCGCCTTCTGTATCGTCCGAAGCGACACTAGGAAGTCCCTCGAGCTGCCTCCAGAGTTGACCAGCGAAAGAGAGTAAAGGTGCCTGCCTATGCCCAAGAAGCCGCCTTCGTCCGATTTTATCCGTGCCTTAATCTCGGGCTTCCGCCACTTGTTCGTCTCCGTGACCTTCGCCAAGACCGAACTTAGCAACCTGGACGCGGCGTCTTGGACGACTGCCGAGAAGATTCGCGGGTCCAGCTGCTCGAGGGCGTGGGTCGTCGCGTTCCCGCGCCAGTCAAGCGTCACAAGAGTCCCCTCTTGGCCAAGATAGGCTGCGCTGACATCCTTCAAGATTCCTCCCCACCGCCTCACCTCCAGACGGATCTGCTGCCCCAGCCAGTCGTGGATGACCCTAATCGCTTGGATGAGTTCGCGCCGCTGCTTCGACTCGACCTCGGCAAGGTCGATGAGTTCACCCAACTCCGCTCCCATTATTTCGTACCGTTGCACGATTGCGAGTAGCCCTTTATGAGTCGCGGCCTCTGCCGGCATGGTGATTGAAGGGTCGAAAAGAATTAACTGCTTTATGGATTAGAGATTCATTTGGCCACCGACCGTCGAGGCTCCGCTCGATGGACCGACCTCTTGACGGTATGCGAGGTCCCCGGCACGCTCCCAAAGCCGTGTCGGAACGTCGGCACAATCCATATATATCTGGGCAGGAGGCTTAGATGAAGGCTCTGGATTGTATAGGGCATTTTGTCTACGGTTAGTGTTAGTGTTCAATCGGGGTGGCTGCGCCTAAGTGCCAGCAAAGAGCACGAAGTCGAAGGGGGCTCCGAAGACTCCCAAGGCGCCACGAAAGAAGGCGAAGGAGGAGGATGTCCCCTCCTTTAAGGTAACCACCCATTTTCTGATTCCGAAGCACGAGTTACTCACTCACGAGGAGGCCGGCGAGATCCTGAAGGAGTTCAACGCGAACCCCAGTCAGTTCCCATACCTCCAGGCGACCGACCCCGTCTCGAAGGAGATTGGGGCCAAACCGGGTGACTTTGTCAGGATAACCCGAAGCAGCGAGACCGCCGGGCAGAGCGTGTACTACAGGTACGTGGTGGAGGGATAGAATGAGCAGGCAGATTGTCCAAGTCCGCAAGTACGACTCCTGGGTAGTCCTCAGTGACCTCCTCCAGCGCGAGGGCGTCGCCAGGCAGCATCTCAACAGCTACAACGAGTTCGTCGCGAAGGGGATGCAGAACATCATCGACGAGATCGGCGAGATCGAGGTTGAGACGGTCAGCACCCCGTACAAGGTGAAGCTCGGGAAGCTCTCGATAGGGATGCCGCGAGTCGTAGAGATTGACGGCTCGGTGAGCAACGTCCTCCCGATGGAGGCGAGGCTCAGGAACCTCACTTACTCTTCTCCCATACTTCTTGAGATGACGATCGAGGAGGAGGGTCTCCCGAGAGATACGACCCGCCAGCACATCGGTGACCTCCCCGTGATGGTGAAGTCGGACCTCTGCCAGCTCTCGACGAAGACTAAGGAGCAGCTCATCGATTCCGGAGAGGACCCGAATGACCCCGGCGGATATTTCATCATCAACGGCTCCGAACGGGTAATCGTGGGTCTCGAGGACCTCTCTCCAAACAAGATTCTCGTCGACGCGGAGAAGGTCGCCGCCGTCACAACCTACAAATCGAGGGTCTACTCCTCGGTCGTCGGCTACAGGTCCAAGCTCGAGGTCACCCTGAAGCAGGACGCCGCACTCAACGTCAAGGTCCCGAGTTCACCTGTCGACCTTCCTTTCGTAATCGTCATGCGGGCCCTGGGCATCAAGTCGGACAAGGAGATCGCGAACGCCGTCTCCCAGAAGGCCGAGATCCAGGACCTCCTCGAGGTCTCCTTCGACAAGGCGAGCGAGGCTCCGACAGAGAAGGACGCCCTCGTCTACATCGGCAACAGGGTGGCCCACGGGATGCTCGAGGAGTTCAGGATCAAGAGGGCGCAGTCGATGCTCGACTGGGGTCTCCTCCCCCACCTCGGCAAGACGGATGACAAGAGGTTCGACAAGGCAATGTTCCTCGGGGAGGCGGTCTGCAAGCTGCTGGAGCTCAGACTGGGCTGGATCGAGCCTGACGACAAAGACCACTACGGAAACAAAGTGATAAAGTTCGCGGGGCAGATGCTCGCAGACCTCTTCAGGACAGCCTTCCGAAACCTCGTCAGGGACATGAAGTATCAGCTCGAACGGACGGGGCAAAAGAGGGGAGGTAACGTTGTCGGTGCTGCGATCAGGACGGGCATCATTACGGACAAGCTGAACAACGCAATCGCTACAGGAAACTGGGGGCGCGGGAAGGTTGGGGTGACCCAGCTTCTAGACAGGACGAACTACCTGAGCACCCTGAGCCACCTGAGAAGGGTGCAGTCTCCGCTCAGCAGGAGTCAGCCCAACTTCGAGGCGAGAGACCTTCACGCGACTCACTTTGGGAGGATATGCCCCTCCGAGACGCCCGAGGGCGTTAACTGCGGACTGGTGAAGAACCTCGCACTCTCCGCGATCATCTCAGTGGGTGTCTCTTCGGCAGAGGTGGAGGAGCGGCTCTGGGAGCTGGGGGCGAAGCAGGTGAAGGACACCGACGAAAAGCTTGCGACGGACGGCTGCAGACTCTTCATGGACGGCCGTTTTCTTGGTTACGTCGACGACGGGGAGAGGCTCGCGAAGGCCTTCAGGAAGCTGAGGAGGGAGGGGCAGATAAATCCCTCCGCCAGCATCCTCTACCTCTCCCCCCTCAATGAACTGGGCTACCCGAGGCTCTACATCAGCCTCAGCTCGGGTAGGGTGATGAGACCTCTCATCGTCGTCGAGAACGGGAAGCCCCTGCTCACACCCGAGTTCATCGAGAAGGTCTCGCTGGGGCAACAGTCCTGGAGAGACCTCGTCGAGCTCGGCGTCGTCGAGCTGATCGACGCGAACGAGGAGGAGAACTGCTTAGTGGCGATGAACTCAGACGACGTCAGCACGAAACACACTCATCTCGAGCTCTTCCCCGCGGCGATGTTCGGAATCGCAGCCTCGATAATCCCATACCCGGAGCACAACCAGTCTCCGAGGAACACCTACGAGTCTGCGATGGCGAAGCAGTCGCTCGGCTTCTCCTCCCCGACCTACCCCATCTCTCCTCACGTTAGACAGCACCTCCTTGTCAGTCCTCAGGCCCCGGTCGTCAGGACCAAGACGCTCGACCTCCTCAAGATAGACGAGAGGCCCCTGGGGCAGAACTGCGTCGTCGCCGTCCTCTCATTCGAGGGGTACAACATCGAGGACGCGATAATCATGAACAAGTCCTCGATCGAGCGCGGTCTCGCGAGGTCG
>Ga0099828_10000912_pt1 | contig 18948 bp, 18 predicted proteins | sample CZO8metaG_2_FD_79338 | JGI IMG/M metagenome (GOLD analysis project Ga0099828, IMG submission 79338) | Vadose zone soil microbial communities from the Eel River Critical Zone Observatory, Northern California, USA - CZOApr15con2H1.8 metaG | ecosystem: Environmental > Terrestrial > Soil > Vadose... | reverse complement strand
CAGCCGGACTCGGCCCCGATCCTCAACTACCTCGGCTACATGAACGCCGACCGCGGCGTCAAGGTGGACGAGGCGATGAAGCTCATCCAACGCGCAGTGGACCTCGACCCCGAGAACGGCGCGTACCTCGACAGCCTGGGCTGGGCCCTCTACCGGCTCGAGCAGCTCGTCCCCGCCGAGCAATTTCTCCGGCGGGCGGTCTCGAAGGAACGCAACAGCGCGGTGGTCTTCGACCATCTCGGCGACATCCTGAAGCGCCGCGGCAACGTGCAGGAGGCCCTCGTCTTCTGGCGCCGGGCCCTCGACGGCGAGGACGAGGGGGAGGAGCTCGATCGCGCCCTGGTCCAGCGCAAGATCCGCGAAGGGCAGGCGAGCCTCCATCAATGAGCTGGGGGGTGCTTGCGGCGCACCCCCCAGACCCCCCGCTCGCTCCGCGCGAGTGAATCGCGCTGCGCTCGCTGGCGTTGTCTTATTGTTTACCTCGGCGTGCGCAACCGTCCCGGTCCCGCCGCCCGCGGACGTGGCCGCGCGCGCACGTGAAACCTCCTCCTACAGCGCCCGGCTCCGCGTCTCGCTGAAAGGGCCGGGCCTTCGCGCCCGCACGCCCGCGCTCGTGGCCTTCCGCCGTCCCGACGGCCTGCGTATCGAGGTTCCGGGCCCCGCCGGGCCGCGTCTGGTCGCCGTGGCCCGCGGAGGGCGACTCGTTGCCGTCTTCCCGGGCGAGCGCGCGGTGTACGCCGGCGAGGCCCGCGCCTCGCAGCTCGAAGCCCTGCTCGGCGTCGCCCTCGAGCCGGTGGAGGTGATGGACCTGCTCGTGGGCGTTCCGTCGCCGCGGCTGAGGCGTTACGTCGCCGCCTGGGGGCCGGCACTGCCGCGCCGTATCGAAGCGACGCTGCCCGACGGCGGCACGCTCAAGGCCAGCGTCGAGGATCCCGAGATGGGCACGGCGCTCCTCGACGCGGCCTTCGCCGAGCCTCCCCACGAAGGCTACCGCTCCGTCGACGCCGAAGAGGCGCGGAGCCTGTGGAGCGGACGCTGAAGCCATCCGCCCGGTCGCGCGTGCTTCGCGTTCCGGCATACGCCAAGGTGAACCTCGGCCTGGAGGTCCTGGGCGTGCGCCAGGACGGCTACCACGAGCTGCGCTCGCTCTTCCAGACGATCGACCTCCACGACGACGTCGTCATCCGGCCACGGCGGCGCGGCCTGGAGGTGCGCTGCGACCACCCCGACGTGCCTCAGGACGAGCGAAACCTCGCGCTGCGGGCCGCCCTCGAGCTGCAGCGCCACGCCGGCATCGAGCGGGGAGCCGAAATCGTCATCTCCAAGCGGATCCCGGTCGGGGGCGGTCTGGGTGGGGGCAGCAGCGACGCTGCGGCCGTCCTCATGGCCCTGGACCGCCTGTGGGGGGTCGGCCTGGGCCCGGCCGGGCTTCACGGCCTGGCTCGGCGGCTGGGGGCCGACGTGCCCTTCTTCCTGGTAGGGGGGACGGCCCTGGGACTCGCCCGCGGAGACGAGGTCTACCCCCTTCACTGGCAGGTCCGCGGACACGTGGTCCTCGTCGACCCCGGGCGGCCGATTTCGACCGCCGCGGTGTTCACGCGGATGGACCGAAGTTTGACAGCGCGGGAAAACAGTAATAAAATTTTTCGCTTTGTATCGAGCGACTTGGAAGGATTCAGGGCCTTCCCGATCCTCGCCAACGACCTCGAGCAGGCAGCCTTGGAGGAGGCTCCGGACCTGGCCGACCAGGTAGGGCGTATCCGGGGTATCCTGATCCGGGAGGGAGCTGCGCTGGCATCGCTCTCGGGGAGCGGCTCATCGTTCTTCGGGCTATACGACGACGCGCGACGGGCTCGGGGGGCACAGTCCGCTTTGACTGCGGCCGGCTTCATCGTCTTGCGCGCGCGGACGGTGTCTCTCGACCAATACCGTACTTCCTGGGCCCGGTCGTTGGGGGCGTGGCGGGGCGCGCGGGGTTCGAACCAGTCAAGGAGCCGGCACCATGGAGATCACGGACGTCAAGGTCATTCCGGTAGAGGACGAAAAGCTGAAGGCCTTCGTGTCCATCGTGTTTGACCAGTGCTTCGTCGTGACCGACATCAAGGTCATCCATGGCCCGAAGGGCCTGTTCGTGTCGATGCCGAGCAAGAAACGAAAGGACGGAACGTTCAAGGACATCGCGCACCCCCTCAACAACCAGATGCGCCAATACCTGGAGGAGAAGGTGCTCTCGGTCTACCGGCAGCAGGTGGCGGCACAGCCGTCATCCCAGGGTGCCGCCTCCGGAGGCGCGGCTCCGGGCGGCTCCTCCCAGGGCTCAGGCCAGGGCTCCGGGGGCGGGGCCGGCTCCCCGTCGGGCTCCGAGCAGGCGCCGACGTCCTGAGCGCCTCAGACGTCGTGTCCGGTTGGGGCGTGGCCAAGCGGTAAGGCGCGGGGCTTTGGACCCCGTATACGAAGGTTCGAATCCTTCCGCCCCAGCCATCGTGGGCGAGGAACGACCCAAAGAGTTCGCCGAAACATAGCGAGGACGCAGATTCGTGGCCAGAGAGCTGAGGGTCTTCACCGGCAACGCCCATCCCGCCCTGGGGGAGTCCATCTGCCGCTTTCTTGGGATGCCCCTCGGCCGCGCCCATCTCGCCCGCTTCAGCGACGGCGAGGTGTGGTTCCAGATCCAGGACAACGTGCGCGGAGCCGACGTCTTCGTCATCCAGCCCACGGGCCCGCCCGTCAACGAGAACCTGATGGAGCTGCTGGTGATGCTGGACGCCTTCAAGCGCTCCAGCGCCTCCCGCATCACGGCCGTCATGCCGTACTACGGCTACGCGCGGCAGGACCGCAAGGACAAGCCCCGGGTCCCCATCTCGGCCAAGCTGGTGGCGGACCTGCTGTCGGTGGCGGGCACGGACCGCATCCTCACGATGGACCTCCACGCGACCCAGATCCAGGGCTTCTTCGACATCCCGGTGGACCACCTCTTCGCGGCGCCCGTCATCATGGACTACGTGTCGAAGCTGAAGCTGCCCAAGCTGACGGTCGTCTCCCCCGACGCGGGCGGCGTGGAGCGGGCGCGGGCGCACGCGAAGCGCCTGGAGGCCAGCCTCGCCATCGTCGACAAGCGCCGGGAGAGCCCCAACGTGGCCGAAGTGCACCACGTCATCGGCGAAGTGGAGGGACGCACCGCGCTCATCGTCGACGACATCGTCGATACCGGAGGCACCCTCGGCAAGGTGGCCCAGGCGATCAAGGACGCGGGGGCGCGGGAGGTCCTGGCGTCCTGCTCGCACGCGGTGCTGTCGGGCGGCGCGATGGGGATCATCGAGCGCAGCCCGCTGTCGCGGCTGATCGTCACCGATTCCATCCCCCTGTCGGACGAGAAGAAGCGCAGCCCCAAGATCGTGTCCCTCACGATCGCCGAGCTGATGGGGAAGGCCATCCGGAACATTCATGAAGAGGCATCGGTAACGAGCCTGTTCGTATAGCTTCGTATAGCGAAGGAGTCTCGATCGTCATGCCCGAAATCGTCGTGTCGGCCCGGAACCGATCCGAGAAGGGTAAGAACGTCAACCGCCGCCTGCGCGCGCAGGGGCTCATCCCCGGCGTGCTGTACGGAGCCAGGAAGGACGCGGTGCCGGTGGCGGTCTCGCCGAAGGAGATCGGCTCGATCCTGCGCAGCGCCTCGGGGGAGAACACCCTGTTCGACCTCGACTTGGGCGGCAGCCGCCGCAAGGTGATCCTCAAGGAGTTCCAGGTCGAGCCCATCAAGGGCCGGCTGCTCCACGCGGACTTCTACGAGGTCGCGCTCGACCAGACGCTCGAGGTCGACGTCCACGTGGAGATCCAGGGCGTTCCCGTCGGCGTCAAGGTCCAGGGCGGCGTCCTCGACATCGTCACCCGCGAGCTGCGGATCGAGTGCCTGCCGACGGACATCCCGGAGAAGATCGTGGTCGACGTCTCCGAGCTGGAGATGGGCAAGCACATCCGCGTCTCGGAGGTGAAGGTCCCCGACAAGGTGAAGGTCCTCACCGAGCCCGACGTGGTCGTCGTCCACGTGGTCGCGCCGCGGGCCGAGGAGGAGGTCGCTCCGGTGGCGGCCGAGGCGGTCCCGACCGAGGGCGCGGCGGTGGCGGAGCCCGAGGTCATCAAGAAGGGCAAGGCCGTGGCGGAGGGCGCCGAGGGCGAGGAGAAGCCGGAGAAGCCCGAGAGGGCGGAGCGGGCGGAGAAGCCCGAGAAGAAGGAGAAGAAGGAGGGCGGCTCGTGGTCGGTCTCGGCAACCCGGGGGAGCGCTACCGCCCCACCCGCCACAACGCGGGCTTCATGGTGGTGGACGCGCTCGCGGCCCGGGCCGGCGCCGGCCAGGGGCGCGAGGAGGCCGACGCCTGGGTGGCCGAGGCCCGGATCGGCGGCGAGGACGTGCTGCTCGTCAAGCCCCTCACGTTCATGAACCGCAGCGGGGTGGCGGTGGACGCGCTGCTCGCCGCGCGCGGCCAGCTCCCGGGCGAAGTGGTGGCGGTCGTCGACGACGCCGCCCTCGATCTGGGGGAGCTGCGGGTGAGGGAGCGGGGCAGCCACGGGGGCCACAACGGCCTGCGCTCCCTCATCGAGGTGTTGGGCACCGAGGAGTTCCCGCGCGTGCGGGTCGGAATCGGCAAGGGCGAGCTGCCGGAGGACCTCGCCGAGTACGTGCTGTCGGAGTTTCCGGAGGAGGACGTGCGGGTGGTGCCGGAGATCGTCGGGCGGGCGGCCGACGCGGTGGAGTGTCTCCTCCGCGACGGGGCGGCCCCGGCGATGAACCGCTTCAACGGCCCGCAAAAGGGCTAGAATACCGGTCTCCTTGCTCCCGGTAGGGGCCCGTCGGGCCCCCAAAGGGGCTATAGATCCATAAGGAGGATCAGCGCAGTGAGCGATCGTGTCTACGAGATCCTGTTCATAGCGGACCCCAACCTCGGGGAACCCGAGGTGGACGCCCTGACCGAGCACATCCAGGGCTTCGCCGAGAAAGAAGGGGGCCGCATCCAGAAGGTCGAGAAGTGGGGCAAGAAGCGCCTCGCCTACAACATCCGCAAGCATCAGGAAGGCTATTACGTCCTCATCGTCGTGGAGGGCAAGGCTTCGCTCGTCAAGGAAGTCGAGCGGCGCATCCGCGTCACCGACGGTGTCGTGAAGTTCATCACCGTCCGGGTGGACGAGGAGCTTCGCAAGGCTGAGGGCCGCCGGGCCGCGCGCGCGAAGGTGGAAGCGAAGCGGAAGAGGCCGGCCACGCCGCGGCCGAGCGCCGCCGAGGGTGAGGAGGTGCCGCTGTGAGCTTCGGTGGAGGCGGCGGTGGTGGTCGTGGAGGACGGGGCGGGCGGGACGCCAAGGGCGGAGGCGCCCGGGGCGACAAGAAGGACGCGGGCAAGCGCTACTTCTTCCGCCGCCGCAAGGTCTGCAAGTTCTGCGCGGACAAGATCGACTACGTGGACTACAAGGACGTGAAGCTGCTGTCGTCCTTCGTCCCCGAGCGCGGCAAGGTCCTTCCCCGGCGGATGTTCGGGACCTGCGCCGAGCACCAGCGAAAGCTGACGCTCGCCATCAAGCGGGCGCGCAACATCGCGCTGCTGCCCTTCGCCGCCGACTAGGAGCCGCCGCGTCCATGCCTGTCTCCGCCCCTGCCCGGGAGAGGCCCGACCCGCGGACGAGCGGCGTGCTCGGGGCCGCCCTCGCCTCGACGCTCGTCTTCTCGGCCGCGGCGGCGGTTCCCTTCCTCGGCCTCCTCGCGGCGGTGGCGCCGTTCCCGATCATCGCGCTGCGCGTCCGGGGCAGCCTGGGGGCGGCCCTGCTCGCCACGTTCCTGGCCGCGGGCACGATCGGGTCGGTCTTCTCCCTGGGCCAGGCCGTGGGCTACCTCGCCGTTCTCGCGGCGCCCGGCCTCCTCATGGGCGAGGCGATGGCCCGCGGGCGGGGGCTCCGGAAGGGATGCGCCTGGGCGTTCGCCCTCCTCGCATTCCAGATCGGCGTTGCGCTGCTGTTCGACGGCCCGGAGATGCAGGCTCGCGTGCTCGAGCCCATCGACCAGTACCGCTCGCCGCAGTTCCAGGCCGACATGCGTTCGAGCGGGTTGCCCGCGGAGCGGATCGAGGACCTCACGCAGCAGTTCCTGTGGCTGCGCGGCGTGCTGCAGACCGTCTACCCGGCGGCGTACGTGATCATGGGCGGGCTGATCGTGCTCGCCAACGCCACGCTCCTCGGGGGCTATCTCGCGCGCCGCGATCCGGGATGGCTGGACGGGGGCGAGTTCGAGGAGATCCGCTGGCCGCTCGGGCTGTCGGTGGCCTTCGTGGCGTCGGGACTCGCCGTGCTCGCGCCGGTCCTGCGTCCGGCGGCGTACAACGTGCTCCTGGTCCTCGGGTTCTTCTATGCGCTGCAGGGGTTCGCGGTGGTCGCCTACTACGCGCGCCGGCTGGCCGCGCCCCCCGTGCTGCGGATCGCGGTGATGGTGCTGGTGCTCGTCAACCCGTGGGCGCCGCAGATCCTCGGCCTCATCGGCCTTTTCGACACGTGGCTCGACTTCCGGAAGTGGGCCCAGCCACCCGAAGCTAAACGATGACAGCAATCAGCAATCAGCGATCAGCATTCAGAACGAACGGGGCAATTCCCGCCTACTGATTGCTGACTGCTGCCGTCCGTGGAGGGATGAAGTGGAAGTGATCCTGAGAGAAGACGTGGACAAGCTCGGCCGCCGCGGCGACGTCGTGAAGGTCGCCGAGGGCTACGGGCGCAACTTCCTGCTCCCGCGGGGCCTGGCCATGGCGGTCAGCGAGGCCAACAAGGCCATGATCGCCAAGGAGCGCAAGGCGCACGAGCTGCGCGCGGCGAAGGAGAAGGCGGAGTTCGAGAGCGTCGCCCAGCGCGTCGCCTCCCTGCGCTTCATCGCGCCCCGCAAGGTGGGCGAGCATGACGTGCTCTACGGCTCCGTGACCTCGGGCGACATCGCCGAGTTCCTCAAGGCCAAGGGCATCGAGATCGACAAGCGCAAGGTCCAGCTCGACGAGCCGATAAAGAAGATGGGCGAGCACGAGGTGAGCGTGAAGCTCCACCCCGAGGTCTCCGCAAACCTCAGGGTCCTCGTGACCAAAGAAGGCTAGCGTTCCTCTGAGTCAAGGGGGTGCTAGCGGCGCACCCCCTTGGACCCCCACTCGCTCCGCGGGAATGAATCCCGCTCCGCTCGCGGTCTTGGCTCCCTGCGGCCTGCCAAGAAAAGGGTCCTCGCGACACCGCCGCTGGCGGTAGACTATCGCCCCGTCGCGGGAGGCGCCCCTGGCAACCGAAGTCGCCCTCAAGGACAAGGCACTACCGCACAACGCCGAGGCGGAGCGCACCGTGCTGGGGGCGGTGCTCGTCGACAACGCGGCCTTCAACTCGGCCGCGGAGGTCCTGGCCCGCGACGACTTCTATCGCGAGGCCCACCGGAGGATCTTCGACGCGATGGCCGCGCTCGCCGAGCGCTCCCAGGCCATCGACCTCGTCACGCTCAAGGACGAGCTGATACGGGGCTCGGCGCTGGAAGCGGTCGGGGGCGCCGCGTACCTGGCGTCGCTCGTCGACGGCATCCCCCGCATCACCAACGTCGAGCAGTGGAGCCGCATCATCAAGGAGAAGGCGGTCCTCCGTAGCCTCATCCACGCCGGCAACCGCATCGTCCATTCCGCTTTCGAGGCGGAGGAGGAGGCGGGGGTCATCCTCGACAAGGCGGAGAAGGCGATCTTCGACATCGCGGAACACCGCATCCGCCAGGGCTTCGTCGGCATCCGCGAGATCGTCAAGGAGAGCTTCCGGACGATCGACCAGCTCTCCCAGTCGAAGGAGCTCGTCACCGGGCTGCCGACGGGGTTCGTCGACCTGGACGAGAAGACGAGCGGGCTCCAGAAGGGCGACCTCATCATCGTGGCCGCCCGCCCCGCCATGGGCAAGACGTCCTTCTGCCTGAACGTCGCCCAACACGCCTCGGCGAAGACGGGGGAGACCGTCGGCATCTTCTCGCTCGAGATGGCCAAGGAGCAGCTCGTCCTGCGCATGCTGTGCGCCGACGCGCGGGTCGACGCGCATCGCCTGCGCACCGGCAACCTGCAGGAGAAGGACTGGGCGCGGCTGGCCAAGGCGTACGCCGACCTGTCGGCGTCGAAGATCTTCATCGACGATTCGGCGACGCTCACCCCCCTGGAGATGCGGGCCAAGTGCCGGCGGCTGATGGCCGAGCACGGCCTGGGCCTCATCGTGGTGGATTATCTGCAGCTGGTCTCCGGCGCTGGCCGCACTGAGAACCGCCAGCAGGAGATCGCGTCCATCAGCCGATCGCTCAAGGGGCTGGCGAAGGAGCTGAGGGTCCCCGTGGTCGCGCTCTCCCAGCTCTCGCGCGCGCCCGAGGGCCGCACGGAAAAGCGGCCGCAGCTGTCGGATTTACGAGAATGCGTGACGGCCGAGACGCTGGTCGTCATGGCCGACGGCCAGCGCCTTCCGATCCGCGATCTCGTGGGAACCACGCCCGAAGTCGTCGCCATGTCGTCCCCGGCAGGCTGGCTGACGACAGCACGCAGCGACAAAGTCTGGCGGGTCGGGAAGCGACCTGTATACCGCGTGAAGCTCGCCAGCGGCCGAACCATCCGGGCGACACTGCGGCACCGGCTCTGGGGACCGGATGGCTGGATGCGACTGCGGCATCTGTCCGTAGGCGACCGCGTGGCGATTGCCCGGCGGCTGCCGGAGCCGGCGCAGCCAGATGTATGGCCCGACCAGCGGGTCGCACTGCTCGGCCAGCTCATCGGCGATGGCAGCTACCTCAACCAACAGCCGATGCGTTACACGACGGCGTCCGCCGACAACAGCGAAATCGTCACCTCTGCGGCGCGCGACGAGTTCGGCGCTGACGTCAAGCGCTACGCTGGGCGGCGGACCTGGCACCAGATACTGATCAGCGGTAACGGGAACCGTTGGCATCCCGCAGGCGTCAACGCTTGGCTCCGCTCGCTGGGCGTCTTCGGCCAGCGCTCATATCAGAAACGGATTCCGGCGGCGGCTTTCCGCCTGTCCAACCGGCAGATCGCGTTGTTGTTGCGTCATCTCTGGGCCACGGACGGGACAATGAGCGTCACCCGGCGTCACCGCAGCGGCCACAACGTGTACTACAGCACCAACAGCCCCGGGCTCTCCTCGGACGTGGCTGCGTTGCTGCTTCGGATGGGCATAGTCTCCCGGACCTACTGGGTCCGGAAAGCGAACTACCGACCCAACGCTTTCGTGACGATCTCCAGCGGAGCCGACCAGCGCCGGTTTCTCGCGACGGTGGGTGCGTTCGGTCCAAGAGTACTGCAGGCGCAGGCGCTTCAGATCGCAGTCGGCGGCTCCCCGGCCAATACCAATGTCGACACTCTTCCCATCCAGTACTTCAGCCGGGTGCGGGCGCTCATGCGTGACCGCGGAGTCTCCACGCGCGGCATGACGCAGCTCCGCGGCACAGCCTACGGAGGCTCGTCACATTTCCGGTTCGCACCATCACGTGCCCTCCTGGCCGAATACGGGCGCATCCTCGAGGATGGGATCCTGATGGAGCAGGCGACGAGCGACCTGTTCTGGGATCGGATCGTCACAATCGAGCCCGATGGCGAAGATGACGTCTACGATCTCACGGTGCCCGGCCCGGCATCGTGGCTTGCCGACGGCATTGTGAGTCACAATTCCGGGGGCCTGGAGCAGGACGCGGACGTGGTCGTCTTCATCTATCGCGAAGAGGAGTACAAGCCTTCCGACGAGAACCGCGGGGTGGCCGAGATCATCATCGGCAAGCAGCGCAACGGGCCGACGGGCATGCTGAAGCTCGCCTTCATCAAGGAGTTCACGCGCTTCGAGAACCTCGAGTGGAGAAACCAGTAGCGCAGGCGGGTATCCTCTGGTCATGAGCGAGTCGCTGCTCGCGGCGCTTCGCCCCGCGCGCGCGCGGCTGGACCTGGACCGGCTGGCCGCCAACTACCTCGCCGTCGCGGCCGCCGCGGGCCGCCCCGTCATGCCGGTCGTGAAGGCCGACGCCTACGGCCACGGCGCCGCCCGCGTGAGCCGCCACCTCGTCGCTCTGGGCGCGCCGATGCTGGCCGTGGCCTACGCGGAAGAGGGGGCGGTCCTGCGGGCGGCCGGCGTGCGGGCGCCGATCGTGGTGCTGGCCGGCCTCGCCCCCGGGCAAGTCCGCTCGCTCGTTCAGCACGAGCTGACGCCCGTCGTCTCCACGCCGTCGACGCTGGAGCTCGCGCTGCAGGCGGGGAAGGATGCCGGCCGGCGCATCGCGGTCCACGTCAAGGTCGACACCGGGATGACGCGCCTCGGCTTCACCCCCTCGGTGGTCGGGGAGGCGGCCGCCCGGCTCGCCGAATCCGGCCGGATCGAGGTCGAGGGGCTGATGACCCACCTCGCCGCCGCCGACGAGGATGCCGACGCCACCCGTCGCCAGCTCGACCTGTTCGACGAGGCGGCCGAGGAGCTGGCCCGGCGCGGGATCCGGCCGCGATGGATCCACGCCGCCAACAGCGCCGGCCTCGCGTGCCTCCGCCGCAACCACACGCTGGTCCGTCCCGGCCTCATCCTCTACGGCGTGCGGCCGCGGCCGCTCGCTCCCGCGATCGACGTGAAGCCGGTGATGACCGTCTCGGCGGACATCGAGCTGGTCAAGGAAGTCGCGGTGGGCACGCCCGTGTCCTACGGCGGCCGGTGGGTCGCGCCCCGCCGCTCGCGCATCGCCACCATCCCCTTCGGCTATGCCGACGGCGTGCCCCGCACGGATGACATGAGCGACCGCGGCGAGCTCCTCGTGAAGGGGCGCCGCGTGCCGGTGGCGGGAACGGTGTGCATGGATCTCACGATGGCGGACCTCACCGACCATCCCGATGCCGGCGAGGGGGACGAGGCGGTGCTGTTCGGCGACGACCCTCCGGTGTGGGACGTGGCCGACCGCGCCGGCACCAACGCCTGGGAGATCCTCACGAGCGTCGGCTCGCGCGTGCCGCGCGTCTACCTCGAGGGTGGGCGTATCGTGGGCGTCGAGTCGCGCTTTACCCCGCGGGCCGGGGATCGGACCCGCTGAGGCCATCGGCTCCGTTAGCATCCCTCATGTCTCTGCGGTCCTCTGCGCCCTCTGCCAATGCTGCGAGCGGAGCGGGATTCACTCCCGCGGAGCGAGCGGGGGGTTTGGGGGGTGCGCCGCTAGCACCCCCCAGCTCAATACCGTTGGGCCATATCCGTTGAGCACGCGGGTCAAGTCCGTCTTCGCCTGCCAGGCCTGCGGGTTCGAAAGCTCCAAGTGGCTGGGCCGCTGCCCCGACTGCGGCGACTGGAACTGCTTCGTCGAGGAGAGGCAGGAGGCGGCGTCTTCGGCCCGCGCGAAAGGGCCGGGCCCCGCCCCCGGCGGCCGGCCGCAGCCCTACGACACGGTCGACGGCGCAGATGCCGAGCGCATCGCGACCGGCCTGGAGGAGTTCGACCGCGTGCTCGGCGGCGGCATCGTCCCCGGGTCGATGGTCCTCATCGGCGGGGAACCCGGGATCGGAAAGAGCTCCCTGCTCCTCCAGGTCGCGCACCTTCTCGGCCGCAACGGCGGCACCGTGCTCTACGTCTCGGGGGAGGAGTCGGAGCGCCAGATCAAGCTGAGGGGAGCGCGATTCGGCGTGACGGGCGGCGGCCTCTACCTCATGGGCGAGACGTCGCTGGAGCGGATCCTGGAACAGGTCGACGAGCTCAAGCCATCCGCCCTCGTGGTGGACTCGGTGCAGACGGTCTACTCGTCGAAGTTCCCCTCCGCCCCCGGCAGCATGAGCCAGGTGCGGGAGGTGGCCACCCAGCTCCTCTTCCTGGCCAAGGGCCGCGGCATCACGACCTTCCTCATCGGCCACGTGACCAAGGACGGCAGCCTCGCGGGTCCGAAGTCGCTCGAGCACATCGTGGACACGGTGCTCTACTTCGAAGGCGACAAGCGCCAGCACCACCGGATCGTGCGCGCGGTCAAGAACCGCTTTGGCGCGGCCTCCGAGCTGGGCGTCTTCGAGATGACCGGGACCGGGCTGCAACCGGTGGCCAACCCGTCGGCGCTCTTCTTGTCCGAGCGGCGCGAAGGCTCGCCCGGCTCGGCGGTGGTCGCGACGGTCGAGGGCTCGCGGCCGATGCTCGTCGAGGTCCAGGCCCTCGTCTCGCCGACCTCCTTCGGGAACCCCCGACGCATGTCCCTCGGCATCGACCCCAACCGGACGAACCTGCTCCTCGCCGTGCTCGAGAAGCGCGAAGGGCTGGAGCTGCTGGGCGACGACGTGTACGTGAGCGTCGCCGGGGGACTCGAGGTCGCCGAGCCGGCCGCCGACCTCGGCGTGGTGGCGGCGGTGGCCTCCTCGCTCCGCAACCGGCCCCTTCCCGCCGACACCGTCGTCTTCGGCGAGGTCGGCCTGGCGGGCGAGGTGCGGAGCGCCGGACAGGCGCTGCTCCGCGTGCGCGAAGCCGTGCAGATGGGCTTCAAGCGCTGCGTGCTCCCCGCCCGCAGCATCCCCCCCGGGGTCGAGGGCATCGAGCTGCTCGGGGTCCACACCGTGACCGAGGCCCTGGAGCGTCTGTTTGAGCAAGGGGGCGCTGCGGCGCGCCCCCTCTAGCCTCGCTCGGCTAGGCGGGAGTGTGGTCCGAGCGTTAGCGAGGACCCGCTGGCGCGGCTCCATGCAGTGGAGGTGCGCAGCAATCCCGCTCCGCTCGCAGCTTTGGCTCATTGTTCCGCGGACCGCTTTCCCCGACGGCGGGCTGCAGTTAGTTTATGATGGGCCGGACACTCGGGACCCTCGAGAGGTTCAGCCCATGTGGCTCATTCTTTTCCGCGTTTTCATCATCGCGCTCCTCGCCCACGCCGGATACGTCTACTCGCCCTTCTCCGGCCAGCCGTGGCTGGGGGTCGGCCTCGGCGTCGTCGCCGCCCTCGCGGTCATCACGCTGGAGATGAAGCTCCGCTCGGTGCCCGGCCATCACATGATCGGGGCGCTCGTCGGCGGGGTGGTCGGGCTCTTCGGCGCGCGGCTCGTTTGGGGGGCGCTCGCCGGCCTCGACATCGTGGGCGCGCACTTCGTGCACGCGCTGCTGGTGGTCTTCCTTGGCTACATGGGCATCGCCATCGGCGGCTCCAAGGGGGAATGGTTCGAGCCGGCCCGCATCATCGCCGCCTTCCGCGACTCGGCCCGCCTCCACCAGTACAAGGTGCTCGACACGTCGGTGATCATCGACGGGCGCATCGCCGACATCTGCGAGACCGGCTTCCTGGAGGGCACGCTCGTCGTGCCGCAGTTCGTCCTGCGGGAGCTCCAGCAGGTGGCCGACTCCTCCGATTCGCTGAAGCGCAACCGCGGCCGGCGCGGCCTCGACATCCTGCAGAAGATGCAGAAGATCGCCCACGTCACGGTGCAGATCGTCGAGACCGACTTCCCCGAGGTCCGCGAGGTCGACCTCAAGCTCATCGAGCTCGCCCGGCGCATGAGCGGCAAGATCGTCACCAACGACTTCAACCTCAACAAGGTCGCCCAGCTCCGGGGCGTACCCGTGCTGAACATCAACGAGCTGGCCAACTCGCTGAAGCCGGTGGTCCTGCCGGGAGAAGTGATGCGAGTCTTCGTGATCAAGGAGGGCAAGGAAGCCGGCCAGGGCGTGGGCTACCTCGACGACGGCACGATGGTGGTCGTGGACCAGGCCCGCAAGGCCCTCGGCAAGACGATCGAGGTCAGCGTCACCAGCGTCCTGCAGACCACGGCCGGCAAGATGATCTTCTGCCGCTGGCTGGACGGCCCGCCGCCGGAGGAGAGCGCGGTCCGCCGCGACTTGAGGGTGGGTGACCGCCGCGAGCCGCGCAACGGCCGCGACCCGCGCGCCCCGGAGCGGCGCGAAACCGAGCGCCGGGACGAGCGCGCGGTTCCCGGGGCCCCCGAGCCCGGGGCCGATGCCCCAATCCTCCAGGGCGCTCCTTCTCCCTCCCCGGCGCCAGCGCCGGAGCTGTCCTTGCCTGCCGGCGCCGAGGGCAGCCCCACCCGACCCATCGCCAAGCCGGACTAGACCTCCCGGGCCGCACTGGACGCTCCGCCCATGCGCCTTCTCCTCTCCGTCCCGGTCCTCGTCGTGGTCACCCTGGGGCTGGGCATCCCGGCGATCCTCGCCGGCCTCGTCGACCACCGCGGCGAGCTTTCGTGGCGGATCGCGCGTTCGTGGGGCCGCGTCGTCCTGAAGACGTGGGGAGTGCGGGTGGTCGTGCGCCGTGACGCGCCGCCGCGGGGGCCGGTCATCTATGCGATGAACCACGGCAGCGTCCTCGACATCCCCGTGCTCTTCGCCCACCTGCCGGGCAGCTTCCGCGTCGTCCACAAGCGCTCGCTGTACCTGATCCCGCTCATCGGCCTCTACCTCTACTGCGGCGGCCACATCGCCATCGACCGCAGCAAGGCGTTCCGCGCCCGCAAGAGCCTCGAACGGGCGGCGCAGCGCATCGCCGGCGGCACCAGCGTCGCCGTCTTTCCGGAGGGGACGCGCAGCGCGGACGGCTCGGTGCGTCCCTTCAAGAAGGGCAGCTTCGTCCTCGCCATCGAGGCCGGCGTGCCGGTGATCCCGGTCTCGCTGGCGGGGGTGAAGCGCGTCGCCCCGCAGGGGCTGCTCTGGCTCCGGCCGGGTGAGCTGGCCATGACGCTCCATCCCCCGGTACCCACGGCCGGCCGCTGCGTGGAGGAGGCGGGCGCCCTGGCCGAGCAGGTGCGCGGGATCGTGGCCCGCGGCTGCGCGGCGGCCTGAAGCGGCACTTGCGCACCTCGCTCGCTTCCGCGGTCGCGGCGGGCTCGCTGGCGCTCGCGGTCTCCGCCGCCGCCGCCCGCGATCCGGGCGGCTCGTCGCTGTAGAAGGCGATCGACCGCGTCCTCGACCGCCCCGCGTTCGCGCCCGGCTTCTGGGCGGTGGAGGTGCGGAGCCTGCGGACGGGCAAGATCCTCTACGCCCGCAACGCCGGCAAGAGCATGAGCCCCGCGTCCACGGCCAAGCTCGTCACCACCGCCGCCGCCCTCGACGCGTTCGGGCCCGACGACCGGCTGCGCACGACCGTGGAGACGGCCGGCCGGCTCGACGGCATGGGCCGAGTGCCGGGCGACGTCTACCTCGTGGGCGGTGGCGACCCGAACCTCTCCGGCCGCTTCACCGACGGGCGCATCACCGCCGCCTTCGAGGACCTCGCCGACGCGCTGAAGGCGCAAGGCGTGCGTCGCATCGAGGGACGGCTCGTCGGCCACGAGGGCCTCTTCAAGGGCGACCGGCGCGGCGACGACTGGGCCTGGGGCGACCTCGTGTGGTGGTACGGGGCCGAGGTCTCGGCCCTCGGCTTCAACGACAACTCCGCCGACCTCAAGGTCACTCCCGGCGAGCGTGCCGGCGACCCGGTGCTCGTCGAGCGCAATCCCGTCTCCTCCTACTACCGCGTCGTCTCGACCGCCACGACGTCGCCGGCGGCGATGGCCTCCGACCTGCGCGTCGATCGTCCCCTCGGCTCCAACCTCATCCGCATCTCGGGGACGTTCCCGCTCGGCCTCAAGCCCTGGGAGAACTCGGTGGCCCTCGAGGACCCCGCCCGCTACGCCGCCACCGTGTTCGCCGAGGTGCTGGCCGCGAAGGGGATCGTGGTGGCGGGGGCGGTGGAGACCTCCTCCGACCCGCTGCCGGGCGGGCTGCGCGTGCTGGCGGCCCACGACGGCCCGCCGCTCTCCGAGGTGCTGAAGGGCGTCAACAAGCCGAGCCAGAACCTTCATGCGGAGATGCTGCTCCGCTTGCTGGGGGCGCGGCTGAAGGGCGAGGGCAGCGTCGAGTCGGGTCACGCGGCGGTGGAGGACTTCCTGCTGCGCTCCGGCGTCCATCCGGAGAGCTGGTCGCTCCAGGACGGCTCGGGGCTCTCGCGCTCCGACATCCTCTCCGCCCACGAGATGGTCAGCCTGCTCGCGGCGATGGACCGCCACCGCCACGCGTCGGTCTTCCGGGACAGCCTGCCCATCGCGGGTGTCGACGGCACGCTGAAGAACCGGATGAAGGGCACGCCGGCCGAAGGGCGCGTGGTGGCCAAGACCGGCACGCTGCGCCACGTCAACGCGCTCGGCGGCTACGTCACCCCGCGCGCGGGCGATCGCCTCGTCTTCTACATGGTGTCCAACCACCACGCTGGCCCTGGCTCCGAGGTGACGGGCGCGATGGACGAGATATGCAACCTCCTGGTGGGCCGGTGAGCGGCCTGCAGATCTCGATCGGGCCGGAGCTGGCGGGCAAGGTCCGCCTGGGCGTGGCCGTCATCGAGGGCGTGAGCGTGAAGAACGAAGACGCGGCGCTGGCGGCGGAGATCGACGCCGCGGGCGCCGAGCTGCGCTCGCGCTATGCGGGCGGCCCCAGCGGCGAGGTGCCGGGCGCGGCCGACGCGCGGGCGCTCTACAAGGCCCTCGGACTCGATCCCACCAAGACGCGTCCGTCGAACGAGTCGTTGCTGCGGAGGGTGTTGAAGGGCGAGGCGCTCTACCGGGTCAACACGCTGGTCGACGCGCTCAACCTCTGCTCGCTGCGCTATCAGCTTCCCTTCGGCCTCTACGACCTCGCCCGCGTCCGGCCCCCGGTCGTGCTGCGCAAGGGCCGCGTGGGGGAGGGCTACGAGGGGATCCGCAAGGGGCCGGTGAACGTCCAGGACCGCCCGACGCTGGCGGACGAGGAGGGCGCCTTCGGCAACCCCACCTCCGACTCGGCGCGCACGATGATCACGCTGCAGACGACCTCGGCGCTCATCACCTGCTACGCGCCGGCGGCCTACGGCCTGCCCCGCCTGCGCCAGGTGCTGGACGGTACGGAGCAGGCCCTTCGCCGCGCCTGCGGGGGGACGCTCGTCGAGCTTCAAGTGCTGCCTGGGGGAGGGTGACCATGCCGGGCACTCGAAAGGACGTGACGGGCGACGCCGGCCTCGGGATGGGGGAGCGGATCTGCCGCCGTGACTTCCTGAACGCGGCCGCGCTGGCGACGGGCGGCGCGTTCCTCAGCCCGCTCGAGCTGCTCGCCGCGCGCGACGACTGGACAGGGTACGGAGGTGTCGGCGACTACCGCTTCTCCAACGGCAACACGAAGGACGTCATGGAGGCGGCCCACTCCGTCCGTGACCGCAAGTTCCAGTCGCTGCCGCGTGACGTCGTCGATACGGGAGAGGTCTTCGACCTCGTGGTCGTGGGCGGCGGCCTCACCGGGCTCGCCGCGGCCGTGCTCTTCGAGCGGCAGGGCCCCGCGGGCCGGACGTGCCTCGTCCTCGACGACCACGCGATGTTCGGGGGCGAGGCGAAGGGCAACGAGTTCCTCGTCGACGGGCAGAGGCTGATGGCGCACCAGGGCTCCGCCTTCTTCCCGGTGCCCCACGCGGGCGGCTTCGTGGCGCAGTTCTACGACACGATCGGCGTCGACCGGCACCGCTTCGAGTACCAGAAGTGGGCGAGCGACACGCGCGAGATCCCGCTCAGCCAGACGACCTACGACATGCTCGGCCGCCAGGGGCCGACCTACGCCTTCTATTTTGGCGCGCGGTTCGGCCAGCGGCCGGGCCTGTGGCTGATCGATCCGTGGGGCAAGAAGCTGGAGGGCGCGCCGATCTCCGACGAGACGCGGGTGGAGCTGTTGCGGATGCACGACGGCCCCGACCGCATGCCCGAGAAGGAATGGCGGCCCGCGTTCGAGGGCGATCCGGTATCACGCCGGCTGGACACGATCACCCTGGAGGAGCACCTCATCGAGAAGCACGGCCTCCGCCGCGACACCATCCGCACGTTCCTGTCGCCGGTGACCGGCGGCGGGTATGGCCTGGGGCCGGACGTGCTCTCGGGCTACTGCGCCTACGCCCCGGAGACGCAGCACCCGAAAGACGGCGACGAGGAGGCGGGCGGGCAGATGTTCCCCGGCGGCAACGCGGGCTTCGCGCGGCACATCGTGAAGACGCTGATCCCGGACTCCATCGAGGGACCCCGCACGCTCGATGGTGTCTGTCGCGGGCGCGTGAGCCTGCGGGCGCTCGACCGGCCGCGCCAGCGCACGCGCATCCGGCTGCGGTCGACGGTCGTGTGGGTGGCGCACGACGGCGAGCCGGAGAAGTCGCGCCTCGTCACCGTGGCCTACACGCGCGCCGGCCGCCTCCATCGGCTGAAGGCGCGCGCGGTGGTCCTGGCCGGCGGAAGCTGGACGACGAAGCACATCGTGCGCGACCTGCCGGCCGAGCACCGCGAGGCCTACGCCGGCTTCTACCGCTCGCCGTGCCTGATGGCGAACGTGGCGGTGCGCAATTGGCGATTCCTCTACGACATGGGCATCTCCGGCGGCCGGTGGTTCGAAGGCCTAGGCAACTACATGGAGGTGCGCAAGCTCGCGACCTTCGGCCCGCAGTCGCCCACGATCAGCCCCGACTCGCCGGTCATCCTGACCTTGAAGGTCCTCTACTCGTATCCGGGCGAGCCGATCGAGGCGCAGGGCACCCGCGGCCGGATGGAGATGCTCTCCGCTTCCTACCGGGACTACGAGCGGCGGATCCGCGAGCAGCTCACGGAGATGTTCGCGCGGTCGGGCTTCGACGCCCGCCGGGACATCGCCGGCATCATCCTCAACCGCTGGGGCCACGCGTACGTCAACCCCCAGCCGGGCTTCTTCTTCGGCACCGGCGGCCGCCCGGCGCCGCGCGAGGTGCTGCGCCGCGCTCCCTTCGGGCGCATGGCCTTCGCCAACACGGACCTCGTCGGCGCGATGGACCAGCGCAACTGCTTCCTGGAGGCGCAGCGTGCGGTAAAGCAGATCGTCTTCATTGAGCAAGGGGGTGCTAGCGGCGCACCCCCTTGAACCCCCGCTCGCTTCGCGGGAGTGAATCCCGCTCCGCTCGCAGCTGTT
>Ga0099828_10000905_pt1 | contig 19013 bp, 29 predicted proteins | sample CZO8metaG_2_FD_79338 | JGI IMG/M metagenome (GOLD analysis project Ga0099828, IMG submission 79338) | Vadose zone soil microbial communities from the Eel River Critical Zone Observatory, Northern California, USA - CZOApr15con2H1.8 metaG | ecosystem: Environmental > Terrestrial > Soil > Vadose... | reverse complement strand
CCGTCTACACCACGCATCCCCGGCTGTTCCCGAAGCTTTGGGCCATCCCGGGCATGAGGCGCCACCAGACGGGCGATACCGAGATGCGCGCGGTATTCCCGCCCGAGGCCCTGCAGCACGTCGCAGCGGTGATCCGGGCGAGGCAGAAGCGGACCCAGACCTCCCCACAGAGCCTTCAGAACCTTCGATCCAGAGTCAGATCCCGATCCCAGGAGCCGCGTTTCGAGTGTGGGTAGGGTCTCTGGCTGGTCTCAGGGCCTGGACTCGGGAGAGGGGCCACGAAGTGAACATATCCGCCAGCCCTGGCACCGACCCCGTGCTCGACCACGGGAGAGAGCAAGCGGCGCCCCATTCGAGGGCGACGCAATTCACGTCGCGCCGGCCCGATCCCGACCGTATCGGCGCGCGCCGCGCGGCCGAGCGCCGCACGAAATCAGCGCCGAGCGGCCCGAGCTTGCCCGACACGCCGCGGCTTTCCGCGCTTAGACCGATGCCGGCCGTCACGCATCTGAGGTCGGAGATTGGACCGGCGGCCCGAAGACCGGCCGCCCTGATTTCCGCCCGACATGCGCCCATAGCTGACACTCGATCACTTGATCGAGCATTTGATGGACCACTCGCGCGCGAGCATCCGGGCGTGCGGGCCGTCCGAGACCGCCGTCGGGGCGTGCGAGGGTGCCTTGCCGGCGACGGAAGCCCGCGACTTCTGGACAACACCGACCCGTATACAAACGTACTCCGTGGCGCTTGGCTCCCGTCGCGTGACGGCGCGGGGGCGGCGTGAACGCTGGCAAACAGTTCCCGCCGCACGTCTTCGCGGCCATCGTGGACCTCTGGGCCACCATCCTCGTCCGCGACTACTTCCAGCGGCATGGTGCGCCCATCGACACTACAACTGAGCCGTTACATAATGGGCTCACTCCCAACACAGGAGGGGGCCATGCCACGACCGGTGAGCGGAAACGCACCCGCGGTTGACAAGTCGGGAGGACGCGGAGGCAGTGGCGACGTCGGTGGTGCTCCCGCGGGATCTGCACAAGCGGACCGCCGTCGCCGCGCTGGACTCGAATTGGTCGATGGCGGAGCTCTTCCGCGTCGCCGTCCGCGAATGGCTCGACCGTCACGACGTGGCGCGGCGTAGCGGGGGCCGGCCATGATCGCCGGGGCGTATCTCCGAAAGTCGACGAAGCAGGACGGTCGCGCCCAAGAGGAAAAGTCAGTCGAGTTCCAGCGCGATCGCGCCCGTGCCTTCGCCGCCAAGAAAGGCTGGCTGCTCGACGACGCCCTCGTCTTCTGTGATGACGGGATTTCCGGCGCGGAGTTCGCGCGCCGGCCCGGCCTCGTCGGCCTCCTGGACGCCTTGAAGCCACGGCCGTCCTTTCACGTGCTCATCATCTACGACGAGACGCGACTCGGACGCGAGATGGTCGAAGTCGGCTTCGTGCTCAAGACCATCATTAGCGCGGGCGTGGAGGTGTGGTTCTCAAAGGACGAGCGGCAGCGCACGCTGAGCACACCGAGCGAGAAGATGATGCAGGTGCTCGACAGCTTCGCCGCCGAGATGCACCGCACGCAGATTGCCGAGCGCACGCGGGACGGGCTCGCTCGCAAGGTCCGCGCGGGGCACGTCGCTGGCGGAAAGGTGTTCGGCTACAGGAACGTCAGGCAGACCGACGCGGCCGGACGTCTGGGGCCGGTCGATCGCGAGATCGTGCCGGCCCACGCCGAAACGGTCCGGTGGATCTTTGAACGCACGAAGGAGGGGAAGGGATACCGCAGCATCGCCAAAGAGGCGAACGCGGCAGGGTTGCCGGCGCCCGAGCCGCGGAAGGAGGGCCGCCCCGCCGGCTGGAGCCCGAGCACCGTCCGGGACGTGTTGTACCGCGACCTCTACCGCGGCGTCATCGTGTGGGGCAAGCGCCGGAAGCGGGACCAGTGGGGTCAGAAGCGCCCGACGCTGACCCCCAAGGATGACTGGGACATCAGGCCGGCCGAGCACCTGCGCATCGTCTCGGATGACCTCTGGAACGCGGCGCACGAGCGGCTGCGCACATCGCGAGACAGCTACCTTCGCACCAACGGCGGGAAACTGTGGGGCAAGCCCGGTAACGGCATCGAGAGTCAATACCTCCTGACCGGGCTCGGCACGTGCGGCGAGTGTGGGGGCTCACTCACGGTGCGTTTTTCTAGCAAGCGCCACCACCGGCACCGGTTCTACCACTGCCTCGTCAATGTCCAGCGTGGGGCACGCGTGTGCTCCAACAGCGTCGGGCTGCCGATGCAGGAGATCGACGCGCGCGTTCTCACTATGTTCGAGGGGCAACTCCTCGACCCCGACGCCATTCGCGCGGGAGTCCAGGAGGCGGTGCGGCGGTTGAGGCGGGACACGAACCCGGGGCGTGAACGCGGCGCGCTCGTCAAGCGCCTTGGGGAGATCAAGACCCAGAGCGAGCGGCTCGCGAAGGCAATCGCCCTAGGGGGCGATTTGCCGGCACTGGTCGAGCAAGTCCAGACGCTGGAGCACGAGCGCACACGGATCGAAGCCGACGTGCAGCGGCTGGAGATCGCCGCGCAGGCGCTCAGCCTCGATGCCCGGAAGGTCGCCGCTGAGCTTGAGGCGCAACTCGTCGACTGGCGGGGCCTCCTCCGGGCCAATGTTCAGCAAGCTCGGCAGATGCTCCGCAAGCTCATGGTAGGGCGCTTGGTCTTCACCCCGAACGCCGACAAGACCGAGTTCACGATCAGCGGGACGGGACTTATCGAACCGCTGCTGGAACAGGTACTTGGCGCACCTAAAGGGTTGGTGACCCCGGCGGGATTCGAACCCGCGTTAGCGGTCCGCCACGCGCTTTCTTTGCAACGACGAGCGGTTAGGCGATGTTGAGTCAACTCCGATTGGTGGGGGATTAGAATTCCCGGGGTTGCCCACGATCACCGAACCAGCTCGCTTCAGCCTGGAAGATCGGCTTCATCTGCTAAAACCTTCCCCCGAACGCTGTGGGGTACCTGGTGAAGACCGTCGCGAAGGGCTCACCCGGAGAGCCGAGCCGTTCCTCCGTCCGGGGCAGGCTCGAACCGAGCCTTAACGGTGACGGAGGTCCTGGTTCGCTCGGCGCCGAGATCTGGTCAAACTACGGCTCATGACGGAGACCACGATCGCTACTCCGCCGAAGCCGATCGCGCGAAGCGTAGCGATCTCGGTCTGGCGGCTCGCGATCGCGGAGTACATGGCCAGACGAATGGTCGTCCTCCTCTATACGGAGATGCTAGGCGCCGAGCCGCTGCGCCAACTCGCCGAAATCCGGCGCGACGATGTCGTGAGCAGGATTCGGCATCGGGTCCGGGGGACCGGCAGGCCCCCATTCCGCCGGACGTTCCACGAAGGCGCTTCGATAACCCGCTTCACGTGCCGCCATCAGGTCGAAGTTGTGGCACGCGACCATGAGGAGCTCGTCCGGTCGGCGCCCCAGCCACTTCGCGCAGGTCCGATAGGCCTCTGGGCGAGCCTTGTAGATGCCGATCATCTCGCACGAGACGACGCAATCCCACGTCAGACCGTTGCGCCGGGACACGTCGACGATCAGAGAGGTGCTCAAGATCGTGAACGCCACAACCGCGTACTTCTTTCGCAGTCGGGCGAGTGCCGCTGGAAGGTCCGGCCAGGCGTCGAGCTCATGCCAGGTGCGTTGGATCGCCTCGCGATCCTCCGCCATGAACGCTGACAGACCATGCTCCTTGATCACCGCCTCGAGCACGGTGTGATGAACATCGTCGATATTGAACGACGGCTTCACCTGCCCCACCATAGCCTCGAGCGACCGCCGCCGATACTCGTTGGTGATCGCCGGCCAGTCGGCGTTCAGCCCGCGACGGGCTCCGGCGTCCGTAAACGCCTGACTTACGCCTCGGTGCCAATCAAGGACGGTCCCGCCGACGTCGAACGTCAGCCCTTTGATTCCGGAGATCATGCGTGCCTCCACGAGTGAGCGACTCCGTCCGGGGACGTCACCCCACGATCGATCGCAGCGCAGTCAGCGTGTCACTGGGCTCGGGTCGCGTGATGTAGTTGGGGTCGGCCTCCGCCGCCCCGGGTTCCCAGCACGATCAGGACGAGCGCTATCTGCAGGAGATCAGTCGGATCTGTCGGGTCGACTACGAGGAGATGCTGCGCATGCTGAAACCCGATTGACCGCGACCACTAAATTTAGCTCCCACCAGCGGCCGTTCGTCGACACCTATGCCAAGGTCGGGTTCGCCAAGCTCTGTGATCGCAGAACGCCGTTGACAGCGGCCGACCTGCATGAAGAGACGCCGGGGCAGTTGCGCATCAGCGCAGCTCGAGCGGCTGCCCGTTCAGCCGGACGTTCGTCTCCACAGGAACGGGGTTGGCGATGGCTCCGTGGGTGAAGCAGCTTTCCTGGGCTACCCGCACCAAGCGCGCGATCTTATCCGTGGGCTCGTCGGATTCGACATCGACCCGCACCTCGATGCCAAGGCTGCCACTTTGGATCGTGCCGCCCAGGATGGAACCTTTCCGGAAAAAGCGCATCACTTGGTCGACGTGGACTTGCTTCAGCTCCAGCTTCATCAGTTCCCCTGACCGGGAAATCTGTGTCAATAGTCAGAATGCGAGTGCCGCGCTGAAGTAAGCTAACGGTGGCGGCGCCGTGTCGTCCCCTCCAACCCGCGTCCCCTCGTCGCACTGGATCGCCCAGCGGCTCCCGGCTGGCTGGCCGCTGACTTCGCTCCAGACCTCGGCCTGTTTCTTTTGCCGGCCCATGGTCTGGGCCTGAACGCGGAGACGAATCTCCCTGTCGAGGCTCCCAGGCTGACCGGTCGGGGCCGCGGAGGCGGGAGCCGCTTCCGCCACCTTCTTGACGATCTCGTCCATAGCATTCCTCCTTCGGGGGGTGAACCAGGCGGCCCTCGGACAGCCAGGGATCGTGCTCTCAGCCCCCACCCTCCGTCTCGCGGACAGTCATCACCTCGTCACCGACGCGGAGCGTGGCGTCCCACGTGATCGCGATCGCGTCCTTCACGCTCTGGTGTGCGGGGCAGCCCTGAGGATGGACTTCGAGCGCGCGCTCGGTCGCCTCGCGGGCCTCCGGCGGCACGCGGAGATCGTAGTGGACGTGGATGGATTTGATCCGGATGGTCTTGCCGATGCCCGAGATCCGACCGTCGACAGTGGCGGTGAAAGTCTCGCGGTCGAAGGCGATCTTGCGCCCTGCCAGGGCGCCACGCAGGGTGCCGTACATTCACCCCGCGACGGCGGCGACGATGTGGTCGAGCGTTGACGCGATCGGCGGCCCTTCCTTGACGCCGTAGTACTCCCGGAGCCTTCCCTGCACGCCGTAGACGACCGGCTCTGGCACGTCTCCGAGATACGCCTGGCGGTAGCCGCTGCGGTACTCCAGGCGAGCGTGCGAGACGTACTCGAAGTCATCGGCCATGGTTAGTCCTCCAGGTATCGCGGCAACCCGGCACCGGGACGGATCCGGTCAGCGCGCGAGCGATTGCAAGACGGCAATCGTCGCTGATGGTTCGGTGCGCCGCGTGTAGTCTGGGTCGACGTCGGACGACTGGATCACCCCATCGCGATCGATCACGAAGCGCGCCGGCATTGGCAGCGTCCACGAGTCGTCGCCGTTCGCTTTCGCCAGGTCGAGACCGAATCCGCGGTAGATCCGCTGCACTTCCTCGGGCACCGTGAACGCAAGCCCGTAGCGCCCTGCGACCTCGTTGCCACGATCGTAAAGGTGCTCCATCGCCAGCGGCTGCTGATCTTCCGGTTCGCGCGCGGTCCGCTGGATCTGCGGTGAGATGACCACGAGACTCGCACCGAGTTGCGCGATGTCAGACAGGACGTGCTTCAGAGCCTCCAGCTCTGCAACGCAGTAGGGTCACCAGCGACCGCGGAAGAAGCTCAGGACGACCGGCCCACGCCTGAGCAACTCGGCGAGGGCCACTGACCGACCGCCGGCGGTCGGCAGCGTAAAGTGAGGGGCGCGCTCGCCTACCTTGACGACGTGGTCCAGGAAGCCAGAGCGCCGGAGGTCGTCCACGGCCCGCTCCATGATGGCACGTGACTCGGCCGGGATACGCTCGCGAGACTTCTCCTTGATCGCCTGGAGCTGCTCGCTGAGGGTCATGGCTCCTCCCTCGAGGCGGTTCGGTCCTCTCAGACTTAGATGTCCACGCGCCGGACGGGGATTCGCGCCGACAATCGCCGTTCCCCGGTCGGGATGAAGCCCTGGGCGTGGACGGTGAGGATCCCACGGGACGATCGGCATCGGCTTCGCCACCGATGCGTCGACGAAACCTCGCGCTCTTTCGATGTCGCCGACCTCGAACACGAAGAACACACTGTGTGGGTCTTCAAGCCCGCCAAAGATGCTCCAGCTTGAGCCCTGCCTTCCTGTGGGTCATGAGGCTGGATCCTCCTGCTGGAGTCCCGACGGCGTCGACGCCGTGTCGACCGAGCGCCACGGCGAGGGGTGGCCGGTTCCGATACAACGCCGTTCTCTTGCTGGTCAGAGCGTCGTGGTCAGATCGATCAGCCACTCCGGCATGTGCTCGACCATCCACGCCTCGATGCGCTTGTCGACGCCGCTCATCGCGAGCGCGCCGACGAGCAAGAGCAGCGTGCCGAGGATCGTCTTTCCGGCCGAGACGACCCTGGCCAGCGCGAGCCGGCGGCCCTGCAAGGCCTGCCGAGATCCGTAGGCGACAGCGAGGACCGGTACGACGGCGCCGACGCCGAAGACGAGCATCACGGCGCCCGCTTGCGAGAGGCTCTGGCTGCGGGCGGCCACGGCGATGGCGGCGGCAAGGGTGGGCCCGGTGCACGGGGTCCACACCGCGCCGAGGAGAACACCAAGGACGAACTGGCCGCCGAGCCCGGCCGGCAGTCGCGCGGCGAACACGCTGGCGCTCCCGGCCAGGGGGCCCGCCGCCGCCGTGAATGCTCTCTGGAGCGGCGGCAGCAGGAGGGTGAGGCCGGCCGCGGCCATCATGACCGCGGCCGCGCTGCGGGCGGCGTCGCGATCGATACCAAGGCTGAAGCCGAGCGATGCGAAGAAGAGGCCGATCGTGGCCGAGGCCAGCACGAATCCCGCGGCGAGCGCCAGCGGGCCTTGGCGGTGCTGCTGGAGCGCGCTCGCGACGACGATCGGCAAGAGCGGCAGCACTCAGGGCGACAGCACGGACAGAGTCCCGGCCACGAAACTGACCGCGATCGCGCCCATTCGAGCCTGTGCCGCCCGGCCTGCTACAACGTCGCCTGGAAGATCCGGCGAATTGCGTCGGGATCGGTCACGCCCGACGATCGCATCGTTTCGTTCTTGCCCTTGAAGGCGATGAGCGTGCTCTGCTGGCTCACCTTCCACTCGCGCAGGACGTCCTTGGTGGAGTCGAAGTCGACCTTGAACACGACCACCTTTGCGAAGTCCGGATCGTTCGTCAGCCTATTCACGATAGGCTCCTGCTTCCTGCAGATGGGTCACCACGGCGCGTGGACGAAGACCACGATCGGCCGGCCCGCCTCCTGGGCGGCGGCGAAGGCCTGACGATCGAAGGTCACGACCTCGCCGGCGCCGGCCGGCAGTGTTCCGGCCAGCGCGAGACCGAGCGTGCCGACGATGAGCGTGCGACGGTGCATGAGAAGCTCCTCTCCGACGCCGTCACGGGCGTCGCATGCCGGAGAGCATGGCTGCAGCGACGCCCCAGTGTGTCACGAGTTCGTGAACTCAACGAGCACCCGTCGCCTCAACGGCCGTAGACCGGCGTGTCCGGGTGGAAGGCGAACCAGCCGAACCAGTAGGCGAGATGACCGGCCAGGCGCGGCAGCCGCCGACCCCGGGTCCCGACGAGCGCCTCTTCCTCGACCTGCCAGACCTCACCGGTGGACTCGGCGATCAGTTCGCCGGGGCCCTGTCCGGGCTGAAACGCGAGGCCGCCGCGCTCGTAGGCGCGGGCCGTCCGCGACGCGGTCCGCCCCACCACCACCACTGGCGTGCGCCCGACCGTGTCGTTCACAACGGGCTCACGATCGAAGACCGCGAGCGGATAGAGCTTGCGATGCGGGTCAAGGCGAAGCACGAAGACCACATCCTTGGTGGCCAGGCGCGAGCTGCGCGGGAAGACCGGGAACATGGTGTCCGGGCTCGCGTAGTAATCCCCATACGGCCGCCCCGGGGTGTAGTCGCGCCTGTGGCCGGTCTCGATGTCGAGCACCACCGTGGACGGATGCGCCTGCACCCACTCGCGCCACGTGGTCGTCACGACCGGCCGGGGCGTGAGCCGGATACCGCTGTTGGCGAGAGGCCCCACCACCGGCTCGCCCCGCAGGTGGTGCCAGAGGCTCTTCGTCTGCTGGTCGTACATGAGCTTGTTGCTGCGGAAGAGGAATCCCGAGGAGCCGAACACGAATGTGCGACCACGCACGGTGGTCTCGTAGTGGATCGCCGATCCACACAACGTTCAGTAGGCGACGCTGATCGGCACCCCGCCCACGACGTCGTTGGCCATCTCGTGCCAGTCCATGATTCGGAGCGGGTAGGCGCGCGCCTCGCCCCGCACGACGAGGCCGAGCACCAGCTCGTCGGGGGTCAGATAGGTGGCGGCCCGGGCCGGCACGTGGCGCGGATTCGTCAGCGCGGGAATACCGTCCTTGCGCACCCCGCCCCACTGGATCTCTTCCACGCGCGCCCGGTGCTTGACGCCGGGGTAGAGGAACTCGCCGAACGCCGGGTCGATGAGCTGGAAGAGCGCTCCCTTCCAGGCCGCATACTCGGGATGCGGACGCACGTCTTTACGCTCGGCGAGCCACTCGACCCAGCGGCGCCAATCGTGCCCGAAGGACTGCCCGGACAGCCGGTCGAGGGCATTCGCCACGCTCGAGTCGAGGAAGAGGTCGAAGCGGAGGATGTCGATCAAGCCCGGGATCGCGGCTCGCTCGCCCCGCCGGACGATGTCGCGCAGCGCCGCTTCGCGGAAGGCGGCCTCCGAGTGCAGGAGCCGGGTCATGAGCTGGTCCAGCGATGGCTCGGCGCCTCGGGCGGGCGTCGCGGTGGCGGCCACCGCCAGCCAGCCGAGGACGACGGTGACGCCGAGAATGGTGTCGCGGCGGATCGACTGGCTCATATACGCCTCCGATTGCCCAGGGCAGGCGGCACCTCCGCTCCGGCATCCTTGCCGGTCCCTGCACGGCGGATCTTCTGTGGCGGGGGTGGCTTTCGTGTCAACAGCGTGTCAATTGTGGCGCGTCAGGGCGAGGAAGTGAGTCCGGGCGGGGTCGCGATGGCGTGCCAAAACCCTCCGGGGCGGCCCTATCGGATCCGCCTCAGCATTCCCACCGATCCGGCACGGTGGGCTCCAGACACCGAAACAGCGAAGTCGTCCCGGGACATCGACAGGCTCGTCCCGGGACGATCCGGTGAGCTAAGTACACTCATGCTTGGTCGCCGCCCCGGTCCGAATCACATCGCGTGAGTTTACCCCGCCCCGCCGCGGTTCCGGATTACGTGGCGGTAGCTCCGTCAGCCAAGGCTGCTGCCACAACCGTCCCACCCGCCACCTGCACGAAATCTTCGGGAGACGCTACTCCCCAAGGAGGCTCGCCCGTGCCCCCTCAGCTCCGCGATCTCCGACTTCGAAAAGCAACCGTCGGAGCTCAACCACCAGAGCTCCTGTCATCCTCCTTTCGCTTTTTCGACAGCCAGAAGGTTCACCCTTGGCATCCGGATGGAACGAAGCACACGGCACCGCCCTCTCCGTCGGGTTCCCCCTCCTGGCCCCATGTGGGGTATTGACCGAGGTGACCGCAACATCCTTCCTTCGGCAGCGCAGCCCGCGCCGCCCTCAGGCCGCGCGCAGCGTTAGCGAGTCCGCCGGATCGTGATCTGGGCCACAGGGTTGCGCCAATCGCGCTGGGCGGGGTCGAGGTCGCCGATGCCGTGGATGCCTGCGTGGATGTGAACGTACCCCTCTCCCCCACCCGGTTTCCCCCCACCGCCGGCGCCGCCGCACTCGGCGAAGAACGGCCCCGGGATAGAGGCGCACCGCTCGTCGTTGCGCTCGCTCCCCGCGTCGTACGCCGGAGAGTAGAGCGTCAGCGTCCGGTGGCCGCGCGGCCCCTTAACGCCGTTCAGGGCGAAGAAGCCGTCGTTGGTGGGAATCAGCATGGCGGCGACGCTCAGATGATCGAACTCGTCGCCGGCATCGACGCTGATCGTCACCGACTGCCCGGGGTTCAGCAGGCCGGCCGACGTGGCGATGTCCCTTACTCCGGGCGTGGCGAGGAGGAGTGCGGTCAGCGGCGCGGTGTTGCCTTCCTCTGCGAGAGTCGCCAGTTCCGAGCTTGCCGGGGAGCCGAGGGTGAACAGACGGACCCCTGCCTGGTGGCTCGCGACCAGGATGGGCGTGAACTGCTGGCCGCGGGTGAGATTCGTGACCGTCACCTCGAATAGGGGCGCGGCCGCGGCGGTAGGGGTTTGAGCGCAGATGAAGACGGTGAGACCGAGCAGGACCACGACGACGACAGAGATCGTTCGCTTCATACCTCACCTCTCTGTGCAATCGGTTGTGCCAAGCCGGGTCCGCTCCGGAGATCCGGCACCGATGTCGAGTCTGCGGAGCATCGGGTCGCGCATTGTCACGGCGGTGTAAAAAGATTGTGACTGGTTCCCGTCCGGATCAGCACCGGATGTCGCCCGAGCGCTCGGGATCGGTGTCACGACGCTCTATGTGCCGATCTTCCTCAAGGGCGGGCCCATCGGGACGGGTGACGCGCACTGCCGCCAGGGCAACGGCGAGGTCAACCTCACGGCTATCGAGTGCGCCTTCCGCGAGATCGTGCTGCAGCCGATCGTCCGCGAGGAGCTGACGCTCGAGTGGCCGCGCATGGAGAACAGCACGCCTGGATCATGATGGGGTTTAATGAGGACCTGAACGAGACCATGAAGATCGCCGTCCGGGAGACCGTGAACTTCCTTGCGAGCCAGAAGGTGGTGCCGATGACCCGCGACGAGACGTACGCGCTGACCTCGACGGTGGGCGACTGCCGCGTCACGCAGACGGTCGACATCAGCAAGGGCGTGCACGGCATGATTCCCAAGGCGATCTTCGCCAAGAAGTGATGCTGCTACGGCTTGTCGCGCTCGGCGGTACCCCTGTCACTGTGTCCTGGTTGTCGAGGCGACGCAGGGTATAATTAACCGCTGAGCTTGAGATCATGATCACCGCGAGCCGCGCGATCGGCCGGATCTTGGCACTGGTTGTCGTAGCGCTCGTTGTTGGCATGTGCCTCGGGGTCTCCGTCGACGCTTCCTCGAACGCGCACCATCAGTGCAACGCGCTGACCGACGGGCAGACGATCCTCTCCAAGCCGCCGGCGGCGTCGCCGGGTGTCGTAGGAATTCCCGTTGAGCCCGCCCGCCTCATCGTTCCGTCGGGCCCAGTGGGTCAGCATCCTCCTCACGCTCCAGGATTCGCTGCCGCCGCACCTTCGGACGGTCCTCCCGCTCGCTCTCCTCCCGCGTCGCGGTAGTCACAGTCGGTCCGAGTTGATCGTCGCCTTCCGCTGAGGCGACCGGTGCGTGCACTCCGGTCTCCGAGGTGGAGCGCGATCGTATAGAGCTACCTCGAGCGAGAGGAATGAATGCGTCGAGTCGGTGTCGGTTCCTTTGGCTTGCTATCAGTGGTTGATCCCGATCATCGAGCGCGTCGCGGGCGTGTACACGAATTACTTCCTTGCCCTGAACTCCTGCGCACTCTCGCTCACCCCGGATTGGTGACTACGGAGACTCTGACGATGCGGAAACATTCCCCCAGAAGGGCGCGTGTCATGGTCCACTTACTTCGCCGTTCCATACTGTCACTGCTCGCGCTGCATTGCCTGGCCATCGCCGGCACGACGGTCGCGGCCGAGAACCCGACGGGGACGCATGATCACCCCGGAGAGCACCGCTATACCAACCGGCTCATCAACTCCGCGGACCCCTACCTGCTGCTTCACGCGCACAACCCGGTCGATTGGTATCCCTGGGGACCGGAAGCTCTGGCCCGGGCGAAGAGGGAGAACAAGCCTATCTTCCTCTCGGTTGGCTACAGCACATGCTACTGGTGTCACGTCGCGGAAAAGAAGCTCTACTCCCATCCCGAGATCGCCGCGTTGATGAATCAGTGGTTCATCAACATTAAGGTCGACCGCGAGCAGCTGCCGGACATCGATCGGATCTACATGTTCGCCACGAACCTCCTGACCGGGCAGGGTGGGTGGCCCAACAACGTGTTCCTGACCCCGGACCTTAAACCGTTTTACGCCGGGAGCTATTTCGGCCCCACCGACGGCGATCGCGGGCGGCCCGGGTTCCCCACCGTGCTCACAAAACTTCACGAGCTGTGGACGACGGATGAGCAGCGGGTGCGGGCGGTCGCGGAGCGGACCTTTCGAGCGATGCAGCAGACGCAGTTGGCCGGCGGCCGAGCCGCCACGGCGCGGCCACGCGAGTGGCTGGTCTCGGCCCGTGAGGCGCTGGCGCGCGCCTTCGACTCCGCGAACGGTGGATTCCCAGGTAGCGGCCAGACGAAGTTTCCGCGGGCGCCGGTGCTGGAGTTGATCCTGGCTGACTATCGCGTGAACCGCGCGGCCGACAGTCTTCGAATGCTCGAGAAGACCCTGACCGCCATGGCGTACGGCGGCGTGTACGACCAGCTCGCGAGCGGGTTTCACCGCTACAGCACCGAGCCGACCTGGTCCATCCCCCATTTCGAGAAAATGCTCTACGACAACGCTCAGCTGCTGGCGATCTACGTCCAGGCCTACGAGATCACCCGAAACGCTCTCTACCAGCACGTGGCGACCGACCTGAGCGACTACCTTGCGCGGGAGATGCTGGCGCCGGAGGGCGGATTCTATTCGGCCCAGGACGCGGAGGTGAACGGCGAGGAGGGCGCCAGCTACGTGTGGACGCGGGAAGAGATCGCCGCGGTGCTCGGGGCCGACGCGGCGAAGCGCTTCTGGCAGGTCTACGATCTGACGCTCGTGGCGCGGCCACCGAATGCATCCCTCGATCAGCCTGGCGTGCTCCGCGTCCGCGTCGAGCTCCTGCAGAAGGGCGGCGATGAGGTCGTGAGCGTGCTGAACTCGGTGGCGTCGCTCCGGGCGAAGTTACTCGCAGCCAGGGAGCGGCGCCCGCAGCCGCTGCGCGACGACAAGATCGTGATCGGCATCAACGGCCTGGCGATCGACGCGTTCGTGCGCAGCGGGCAGGTCCTCCGCCGAGATCGCGATCTGGACGCGGCGAAACGGACCGCCGAGCGTCTGTGGACACTCGCCTACAACCCCAAGACCAGCCGGCTCAAGCACGAGATCTTCCGCAGCCGCGCCCAGACCGACGCGTATCTGGACGACTACGCGCTGCTAGGTCGGAGCTTCATGTCGCTGTACGACGCGACCAAGAATCCGGTCTGGAAAGACCGCGCGGTCGCGCTCGCCGAGGCGATCACCCGGCACTTCCTTCACGAGAACGGCCGGCTGTCCACGAGCCCGAACGAAAACGAGCTGTTGATCGTGCCTCAGGATCACGGAGACGATGTGGTCGGGTCCGGCACGTCGGCCGCGCTCGATCTGCTCCTGCGTGTTGGTACCGCGACGGGCACGCCACGGTACGCGAGCCTCGGCGACCGAATTCTCCGCTACGTCGGGGGCGGAGTGCAGGACCATCCGGACAGTTGGGGCACGCTGGTCGCGGCGGTCAACCACCACCAGGTGGTCGCCGCATCACCCGCCGGACCCTCGGCGCGGACTCTCGCGATGCCCGGAACGGCAGACCACGTCCGCGTCACGGCGACGACCCTGGCGACGGGCGACCACGACGAGATCGTGACCACGCTCACGGTCGACGCGGGATGGCATGTCAATGCGAATCCCGCCTCGTTCGACTATCTGATCCCGACCAGGGTGTCCTTCGAGGGCCTGTCTGCGACCCGGTTCGTGTATCCTCCGGCCGTGCGCATCAAGCCCAAATTCGCGCCGGACGGGCTTGATGTGTATGAAGGTGTGACGCGAGTCGTCGCCCTCTTCCCCAAGGGTGCCTTGAAGGACGCTGGCAGCATCCGGGGGACGTTGACGGTCCAGGCGTGCAGCAACGAGGTATGCCTGCCCCCCGCAAACATCCCGGTGGCACCGAAATGAAACGACGGGCCGCGGTGGCCGATCACGCCCGCGATTTTCCGACCAAGGAGGCGGTCATGCCGAGTTCTTCAGTCGGTGCGGGAGCCACGGAACCTTCCGCCTCGCTGCTGACGCGCTACGACATCGAGGACCGCTTCACGGTGCGAGCGGGCGGGACTGACGTTGACGTTCTCGACGTGTGGTGTCCCATCATCCAGGGCTCACCCGTCCAGCGTGTCCTCGCGATGGCGCTCGACGCTCCTGGTGCGTACACGCTCACCCGAGACCCCGATCACGGCAACCGGATGCTCCACGCGCGGGCGCCGGGCAACACCTCCCCCGCGTTCACCGTCCGCTATACCGTGGAACGACGAAGTCTGAGGCCGATGCTGGATCCGGCCTGCGTCGGGAGGCTGGAGACGCCGGCGCTGTTCCAGCGGGAACTGTCAGCGGAGCAGTTCGTGGACGTCAATGACACGACCCGCGCGCTCGCGCGCGATGTCGTCGGCGGCGAGACGAACATCCTCCAGCAAGCCCGGCGGATCTACGACTACGTCTCGGGCGCGATGACCTACAACGCCGCCGAGCAGTCCTGGAAGGGCAGCACCGAGCACGCCCTGAGCTGCTCCGTCGGCAACTGCAACGACATCCACGCCCTGTTCATCTCGCTCTGCCGATCGGTCGGCATCCCGGCGCGGCTCGTGCTGGGTCAGGCGTTCGAGCCGCCCCCGCCTGGGGAGGAGGCGTGCGACCTCTGTGGCTATCACTGCTGGGCCGAGTTCTTCGCGCCGGGCCTCGGCTGGCTTCCCGCCGATGCCTCGTGCGCGTGCAAGTACGGCAAGGAGCATCTCTTCGGCGACCTTGAGATGAATCACGTCGCGTGGTCGGTCGGCCGGGATATTCTTCTGTCGCCCCCGCAGCGAGGCGCTCGCGTACTCTTCTTCGCGGGGCCGTACGCAGAAGCCGGCGGGCGACCCTGTCCCGCCGAGCGGGCGACCCGTTTCCAGGAGCAAGGATGAGCCCATCATGAACGGGCCCAGGCTCCGCCTTGCTATGGCTGGCCGTCTCCGCCCTCGCGGCGGCGGTGATGAGCCCGGCTCGCCCATACGACCGCGGATGACACCTCAAGAAGAAAACCGGCCGCAGGCCACGCGCGTGCTCATGAATGCACGTGCCGGGAAGACCACTCCCGGCTACCGGATCGAAAGGCCGAGGGATCGCGACCCCGACACTCGCGTCCTGGCAGCGCAGGCATTCGAAGAGACGCGGGATCGGACGGCTGTGCCAGCTGCTCCACGCTTTGAGAGACACGAACCCGAACGTGCGGGTCGCCGCGGAGCAGGCGCTCGGCCATCTTTTGCGTCCCGTCGGGAAGATCGAGCACCCCGCCGAGGTTACTGGACTGATGCTCCCCGCCAGCCCGTGGCGCTACCGCGAAAGCCCGAGCAACACCTCACCAATGACGATGAGCGCCGCACCGGCGAGGCGCGGGGCCGCGTCGCGCTCGCCCAGGGCGACGACTCCGAGCGTCGTCGCGTGGCAGGATTGCTGGAACCCGCAGTAGTCGCGGCCACGCTCAGAGTGATGCTCGCCGAGAAGGGCCAGAGCGCTGCCAGGGCAACACGTTCGGCCTCGCACCCCCAAGCTGATCAATCATGCGTCATCCTAACGGAGGACCATGTTCTGTCTCTCGTGCGGCGCTGAGTATCTGGAAGGATCGGACGAGTGCGCCCGGTGTAGGGTTCCCCTGGTCAACCAGCTGCCGCCGACACCCCATCCAATATGGGCCGATCCGGTTACGGTGCTCGAAACTGGCGATCCGTCAGTGATCGCGGTGGCACAGTCGTTGTTTGAGGCTGGCGGCATTCCATATTTCGCAAAGGGAGATCGGCTCCAAGATCTGTTTGCCTGTGGCAGATTCGGAACCGGATTTGACATCATTTCGGGCCCGATTCAACTCCAGGTCCCCAGAGCGTACCTGGAGGCGGCGAACGCCGTGATCACGGGCGCATCTCGGATCGCCTACGACAATCTCGGCGACAACGGAACGGACGATGATCAACCGATCAAGCTGATGAGGAAGCATCAGTGGTGGACTGCTATTGCCGTTCTCATCGCGATGATCATGATCCTTGGCGTGCTCGAATGGATGCTCAGCGTATTGGAGTTCTTTGTCCAGGGTATTTAAAAGTTGGCTCGTCGTGAAGTCGTGTGGTGAGTTCACGCACATCTGGGTATGACGGCACGGTCAGAGCGCTGGCAGCATGCGGGTGAGGATCTTGAGCCGGAGGTACTCTTCGTCGCGGAGCCCGTAGGCGCGGCGATGGAGGACGCGGACCTTGTTGTTCAGCCCCTCGACGAGGCCGAGCGCGACCTTGTTCTCCGGACGGCAGTACGCCGCGATCCCGTCCCAGTGCCGGTCAATCTAGGAATGCGCCTCGTGCCCGTCCAAATCGCGCCACCTGCCTTCGAAACGCTCTGATGTCGCGCGACTAGGTCGCGCCTCCGGCCTTGAGCGCAGCCCGGAATCCGGCCCGATTCACGGCCTCGATCAACTGTTCCACCGTCACCTGAGCCGGATCGAATGTGACGCGCGCCTCCTTCTTGCGGAAGCTCACCTCCGCCCGGCGCACGCCCTTCAGCCCTTCCAGGGCCTTTTTGACCGCTATGGGTCAACTGCCTCAGGTCATGCCCTCGACGGTGAGCGCGACGGTCGAGGTCGCCGCAAGAGCGGTAGCTGCGACGAGGACGAGCGATACCAGGACGAGCCACGCAGGCCGTCGGCTCATCGCATCCCTCCCATGTCATGCCCCGTGTGCGCCGCATCGCCAGTCACGAGGTGGGCCAAGAGATCGGACGTGAACTCGGGGAAGCGGTCGAGCGTAATCGACGCCGCCACGACCACGCTGGCCAGGATCAAGAGCGCGAGGGTGACTCGCCTGCCGGCCATCCGACACGCGAGCGCCGCGCAGCGCCGCCGCTCGCGCACGTAGAGCACGAAACCGCTCACGACCCCCACCACGCCCGTCGGGATCAGGATCCAGCGGTACTGCATCGTGACGGCCATGAACGCGCCGCTGCCGAGGCCGAGGATGATGACGGCGAGCGGGAGTAAGCAGCAGAGCGACGACAGCAGGGCGCCCAGCCACGCCGTGACACCTGGACCGACGGCGCCGGCCCTCATGGCGCCCTCCGGCATGCCACGCGGTAGCGGTAGATCAGCAACGCGGCGAGTACCGGCAACACAACGAGGTCGAGGTGCCCCACCCAAGCGCTGAGCCCGATCGCTCCGAGGATGCCCACAGCGATCGGCGTAAGGCACGCCAGGCACGCGACCGCCGCGCCGATCCCGCCAACAGCGAACCACCGATCACGCCACATATACGCCTCCTACATCTTCTCGGCCGCAAACGCTCCGAACTCGAACGTGAGCTTGTAGGTTTGGCCGCAGCACGACACCGTATCGCCGGCCTTGACGTGCTCGGGGAGCGTGATGACCTTGTCGCACTCTGGGCAGCTCACGCGATACGCGAGACTCGCCGACCAGCGACCGTTCTCCTCGCGAACGCGGAGGGCGTGGCCAGCGCAATTCGGGCACTCCACGAGGTCTCCCGATCGGACTCCAGCGGGGAGCTCGACCGCGGCTCCACAGTCCGGACAGGACACAACTGGCACGATCAGATACCAAGGAGCCGCTGGAGCCGGCCCCGGTCAAAGCCGACGACCACTTCGTCGTCGATGGTGATGACCGGAACAGCCATGCGTCCCGTTCTCGCGACGAGTTCTTCACGCGCACTGGCGTCTTCGGCAACATTCTTCGCCAGGAACGGGACGCCTCGAGACGAAAGAAACTCTTTCGCCGCGTGACAGGACTGTCAGGTCGACGACCAGTAGACCGTGATCGTGCGATTCGTCATCGTCATCCTCGTTTGGTGAGAAGGCCGCCGAAGACGTGGCGGCCCAGCTTGAAGCCTTCCACAATGGCCGCTCCGGCACCCTCGACTGATGGGTTCAGGTCCCGCCACGCTCTGAGGTCCTCTTCCGACCGGAAGAAGTTGATCGTCGTTCAGAGCGCGTCGATCCCCCTACATCGCTCCTCTGTCCGTTTCCCGACCCACAGCATGATGCCGGCCGCGCCGGGTCCCGGGCCTTCCGGCGTCGCGGCGAACTGCAGAGGCGTGCCGGAGTAATGGCAGCGGGCGCGAATCTCGACTGCTTCGCCCACCATCGGGGCAATCCCCAGCGCGTCGATCGCGCAACAGACATGGCGCTCTCGTCCGTCCCGTAAGCGGACGACGAACGGCGTCGCCGACGCCGAAAATGGGTACGCGAGGTCCACGTGGCCGTCGGAAATACGGATCAGATCCTCATCGTCCAACTTGACGAGCGCATCGTGGACGGCCTCGGCAGAGTCACGACGCATGTCGGCGATGACTTCTCCGACCGGAATTGGCCCGCCCCGATCCAGAAAGATCTGCAGAATCCGGGTGGTCATCGACGTCTCTCGCGCGGCGCGGCGCGCCCTGCCTCTTCCCTCCACGTCGAGGGCAATGAGCTCATCGGCCGTCAGGATCACGAGGTTCGCCACTCATGGCCCTCCTTGCCTGTCCCAGAAGACGATAAACTCTGTAGTAACTCCAGACTCAAGGACTTTGTCCGAAGGGGGTGCACGCATGGACGGCACAGCTCGGCTCGCGATCGGCAGGCTCGCCAAGCACACCGGGACGAACGTCGAGACAATCCGCTACTACGAACGCATCCGTCTCTGGGCGCCTCCTCCACGAAGCGCAGGCGGCTACCGCCTTTACGGGACCGAGCACCTCAAGCGTCTGAATTT
>Ga0099828_10000900_pt1 | contig 19042 bp, 7 predicted proteins | sample CZO8metaG_2_FD_79338 | JGI IMG/M metagenome (GOLD analysis project Ga0099828, IMG submission 79338) | Vadose zone soil microbial communities from the Eel River Critical Zone Observatory, Northern California, USA - CZOApr15con2H1.8 metaG | ecosystem: Environmental > Terrestrial > Soil > Vadose... | reverse complement strand
TCCGTAGGGGCCCGATTGATCGCGCCCGCGAGCTCGATCGTCGAGATGTGTCCAACAGGGATGTAGTATGCCTCGCCTGCCGCCATGCTGCACGATATGCCCACCAGTTCCGCGTGCCATGCATCATCGGAAGTTGTCTCTGTGTCAAAGGCAAAGGCCCCCGCGTCATACATGCTTTTGATCAGCACCTGCAGTGCCTCTTCGCTATTCACGATCAGCGTATTGGTCGCTTTCCCTGCTTTCCCCGTTTCCTCATCCATAAAATGAAGGGGAGCCTCTGGCGGTTGTCCGGGAATGCTCGCAATGCTTGCAATGCCTGGCAGGCGCAATCTGAACGTTCTCCCGATCTCTTGTGCTGGTTCAGTCGCCCCAAAGAGATTCAACTGGTAAGAGTCATCCGGCCTGGATGCCCTATCGATCACATCTCCATCCGTACCTGCGCCGCTATTGTCCCGCTCAGCCTTACTGGATGGAATGAAATGCATCGTGGCAGCCGAAGTTGGAGGCGCAGGTGGTGCCATAATGGGCACCACGCCAACCGGTTGGGCCAGCAACAAGTCTTCTTCCTGCTCCGGTATCGGCTCCGCTTTCTTGCGCGTGGTTGCCCCCGGTGTACTATCTCTATCGAGGCCAGTGGCCTGGCCTGCTGTCTCTTCATCTGGTGAGGATACTCCCAGTTGGCGGAAGAGCAAGAGTACTCTCTCCACCATGGTGCGAAATTCCAGTTCACGAAAGACTGCCAGTACCTTATCGCGGTTCACCTGCTCGGTGCGGCAGGCCTCCAGGTCCAGTTGCACAGGCACATTTAGCACGATAGTGGCCAGAAATTTAGACTGTCTGGCTTGTGTACTATGTTCAAGCAGCAACTTCTGCTCTTTGGGCTTTAACTCATCAACATGTTCCAGCACACCTTCCAGGCTACCATAGTCAGTAATCAGCTTGCTTGCCGTTTTCTCTCCAATGCCGGGTACCCCAGGGATATTATCTGATTTGTCGCCGACCAGCCCCTTGAAATCGGGCAACTTCGCGGGCACTAAGCCGTAGCGTGCCTTCACGGCTTCCTCATCATATTCCGTGATCTCGCTGATGCCCCGTTTGGCGACCTTAACGATGACATGCTCGTTGACAAGCTGCAGGGTGTCCATATCTCCGGTGTAGATGATAGTGTCAACTCCCTGTTGGGCCGCCTGTACCGAAAGCGTGCCCAGCACATCGTCGGCTTCAAAGCCATCTTTCTCGTAAATGGGAATACCAAAGGCCAGCACTACCTCGCGGATACGTCCAAACTGCGGCCTCATATTATCCGGCAACGAGGGCCGGTGGGCTTTATATTCGACAAATTGCTCATGTCGAAATGTTGGGGAAGGCCGGTCAAAGGTCATGGCGATATATTCGGGTTTCTCTTCTAACAGTGCTTTCATCAGCATGGAAGTGAAGCCAAAGGTAGCATTGACATGCTCTCCACTGCTGTTTGTCAGCGTTTCTGGCACGGCATGAAAGGCGCGGTGAACCATCGCATGTCCATCAACCAATACCAGCTTCTTGCGCCTCGTAGGGGCCCGATTTATCGCGCCCGCTGACTCCTGGTCTCCAATGTGTTGTGTTGTCATAACATATTTCCTTTTAACTCTGGATTGGCCGCGTAGGGGCCCGATTTATCGCGCCCGCTGTGGGGGCCCTTGCGGGTGTCCTGGTAGGGGCCCGCCGTACACGCTGTGTCCTTACCCCTGCCATTCTCGCGCGCTCCCCACCTGCGGGCGGCCACCAGGACACCCGCAAGGGCCCCCACTCCACCCCCGCCTATTCGCACTTTTAGGAGGAAGTAGGGGCGGGAGTGGTGGGGAAGGGTGGAGGGGACGCTTGCGTCGCCCTCGTCCTGATGATGTGAGCCCCACCCCAGGGCGACGCAAGCGTCCCCTCCCCACACCACCCAACCCCCGCCCCTACGCGATGACTTCCCTTCCCAAGCCGCCTGTCTTTCCTGCCTACGCCAATACGCTGTAGCTTCCCCTGGTGCCGCCCTCCCATACACACAGGCTGGCACTCGACGGCCCATCTGTGGTGGAGTTGATCATAGCAAAAATGAGTTGCGTCACATCTCGCAGGGGAACCCGATCCCAGTCGGGGTGACGTAGCCACTCCACCAGCGCAGCATTCACTTCACCGGGGGCAGGTAACGCCAGGCGCGTCGTCCAGCTCGCCGTATTCAGATAGCTCTGTGCCCCATTGCCTACCGTCTCAATGCGCACCATATGCGTATGTCCCGCGATAGCATAGCGCAGCTGCGGATCATTGTTCAGAACTCCACGCATTCCGGCAGCCACTCCTTCTCCCATTTGATAGATCGTTGGAGTACAGATCGCCGCCACCGCTTCAACCAGTGGCAGGTTCAGAGCCTCTGGCAGCATAGCAAACTCCATCAGATGGTTCGCCTCAACCTCGCTCCCTTTTCCCTCTCCTGCTTCATCCCAACTTTCACCCTTGCGTGCCGCCATCTCCTGCTGAAAAGCCACAAAATCCATCATGGTATGTTCAAACAGCTTTGTCAGCACCTGTTCTTCGCCCTCTGCCAGGCCCGCCAACGCCCGCCGTGGCTCAGAGAACAGATCCATCGTCAGCTTTGCCGTCTCAATGACGATCTCAGGGTTCAGCAGGCAAAGCAGAGCTAGCTGCCGCATCGTATTCATCGACGGCTCAAATCGATCGAAATAGGCGTACCTGATACTGATCGGATGGGCCGCATGTTGGAAATAATGTGAGCCAACCGGTAACATAATCGTCTTGGGATCAAGCTCCACAGGCTGTCCATGTTCATCCCATAGTCCACCCATAGGCGAATTCCAGAAATCGTAAGCATTGCCGTGTTCAATATACACATCCCGCATCGGGCGATAGAAGCGCGCCGGGCAAAAGAACACCTTCCCTTCCACCTGCTCTCCAACAATCGCCCTCCCAAGCTCCCCGCGCACCTCCTTAAACCGCAACTCCAGATCGTGATTCCCTGTTATGAAAGTCACCTGGTGTCCCGTTGGACCAATAAATTGGCGCAGTGCCTCAAGGAATGGGCATGAGCTGCCATAATCTTGTGCAGTTTTGCCATAGCTGTAGAAACATCACTGACTCCCTCCGTGTCATAGGGGGCGGTTGCCAGGAAATCAAAGCAGTCACCATTGATAATCAGTTCAATATCGTCGGCCCGTCCCAATGGCCCGCCAATGCGAGTCGCCGCTAGAAGCCCCTCTAATGCCGCCTGTTGAACGTCACCAAAACTATCCAGAATAGCATGACCATCGGCCAGGTGGAGATCACTAATAATGAGTTTTATACTGGACATCTGAACCCTTTCTGATGCCTATTCTAATCGTATGATAGCAAATAGGTTGTGTAGCGTACGCTCTTTGTGAATTGTCAGGCAATGTTCGCCACTTTCCTGTATATTGCATTTTAATATGTTTGTGCCGAGATGTATAGTATAGTTAACTGGCAAGCAGTGTTGTAACTTTTTTTCTGTTGTACCGTCTTATGACTACAGGGAGTTATCATCGCTGCAAAAAATGCGCAAAACACTGCCGTTTTCATAATGCTAGTGTAACACCTCTCGGCACATTCCGAGAGAGATAATCATCGTAGTTTCTTTTGGAAGAGCGCGTATCTCTCTATTGAAGTTTCGCTTCCATGGTGCGAGGTACATGCTCACATACACATAGGAAAAGGTGTATACATTATGGCTCGTCGTAGTGCCACTATGATCGGCGTAGGAGATACTGCTATGGTAGAAGATATGGAAGAACTGTTGACTGTGCGTGAGGTCGCCCGTCGTTTACGTGTAGACGACACCACGGTGCGGCGCTGGATTAAGAGTGGTGCCCTGGAGGCAATCACGCTTCCTCACCGGGGTCGCCGGCAGGCGTACCGCGTTAAGAAGTCAACCCTGGATGCCCTGCTCAAAGGTCCACAACTGCCTGGGTAATAAATTTTCAATCGCTGATGTTTAACAAGCCAGTGCAACAATTGCGCAATTGTTGCACTGGCTTGTTAAACATCAGCGATTGAAGGCTTTCAATACCGCTTGTTGCTCTTTAAGATGTGTGGTGATGGCCTCTTGGGCCATATCTATATACTGAAAACGAGACCACTCCTCTGAAATGGTGATTTTATGATTCGTACCTTTCTTTCAAAGAAGATAGAGAGAGGATAAGTTATCCGATGAAAATAGCAATTACTGGCGGCGCAGGGTTTATCGGTTCCCATCTGGCAAGGGCGTATCTGGATGCCGGTCACGATGTGCTGGTGATTGACACATTAGTGAATGGGTCGCGCAGCGCAATTGATGCCCGTGCTCGTTTCTATCAAATAGATATTCGCGATGGAAAACTCCAGAAACTTTTACAGCAAGAGCGTCCCGACATTTTGAGTCATCATGCCCTGCAGCGCGAACACGCTGCTTTAGCTCTGGAAGAGCTATCAATGGCTGATGCTGATGTTCATGTCCGTGGCCTATTGAATGTGCTTGATAGCTGCGTCGGAGCATCGGTCGCTAAAATTATTTTCGCCTCTGGTGGCAACAGCCTCTACAATCAACTCGACCGCGTAAGGGTCGCACATGCGGAGGATCATCAAGCACCTCTTGCTGATTCCCCGGGCCTGGTACCTATCAAAGAAGATGCGCCGCTCTGTCCCCAGCGACCTTACGACATCAGTAAGGTCGCCGGCGAATGGTATGTCCGTTACTACACCCGCCAGTATGGCCTGGCACACACCATTTTACGTTATGCCGATGTGTATGGTGGCCCGTCAGGTGGCCCAGATAGCCACTTTGCTCAGCATCCCCTGAACTATTTTGTACATATGCTGCTAGAGGGGCAGCGTCCCACCATTCGCGGTGCGGCAGACGAAGTACGTGACCATATCTATATTGATGACGTGATTAGTGCCAACATCTGTTCGCTAGAGCGAGGCAAAAATCAGACCCTGCACATTAGCTCAGGGCAGGGCTATACCTTAAAGGATCTCTATGCTGTGGTCGCACACGCGCTCCAAAGCCAGATCGAACCGGTCTTCATCTCCAACTCCCTGGTAGAAGCAGCGTCATGTGTGCTAGATAACACACTCGCCCGTCAAATCCTGGGATGGCGTCCCGCAATCGACCTCACCACAGGGGTACAGCGAACCATTGTAGGGGCCGCACCTGGTGCCCAATTTATTGCGCCTTCCGTCGTTGCCCCTTCCGTGATTGCGCCTTTGCTCGTCGGAGCTCGATAGTATAGTAGGGATGCGATTGATCGTGTTCCAGGAGTCGAGGAATGCCATTCCTCGACTCCTGGAACACGATCAATCGCATCCCTACTACTGTTGCAGTCCACTCACCACGCGGGCGTATTTCTCGGCCAATGCCTGCGCCTGGTCATCGGAAACAGACTCCGCAACTACATGGAACAGCGGGCGATCGGCATCGGGCAAGACCAGCACCCACTCTTTGCCGAGATCGATTTTGATCCCGTCAATTGGTTTTGAACGCCGCTCGCGGTACTGTTCGCTCAGAATACGCATCACCTTCCCCTTATGCTCCCATGGACAGGTCACCCGCGTACTGCTCAAATAGTAGGCAGGCAGGTCATCCACCACTTCTGAAAGGCGCATCTGGAAGGTTGCCAGCAGTTCTAGCAGTTTCGCGATCGCCAGCATGCCATCGAAGGCTGGATGCAGGATAGGGAACACGAAGCCTCCCTGACCATCGCCAACCAGTCCGACGCCATCGCGCCCGGCAGCCGTCATCATCGCATGTCGTAACACCTTGGTGTGTTGAATGTTGCCATCGTAGCGTTTGGCAATATGCTGTAGTGCGCTGGGAGCCGTCACAGGGGCCGCCACCGTACTGTTGCGATGCTGCCGCAAGAACAGGCTCGTCATCACCGCCAGCATCTTCATGCCATCGAGTACGCGGCCTCGATCATCCACTACTGAGATGCTTTCTCCTCCCTGGTCTATGCGTATGCCCATATCGGAGTTTACACCTGCAGTAATAGTTGCCAGGCGTTGCATATCTTTGTCAAGCTCGTCTAATGTGCGTGAAGGGCGTGTTTCCTCCGAACCTTCATTTAGCACAATCACTTCGCAGCCCAGGCGGTTGAATATATCCGGCAACAGCTGCGGTGTGCTTCCATGTGAGTAATCTATCACCAGTTGAAATTTGCGCCGACGGATCAGATCGTAATCTACTACCCTGGAAAATCCAGCGAGATAGCGGTTGAGCACATCTGTATTTTTCAGCACCTCAATAGCGCCAACCTCATCCAGGTAGACACGGCGGAAATCTTCACGGAAATACAAATTCTCGATCTTGCGCTCTGTGGTCTTGTTAATATCCAGCCCGTGCTGATCGAAGAATTTGATATCCACCACACGCTTATCAAAGGGCGAGAGCCGTACATGTACGCCGCCCACCGCGTCGGTATTGCGAATGTAGTATCTCGCCACCGGTATCGGTACCTGGTTGATATCATTGACGTTCACGCCAGCCGAGGGCAGACCGGCATTCACGCCGCGCTTAATCATGCGCGATGTGCGATGCGAGTCACGATTGAGGCAGACATTCGACCCTTTTGGCAGGATGGCACCATAGGCAGCACCCAGGCGGGCGGCAAATTCGGGGGTCAGATCGACATTGACCAGCCCGGTGACACCGAAACGGCTGAACAGTCCGCGGCGTCCCTGCGAGCCCCAGATGATGCTGGTGTTGACTACCGCCCCCGACTCGATCTCTTTATCTGGCCATATCTTGACATTTGGTTGGACAATCGCCCCTTCTTGAATGATGGAGTTATCGCCGATCACCGACCCCTCAAACATGACCGCTTTGCTCTTGATGCTGGTGGATGACCCCACCAGGGCACCGCGCAATTCGGCACGCTCTCCTATGTACGAATTGTTCCAGACGATGCTGCGATCAACCTGCGCGCGCTCATCCACAACGGTGTAGTGACCAATGGTGCTTGGCCCATGAATGATGGCTCCCGCTTTGACCTTGCAGTCGTGAGCCAGGTAGATCGGCCCGTAGAGTTGTGCCTCATCCGCGATCTCCACCCCCTCTTCGCACCAGATGTTCCCACCAATGTTCTTTGCCGGAATCTCAGCTTCGACTCGTCCCTGCAAAACATCGGCGTTCGCACGCATATATTCAGGGAGGTTTCCCACATCACACCAATAGCCGCTGTTGGCAATATAACCATAAAGAGGATCGCCATTTTTCAGCATCATGGGGAAAAGTTCCTGGCTGAAATCAAATTGCTTGTTTTTCTCGAAATATGAGAAAACCTTGGGGTCGAGCACATAGATACCTGTATTGATGGTATCGCTAAAGACTTCACCCCAGCTCGGTTTCTCCAGGAACTGCGTGATGTGGCCTTGCTCATCGGTAATGATCACGCCGTATTCCAGGGGATTAGGGACGTGCGCGAGCATGAGGGTAGCCATCGAGCGCTTTTCCTGGTGATATTTGATGATGTCTGTTAAATTGTAGTCCGTCAGCGCGTCACCACTGATCACCAGAAATGGCTCGGTAAGCTGGTCTTCCGCGTTCTTCACGCTCCCCGCTGTCCCCAGCGGCACATCTTCGCGTGAATAGGTAATACGCATACCGAACTGCGAACCGTTGCCAAAATAATCTTCGATGTTGCTCGCCAGATACTGAACAGTAATTACAACTTCCGTGATGCCGTGGCGTTTGAGAAGGTTGAGGATATGTTCCATCACTGGTTTGCCAGCGATAGGAACCATCGGCTTCGGGCGCCTGATCGTCAATGGTCGTAGCCTCGACCCTTCCCCACCGGCCATAACAACCGCTTTCATATGAGGCCTCCTTGTTGCACGAGCCTTTCCGGGCTTCTCTTCTATGAGAAGCCTGGATAGCTTCCGATAATGAAATAATGAGAGATGTCGAAACGGCGTAGCACGCCATGCCACGCCGTCCAAACTGCTATGCTTACCTGGCGACGGCCAGGAATTCGCTTCTCCACGAGCAGTATTGTACTACAAAGCCTCAGGATGTCGCAAGAACTACAAGGGTGAATCTCATGCAACTTCTACCTTACAGCGGCAAGAGGGCCCCTAGCTTTAGCTGTGGGGAGTTGTCACCAATCACTTAATCGACCATGTTCGACAAGCCAGCGCATGAAACGATGATAGTTCGTCTCTTCCGTCGCAAGTCTCTCATCATACTCTTCGCGTAATTGAATCAGTCTGCTGGCCTCCTCTACCGTGAAACCCTCATCTAGGAGGGCATCGATGAGCAGGTCTATGTATTGCTGCATATGCAAAGTCCTCCCTCTAGTTAACTATCCAGACAGATGAACAAAGATCAACTGAAAAGAACACATTACAAGAAGAATGTGGTTAGCCACATATACAAGTTTTCGCCCCACCTTCTGCGGCGATAACTCCTGGTGAGTCTGAGATCCTTCGTTGCACTCAGGATGACAACACCGAATGCGGCTACAACACCGAATGCGGCTACAACACCGAATGCGGCTACAACACCGAATGCGGCTACAACACCGAATGCGGCTGCCTTCACCATTTCCCGAATGCGGCTGCCCCAGGCTGCACAGCCCGTGGCTGCGCTCCAGCACTGTCATGCTGAGCACAGCGAAGCATCATCTGGGTGGCAGATTTTGTGCTGGAAGGCTATGGTGCCGCTCCAGCACTGTCATGCTGAGCACAGTGAAGCATCTCTGTGTCCATCGGGTTTGGTTAACCAGCATATATCGCCATGTACCGTCATATGTCACCTATATTAGGTTATGATATAGGTGATGCAAACGTTGACTGAAACGAAACAGGATAGTATGCACTGTACATGGGGACGCATAGGTTACTTAGAGATTACATGGAGCGTAGTGTAGCAGTAACTCGTCTACTTCACTACCCTCAAAGATGCTACTATACAAAGTATAGCACAAAAGGGAAGGTTTTTGCTAGGGGGAAGCACAGAAAAATTATTGAAATACTTCGAAATACACAGTAAATTGGGCGAAAAATGCGCGTATTTCGGACTATCCAACCGAAAAACAGTGAGTTATTCGGACTGAATCAAATGAGCAAGTATAAACTATTGCCTTACTATCTAATGACCTTACTGTCCTCCCCATGACTCATTGCGAATGTAATGCATAATCTCTGCCTCGTTATCATAAAAATAACTGATGGCGTCATACACCTGGGCTAGAGAGATACGCTGACTATTAGCTATATCTTCAGGGTCCTGGCCCGATTGGAAGAGAAGGATGATATGGCGTACACCGGTACGGGTACCTTCAACGATGGGTTCCCCTCCGTAAATAGCGGAGTCCCGAACGATATAGGGATGTGCGGTGCGTTCAATTGTCATGGCCTTGTATTTTTTCCTTTCTTCTTTTGTTGAAGTCACGTTGTTTGTAATCTAGTGTAGTCCTAAGTAGGCTCATGCGTCAACTACTATTTTGTGAAGGAGTGTTCATCTTGCGTGGGATTAGACATCAAACTGCGCAGTTTGATGTCTAATCCCACGCAAGATGAACACTCCTTCACAAAATAGTAGTTGACGCATGAGCCTACTTAGGACTACACTAGATTACAAACAACGTGACTTCAACAAAAGAAGAAAGGAAAAAATACAAGGCCATGACAATTGAACGCACCGCACATCCCTATATCGTTCGGGACTCCGCTATTTACGGAGGGGAACCCATCGTTGAAGGTACCCGTACCGGTGTACGCCATATCATCCTTCTCTTCCAATCGGGCCAGGACCCTGAAGATATAGCTAATAGTCAGCGTATCTCTCTAGCCCAGGTGTATGACGCCATCAGTTATTTTTATGATAACGAGGCAGAGATTATGCATTACATTCGCAATGAGTCATGGGGAGGACAGTAAGGTCATTAGATAGTAAGGCAATAGTTTATACTTGCTCATTTGATTCAGTCCGAATAACTCACTGTTTTTCGGTTGGATAGTCCGAAATACGCGCATTTTTCGCCCAATTTACTGTGTATTTCGAAGTATTTCAATAATTTTTCTGTGCTTCCCCCTAGCAAAAACCTTCCCTTTTGTGCTATACTTTGTATAGTAGCATCTTTGAGGGTAGTGAAGTAGACGAGTTACTGCTACACTACGCTCCATGTAATCTCTAAGTAACCTATGCGTCCCCATGTACAGTGCATACTATCCTGTTTCGTTTCAGTCAACGTTTGCATCACCTATATCATAACCTAATATAGGTGACATATGACGGTACATGGCGATATATGCTGGTTAACCAAACCCGATGGACACAGAGATGCTTCACTGTGCTCAGCATGACAGTGCTGGAGCGGCACCATAGCCTTCCAGCACAAAATCTGCCACCCAGATGATGCTTCGCTGTGCTCAGCATGACAGTGCTGGAGCGCAGCCACGGGCTGTGCAGCCTGGGGCAGCCGCATTCGGGAAATGGTGAAGGCAGCCGCATTCGGTGTTGTAGCCGCATTCGGTGTTGTAGCCGCATTCGGTGTTGTAGCCGCATTCGGTGTTGTAGCCGCATTCGGTGTTGTCATCCTGAGTGCAACGAAGGATCTCAGACTCACCAGGAGTTATCGCCGCAGAAGGTGGGGCGAAAACTTGTATATGTGGCTAACCACATTCTTCTTGTAATGTGTTCTTTTCAGTTGATCTTTGTTCATCTGTCTGGATAGTTAACTAGAGGGAGGACTTTGCATATGCAGCAATACATAGACCTGCTCATCGATGCCCTCCTAGATGAGGGTTTCACGGTAGAGGAGGCCAGCAGACTGATTCAATTACGCGAAGAGTATGATGAGAGACTTGCGACGGAAGAGACGAACTATCATCGTTTCATGCGCTGGCTTGTCGAACATGGTCGATTAAGTGATTGGTGACAACTCCCCACAGCTAAAGCTAGGGGCCCTCTTGCCGCTGTAAGGTAGAAGTTGCATGAGATTCACCCTTGTAGTTCTTGCGACATCCTGAGGCTTTGTAGTACAATACTGCTCGTGGAGAAGCGAATTCCTGGCCGTCGCCAGGTAAGCATAGCAGTTTGGACGGCGTGGCATGGCGTGCTACGCCGTTTCGACATCTCTCATTATTTCATTATCGGAAGCTATCCAGGCTTCTCATAGAAGAGAAGCCCGGAAAGGCTCGTGCAACAAGGAGGCCTCATATGAAAGCGGTTGTTATGGCCGGTGGGGAAGGGTCGAGGCTACGACCATTGACGATCAGGCGCCCGAAGCCGATGGTTCCTATCGCTGGCAAACCAGTGATGGAACATATCCTCAACCTTCTCAAACGCCACGGCATCACGGAAGTTGTAATTACTGTTCAGTATCTGGCGAGCAACATCGAAGATTATTTTGGCAACGGTTCGCAGTTCGGTATGCGTATTACCTATTCACGCGAAGATGTGCCGCTGGGGACAGCGGGGAGCGTGAAGAACGCGGAAGACCAGCTTACCGAGCCATTTCTGGTGATCAGTGGTGACGCGCTGACGGACTACAATTTAACAGACATCATCAAATATCACCAGGAAAAGCGCTCGATGGCTACCCTCATGCTCGCGCACGTCCCTAATCCCCTGGAATACGGCGTGATCATTACCGATGAGCAAGGCCACATCACGCAGTTCCTGGAGAAACCGAGCTGGGGTGAAGTCTTTAGCGATACCATCAATACAGGTATCTATGTGCTCGACCCCAAGGTTTTCTCATATTTCGAGAAAAACAAGCAATTTGATTTCAGCCAGGAACTTTTCCCCATGATGCTGAAAAATGGCGATCCTCTTTATGGTTATATTGCCAACAGCGGCTATTGGTGTGATGTGGGAAACCTCCCTGAATATATGCGTGCGAACGCCGATGTTTTGCAGGGACGAGTCGAAGCTGAGATTCCGGCAAAGAACATTGGTGGGAACATCTGGTGCGAAGAGGGGGTGGAGATCGCGGATGAGGCACAACTCTACGGGCCGATCTACCTGGCTCACGACTGCAAGGTCAAAGCGGGAGCCATCATTCATGGGCCAAGCACCATTGGTCACTACACCGTTGTGGATGAGCGCGCGCAGGTTGATCGCAGCATCGTCTGGAACAATTCGTACATAGGAGAGCGTGCCGAATTGCGCGGTGCCCTGGTGGGGTCATCCACCAGCATCAAGAGCAAAGCGGTCATGTTTGAGGGGTCGGTGATCGGCGATAACTCCATCATTCAAGAAGGGGCGATTGTCCAACCAAATGTCAAGATATGGCCAGATAAAGAGATCGAGTCGGGGGCGGTAGTCAACACCAGCATCATCTGGGGCTCGCAGGGACGCCGCGGACTGTTCAGCCGTTTCGGTGTCACCGGGCTGGTCAATGTCGATCTGACCCCCGAATTTGCCGCCCGCCTGGGTGCTGCCTATGGTGCCATCCTGCCAAAAGGGTCGAATGTCTGCCTCAATCGTGACTCGCATCGCACATCGCGCATGATTAAGCGCGGCGTGAATGCCGGTCTGCCCTCGGCTGGCGTGAACGTCAATGATATCAACCAGGTACCGATACCGGTGGCGAGATACTACATTCGCAATACCGACGCGGTGGGCGGCGTACATGTACGGCTCTCGCCCTTTGATAAGCGTGTGGTGGATATCAAATTCTTCGATCAGCACGGGCTGGATATTAACAAGACCACAGAGCGCAAGATCGAGAATTTGTATTTCCGTGAAGATTTCCGCCGTGTCTACCTGGATGAGGTTGGCGCTATTGAGGTGCTGAAAAATACAGATGTGCTCAACCGCTATCTCGCTGGATTTTCCAGGGTAGTAGATTACGATCTGATCCGTCGGCGCAAATTTCAACTGGTGATAGATTACTCACATGGAAGCACACCGCAGCTGTTGCCGGATATATTCAACCGCCTGGGCTGCGAAGTGATTGTGCTAAATGAAGGTTCGGAGGAAACACGCCCTTCACGCACATTAGACGAGCTTGACAAAGATATGCAACGCCTGGCAACTATTACTGCAGGTGTAAACTCCGATATGGGCATACGCATAGACCAGGGAGGAGAAAGCATCTCAGTAGTGGATGATCGAGGCCGCGTACTCGATGGCATGAAGATGCTGGCGGTGATGACGAGCCTGTTCTTGCGGCAGCATCGCAACAGTACGGTGGCGGCCCCTGTGACGGCTCCCAGCGCACTACAGCATATTGCCAAACGCTACGATGGCAACATTCAACACACCAAGGTGTTACGACATGCGATGATGACGGCTGCCGGGCGCGATGGCGTCGGACTGGTTGGCGATGGTCAGGGAGGCTTCGTGTTCCCTATCCTGCATCCAGCCTTCGATGGCATGCTGGCGATCGCGAAACTGCTAGAACTGCTGGCAACCTTCCAGATGCGCCTTTCAGAAGTGGTGGATGACCTGCCTGCCTACTATTTGAGCAGTACGCGGGTGACCTGTCCATGGGAGCATAAGGGGAAGGTGATGCGTATTCTGAGCGAACAGTACCGCGAGCGGCGTTCAAAACCAATTGACGGGATCAAAATCGATCTCGGCAAAGAGTGGGTGCTGGTCTTGCCCGATGCCGATCGCCCGCTGTTCCATGTAGTTGCGGAGTCTGTTTCCGATGACCAGGCGCAGGCATTGGCCGAGAAATACGCCCGCGTGGTGAGTGGACTGCAACAGTAGTAGGGATGCGATTGATCGTGTTCCAGGAGTCGAGGAATGGCATTCCTCGACTCCTGGAACACGATCAATCGCATCCCTACTATACTATCGAGCTCCGACGAGCAAAGGCGCAATCACGGAAGGGGCAACGACGGAAGGCGCAATAAATTGGGCACCAGGTGCGGCCCCTACAATGGTTCGCTGTACCCCTGTGGTGAGGTCGATTGCGGGACGCCATCCCAGGATTTGACGGGCGAGTGTGTTATCTAGCACACATGACGCTGCTTCTACCAGGGAGTTGGAGATGAAGACCGGTTCGATCTGGCTTTGGAGCGCGTGTGCGACCACAGCATAGAGATCCTTTAAGGTATAGCCCTGCCCTGAGCTAATGTGCAGGGTCTGATTTTTGCCTCGCTCTAGCGAACAGATGTTGGCACTAATCACGTCATCAATATAGATATGGTCACGTACTTCGTCTGCCGCACCGCGAATGGTGGGACGCTGCCCCTCTAGCAGCATATGTACAAAATAGTTCAGGGGATGCTGAGCAAAGTGGCTATCTGGGCCACCTGACGGGCCACCATACACATCGGCATAACGTAAAATGGTGTGTGCCAGGCCATACTGGCGGGTGTAGTAACGGACATACCATTCGCCGGCGACCTTACTGATGTCGTAAGGTCGCTGGGGACAGAGCGGCGCATCTTCTTTGATAGGTACCAGGCCCGGGGAATCAGCAAGAGGTGCTTGATGATCCTCCGCATGTGCGACCCTTACGCGGTCGAGTTGATTGTAGAGGCTGTTGCCACCAGAGGCGAAAATAATTTTAGCGACCGATGCTCCGACGCAGCTATCAAGCACATTCAATAGGCCACGGACATGAACATCAGCATCAGCCATTGATAGCTCTTCCAGAGCTAAAGCAGCGTGTTCGCGCTGCAGGGCATGATGACTCAAAATGTCGGGACGCTCTTGCTGTAAAAGTTTCTGGAGTTTTCCATCGCGAATATCTATTTGATAGAAACGAGCACGGGCATCAATTGCGCTGCGCGACCCATTCACTAATGTGTCAATCACCAGCACATCGTGACCGGCATCCAGATACGCCCTTGCCAGATGGGAACCGATAAACCCTGCGCCGCCAGTAATTGCTATTTTCATCGGATAACTTATCCTCTCTCTATCTTCTTTGAAAGAAAGGTACGAATCATAAAATCACCATTTCAGAGGAGTGGTCTCGTTTTCAGTATATAGATATGGCCCAAGAGGCCATCACCACACATCTTAAAGAGCAACAAGCGGTATTGAAAGCCTTCAATCGCTGATGTTTAACAAGCCAGTGCAACAATTGCGCAATTGTTGCACTGGCTTGTTAAACATCAGCGATTGAAAATTTATTACCCAGGCAGTTGTGGACCTTTGAGCAGGGCATCCAGGGTTGACTTCTTAACGCGGTACGCCTGCCGGCGACCCCGGTGAGGAAGCGTGATTGCCTCCAGGGCACCACTCTTAATCCAGCGCCGCACCGTGGTGTCGTCTACACGTAAACGACGGGCGACCTCACGCACAGTCAACAGTTCTTCCATATCTTCTACCATAGCAGTATCTCCTACGCCGATCATAGTGGCACTACGACGAGCCATAATGTATACACCTTTTCCTATGTGTATGTGAGCATGTACCTCGCACCATGGAAGCGAAACTTCAATAGAGAGATACGCGCTCTTCCAAAAGAAACTACGATGATTATCTCTCTCGGAATGTGCCGAGAGGTGTTACACTAGCATTATGAAAACGGCAGTGTTTTGCGCATTTTTTGCAGCGATGATAACTCCCTGTAGTCATAAGACGGTACAACAGAAAAAAAGTTACAACACTGCTTGCCAGTTAACTATACTATACATCTCGGCACAAACATATTAAAATGCAATATACAGGAAAGTGGCGAACATTGCCTGACAATTCACAAAGAGCGTACGCTACACAACCTATTTGCTATCATACGATTAGAATAGGCATCAGAAAGGGTTCAGATGTCCAGTATAAAACTCATTATTAGTGATCTCCACCTGGCCGATGGTCATGCTATTCTGGATAGTTTTGGTGACGTTCAACAGGCGGCATTAGAGGGGCTTCTAGCGGCGACTCGCATTGGCGGGCCATTGGGACGGGCCGACGATATTGAACTGATTATCAATGGTGACTGCTTTGATTTCCTGGCAACCGCCCCCTATGACACGGAGGGAGTCAGTGATGTTTCTACAGCTATGGCAAAACTGCACAAGATTATGGCAGCTCATGCCCATTCCTTGAGGCACTGCGCCAATTTATTGGTCCAACGGGACACCAGGTGACTTTCATAACAGGGAATCACGATCTGGAGTTGCGGTTTAAGGAGGTGCGCGGGGAGCTTGGGAGGGCGATTGTTGGAGAGCAGGTGGAAGGGAAGGTGTTCTTTTGCCCGGCGCGCTTCTATCGCCCGATGCGGGATGTGTATATTGAACACGGCAATGCTTACGATTTCTGGAATTCGCCTATGGGTGGACTATGGGATGAACATGGACAGCCTGTGGAGCTTGATCCCAAGACGATTATGTTACCGGTTGGCTCACATTATTTCCAACATGCGGCCCATCCGATCAGTATCAGGTACGCCTATTTCGATCGATTTGAGCCGTCGATGAATACGATGCGGCAGCTAGCTCTGCTTTGCCTGCTGAACCCTGAGATCGTCATTGAGACGGCAAAGCTGACGATGGATCTGTTCTCTGAGCCACGGCGGGCGTTGGCGGGCCTGGCAGAGGGCGAAGAACAGGTGCTGACAAAGCTGTTTGAACATACCATGATGGATTTTGTGGCTTTTCAGCAGGAGATGGCGGCACGCAAGGGTGAAAGTTGGGATGAAGCAGGAGAGGGAAAAGGGAGCGAGGTTGAGGCGAACCATCTGATGGAGTTTGCTATGCTGCCAGAGGCTCTGAACCTGCCACTGGTTGAAGCGGTGGCGGCGATCTGTACTCCAACGATCTATCAAATGGGAGAAGGAGTGGCTGCCGGAATGCGTGGAGTTCTGAACAATGATCCGCAGCTGCGCTATGCTATCGCGGGACATACGCATATGGTGCGCATTGAGACGGTAGGCAATGGGGCACAGAGCTATCTGAATACGGCGAGCTGGACGACGCGCCTGGCGTTACCTGCCCCCGGTGAAGTGAATGCTGCGCTGGTGGAGTGGCTACGTCACCCCGACTGGGATCGGGTTCCCCTGCGAGATGTGACGCAACTCATTTTTGCTATGATCAACTCCACCACAGATGGGCCGTCGAGTGCCAGCCTGTGTGTATGGGAGGGCGGCACCAGGGGAAGCTACAGCGTATTGGCGTAGGCAGGAAAGACAGGCGGCTTGGGAAGGGAAGTCATCGCGTAGGGGCGGGGGTTGGGTGGTGTGGGGAGGGGACGCTTGCGTCGCCCTGGGGTGGGGCTCACATCATCAGGACGAGGGCGACGCAAGCGTCCCCTCCACCCTTCCCCACCACTCCCGCCCCTACTTCCTCCTAAAAGTGCGAATAGGCGGGGGTGGAGTGGGGGCCCTTGCGGGTGTCCTGGTGGCCGCCCGCAGGTGGGGAGCGCGCGAGAATGGCAGGGGTAAGGACACAGCGTGTACGGCGGGCCCCTACCAGGACACCCGCAAGGGCCCCCACAGCGGGCGCGATAAATCGGGCCCCTACGCGGCCAATCCAGAGTTAAAAGGAAATATGTTATGACAACACAACACATTGGAGACCAGGAGTCAGCGGGCGCGATAAATCGGGCCCCTACGAGGCGCAAGAAGCTGGTATTGGTTGATGGACATGCGATGGTTCACCGCGCCTTTCATGCCGTGCCAGAAACGCTGACAAACAGCAGTGGAGAGCATGTCAATGCTACCTTTGGCTTCACTTCCATGCTGATGAAAGCACTGTTAGAAGAGAAACCCGAATATATCGCCATGACCTTTGACCGGCCTTCCCCAACATTTCGACATGAGCAATTTGTCGAATATAAAGCCCACCGGCCCTCGTTGCCGGATAATATGAGGCCGCAGTTTGGACGTATCCGCGAGGTAGTGCTGGCCTTTGGTATTCCCATTTACGAGAAAGATGGCTTTGAAGCCGACGATGTGCTGGGCACGCTTTCGGTACAGGCGGCCCAACAGGGAGTTGACACTATCATCTACACCGGAGATATGGACACCCTGCAGCTTGTCAACGAGCATGTCATCGTTAAGGTCGCCAAACGGGGCATCAGCGAGATCACGGAATATGATGAGGAAGCCGTGAAGGCACGCTACGGCTTAGTGCCCGCGAAGTTGCCCGATTTCAAGGGGCTGGTCGGCGACAAATCAGATAATATCCCTGGGGTACCCGGCATTGGAGAGAAAACGGCAAGCAAGCTGATTACTGACTATGGTAGCCTGGAAGGTGTGCTGGAACATGTTGATGAGTTAAAGCCCAAAGAGCAGAAGTTGCTGCTTGAACATAGTACACAAGCCAGACAGTCTAAATTTCTGGCCACTATCGTGCTAAATGTGCCTGTGCAACTGGACCTGGAGGCCTGCCGCACCGAGCAGGTGAACCGCGATAAGGTACTGGCAGTCTTTCGTGAACTGGAATTTCGCACCATGGTGGAGAGAGTACTCTTGCTCTTCCGCCAACTGGGAGTATCCTCACCAGATGAAGAGACAGCAGGCCAGGCCACTGGCCTCGATAGAGATAGTACACCGGGGGCAACCACGCGCAAGAAAGCGGAGCCGATACCGGAGCAGGAAGAAGACTTGTTGCTGGCCCAACCGGTTGGCGTGGTGCCCATTATGGCACCACCTGCGCCTCCAACTTCGGCTGCCACGATGCATTTCATTCCATCCAGTAAGGCTGAGCGGGACAATAGCGGCGCAGGTACGGATGGAGATGTGATCGATAGGGCATCCAGGCCGGATGACTCTTACCAGTTGAATCTCTTTGGGGCGACTGAACCAGCACAAGAGATCGGGAGAACGTTCAGATTGCGCCTGCCAGGCATTGCAAGCATTGCGAGCATTCCCGGACAACCGCCAGAGGCTCCCCTTCATTTTATGGATGAGGAAACGGGGAAAGCAGGGAAAGCGACCAATACGCTGATCGTGAATAGCGAAGAGGCACTGCAGGTGCTGATCAAAAGCATGTATGACGCGGGGGCCTTTGCCTTTGACACAGAGACAACTTCCGATGATGCATGGCACGCGGAACTGGTGGGCATATCGTGCAGCATGGCGGCAGGCGAGGCATACTACATCCCTGTTGGACACATCTCGACGATCGAGCTCGCGGGCGCGATCAATCGGGCCCCTACGGA
>Ga0099828_10000899_pt1 | contig 19042 bp, 19 predicted proteins | sample CZO8metaG_2_FD_79338 | JGI IMG/M metagenome (GOLD analysis project Ga0099828, IMG submission 79338) | Vadose zone soil microbial communities from the Eel River Critical Zone Observatory, Northern California, USA - CZOApr15con2H1.8 metaG | ecosystem: Environmental > Terrestrial > Soil > Vadose... | reverse complement strand
TAGTGTCGAAGTCAAGCCGAATAACGTTTTGAAGTTCGGCACAGGCACTATCGTGAAGCTCGTGAGTGAATGATTGAAGCCGCAGAGGCGCTCCGTGTGATCGGTGAAGCCCAGGCAGAACTAGCCGGACCCCTACTAAACCCGAGATATGAGGACAGAGTAATCTTCGTCGGAGACACACACGGTGCGATAGACGTGACACAGACTGTTATTGACAAGTTCTTTGACGATGCAGACCTCATCGTCTTCCTCGGCGATTATGTTGACAGGGGAAGCAAGAGCCTCGAGAACCTCGGACTCATCGCATCCACCCTCCTAGAAGACCCTCACCGGACAATAATGCTCAGAGGCAACCACGAGAGCCCGCTGACAAACCCCTACTACGGGTTCACGAACGAGGTGACCGAGAAACTTGGCGAGGGCAGCTACGAGAAATTCAAAGAGTTCTTCCAAGCCATGCCATACGCCGTCGTCGTAAACGACTACCTCTGTCTCCACGGCGGAATCGCGAAGGGGATGGAACACGTGTCCGAGATCGCCTCACTCCCCTGGCCAGACTTGAATCCTGATGATCCGATAGCCTTCCAGCTCCTATGGAATGATCCGAGGGACTCGATTGACGAGTTCATTCCCAGCGTCCGGGGAAAGGGAGCCTACTACTACGGGACCGAAGCGACCAAGACTTTCCTAGAAAATAACTCGCTCAAAGGAATCATCCGTGGACACGAGGTCGTCGATGGATTCCGAGAAGACATGGGCGGCCGAGTCATAACCGTCTTCTCTAGCAGATACCACGGAGGCAGGGCTGGAGTCCTGATACTCGACCAAGGCAAGATGGAGAGAATAACAGTATGACTCTCTCAGTCAGAACCGAGCTAAGCCACAGCTACTCGTATGATTCCAAGGTTGACGCCGTCTTCAAAATCACGCTCGTAGCCGAGAAGCAGGCAGAAGCGAAAGGCATCCAACACATCATCGTACTTGATACTAGCCACTCGATGGCGGGGAAGAAACTCGAACTCTCCAAGAAGCGAGCACAGGAATACTGGAGCAGAATCCCGACCCGGAACAAGGTCTCATTCATCACCTTCTCAGACTCCGTCCACACCTATCCCGACACCAACCTCGCGACCACCCTCCCCGGAATTAAGGCGACAGGCATGACAGCACTCTACTCTGCTCTGACAAGCGCATTTGACATGGCCTCAAAGAGCGGTGGCGCAGGCTGGATTCTTCTACTCACCGACGGTCACCCGACCGATGTCACCAAGCCAGAACCCTATTCGGCTCTGAAGCCTCCGCAAGGTTTCAAGATGATCGAGTTCGGCATCGGAGAAGACTATCGAGAAGATATTCTGAAAGCCCTTGCTGATGCCTCGGGTGGAGTCCTCTACCATGTCACCGACGCAGACAAGCTCCCGGTTGTAATGCAGGAGAATGCGGTAAGCCAGGTAGCGGGAAGAAACATTACAGTCGATTTCTCACCATCCGACGTTCGCATCCTCAACTATCCCGGCCCACCAGTCAAGATCAACGCACTCGAAAATATCGCCAAGATATGGGGTCAAGTCGCTATGCCAGAGGGCTTCAAGGGTCAACTGCTAAGCGTGCAGGTGTCCTACGGCGACGCGGTCGACGGGTCCAAGCAAACCATCAACTCGTCGGCAAACATTCGACCGGCAAAAAATGATGAAGAGTACACGCTGGGTATACGCAACAGTCTCATGTCAGAATTCGCCTACTACCAAGGACTGGAGGAGTACTACAAGCAACTCTCCGCCGGAAAATTCAAGGAAGCAACCAAGACCATGACTCAGCTATCCTCGAACGCGGAACAGACCCGACGTGCCGACATTATAGAGTCCACCAAACGATTATCTGAGCAACACGAGCAGACGCTGCGACTCGGAGGCGGCACAGAGAACACTAATAGACTGCTGAAAGAGGCTGCAAGCGAATCTACCAAGAGAACCCGAGGCAAGTAATCACACTCTTCACCCGTCGTAAGCTCCGCTTCTCATGGGCCTGGCTCTCTCCCTGATTGTAATCTCTCACCATGTATAGCAAGCTTACACGTGATGGAAAACACGTCTATTGTGCGGTATTCTACACGTCCACCTTATTTTTCCTCATCCAGTAGTTTCAAACGACGTTGCAGCCGAGAGAAATGCGACTGAGGGGAAGATCCAGCCGGTTCATCCAGTCACTCGACAGAGAGGCGTTCTCTCAATTGAGCAGGCTCGCGCACGAAAGAGGAATTACAACTCAAGAACTCATCAGAGCAGTCATCATCCCCGACTGGATGGAGACTGAAAGTTCGGAGCCAGGTCCGTACTTGTCAAGGCCGAGAGCCATCTGCAGATTCAGAACACGGAGAAATCACGTGACGAGCCGGACAGGTTAGGCCCGCTTAGAGCGAGACCTCGATCATCAGTTTCTCCAACAATTCTTTGTACCGGTTCCGGATCGTCACTTCGGTCACGTTAGCGATCTCCGCGATCTCTCGCTGAGTCTTGCGCTCGTTTGTTAGCACAGTCGCAATATACGTGGACGCAGCCGCGATGCCCGCCGGGCCCCGACCGCTGGTCAGTTTCATCTGACGAGCAATCTCCAGAATACGGATGGCAATCCCTTCCGCCTTACCAGAGATCATCAGTCGGTTTGAGAATCGGGCAGCGTAGCTCCGGTTAGCTGAAGGAGGCACGAACATTCCAAGTTCTCGAAGCATGAACCTGTAGCTCCGGCCAATGTCCTTCTTGTTCAACGTCGACACCGACGCAATCTCATCCAAGGTCCTTGGAACACCGCACTGGCGACATGACATGTAGATCGCGGCAGCGGTCACGTTATGGATTGACCGTCCTCGAATTAGCCTCTTCTTGATAGCTCGCCGGTAGATGACCGAGGCTGTCTCCAGAATATTCTTCGGGAGCGTCAGAGCCGCAGAGAGCTTGCTCAGCTCTGACAATGCAACAGCAAGATTCCTCTCAGTCGCATCAGAGACTCGGACCCGACGTTGCCACTTACGCAGCTTGTAAAGCTCTATGCGCTGGTCAGCGCTAACATTCTTCGTACCAGAAGGACGATCCCTCCAGTCAATGATGGTCGATAGACCCTTATCATGAATGGTGAACGTCATGGGGGCGCCTGTACGAGCGCGTTTAGCCCGCTGCTCATCATCGAACGCGCGCCATTCAGGTCGAGAATCAGCAATCTTGTCAGTAACGACAAAACCGCAGGTCATGCAGACGACTTCGGCGGTGTCGTAGTCGCGGATGAGCTTCGAACCTTTACACTCGGGACACAATCGAGCAGGTCTAGGACCCGTCGGTATTCTCGGTACCTGTTCCACTGTCTCAGTCAACTTGTTTTTTTGATGCTCCTAATCCTTCTCGACCTGGTAGAGGACCCGGCCGACGAGTGCGCCATCAATAGTCGATACTGGCTTCACTGAGACGTATGGGGTCTTCACTGGACCCAGAATATTATTGACCACACCAACGCTGCGTAGTTTGTAGTCGCAGACTTGTGCGCCGATTATTGGCACAGGATATTGTTCGAGTCGAAGAAGAAGATTGCCACTCTTTGACAGGTGCAGTACTTTGCCAAGCCGCCTCAATCCCGCACCTGGCACACTCCGGAACGCGATAAACTCCCGATCGGATATTTAAACATTGATAAATCACGAAGTGTTCTAATCATCCCTGCAACTAAACAATAGAGAACTAGGACTAGTGGAGAATTGATCCGCGAAGTACAGCTCACCAACTTCATGAGCTACAAGAACGCAAGCATTCCACTAGAGCCTGGCCTAAATCTTATTGTCGGACCCAACGGCGCAGGAAAGTCCTCCATCCTACTCGGAATATCTGTTGTTTTAGGACAAGCCTACACTGAAAGATCTAGAAAGCTCAGCGAACTGATACGCTGGGGCGAAGACCAAGCCCGAGTCTCCATCCTGCTCGACAACGAATCAGAAAAGGGACCAAGACCCTTCCCACAAGCGAGGAGCGACAAGATCCTACTCACTCGCATCCTGAAACGTTCAGGCGACTATCACTACCTTCTCAACAACAAACCCGTCTCCAAGACCAGCCTAATCGAAGGACTATCCAAGATCGGCCTCAACCCCGACAACATGCTGGTAATAATGCACCAGCTGATGGTCGGACGCTTCGGAACAGTAAGCCCAATCGAAAAACTGTTCCTACTGGAAGACGCGGTTGGATTCGGCGCCTATCGCAAAGAAGTCCTAGAAGCCAGCGACCGACTACAGAAGCTCACGACTGAACGAGAAACGATGTCCTCGGTTATCGAGGGAACGAGAGAGACCTACCTCCACTGGCAGAGGGAATATGAAAAGTACGAGACGAAGAAGAAACTCGAACAACAACTCAAAGACCTGCAGAGAGAACTAACCTGGCGCAGAATCCTCAGAAAGGAATCATCCCAGAAAAGACTCCAAGACCGAATGTCCTCACTCCAGAAAAAATCAGAAGACGCCAAGGAAGAACTAGGCTCAGCTCAAAAAGAACACCTCAAACTCTCCACCGAACTTGAACGAGTAAACCAGGAACTCGAGACATCCCGCGAGGAACACCTGAAGCTCGAACACGGTCGCGGATTCCGGTCAGGCTCCCTCGAGTGGATAGCGAGATTCAGAGATCTAGTCGCGCGTGGGGCTGAACAGAATGATCAGCTTAGGCAGACATTGTCAGAGCTGAACCAAGAGCATGAGAAAATATCCAACACTACGCGGTTGGACGAAACAGAATACACGAGGGTCCGCTCGAAGATCATTGAACTGTCCGGACATGTTACCAAGAGCACTGACCTGCTTGTTGAGTCGAAGGTTAAGTCTGAAGTCAACAGCTTCAAAATCTCAATGATGGCTCAAGAAGCCCAAGAGCTCGAAGTTCAGCTCAGACTCGGCGAGGAAGAGCTCGCACCCCTACGAACCCAAGCGCTCCAGCTCGGACCCGTTTTCGAGAATCCAAGAGACCTTCACGACGTGACCCTTGAGACGGCCGCGGTCCAGGAAAGGATGCGTCCGCTCGCGCATCTTTCAGCCGATGTTGAGAAGATGTTCAAGACCTACGGTGACATGTACGAGGACCTCAGGAAGAAGGCCGAAGTTGTAGAGCAGAACAGGTCCGAGGTTCTGGGCGAGCTGCAAGGACGGTTCGACCGTTGGAAAACGGTCATGGGAAAACTCCTCGAAGACCTTTCGACCCGGTACCACAATCTACTCGAAGAGGTCGGAGGCAAAGGTCGAATTGATCTCAAGTCCTCGAAGAACATCGAAAAAGCAGGCCTCGAACTCTACGCGGGCTTCAAGGGAAACAAACCCGTATCCCTAGACAGCCTCGCCCCCAGCGGGGGAGAGCGCACCGTCGCTCTAATCGCCTTCCTGCTATCCCTCCAACAATTTATCGCATCACCGTTCCGGGCAATTGACGAATTCGACGTTCACATGGACCTGAAGAACAGAGAGACTGTCTCTCGACTGATCTATGCGGCATCCAAGACAACAGACACAAGCCAGTACATTGCCATAACCCCCGGACAATTATCCCTGCCCAGCGAAGACCATGTCCACGTAGTCGTCGTCCAGAACGTCGAAGGAAGCTCGATCGTCAAGGAGCTGAGATAGACTTGGCTCAAAGAACGACGAAGGCGTCTGGAAGGAAAGAACTAGAAGAGCTAATTCAAACGTGCAACTCTATCGAGAACCGCAAGTTCAGCCCTTTCCTCCTCGACGTATCTGAAGCGCTCAAAATAATCAGACGCCATGCTGAGAGCTGGCAGACATTACAAGACAACCTTTTGGACATGCGAGCCATCACTAGCCTCGCGAGAGTAGTTGGTCTACAGAGCGCCAATCTCAGATTCCAATCAAGCTCATTATTCGTCGATCCGGGAATGGTCAAGCAGAAGATTGATTCAATGTCAAGAGAACAACTGGCCGAACTTTTTCTATTATCATGGCATCCCGTAGTAGAGCTGGAACAGTTAACTGATGCTTCTACGAAGGAAGCCCTAGATTACTGGCAGCAGATGCTATCCTTCTTCGAGCGGCGCAAGCGACTGCAAGCAGGACCCTTCGAAACGCCCGGCTCAATGGACTCTCCGGAACTCGCAAAGATGAGAGTCCTCGAAGAGAAGGCGTTCACAAAACGCCTGGAAGAACTGCGAATGGAGATGAAGGAACAGGCTGGAGACGAAAAGAGGATTGAATATTGGAGCTTTGTAAGAACTACTGGCTTCCCCCAGACAGTTCTTCGCGCTCAAATGGTCAGCTTCCTAATCAGCTACGGAATGGCAGCACTGGATAGGAAGAGGGAGAAGATGTTCCTGATACCCCGAGACCCACCATTCGCGTCCCGACAAGGATCACCGCTCAGCTACCCTATACCAATCACCAAAGAGGTTGTTGCGTCACGGACGAAGTAAAACCGGAACAATCCTACTACCCAGAACGGGTCAAACGAGCCGCGCACCTACTCTTCTTCAAGAGAGGAAGAGTACCTGGAGCAAGATCATGGGAACTCAAAACAGGTCTCGGCAAAGAGTATCTCAAAGTATTGACGCAGCTTGACGAGAGCCTGAAGGACCTTGACCTCGAGGTCAAGAAGGTCGAATCGCAGATTCTAAGCGACTACAAGGCCGGACCCGACGGAGAGGAAGAATCAAGATACTTCGTCAGGCTGAAGGGAACCCTGACCCCTAGAGAAGCCAGAATGACAGGATGGAGAATCGATAACCTAGCCGCCTTGGCAGCCTGCCTATCCCTTATCGTCTCTAAACAGGGAAAGAGTGAGCGGAAAGAGCTTGAAGAGATAATTGGACAAAAGGTGGGACGCTGGAGAGCCCTCACGCTAACGGACGCATTCCTACGCTCCGGCTACATAGAGGAGGACGAAGAAGGACTCGTCAAGCTTGGCTGGCGCACCAGAGCTGAGCTTGACCTTGAGAGTCTGATGATGCTGATCGCTGAATCGAAGTCCAAAGGGGTTATCGACCAAGAGCCCGCAGAAGGTGTAGAAGCCTCTGAACAAGAGGACTCTGCGGGAGAGGTGGAAGCCGTGGAGCTTGAAGAGGGTCAGGCTTCGACGGACGCTTGAAGCCTTCCTAGGTACTTGGCTCCCTGCGGCGCGGACTTAGCGCAGTACTGGTCAAAGGGGAGAATCTTCTCGTCCCACTCTGAGACCGTTTCTGGCTCGAACCTAAGCGTCCCATGATCCTCATGGGTAGTTCCCCAGACTAGCATGTATCTCCGATCCCCGTATCCGCCCCCGGGTAAACCCGTGATATGATTGAACAGGACATTCACCCTTTTGCCATCAAGTTTCGATGGCAGAGCTGGCTTCTGCAATACTATCTTCTTATCAGCCAGTATTTTGAAGTCGGTTGAAACGCTGAACGGAAATCCGTCATCACCGACTAAGGTTACGACCGCGTACCGGAAATTCCCGAGCCTCTGATAATCCAGACCTATCATCGTTCTATACTCCGAACACTTCCGGCGGCCGCGAAGTATCACCGTTCTTCCATGCAAGTATTTTCTTCGGCTCGACTTGAACTACGATCCGTTTCCAGAACCAGCCGAACTTTTCTCGCTCAGCCAAGTAAGCATCAATGTAGGGCTCCTTCTTCCGCCAATAAGAGAGATACTTCTCCCACCCATGGTCAAGGTCCGAGTCATCAGCATGACCGATGCCTTGAACCAGTACAGCGTGTTTTCCCGCTTTTGACCCTTCGGGGTTTGAAAAGAGAAGCGAGACCTTCGGGTTCTGTTTCACATTCTCGGCCTTCTTCGAGAAGAGGACACTTGAGGTTACTACGAATTTTCCCGAGTCCGGAAGATAGAATGGCAACAATGGAAGGGTCACAGGCTTTCCAGACTTGACTGTCGTGAATTCACAGACAAGGTAGGTGTCGAATGTTTCACGAACCCATGGTGGAACTTGAATCAAATCGGGTCTAACTCGTCCCGTCCGGCTCACCGATTTAACATTCATCTTTGGACAGTGTTGGCCGATGTGAATAATCTGGACTATTCCCAATAGAATAAAAGTGAAGCATAAATATGACGTATGTTATGCCCAGCACTCGGATATAACGTATGTCATATGCACATCCCGAAGTATTAGTCAGCACAGAATGGGTACAGGAACACCTCAACGACCCCAAAGTACGCATTGTTGAAGTAGACTACGACCCCACAGTAAACTACCAGCTAGGACACATCCCGGGCGCACTCCTCTTCGACTGGCGCAAAGACCTCAACCATCCATTACAACGAGACATCCTCTCCAAAGATCAGCTGGAGCAACTATTCAGCAGGTCCGGAATCAGCAATGACAGCAAGATCGCTCTCTACGGTGACTTCAACAACTGGTTCGCAGCCTATGCCTATTGGGACCTCCAATACTACGGCGTCAAGAACGCAGTACTCATCAACGGCGGACGCAAGAAATGGATTGATGAGGACAAACCCCTAACCAAGGAAGTTCCTCACCATACGCCAACACAATTCCAAGCATTCAACCCCGACGAGAATATCAGAGTCTACCTCCGACAAGCCCTCGACCTCCACAACAAGCCCAACGTCAAATTCGTCGACGTCAGAAGCCCCAAAGAATTCAGTGGCGAAGTGCTAGCACCCCCCGAATATCCCACAGAACACGCACAGCGTGGCGGACACATACCCGGCGCAGTCAACATACCTTGGAGCCAAGCAGTCAGGGAAGACGGCACCTTCAAACCCTACGAGGAAATCAAGAAACTCTACGAAGCCCAAGGCGTGAATGGCGACAAGGACATCGTAGCCTACTGCCGCATCGGAGAAAGATCCAGCTTCAGCTGGTTCGTTCTCAAGTATCTGCTAGGATACCCGAAAGTCCGGAACTACGACGGTTCATGGACAGAATGGGGAAACCTAGTTCGCAACCCAATAGAGAAACCAGCACCCGCCATCGCACAGGCTGTAACTGCATAGACCTAGAAACATCTCATCCCGCCTTTCTTTTCCCAGCGGACTTTTTCTATCGTACCTTCTTAACGATGAAATGGAACAAGTTTCCGTCCTTCCTCCAATCCACGAGGCTCTGGCCCGTCCTCTCCGACCAGACTACCATCTCAACGTAAGCCGTGGGATCATCTGATACCAGATGGACCACTTCCCCAGCTGGTATAGTTGCCAGAAGATCGTTCAGCCGGATCAAAACTGCCGAACACTCCGTTCCGATCTCAGACATTTCATGATCCGGAAACGCTTTGAAGCAGCGGACATGGAACTCCGCGATCTTCTGCGCTAGCAGGAACCTTGACTCCCCACTCTTCGATAGCAGAATCCGCTCTAATGTGAGATGAGACGGCTTGAGTCCTGCAATCCAGCCTTCCTCATATGGCGAGTCGTTGATGATCTTTGGCCTATCGACGACCAAACCATTCGTCTTCAGAAGAATGCCCGAGACAGGCGAAGGGATCGGACCTACAAACTTCTGGCTCTCAAGAGTTCCCAGACTCTGGCCTCGTTGGATAGCGACCCCAGCTGACTTCAGCCTGGCTAGCGAAAGCTTGCCAGCTATTGCTGATAGCAAGCTTGTGACTCCCACCCTGACTTCGCCATTCTCTTCAACGCGCAACCAAGTGTTGTTCTCCAAATCGTAAGAGAGATCGTCAGGGAAGACACAGTGATCTATCTCCAACCAGTCCTCGCCCTCGACCCTTCCAGCCCCACCGACGCTCGACAAAAATGACTCCCGGCGGGGTTAGTATTAGTTATTGGATTGATTCTGGGAAACGTATAATAGAGAATCAGCGGGTTCGAGCTGTCTCTTCGAGAAGATAGGTAAGACCGTTGCCCCGATTCAAGAGTTCAGCGGACATTCTCAAAATCGTCTCTAACAAGGACCAGGTCCGCAACATCGGTATCATTGCTCACGTCGACCACGGCAAGACGACGATGACCGACAGCTTGCTGGCGGGTGCGGGACTACTCTCACCTTCCCTCGCGGGGACTGCCCTTGCCATGGACTTTATGGAAGAAGAGCAGAAACGTCAGATGACGATCAAGGCCGCCAACGTGAGCCTATACTATGAACATGGAGGAACACCCCATGTCATCAATCTCATCGATACCCCCGGGCACGTTGACTTTTCCGGAAAAGTCACAAGATCCCTTCGAGCCATAGACGGCGCGGTTGTAGTCGTCGACTCGGTCGAAGAGGTCATGGTCCAGACTGAGACGGTTACCCGTCAAGCCTTGGAAGAGCGGGTCCGCCCAGTCCTCTACATCAACAAGATCGATCGTTTGATCAAGGAATTGAAGCTGACCTCGGATCAGATACAGGAGCGTATTGCCCGGATCATTAAGGACTTCAACGGATTGTTAGACTTGTACGCTGAGCCCGAGTTCAAAGAGAAGTGGAAGGTCAACTTCGCAACCAACACCGTAGCAATGGGTTCCGCGAAGGACCGCTGGGGCTTCAACTTTGAAGTTGCGCGGAAAAAAGGGATCAAGTTTACTGATGTCGTCGACGCGTATCATAACAACAAGGTTGAGGATCTGAAGACGAACGCTCCGATCCACGAAGCCATTCTGGGCATGGCGATTGAAGTCATGCCACCGCCCCACATCGCCCAAGTTTACAGGATTCCCAAGATATGGCACGGAGATCCCAACAGCGAGTACGGCCAGGCCATGATCAAGTGCGACGACAAGGGCCCTGTGCTAATGTCGGTTGTCAATATCGTAGTGGACCCCCAGGCCGGCGTCGTTGCTACGGGACGCTTATTCTCTGGCACGGTGAGTGATGGGGAGGCGGTTTACATGATCAACTCTCGCGCCCAAGGACGGGTCCAACAGGTGGCCATCTACATGGGCCCACAGCGAGAAATCGTGGGAAAGCTCAGCGCGGGAAACATTCCAGCACTACTCGGTCTCGAAAACGTGAAGGCGGGAGAGACGATCTCTTCGGTCAAGCAAGTCATCCCGTTCGAGGCTGTCCACTACGTCACCGAGCCAGTCGTTACGATCGCAGTAGAGCCAAAGTTCAACCGGGACTTGCCCAGGCTCGTAGAACTTCTCCGGAAACTGTCGCTAGAAGATCCGAATTTGGTCACCAGCATCAACGAGGAGACCGGCGAATATCTCATCTCGGGAATGGGAACCCTCCATCTTGAGATCGCAAATACCCTGATTACGAAGACCGGTCTAGAGATTGTTACCTCCAAGCCGATCGTGATCTACAGAGAAGCAATCCGGAGCGAAGCCGGCCCGATCGAAGGCAAGTCGCCTAACAGGCACAACAAGATCTACATCGAAGTCGAGCCCCTAGGAGAACAGGTCATGGAACTGATCAAGTCTGGGAAGATCAGTGAGTACATGGACAAGGCGGACATGGCCAAGCAGTTGCGAGCTGTCGGTTGGGAGCCAGATGAGGCTAGAGGCGTCTGGAGCATTGACGAGCCGTTCAACATGATCCTCGACGTGACGAAAGGCGCCCAGTACATGCAGGAGGTCCGGGACATGATTCTAGCCGGCTATCGCTGGGGAATCAAGGAGGGTCCAATCGCCTACGAGCAGATTCGAGGCATGAAGGTGAAGATTACAGATGTGGCACTGCACGAGGATCCGGTGCATCGGGGTCCAGCACAGATCATGCCTATGACACGCCGAGCTATGTTCACCGCGTTCCTTGAAGCTCAGCCAACGCTCTTGGAGCCAGTTCAGAAGATCACTACTAGAGTGCCCAACGATTTCTTGGGGGCAGTAACGAGCGTGATAACGCAGAAGCGCGGGAAGATCGTATCAGTGGACCAGAAGGGCAACCTCGTCTCGGTCGTGGGAGATATTCCTACTGCCGAGAGCTTCGATTTGTCCGAGGTTATGCGAAGTCAGACCCAGGGTCGAGCCTTCTGGGGCTTAGAGTTTGCCCGCTGGTCTCCGGTCCCAACCTCGCTGCTCCAGACCGTTGTGGAGGGAATACGGAAGCGGAAGGGACTCTCTCTGGAGCCACCTAAAGCCTCTGATTTTGCTGAATAGTCCCTTCTTTTCGCTCAGCCCGAAAAGCGTCTAATGGGCCGAAACGGGGTTCTCTTCCAACCGGACCCTATTCCGTTCCCCAATGACCACAAGGATTACTCCGATCACGAAGAACGGCATCGTCGTACTATTATCGATAAAATCGTACATTCGAAGCACGAGAGGGCTTACGATCAGAAGGAGCCCAATGAACAATGCAAGCTTTGTCCAGAACTCCATCAGAGGCTCACGCATACGTGGTAATTAGCAGTAATAGGCATTGCTGATTTCACTCAACCTCAACGAGCAAAAAAAAATCCTTACATGCTATTGGTCAAGCGAGTCCAGCTGAGCGGCCGTGGTCCAGAGCCATCACCCAAATTCTCAAAATTGAGGTGTTGGCGGCCAGCCTGGTCTATGACACCGGCTTCCCATTCCAGTCAGGAAACAGCCGGGAACCCGGGTTCGAATCCCGGCGGCCGCACCATGATTTCGTTTTCAATTGTGCAGGCCCTCACTCGACCACCTATCTGGATTAAAGCATATAACCTACTACCAGTATAGCATCATTGTACGGTTCCAATGCGGTCCAAGAACGTGGCTGGAATCACAGCATGCACGATTCTATTTATGGCGCTGACAGTGTATCTTGCCCCGTCGATCCTGCCTGCTGTTGCGCCGGTGAAAGCCTCGTCCCGGACGATTACTCTTGTGGGGACTCTCGTTGGGTACACCTACTACTGGAATAACTCGAATCCTACAATTACGGTTGCAAGGGGCGATACCCTCACGATAAATCTCTCCAGTGCAGACGCCGCGAGTCATCGTTTGCTAATTGACTTTGACAATGACGGATTCGGCGACACCGCTGACTGTACGACCGGGATGGATCAGTGTTCCGCCACGTTTCCACCGACCACCTCGATATCCTTCACGGTCAACTATCCCCCTGGAACCTACAAGTACTACTGTACAATTCATCCCTTCTCGATGGTGGGGATCTTCGTGGTCCAACCTCCAGACTTTGGAGTCTCTTCCAACCCTTCCAATCTCTCAATACTCCAAGGCACAAACGCCAACAGCACCATCGCAATAACCAGCATCAACAATTTCGCCGGTACAATCGCTCTCTCAGCCAATGCATCTCCATTAGGCCCCACAACCAGTTTCGGCACCAACCCAGTCACGGTTTCCTCCGGAGGAACAACCACCTCAAAGCTAACAATCTCAATACCTCAAACGATCTCCCCAGGGCCCTACAGCATCACAGTAACGGGGACAAATAGCTCGGGATCACCCTCGCACACCACAACGATAAGCGTGACAGTGACAAGACCAGATTTTTCTATCACCTCCGGACCAACATCTCTGTCCGTTGCTCCAAGCTCATCCGGCACCACCTCCATTATGCTGACCAGTACAAACGGTTTCTCCAGCATCGTAACCTTGACCGCCACAGTTTCGCCGTCTGGTCCTCAGGTATCTCTCAATCCCACATCAGTCAGTCTAACGTCAGGCGGCTCTGCCTCTTCAACTCTCACAATATCAACGGCAGCCTCAGGCTACTCTTCGACCCCCGCCAGTCAAGGAAATTACGTAGTGAACATAACTGCATCAAGTGGATCCCTACAGCATTCAATACCTGTATCGCTGACCGTTAGCTCGACAATATCTTCTCCCCCTGGCGCTCCAAGTCTTCCGCTCTTAGCCATCGCTGGAGGCGTCATAGCTGCAATCGGCGTAACGGGGGTCACAGTATTCCTCAGAAGACGCAGACACTAGCCATTAGGACTTTTTCATGGTCCCTTTCTCCGGACGACGGGATGATTAGTGACTCGGGCTAGAGTCCCAAACTGTTGATTACGTTACCAGAATTCCCATCGACTACGAGGACAATCTTGCTCCCATTATGATCATATCTAACAAACCAAATTGGAACATGCAAGAGCTCCGTGTCAGAAACGTCCTCTTCTGAAGTAATCTGCTGAATCATGTGATACCCAGAATGCGCTTTCTGAGACTGAAGCTGATCCACGAGTGTCTTGGCCTGATACTTCGCAGCATCCTCGCTAATATCACCATTTAGTACCTTGATTCCTTTGGGATACTGTGAGATGTCGAACAAGGATCTTCCTTCGATTGCGAACTGGTAGTCGCGAGGCTGGTACTGCGTGAGAGCCTTCAGAGCAATGATGGGAAAGTTGTAGTTCTGATCCATCTGAATCGCCTTCTTCTGTCCACCACCACCTCCCATACCGCCTCCCATCATTGATCCAAGCATGGCCCCTCCGAGCAAGGGTGCCCCGAATCCGCCTCGGCGTCCTCCGCCCATTCCTGCCATTACTCCGATTAATGCGGCAGTTGTAGCTACGGTGGCGCCTTCTGCGACCATGTTGGTCGCCACTATGGATGTTCTAGCCGAAACATTCACGAGCCAGTAGGGTACTACTGACAGCGTCATCTCCTCAAGGGTTGAGCTTTCTTGTAAGTGTCTGTGGAGCATTCCTCGGTCCATCATTGACTTGACTCGGTTGGAAATCTCATCGGTGCTCTGAATCGTTAATGGAAGCATTGTCTGTTTCTGGATATTAGCCCAGCCAGCACTTCCTAGTGTGATACTGCTTCCGCAGTATTCGCATGTGATTATCATCTCACCAAACTTAGGAGCGATCGGAGCCCCGCAGCTGGGACACTTCAACGACTGGGCGTTTGAAGGTGCTAGGATTTGACTAGACTCTGAGGTTCCAACACTAGATCGAACCTGAGGAGTCTGGACGGTTGAACTCGTTCTAGCGCCACATTTGGAGCAGAACGCCGCGTCATCCGGGAGTTGGCTTCCGCACTTTAGACAGTACATTTCGCGAGATCTCCCGAGGTGAGTCCCTTCGGCGATTTGAACTTTCCAGTATCAGTTGAACGAGTTCGTGGATGCACGGTCCTATTGAAATCCTAGGTTTCATTCGTGAACCTGTACTCTTTCTTGGGATCGATGGCTTGAGGTTCTATTGGATCGGGTCTCAAGGGCTTGTCGGAAGTCTTCAATGAGGTCTTGAGTGGCTTCGATTCCTACCGAGAGCCGTATGAGTCCATCAGAGATTCCGAGCCTTCGACGATCTTTGGCAGACAGTCCAGAATGTGATGTCGTTGAGGGTCGGGTCACCAACGTTTCGACTCCGCCTAGGCTCGGAGCGACAGCAGGCAACAGAGCCGCACGCATGAATGATTCTGCACCTTCGACGCCGTCGTGCAGTTCGAAACTCATCATCCCACCGAACCCATCGAAGAGTCTTCGTGCTCGTTCGTGATTTGGGTGGCTCTCCAAGCCGGGATAGTTGACTTTCGCGATGGCGGTGTGCTTCTCGAGAAACTGGGCTATTTGCAATGCGCTCTCGTTGTGGTGTTTCACGCGGAGGGCGAGGGTCTTGATTCCGCGGTGCAGCAGGAAGGCGGCGTGTGGATCAAGGGTCCCTCCCAGATGGTTCAATTTGTGAGTCACCTTCTGGATCAGAGCCGTCTTTCCAATGACTGCTCCTGCCACGATGTCAGAGTGACCGTTGAGGTATTTGGTCGCACTATGGAGCGACAGGTCGAAGCCCAATTCTGACGGACGAAAGTTCACCGGGCTCGCAAAAGTATTGTCAATCATGGAGACAAGCCCGTGGCTCTTTGCAAAGCTTACGATGGACTCAAGGTCTGGAACTTGCATCAGAGGATTTGAAATCGTTTCAACATAAATTGCCTTTGTGTTAGGTTTCAGCCTTCGCTTCCACGATTCTGGGTCGTTGCCGTCAATGAAATCGTAAGAGATTCCGTATTTTTCAATATCCCTTGTTACAAAGTCGTGGGTTCCCCCGTAAAGACACTCCTGAGCCAGAAAGTGGTCGCCTTTGCCAAGAAATGTCAATAGAGATGTCGAGATCGCTGCCATCCCGCTGGCAGTTACAAGCGCATCTTCAGTGTTCTCAAGAGCCGCGAGTTTTTCCGCCAGGGCTAGATGGTTTGGGGTGTTGTTGAGCCGAATGTACCTCACGTCATCGTAGCTCTTTTCACCCGCGTATTGATATGTGGCAGACTGGAAAACAGGCATCACGACCGCACCAGCTATGCGGGGACGAGGTTCCCCTGCATGGATCACCTTAGTCTCGATGCCTCCAAGATTCCCTTTCATTCTTGAGATAACCAAGGTCTATCCTGACCTGTCCAGTATTCTAACATTGACCCAGGGTTCGCCGGGTCTCTGATCCAGTCGCTTTCTTAGGGCATCCCATTGTTATCTGGCCCAGTAACAATGAGACCTTATCATTCCTTCTTGATGGCTCTCTCTGAAAGGACGCTGCCAGAATGCCCCGCCTCCCGACCACTCGCATAGGAGTCAAGCGGATCGTAATAGAAGTGAATAGAGACCTCACTGTTGAACAGCTAGAAATCCTCGATGATGCTCTAAAGCGGGCCGGGCTGGTCAAAGAGACTAAGGTTACTTTCCACAATCACGAGACTCGCAAGCCCAGAACCCCAAGAGTCTCACACCCCACGTGGCGGATTGGCCGCGAATCACAATCCGGTTCGCTCTCGTCCCATTAAGATCATTTCGAGAAGATCTTCAGACAACACAGTTTGCCTAAGCAGCGTAATACTTCAGACCTGGTATCCTCGCGGTGTCGAAGTCTTTCTGTGGAATATCAGATCCGGATTGACATCACTGACCAGCTGGTTCCCTGAGTGACCCGTCCTTAGTTGAGGTCCGACCATCCCAGTAGTTTCATAGTCGTAGGAGACAGACAATGAATGCCGACCTATGGTCTCCACGGGACTTGGTGTCTAGTCCCGGAATCCCGCTCTTAGCTCGCGGGCTAATAATCTGAGGGCCAACCCCTCAGCTCTAGTCGACATGGGTTTTATCTCTTCGGATCATGAATAGGTAGCTAGAAACTGTCAGGATCACAGCGACTTGGAGCGCTGATCCTGCGATGAAAGTTAGGGACGCGGGAGTGAGTCCAGCTTGCACTAGCGAATAATGCTCCGGTCTTGGCAGTGAGACGACGAGCGTCAGAATCGCAAGTACAAGGCTCAACGGGTATGCCATTTTCAAGCCTCTTGCAATGGCCACTGCAACGATGAGATACGCAATCCAGCCGGCCAAGACGGAATAGAATAGCCAGACAGGAACGATTGCGAATAGTTGAATGAGTAGTGCTGCTCCGAGAAATATTGACGCGTAAATCAACAAGTCAGCAAAGGACTTGAGAGTTTTGAGTCGTTCCGAATGGGAATCCAATCTTGGGCCACCTACCGATTGTCAAAACGATCGAGCCCGGCCGTCAACGGCGTCCTTGGACCTCCACCACTTGTTTCTCAGACGAGCCGATTCTTTTCAGGAAAGATTGATTGATTCCCAGTTTCTCCATTCCTGCTTCTACGCCCTTGGTTGTCTCAGGAGCCTTGTGCTGGGCGAAGAACTTCGCCACTTCCTCGGTTCTGTCAATTCCTAGGATCGGGAGCATATATGTCAAGTATCTTGACACAACTCCGGTCCCTTCGTAGATGCCTCGCAGCCATTCGAAATTGTCGGTAATCCAGTTCCAGGTCGTGGTTCTGGCGTCAGGATTCCTGGTGGCCGAGCCGAGTAGGGTTCCAACGTGCTGCTTCTTTATTTCTCCGGATGATGCGAGTTCCATTGCGCGGGCGTTGAGGGAAGGTTTGCTGAAGCTGGTTAGACCGACGAGAAACCTGGATTTTTCTTCTTCTGAAGACCTGTTCTTGTAATTCTCGAATAGGCTTTCGAAATCCCCTGATGCGCGGGCGTGCGCAACGACCATGGCCTGTTTCATGTCCGGCTCAGCAGGTTCGTAGTCGCTGAACCTTGTCGCCAATTCCTTCGCGTAATCCATATCAGCGAGAGCCAGCCTGCTTGCTATGGACCCTCGCAATACTATGCTATTCTCGTCTTTCCTATTCGCTAGTATCTTTAGTTGGGTTCTGTGGAACTTCCTCGAGGTCTCTTCAACTCTTTGCGTTATTGCGTATAGCGAGGATAGCTGGTCTGAGACCTCGAAAGCAGGCAGGTACTCCTGCTCGTTCATGTAGCGATCAATCAAGGCGAGGTATTGACTGAAGTCCATCTTGCCCTGAATCGTGAAGGCGTGGGCGTCGGACACTATGCCGTATCTGTCAACCGGAGACATGTTAGATCTCAAGACTCTATCGTAGAGCCCATCGTAGTAGACGCGGTAGAAGCCGGTCTCTTCTAGGTTGAGTTTCAGCGAGTCTACGCCATCTGGAACAGCTATGGCTTCCTCACTCCTCTCCATCAGAAGCTTCTGTTCTCTCCCGTTGACCTTCAGCGTGATAGGAATCGGCCAAGTGGATTGCTCTGATGACCCGTTGAGCAGGAACCGCTCCTGTCTGATCATGAGTTTCTTTCCGTCAAGTTTCACGTTGACGATAGGATACCCTGGTTTTCGTATCCATTCGTTCATTATTGCCTTCACTCTGGTCTTGGAGGCATGTTCAATCTGATCCCAAAGGTCGTCACCAGAGGCGTTCGAGAATTTGTACTTCTCTAGGTAGACTCTCACGCCTCGCATGAAATGGTCTTCACCAGCGTAAGCCTCGAGCATCCGAATGATGCTTGCTCCTTTACCGTAGCTTATGTCGTCAAAAATCTCCTCGATCTCCGTCGGAGAGTTCACCTTCACCTCAATCGGGTGCGTGTTGACTAGGGAGTCCCTATCGAGGGCGCCGGCGGTCTCTCCTCGGACAAAGTCTTGCCAGACCGTCCACTGAGGAAACATAGAATCAGTGGCTTTGTGGGCCATGAAGGTGGCGAAGCTCTCGTTTAGCCAAAGATCATCCCACCACTTCATAGTGACGAGGTCACCGAACCATTGGTGGCTCACTTCGTGGGCGATGACCTCGGCGACCTGCTTCTTGATCCGAATACTACTATCCTTGTCGACAAGAAGCACGATCTCCCTAAACGTGATGGCCCCCCAGTTCTCCATCGCGCCAGCG
>Ga0099828_10000893_pt1 | contig 19063 bp, 21 predicted proteins | sample CZO8metaG_2_FD_79338 | JGI IMG/M metagenome (GOLD analysis project Ga0099828, IMG submission 79338) | Vadose zone soil microbial communities from the Eel River Critical Zone Observatory, Northern California, USA - CZOApr15con2H1.8 metaG | ecosystem: Environmental > Terrestrial > Soil > Vadose... | reverse complement strand
TGTGCGTGCTGGCCACCATGGCGGCGCTGGCGATGGAGCGCCGGCGCGACGTCGGCTTGATGAAAGCGTTGGGCGGCTCGATGTCGCGTGTGACGCGGCTGTTCCTGGCCGAAGCCGGATCGCTCGGCGTGCTGGGCGGAATCATCGGCTACGGGGCTGGCATCCTGCTATCGCAGTGGATCGGCCGGCGGGTCTTCGGCGTGGCTATCTCGCCCCGGGCGGAGGTGCTGCCGCTAACCGTGGCGCTGATGGTAGGGGTGGCGCTGGCCGGGGCATTGCCGTTGCGCCTGCTGGGCCGGGTGCGGCCCGCGGAAATCCTGCGAGGCGAGTGATGGCGACTCTGGTCCAGGCCGAGCACCTTACCAAGCAGTTTGGAGGGGTGCGCGCGCTCAGCGACGTGAGCTTCGACATCCAGACAGGCGAATGGATCGCCATTATGGGCCCGTCCGGCTCGGGCAAGACCACGCTGATCAACATCGTCGGCGGGCTCGACCGGCCCTCCTCGGGGCGCGTGCGGGTGGACGGCACCGACGTCGGGGAGCTCGGCGAGGGCGAATTGACGCGCTACCGCGCCGAGAAAATCGGCTTCGTCTTCCAGCAGTTCCACCTGGTGCTGTATCTCACGGCGCTCGAAAACGTGATGCTGGCGCAGTATTTCCACAGCATCGCCGAGGAACCGGAAGCACGGGAGGCGCTGCGCCGCGTCGGCCTGGCCGACCGCATGACCCACCTGCCCGCGCAGCTCTCGGGCGGCGAGCAACAGCGCGTGGCCATCGCCCGGGCGCTGATCAATCATCCGCGGTTGATCCTGGCCGACGAGCCCTGCGGAAACCTCGACGAAGCGAATGCGCAGATCGTGCTGAACCTGCTGCGCGAGCTGCACGCCGCGGGGCATACGATTCTGCTGGTGACGCACGATCTTTCAATCGGGCGGCTGGCCGACCGGCGCATCGAACTGGCGCACGGACGCCTGGCGCAAATCACGGTCTTCTCCGCCGAGGACGAAGAGCGCTTCGACCACCTGCTCGAGCAGATCTGGATTTGCGGCGAGGAGGGCTTCGCCGCGCGCGTCGAGCGCATCCGCACGCTCGGCTCGGTCGATCCGGTGCGCACGCTGGCGCGGATGGCGGACCTGCGGCTGGTCGAGGTGCGCGATGCCGAAGTGCGGCTGACCGCGCGTGGGGAAAACCGCGCGCGCGACGTCATCCGGCGGCACCGGCTGGCCGAGCGGCTGTTCACCGATACGTTTGCCATCGGCGACCCCGAGGCGCATTCGCAGGCCTGTAAGTTCGAGCACATCATCAGCCCGGAACTCGACCAGCGAATCTGCACCTTCCTCGGCCATCCGCGCACCTGCCCGCACGGCAACCCCATTCCCCCGGGCGCCTGCTGCAACAGCCGCTGATCCCCGCGGAGTTGATTCTTGTAGCCCGCCTCTTCAGAGGCGGGGCCTTTGCTTCCGTTTCTTGGCGGGTAAACCCCCGCGTCCAAAGGCGCGGACTAAGAAGCTGCATGCGTAGGCTCAACCGGTTGGAACAGTGTCGGCCATTTGGTCTGCGCGTCAGGCGGGAGCACCACCGGTTGCCCGCCGGATTGGGTTTTCATGAATTCTGCTAAGATGGGGCCGCGATGCCGCTGCCGATGGACACGCGAAAAAAGCCCGTGGAGGTGAAGGTGCACGTCTCGACCGGGGCGGGCGTGGATGTCACCTGGTCGGACGGGCACGCCAGCCATTACGATTTCGTCTACCTGCGCGACCTGTGCCCGTGCGCGCTATGCGACGACGAACGCAAGAAGAAGACGTCCAAGGCAGGCTCCGGCGGCACGGCCCCGGCGGCCGCGCTCCCCATGTTCAAGCCCAAGCCCAAGGCCCGCAGCGCCCACGCGATGGGCCACTACGCTATCCAGATCGACTTTACCGATGGCCACGCCACCGGCATTTACAGCTTCGATTACCTGCGCACCATCTGCCCCTGCGAGGCCTGCGCGCGCGAATTCCGCTCCGCGTCCGAGTAGTTTGGTCCGCAGCCGGTCCGGCCTCGGGATGACCCTGGTACAGTGTTTTTTCCGCACCCTGCTAGACTTCTTTTTCGAGAAGTGGGAGCATAAAGCCCTGTAGGCGTTTCCTCAACAGCCGCATGGATCCGCAACCCACCGAGCAAGGTTCCGCACCTGCGCGTGGCAACACCATCCCGCGCGTCCTGGTGGCCACCACCGCCATGCTCATGTTCATCTCGTTCTGGCGGGCCGCGGCGATTGTCCTGAATGACATGGGGTCGTCGGCGTTCTACGCCGGTGCAATTGCCGAACACTTTGTCGGGAAAGCAGCCCCATGGTTCATTCTTGCAATCATGTTGCTCTCCTATGCGGTTCGTTCCGTCTACATCGAGAGTTGCAGCATGTTCGTGCGCGGAGGTGTCTATCGCGTTGTCAAAGAGGCCATGGGCGGTACCTTGGCCAAGTTCTCGGTCTCCGCCCTCATGTTCGACTACATCCTGACCGGCCCCATCAGCGGGGTGTCGGCGGGCCTGTATTTCGTGGGTCTCTTGAATCAGCTTCTACTCCACGCGCACGCTGGTTTCCTCCTGCCCATGAACTTGACCGCTGCGCTCTTTGCGGCTCTGGTCACGATCTACTTCTGGTGGCAAAACATCAAAGGCATCCCCGAGTCCAGCGAGAAAGCCCTGCGCATCATGTACGTGACCACGGTTATGGTCGTCTTGATGATTGGGTGGTGCGTCTATACGCTCCGGGTGAAGGGGGCTCACCTTCCCCCGTGGCCTTGGGCTGCAAACCTCACTTTCTCGGACGATGCGCTCGGCTGGCTGCGTCCTACCCGCTTGCCGTACACGGTCGGCCTGATCGGCATCTTGATTGGGCTGGGTCACTCGGTTCTGGCCATGAGCGGCGAGGAGACCATGGCGCAGGTCTACCGCGAAATTGAGCACCCGAAATTGCGGAACCTGGAAAAAGCGGGTTTTGTCATCTTTCTTTACAGCCTGATTTTCACGGCCGGTGTTGCCTTTTCCGTCGTCATGATCATCCCCGACGCCACGCGCGGGAACTTCTTTGACAATCCCATCGGGGGTCTCGCCATGTACCTAGTCGGGCCCCTATCGCTCAGGCTGGCGTTCCGTGCTTTCGTGGTGGTGGTCGGGACTTTGATGCTGGCCGGAGCGGTCAACACCGCTATCGTGGGTGCCAACGGAGTCCTAAACCGCGTTTCAGAGGACGGAATTCTTCCGGATTGGTTTCGGCACCCCCACCGGCGCTTCGGGACTTCACATCGTATCCTCAACCTCGTCGCGGGCCTCCAGCTCCTGACGATCCTCCTGAGCCAGGGAAACATCTTTGTGTTGGGCGAGGCGTACGCTTTCGGCGTGATGTGGAGCTTCGCTATGAAGGCCCTGGCCGTGATCGTTCTTCGTTACAAGGAGCCCGGCGCGCGGGGGTTTCGGGTGCCCCTGAACCTGAAGCTGGGCAATCTAGAAATCCCCTTGGGCCTGGGCCTCATCACGCTCACGCTTTTCGCTCTTTGTGTGATCAATCTGTTCACCAAGCAGGTCGCCACGCTTTCAGGTGTGGGGTTCACGATCGTCTTCTTTGCGGTTTTCACCGTCTCGGAAAGAGTCACGCGCAAGCGCGGCGCGGCTCACGCGGAGCTCGACCAGTTTCACGTTTCCACGCGGGAGGAACTTTCGCCACAGACCGTGGGCGCCCGGCCCGGCAACATCCTGGTTCCGGTCAGCAATTACCACGCGCTCTACCACCTGGCCGGAGTGCTCGACCGCGTCAAGCCCGAGCGGCGGGACGTCGTCGTGCTGCACGTTCGCTTGCTCCGGAGGTCCGGTTCAGGAGAATCTGAACTCGAACCGGATCAACTATTCGGCAGCATCGAGCAGTACCTGTTTACGAAGGCGCTTGAGCTGTCGGAAAAACGGGGGAAACCCATCCGCCTGGCTGTCGTGGCCGCGAGCGACTTGTGGGACGGCCTCCTGCGTGGGGCACAGGGTCTTCAGGCGGCCACGATTGTGCTGGGACATTCGTCGAAATGGACCCTCCATGAGCAGGCGCGCCAGATCGGCCTTGCGTGGGAGCGCCTGGCGGATCCTCGGCCGCAGTTCAATTTGGAAATCTACGAGCGGGGCGGGCAGAGAGAGTTCTTCCTCCTGGGCCCGCATGCCCCGCATCTGACCGCCGGCGAAATCAACCTCGTGCATCAGCTCTGGCTGCGCTTCAGCGAGCAGGTGGCTCCGGATGAACTCCATCACCACGACGTCGTTCACTTTGCGCTGAATGAGGTGATACAGGAGCTCGACCAAGGCAAGGAAGGCGATTTGGTGGACCGACTGAAGAAGCACCTCGAGGAGAACAAGGCCCGCCGGCCGCCGCAGTCGTAAACGGCGCCGCACCGGGCGCGAGCTTACGCCGCCCGTAGTTCCGAGGTGCAGTGGGCGCAGCGCGTCGCTTTGAGCGGCACGGCGGAGAGGCAGTAGGGGCATTCCTTGGTGGTTGGCGCAGCTGGCGCAGGCTGCTTCTTCAGCCGGCTCACCTGACGGACCAGCAGGAAAACCGCGAAAGCCACGATCAGGAAGTTGAGCACGGTGTTGAGAAAGACGCCGTAGTTGATGGTGGCGGCGCCGGCAGCCTTGGCGGCGGCTAAGGTGTCGTACTGCCGCCCGGATAGGCTGATGAACAGGTTGGTGAAATCCACCTTGCCAATCAGCCGGCCGATCGGCGGCATCAGGATGTCCTCGACCAGCGAGGTGATGATCTTGCCGAAAGCCACGCCGAGGATGATGCCCACAGCCATGTCCACCACGTTGCCGCGCATGGCAAATTCCTTGAACTCTTTCAGCATTGTCGTCCCCCTCTCCCGCTAGCCCCCGTAGGCCATGCCGAGCTCGCGCAGGGTCAGCGGCTCTTCGTCGCGGCGGACGCCGGCGTTCACCACCTCGCCGACGAAGATGGTATGGTCGCCGCGGCGCACCTCGTCCACCACGCGGCACTCGAACCACGCCGGGGGGTCCAGCAGCACCGGCGCGCCGGTGACGCCGCTCTCAAAGCGGTAGCCGTTCAGCCGATCGCCTTCCACGCGGGCGGTCTTGAAAAAGGCGGTGGCCAGATCTTTTTGGCTCTTGCCGAGGACGTGGATGACGAAGGCGCGCGAAGCGCTAATGGCCTGGTGGAGCGAACTGTCCTGCTGGATGCCGGCCATGATCAGCGGCGGCGAGAAAGAGCTCTGCGAGAGCCAGTTGATGGTGCCGCTGCCATAGTGCTCGTTGTCGCGTGAGGTGGCGACGTAGAGCCCGTAGGTGATCATGCGCAGCGCCTTTTTCTTTTGGCCCGGATCCATGGGTGATCTCGAAAAGCGGAAGCGGTATCAGGGGGTGCGCGCAACCAGCACCGCGCTCACTAGCCCGCGCAGCATCAGCGCGGCTCCGGCGGCGCCCAGCAGCGGGGCCGTCCAGCGAAACGGCACCCAGGCAATCCCCAGCATCATTCCGCCCACCAGCGCGAGCGAGGCTCCGCGCACGGCCGTAGCCGCTTCGCCGCGCGAAGCCTGCCGGCCGCCGCGCCACCAGGCGCGCAGGCCCCAGTAAACGAGAAACGCGCCCAGGCCAATCCACGCCGGCGCGCGACGATTGAACGAGTAGCGGCTCGTCCGCGCGATCCACACCAGCAGCACGCCGAGCAGCACAAAAACCAGCTCGTTCAGCAGGCGGAAGACGTTGGCCGGGCTCAGCATCCCAGCTAGCCCCGCTCGATGCGCACCTTCTGCAGGATCACGGGCACCCGCGGCCGATCGTTCGGCTCGCGCGCCGCCTGGGAGATTTTCACGGCGACCTCCTGGCCCTCCACCACTTCGCCGAAGATCGTATGGCGGTTGTCGAGCCACGGCGTGGGCGCCAGGGTGATGAAGAACTGGCTGCCGTTGGTGTTCGGACCGGCGTTGGCCATGGAAAGCTTTCCCGGGCGATTGTGCCGCAGCGAGGAGTGAAATTCATCGGCGAAGGAGTAGCCCGGGCCGCCGGTGCCGTTGCCGAGCGGGCAGCCGCCCTGGATCATGAAACCGGGGATGACCCGATGGAAGACCAGGCCGTCGTAGAACGGCCGCTGCGCCTTCTGGCCAGACCGGGGATCGGTGAACTCCTTTGTCCCTTCCGCCAAGCCGACAAAATTGCTCACCGTGTTGGGGGCTTCGTTTTCAAATAGCCGGCAGACAATCATGCCCTGCGAGGTCTCCAGCACCGCGTAGGTTCCCGGCGGGCGCGTCACGCACAGTTCTCCTCTGGTCTTTGTATATGAGGGCGAACGGCGCATTATCCTCCAAGCAACATGGCAAAGCAAACGCTCGCGCGGCGGCAGGGCGCAGCATCGCGGCGCGCAGGCAGAAGTTTCGGAATCACTTAGCGGCGATGCTAGAATGATGTTTGGCGACGGTGAATCCAACGAAGTCCTCGACGAATCCAAAGGAACCTGAGGAGCCAAAGGTGCGCAACGTCATCATCATTGGCAGCGGCTGCGCGGGTCTCACCGCGGCCATCTACGCCGCGCGCGCCAACCTGAAGCCGCTGGTGATTGACGGCTACGAGCCCGGGGGCCAATTGACCCTGACGACCATGGTCGAGAACTTCCCGGGCTTTCCCGAGGGCATCCTGGGACCCGAGCTGATCGAAAACATGCGCAAGCAGGCGCAGCGCTTCGGCGCCGAATTCAAGGCCGGCGCAGTCTCCGACGTGAACTTGAGCCGCCGCCCGTTTCAAGTGGTCGCCGGCAAAGAAACCTATCAGTGCGGGGCGCTGATCGTGGCCGCGGGGGCGTCGGCGCGGCTGCTGGGGCTGGAGTCGGAGCGCAAGCTGATGGGCCACGGCGTTTCCACCTGCGCCACCTGCGACGGCTACTTCTTTCGCGGCAAAGAGATCGTCGTGGTGGGCGGCGGCGATTCGGCGATGGAAGAAGCCATCTTCCTGACCAAGTTCGCCCGGCGCGTGAACTTGATCCATCGGCGCAGCGAGTTTCGCGCGTCGAAGATCATGCTCGAGCGCGCGCGCGCCAACGACAAAATCCAATTCATCACGCCCTCCGTCGTCGAAGACGTGCTCGACCCCGGCAAGGGCGCCGTCGAGGCAGTGAAGATCCGCCATGCGCAGACCCAGCAAACCGCCACGCTGCCGACCGACGGGGTGTTCATCGCCATCGGGCACGATCCCAATACGAAAGTGTTTCGCGGCAAGCTGGAAATGGACGCGAACGGCTACCTGATCACCAATAACGGCAGCAAGACCAGTGTGGAAGGCGTCTTTGCCGCCGGCGACGCCCAGGACCACCACTACCGCCAGGCGGTCACCGCCGCCGGGTCCGGCTGCATGGCGGCGATGGATGCGGAGAAGTTCCTCGAAGAGCACAAAGGCTAGTGCTCGTCCCAGCGACACGCCATAATCGGGGTTCATGCCGACCCCCGGAATCCTGCGCCACATTCCCTCAAGCTGCGGCCCCGCGAGCGACCACCGATGATCCGTGCCCTGCTGCTCGAGCTTGCCCACAGCAAGGGCCTGGCCCGCTGGGTCACCTCGAACGGCATGAGCCGGCGCATGTCGCGGCGGTTCGTGGCGGGCGAGGAGTTGGGCGACGCCGTCGCTGCCGCCCGGGCGTGCAACCGGGCAGGGATGATGGTCACGCTGGACTATCTGGGCGAGAACGTCTCGAGCGCGGAGGATGCGTGGCGCGCCTGCGACACCTACCTCGGCATCTTCGACCGCATCGCGCGGGAGAAGCTGGACGCCAACGTGTCGCTGAAGTTGACGCAATTGGGGCTCGACCTCGGCGAGGAGTTCTGCCAGGGCCTGGTGGAGGAGATCGTCGCGCGCGCTGCAGGCTACGGCAACTTCGTGCGCATCGATATGGAAGGCTCGGCGTACACCGAGCGCACCATCGAGCTGGCCAAGCGCGTGCGCGCAAAGAACGCGGCGGTCGGCGTGGTGATTCAGTCGTATCTCCACCGCAGCGAACAGGACGTGAAAGACCTGCTCGGCATCGGGTGCCGCATCCGCCTGTGCAAGGGCGCCTACAAGGAGCCGCCGGAGATTGCTTTTCCGGAGAAAGCCGAGGTGGACGCGAACTACGTCCAGCTGATGCAGCTTCTGCTTCGCAGCGGCATCTACCACGGCATCGCCACGCACGACCCGCGCGGGATCGCCGCAACGCGGGAATTTGCCGCGCAACATGGCATCGCAAAGGACCAGTTTGAATTCCAGATGCTCTACGGAATCCGCACCGACCTCCAGCAGGAGCTGGTGCGCAACGGCTATCGCATGCGCATCTACATCCCTTACGGCCGCGACTGGTTCCCTTACTTCATGCGCCGCCTGGCCGAGCGCCCCGCTAACGTGACGTTCTTCCTGCGCAACCTCTTCCGCGGGAGCTGAGTTGCGGGCAAGCGGGATTGCTCGTTGCCAATGCGGGTGCTATAAGAACGGCGTGGCTTCGCGCGAGAAGGAAAACGCACTGGAACTGTTCCGCGCGGCGGCGGGCGCTGCGGATGAGCGGATGGACCTGGTAGAAGGCGCACTGCTGATCGCGCAGGCCGAGTATCCGGAATTGGACCGCGCCGCATACCGCCGGCGACTGGAAGAGATGGGCCGGGAAGCCAGGCAAGTCTGCGCCAGCGGCCAAACGGCCGAGGGGCTCGAGCGCCTCAGCCGGCTTTTCGCCGAGCGCTGGGGCTTCCACGGCAATCGCGACGACTGCTATGACCCGCGCAACAGTTTTCTGAACGACGTGCTGGACCGGCGCACGGGCATCCCCATCACCCTTTCGTTGGTTTACATCGAAGTCGGCCGCCGCGCGGGATTGGAGCTGGTGGGCGTGGGTATGCCAGGGCACTTTCTGGTCGGATGCGCCGACCGCAGCGACCTCTACGTGGATGCCTTTTCGGAAGGCGCGCTGCTGACCCGCGCGGATTGTGCCGCGCGCCTGCGCGAGCTCCAGCCCGACGTGGTTTTCCGGCCAGAGTTCCTCGAAGCAGTGGGCCCGCGGCTGATCCTGACTCGCATGCTGAACAACCTGCTGGAAATCTACCTGCAGACGAAACGCTTCCCGAAAGCGCTCACCGCGGTGGAGATGGCTCTCTGCTTACAACCCGTTGAGCCGGAATGGCTGCGCCGGCGCGCGGTGATTTACTACCAGCTCAAAAACTATTCGCGCGCGATCACGGATCTGGAGCGCTACCTTGAGCTCGTGCCTGACGCGGCTGATCGCGACGCAATCGTCCAGCAGCTCACCGCCTTGCGTCAGCTCCGCAGTATGGTCAATTAGGCCGGGCTGATAGTAGGGGCGCCCGTCCCATGGCGAGGCTGTTCGGCTGTGCTGGATGGCAGAGACGGCGTCCTGCCCCCGCGTTCTCAAACTTTGCGGCAGATGGCCACGCCGTCGCGCAGCGGGATAATCACTGGGAAGAATTGCCTGGAGGAGTAGATCAGGCGGTTGAACTGCCGGATGCCCCGGGTGGCAGGGTCGGAGGCCTTGCGCGCGACCCGGCCAGACCAGAGGGCGTTATCGGCCAGAAACAGCCCGCCTCGACGGAGCCGGGGCACGGCTTTGCGGAAGGCGGCCGGGTATTGGTGCTTGTTCACATCGTTGAAGATCAGGTCAAACTTGCCGGGCACCTGATCAATCAATCGAACCGCGTCTCCTACCAAAATGTGAATGCGAGTGGCCACGCCAGCACGCCAGAAGTATGCTCGGGCGCGGCGCGCATTTTCGGGATCGCCATCCGTGTAATAGACCTCGGCTCCGGAGCCTGCGGCGCGCGCAAGCCAGATCGTGGAGTAGCCGATGGCCGAACCCATCTCGAAAATGCGTTTTGCGCCGGAGATTTCCACCACCAGAGCGAGCAGGCGGCCCACGGCCGGGCCGATGATGGGAATATCGCGCTGCCGCGCAAAACGTTCCATTTCGCCGAGCACGGCGTCGCGCGCCGGCAGCAGATCGTAGAGATATCTCTCGACGGCTTTCTCAGTGATCCCCGGCGGCATGCGTCCTCCCTGTCATCGTCATCTCCTCGGGCACGCGCTTCCTGGGGCGCCCGCGTATGCCTCATTGCTGAGCCCCGAGGCTCCAGCCTCGGAGCAAGATTTCCCCGGGCGGGAGCGTTGGGACTCGGTAGCTTTGTCCTCGATGCTCCCCGGACGGTTATCCCAAGGTATCGCCCGGCTTGAGCGCGTGGATTTCCAGCCCGGCGATATCCTGCGTGAGGTCGCGCAGAGCTTCGGGCGTGCCGGTGAGCGCCGGGAAGGTGCCGTAGTGCATGGGCACCACTTGACGCACACCCAGCAGGCGAATCGCCAGCGCCGCCTCGCGCGGGCCCATCGTGAAGAGGTCGCCGATGGGCAGGCAGGCCAGCTCGGGCGTGTACATCTCGCCGATCAGCTTCATGTCGCCGAAGACGGCGGTATCGCCCGCGTGGTAAACGGTCAGGCCGCCGGGCAAGCGGATGATGTAGCCGCAGGGCTCGCCGCCGTAGACGATTCTGCCGTCGTCCTCGATGCTATTCGAGTGGACCGCATGCACCATGCTGACTTCGATTTCGCCGGCCTTTTGCGTGCCACCCTTGCTCATTGGCAGGGTGTTCGAGATGCCTTTGGAGCCCAGAAACAGGCAGGTCTCGTAGATGGCCACGATTTGCGGTTTGTGCGCGCGGGCCAGAGCCACCGCGTCGCCGAAGTGGTCGCCGTGGCCGTGCGAGATCAGCATGACGTCGAGCCGGTCGAATTTCTTGAGCGGCTCCGGGCAGGCTGGATTGCCCGCCACCCAGGGGTCCACCAGAACCACCTTGCCGCTGGGCGTCGTGATCCTGAAAGTGCTATGGCCGAGCCAGGTCAGTTTGTTTCCACGGGTGCGCAGCATCAGCGGTCTCCTCGGCTAGTGTGCCGGCAAGCCGCTTTTCGCCCCGGCTTCAAGCACGGCGCGAAAGGCTCGCTCAAACTCGGCGCGGGTGTGCTCGCCGATCAGTTGGGTTTGCTGGCGTGCGTCGCGCGAATAAAAGAACGTTGCGGGGATGGCGCCATTCCACTTCGGATTGACGCCATGGGCGAAGGCCTCTTCGCTCCCCGGGCGTTTGCGGTAATTGGGGAAGACGGGCTTATAGCGTGCCAGGAAATGGCGCACCAAGGTGATTTCGGAGTCCTCGTCGAGACTGATACCCAGCACGACCAGGCCTTGCGGCGCATACTGGCGCGCCAACTCGTTGAGCATGGGGTATTCCTCGCGACAAGGTTCGCACCAAGTGGCCCAGAAGCTTACCACGACCGGCTTGCCACGGTAACGCTCAAGAAGCTCGCGGAAACCTTGCTGGTCAATCACGGCCGGGTCGGCCACCGGCGCTTTGGCGGGCGCCTTCGGCTTGGACTGCGGCGCCGCGGCCAAGCCGAGCGCAGCCGCGGCACAGAGCAGGATCCGGGGAGCGATTCGCAGTGGGGCGCGATTTCCAGACATTGTTTTCGACGGGATGGGCGCTGGCGGCCCGGGTGCCTTATCCGCCGCCCGATTCCATCCAGGCCTTCCAGCCGCCGATGAGCGAGCTCACGTTGGTGAAGCCCATTTTCTTCAAGCTCTGCGCGGCCAGCGCTGAGCGGTTGCCGCTGGCGCAGTAAAGCACAATGGGCTCGTCGAAGTTCGAGGTCGCCTGGTCAATCTGGGACTCGAGCACGCCCCGGGGAATAGGCACGGCGCCGTTGATCTTTCCCCGCATGACTTCCTGGGGCTCGCGGACGTCAATCAGGGTGAAGCCGCCTTGAGGGAGCATTCGGCGGAGTTCCTGCACGTCGATTTCTTTGACGTCCTTCTTGGCTTCCTCTACCAGTTTCATGAATTGCGGTAGCATAGGCTCTCCTTATTGCCGGAGACTTCAGCCGGGAGCTCATTGTAGTCATACCGGCGGTTTCGATTCAATCCTCCTGGTCGGAGCACTCTGGAGCCGTTGGCGCGCCGGGCTGGGCACAGTGTGGTAACATTAACATGGTACGCGGCAGCTTGTGCCGAGGCGGGTTTGGTGGTATAAGGCCTGATTTCGGCCGGCCCCGAAGGAGCCGGGCAGGCTGTCGGAGAGATTTTTGGGCGCTACGGACTACGGAGAGTTCGCCCAAGGAGAGGCAAGATGGCATACGTCATTGCTGAGCCGTGCATCGGGACAAAGGACACCGCCTGCGTGGACGTTTGCCCGGTGGACTGCATCCACCCGCGCAAGGATGAGCCGACCTACGAGACCGAAACGCAGCTTTACATCAGTCCAGTGGAGTGCATTGATTGCGGCGCGTGCGTGCCGGTCTGTCCGGTGACCGCGATCTTCGCCCTGGAGGATCTGCCGGAGCAGTGGTCCAACTTCACGCAGATCAACGCTGACTGGTACGTCAAGAAGGCGTAACCTGAACTGCTCGAAAAACAGGATGCGGGGGCTTGCACGGCTTCGCCGCATTTTTCTTTTCTCAGGAAGCAGGGGGAAATTCCAGCCGCGCGATGGCGAGGAATTAAATTGAACTTCAGCGAGAGTGGGGCATGACCCGCTCGCGGCTTACGCTCATCGAGTTTCCTGCTCGCGCGCCCTTCTAGATTTCGTGCAACATGTAGTCGCCCTTCCGACCGGGGCCGGCCAGCGAGCGCTTGCGCACCTGCTCGAAGGTGGTCTCAAAGAGAATTTTCTCCACGGCGCCCTGCACGTCCTGCCAGACCTGACGGAGCCCGCACGTGTCGCTTTCCGGGCAGGCGTCGGGATTGCGCAGGTCCACCTCGATGCAGCTCGACTGCGAGAACTTGCCGTCTACCACGCGGAGGACTTCGCCGATGGAAATCTTGTCCGGAGGGTGGGCCAGCGTATAGCCGCCGCGCACCCCGCGGCGGCTGCCGAGCAGCCCGGCCTTCTTCAGCGCCAGCAGGATGTGTTCCAGGTACTTCACCGGGATGCTGTGGCGCTTGGCGACTTCGTGGATGGTCACGACCTCGGGGTATCTCAGGCTGAGGTAAAGCACTGCCTTGGCGGCGTATTCACCCTTGGCGCTGATCCGCATGGAAGCAAATCTCTGCTGCGCGGGAATAGAGTTTCACAGGCGGCCACGGGTGTCAATCGGCTTCCCAGCGGCCCCCGCTGTGAGCGTTCTTGGGCTAGTAGAGGCCAGCCTTCTTTAACGCCGTGCGCAGGTCTTGCTCGCCGCGCCAACCATATTGAACCACCGCGACCTTTCCCTGAGCGTCAATGAAAACGGTTGCGGGAATGTACCGGGCTCGATACCGCCTGGCAACCTCTTGGTCCGGATCCAAAAGCGCTGTGAAAGTGAACCCATTGGCGTCCAGAAACCGGCGAACCAAGTCCGGCGGCTCTGCGAGGTTGATTGTGATGACAGCTAGGCCCCTGCCTCCGAATTCCCGGTGCAGTTTTTCGAGATAAGGCATCTGCAGGCGGCAAGGTCCGCACCATGTTGCCCAGAAGTCGAGCACCACCACGCGCCCACGCAGACCGCCCAGGCTGAGCGCGTTTCCCTTGAGATCCCTGAGAGTGAAATCGGGAGCGAAGGTGTCCATTGTGGGGTCCGGAGCACGCTCAGGATTGGCTGGCGGTTGGGCGGCGAGATTCACCGGGCTTCCAGACCCGAGCAGCACCTCGACTGTCCCGTCCCACTTGCCTGTGGCGACGGGAATCGGGGTCCGCTCCAGGTACCTACACTGTACGTAGCCCAGTCTCCTCGATTGGGCCAACTCCCTGACGCTGCACCAAGCTTCACCCATGCCTTTGATTTCGAAATCCACTTTCACCTCGTCGCCTTTCTTGAGTGATTTGACGGCGGAGCTGGCCGTGGACATCTGGGAGTACACGGTCAGCGAGTCGCTCTTCACGGTCGCCTTCCCCGAAGCTTGGTTGCTTTGCGCCTTAGCCGCCAGGTGGCCAATCAGGGGAAGGCAGAAGGCGAGGAGAAGGCCGGTCAGTGTGCTGGGCCGCAGTCGGCAAGTGATCAGGTACCGAGGGCTGGCCTTGTCGAACATCCCGAGAGCGCTCCGTCCAGTATCGTGCATCTTAAGTTTCGGTCAGAGAAACGTCAACGTGTATCTCAGATAATCCACACGTGTCAGTCTGCTAGACTTCGGCAAGTCTCATGCCGAAGCCATTGCCTTTGGGCCCCAGCCATCCAACTTTTCCAGGTTTCTCGTGCGATTTTGTGTTGTATTGCCTGGGATTTCAGCGGCGGTGAGGCTGCGTGATGCGGGGGAGTTGCTCCCGGCCGAGGTCGGTGCCGGCCGCCAGCGCTGCAATCCACCGGCGGACGGCGGCGCGCAGCTCTTCGAGCGCGAGCCCGCGGTGAGTTTCCGGAAACTGCTCGAGTTTTTTCGCGCCGGCCTGGAGCAGCGATCCCGCCCCTGCGGGGTTGCCGCAGGTGTAGTGATGGAACGCCGCGGCCACCTGGATGATTCCCTGCAAGAAAGTCTTCTCGGGCTCCGCAGCGGACAACCAGATCTCCTCCCAAGTCTCATGGGCTTCGAAGAAGTGGCTGTGGTTGAACTGCTCGAGGCCTTTTTGAAATTTTTCTTCTTCCTGGCCTGGCGTCATGGTGTAGCTTCGCTCACGACAACGGCTCGCGCTGAAGATGCAGGGGCAGGGCCCAGTGCCTGCCCGCAGCCGGGCGCGCAGCCTTCGAGCCGCCGCGGGGGCCTCAGGGCAAGCAGGGGCGCTGCTGCCGCGCAGCAGGTTTGAGCCCGCGCGCGAACCCCGGCATAATAGCAGAATGGAAACGCCGAGCGCCGCGGTGACGATTACAGTTGAACTTCCGGACGTCCAATTGGGCGTGGTCGAAGCAGAGCAGGCGCGCGTTGCGCCCGCAAGCGCTGAGCTTGTGCGCGAGATGGATGCCACCTGCGAACGGTTGCGGCGCGAGCTGAGTGTCGAGCAGGTGGCGGCGCTCGAGAGCATCCGCGGAGTGCGCGCGATGTTTCGCGCCTGGGGAGTGGACCCGGCGCGCTACCGGCCATCCGCGGAGGCGCTGCTGCGACGCGTGGCGCAGGGCAAAGGCCTCTATCGCGTCTCCAACGTTGTGGACATCAGCAACCTGGGTTCGATCGAGACGGGCTGGCCCTACGGAAGCTATAACCGCGCGGCCATTGAACCGCCGGTGGTGTTGCGCCTGGGCGTGGCTGGCGAAAAGTACGAGGGTATCGGCAAGCGGACCTGGCATCTGGACCGCCGGCCGGTGCTGGCGGACGGGCAGGGCCCGTTCGGCAGCCCGATCAGCGATTCGGTGCGGACGATGATCACCGAAGCCTCTGCCGCAGTGCTGACGGTCATTTTTGCTCCAGCGAACGCCATTGCGCTCGAGCAGGCCCTTGAGCGGCACGCCCGCCGCCTCGAGCGGTTTGCCGGGACGAAGGCAGTGCGCACGGCCGTCCTCGCGCGGTAATCGTTGCATCTTGGGCCGCGAAGGGCGAATCTATCTGTGCCGGGCCGCGAAATCCTTTGGGAAGAAGTCCGGCCGCCGCGCTATTATCTTCAGTTGGTCTTCGACTGAGGGGCCTTTTGTCGAAACTGCATCTGATCCTGCTCATCCACGCGCACCAGCCCGTCGGCAACTTCGGCGGCGTGCTGGAGAGCGCCTACGAGCGCTCCTATCTCCCGTTTCTCCAGTGTCTCGAGCGCCACGCGTCGGTGCGGGTGGGTCTGCACTATTCCGGGCCGCTGCTGGAATGGATCGAGGAGAAGCACCCTGAATTCTTCGAGCTCCTGCGCGGTCTGGCGGACCGCGGCCAAGTGGAGCTGGTGGGCGGCGGCTTTTACGAGCCGATCCTGGTCGCGATCCCGCCCGAAGATCAGGCGGAACAGATCCGGCGCATGACGGCTTACCTCGAACGGCAGTTCGGCCGGCGGCCCTCGGGCGCCTGGCTGGCTGAGCGCGTCTGGGAGCCGCCATTGCCCTCCACGCTGGCGAACCAGGGAGTGGACTACACGCTGGTGGACGACATTCATTTCCTTTCCGCGGGCTTCGAGCTCGACCAGCTCCACGGTTATTACGTCGCGGAGGATCTCGGCGCGACGCTGAAAGTCATTCCCGGCCTGAAGGTGCTGCGCTACTTGATCCCCTTCCGCGGCGTCGAGAAAACGCTTGAGTTTCTGCGCGGTGCCGCGCGGGAGCACGCCGGCGGGCTCGCGGCCATGGGCGACGACTGCGAAAAGTTTGGCGTGTGGCCGGGCACGTACGAGCACTGCTACCGCGACCGCTGGCTCGAACGCTTTTTCGCGGCGCTCGAGGCGAATGCCGATTGGCTCGCGACCTCCCTCCCGGGCGAATACCTGGCCTCGAATGCGCCGCTGGGTCGCGCCGACCTACCGGCGGCCTCCTACACCGAAATGACGGAGTGGGCGTTGCCCACCGCCACGCGGCAGCGCTTCCATGCGCTTCAGCAGGAGTTTGCCTCGCGGCCCGACGTCCAGAACTTCTTGCGCGGCGGCTTTTGGCGCGGGTTCTTCACCAAGTATGCGGAGGCAAATCTGCTGCACAAGAAAATGCTCTACGTATCGAGCAAGGTGCGGCGGTTGGCCGCGCAGCGCCGACACGGGCCCCCGCTCGAATCCAAGGTGAATCAAGCGACCACGCACGTGCTGCGCGCCCAGTGCAACGACGCCTACTGGCACGGCATCTTCGGCGGCCTCTACGCGCCGCACCTGCGGACAGCCGCCTGGCGCGAGCTGGTGCGCGCGGAAAAGCTCGCCGACGCCGCCGAACACGGCCACACCGGCTCTCCTAGAGCTACGCGGCTGGATTTTGACGCCGACGGCGCCGAGGAGATCTACGCGACCTCGCGCGAGTTTGCCGCGCTGCTCAAGCCTTCTGACGGCGCCACTCTGGCCGCGCTGGATTTCCGCAGGAGCGACGCCACGCTGATCAATTCCATTCAGCGGCGCCCCGAGGCCTACCACGCGCGCCTGCGCGAGCTGTCGAGCGGCGGCTTCCACGGGGTGGCCTCGATCCACGAGCAGGCGCGTGTGAAGGAACAAGGGCTCGAGGGCCGCTTGCGCTACGACCGCTGGCCGCGGCACGCCTTTCGGCTGCTCCTGTTTGCGCCGGAGAAAACGTACGACGACTACGAAGCGGTGCGGCTGGAGGAGAACGCTGCAATTGCCGCCGGCCGCTACGAGGTTGTGGCGGTTTCCGGGGAAAGAACGGAGTTCGCCGGTGAAGCCCCGCTTGACGCGCTGGCAGAGGCGGCGCCGGGGTCTCGCCTGCGCGCCACCAAGACTTTTTCCTTTGCAAATCTTGCGAACGGGTTCAGCGTTTCGTGCAGCGTCGCGCTGACTTACTACGGCCTGGAGCCGCGGAAGGTCCACATCGGGCTCGAGCTGGTGCTGAACCTGCTCGCCGCGAGCGAGCCGGACCGGTATTTCGAGACTTTCGATGGGAGTCGCCATCGGTTGAATTGGTGCGCAGCCATCCCGGCTTCGCAACTCCGCCTGGTGGACGAGTGGCAGAACGTGGGTGCGACGTTTGAGGCTTCGGCGGCCACCCAGTTCTGGATCGTTCCGATTGAGACCGTCTCCGAATCCGAGGAGGGCTTCGAGCGCGTCTACCAGGGCTCGCAGATTCTGGCGATTTGGCCGGCAGAGCTTGCGCCGGAAGTTCCGTGGACCGCGCAAGCGGCCTTGCGGATCGCTCCCGCGCGCTAGCGCCGAGCCGAGCCGCCGATTTCAGTCCGCGTTTTCACTCGGCAACGAGCAGGCTTTGCGCGAACGGCCATTCGCGGTCCACCCATTGGGCGTCGCAGCGGAAGCCGGCGCGCTGCGCCATCTGCGCGGCTTCTTCGGGGAAATATTTGTGGCAACTCTCGGTCCAGATGGTCTCATCCTTTGCGAAGGTCGCCGTGAGGCCTGCCTGGCGGACAGATGCAGCCTGCGCCCGCGTGGAACGCAGATGCATCTCGATGCGACGTTCCTGCTCGTCGTAGCGGATGACGTGCCGGAACGCGGATAAATCGAAGTCGCCGTCGAGCTCGCGGTTGATGCGTGCCAGGAGGTTCAGGTTGAACGCGGCGGTGACCCCGATGGAGTCGTCGTAGGCGGCCATGAGTTCTGTCACGGATTTCACAAGGTCCGTGCTCAGCAGCAGCGCATCGCCCGGGATCAGCGTGCGCCGCACTTCGCGCAGGAACTCATCGCCCGCCGGGCGGTCGAAGTTCCCGATGGTGCTCCCTAGAAACAACACCAGCAGGCGCTCGCCCGGCCGGCGGTGGGCGACCACGGCCAGCAGGCCATCCAAATAGGATCGTTCGAACCCCACAATGCTCACCGATTCGATCTGCCCGAGTTCTTTCTCGCACTGCGCCAGCGCGGTGGGCGAAATCTCAATGGGGAAGTAAGTGGTGCGCTGCCGGCGCGCGAGCGCTTCGAGAATCCACCGCGTTTTCTTGCCGCTGCCGCTGCCGAACTCGGCCACCAGGAGGGGCGACGCCAGGCGGTTGACGATCTCCTTCGAGTGATGCCGCAGAAGGCGTCCGTCGGCGCGGGTCAGGCCGTACTCGGGGAGCACGCTGATCGCTTCAAACAGCACGGAGCCTATTTCATCGTACAAGTATTTCGAAGGCAATTCCTTCTGCCCGGGCTTGGTCAGTCCCGCGCGCACTTCCGCGGCAAAGTCGGTCGGCGAGTATTGCGCGATTCTCTGCGTCAGCATGACTCCTCCCGAGCGGGCGGGCTAGGGCGCCGCCAGTGCTGTTACAATCGGATGCTCGAATTCGCGCTCCGGTGACAACCGGCGCAGCATTCGCGCTTGGTTTCGAGCGCGCCTGAGTTGGTTCGATGGCGCCTCCTGTTTAACCAGCCCGGGCCGGAAAGTCAACCTTTGGGCCGCGGTTGCCGAGCCGGGAAGAGGGGAGAGGCGACATTTCAGAGCATGCGGATCGGTTTCGCATAAAAAACTGATGGAACCGGGGACAGGCATCGGCAGTGTGATTGAGTGTCGCGACGTCTGGTATCGCCTGGACGGCGGCGCGCCGCGAGCGGGGCCTGAGGGCCGCGCGCTGCTCTCCAGCCTGA
>Ga0099828_10000891_pt1 | contig 19068 bp, 15 predicted proteins | sample CZO8metaG_2_FD_79338 | JGI IMG/M metagenome (GOLD analysis project Ga0099828, IMG submission 79338) | Vadose zone soil microbial communities from the Eel River Critical Zone Observatory, Northern California, USA - CZOApr15con2H1.8 metaG | ecosystem: Environmental > Terrestrial > Soil > Vadose... | reverse complement strand
CCGCCGCACCTCCTGCGGCGCTTATGAGGAAATTGCGGCGGTCGACTGAAATCTTCTTGAACCTTGCCATGGCGGTTCTAACACTCAAAAGCTCGGAGCACGCTGCGGATCAAACGTCTGTTCATCGATTGCGCAAGCCTGGGTCAACTACCAAGTTAGTTTAAGCCCGAACTGTATCTCCCGTTCAGTCGTTTGCGTGGGGCTCGGAAGCACGAGGGCTGTTAAATCCGGTTTGCCTTTATTACTGAACACCTTCACTTTCAGCGCTTGAAAATTAGGTTTATTGAAGAGGTTAAAGAATTCAGCTCGAAACTGCAGCCTCATTCTTTCCCGCCAAAAGGGCCAGTTTTTGAAAAGGGAAAAGTCAAACTCCTGCAAGCCTGGACCACGCAGCGTGTTGCGTCCCAAATTCCCCAGTTCTCCGAGGAGTGGAAAAGAGAAGCACTTCCATTGGACAACACCTGTGGTAGGGTCAGTCACCGTTTGGAGATAGTTCGACGGCTGGCCGGGATTGACCGGGTTCGTCGTGCAGCCGGGCGCGGGATTGAAATCCGGCCTTTGTCCACCGGAGCTGCTCCCGACTCGGCTATCCCCGGTTCTGGCCTGGTCATTTTTGAGTGTCACGCTAAACGGGGGTCCTGTCCGGGCTGTGAAGATCCCGCCGAGCACCCATCCCCCTAATAAAGCTCGGGAGACGCCAGTGAACGACCCGGGCGTTGGAATGTTCCAACTGTAGTTCAATACGAAGTGGTGGGAAATATCGAAATCGGAAGCCCCCTTCTGAAGTCCGGGAAGGAGGAAGAAAGCATAGGGAGAACCAGACGTATTGGTACTTTCGTTGTCACTGAACGTGTTGGAACCTTCGTCTATGCTTTTCGACCAAGTGTAGGCGGCTTTCAAAAAGAATCCGCGACTGAACCGCTTGTTGAAGTCCACGACCAAGCCGTGATAGGTGGAGAAATCATCCCACACAGTTGTAGCGATTCGGGAGAAATTGGAGTTGATTCTCTGGATTTTTCCGGTCTTGGGGAAGAGAAGGTGTCCATCGGCGGCTACTGTGACCAGAGAGGAAGGAACCTCATTAGCATCTTCGATACTTCGCGGGAGATGATTGCCACGCGAGCCGACATAGCCCACTGTCAAGGCAGCGTTCGCGGCGAGTTGACGTTGAATCGCTAAATTCCACTGCATCATGTAGGCCCGCTGCGGACTGGGATCGACGAAGGATGCGCGTAAGGAACTTGGTGTAATTAACGCGAGCCCCCCCGTCGGGAAGGAACTGGGCGGGGGGGAGATTATGGTACCCTCCTCGAAGAACGGAGCGCTATTCGTTCGATTCTCCAGAATGTAGGGGAAGGGCAAAACGTCATACATGCCGAAGCCAGTACGGATGGATGTTTTGCCGCTTCCCGTTGGGTCCCAGGCAATCCCCAAACGAGGAGCGAAATTCTTGGTGTTGGTATTGAAATAGGCTCCACCTGTCCTGGGGGTAGCCGATGCCAGAGTGGGAAGGGCCGCCACTCTGCCGAATGCTTCCGTGGTTGGACTTACATGTTCATAGCGCACTCCGACGTTGACGTGCAGATTCGCACGAACAGCAATCCCATCCTCGAAGTAGAGCCCGAAGTACGTGGTGCGCAGCCCCCGGATATCGTCGGTACCGGGAACGTCGGTCCTAAACGTCTGGGGGATCCCCTGGAGGAAATCGGAAATCGAGCCGAAGTCAAACTCGCCGATGGGGGCGCCCACCAGCGAATTCTTATTGTAGCGGACGCGCTCCACTTTCCCGCCAAACCTAGAAGTGTTTCGCCCTTTGATCCACGAGGCATCGTCGCCCCACTGGAAAGAAGTGTAATTGAGTATATCGGACCCGGACGAGCCCAAGCCCCCCTGGGTCCCAGTCAAAGGGTCAACGCTGATGATCCCGGCCGGGACGCCCGGCTGAAAACCCAGCGAAGTGTCGGCCGCGATAGGATCGATTGCGGAGATATCGAGCGCATCGGTAACATGCGAGCGACTCACTCCCATGAGCGCAGTGTTAAGCAAGTTGGGGCTGAAAACATGCTGCAAGGTTAAGACAGTATTTTGATGACGCGAAGGCGAGCCAGTGCGTTTTTGGTTGTACGGGTCCGGCTGAGACTCGTCAGTGTTATCGAACTGGTAACTGCCCGACAGCGTTGTGCGGTCCGAGAAATTCTGGTCGACCTTTCCCATTACATATCGTTCAACTCCTACGCGCTTTCCTGCGAAGATGAACTTGGCCGAGTCTCCGGTGATCGGACCATTGGAAAGGGGGAAAAACGCAAGGTAAGGCCGGATGCTGGAAGCAATCGGAACGGTGGAAGTCTGGGTGCACAGGGGAGGGTTGTTGCACAAGATGCCTTGGCGGGCATTGGGAGAGAGAGTATCCGAACGGTGCGGTATGCCTTTAATTTCCCGGAGTTCCTCATAATCGGCAAAGAAAAAGGTCTTGTTCTCTTTGATAGGTCCGCCCGCCGAGCCGCCGAACTGATTGCGCTGAAACCCCGGCTTCTGCGCATCAAAGGTATTGCGTGCATCCAAAGCGCTGTTCCGCAAGAATTCGAAAACACCCCCATGGAACTGGTTGGTTCCTGACTTGAAGACGGCAGTGACCACCCCTCCAGTAGACCTCCCGTATTGGGCCGTATACTCATTGGTTAGAACTCTAAATTCCCGGACGGCCTCCACTCCCAGATTGACGTTCAAGCCGCTACCAGGGCTGGCATTCGCGAAGTCGTTCACGACAAGCCCATCGACGAGAAAGACGTTTCCCGTGGGACGGTTGCCGGAAATGGAGAGAGCCAGTCCATTGCCCCTTGCCGCCCTGGAGTTCGAAAAACTGGCAGCCGACTGTTGCCCGATTCCGCCTACAACTCCCGCCTGTAACGTGGCCAGTTGCAGCCAATCGCGACCATTGAGGGGAAGCTCTCGAACCGCGGTCTCTCCGACCAGACCGCCCATGGCGGGATTGGTCGTTTCCACCTGCGGCGGCACGTCGGTGACCTCTACGTGTTGCTGTACGTCGCCGACGGTGAGCTCGAAGTTCACCGCCACCGATGCCCCAACGGTGACGGAAATCCCTTTCCGGGCCGAGGTCTTAAACCCCTTGATGCCAGCCTCCACGTCATAAACTCCCGCCGGCACGCTGAGGATCTGGTACGTCCCTGAGCTGTCGGTCGCCACGCTTCGCACGGCGCCCCTCTCAACGCTTTTGGCAGATACGTTCACACCTGGAATGACGCCGCCATCGGAGTCGCGAACCGTGCCGAGGATACTTCCGGTGGCCGTTTGAGTGCGCAAGATCTGAGGGTTTGCCTGTAGCAAGAACACCAGTACAACTGCGCCGAGTGCCGCTCGAACCGCGGTGGATTTCATTTCCTCACCCTCCTCCCCACGCAGATGAATCATCTGCATCGTTCAATTCGTCTTCTTTCGGAAGAATTCTGGCGTGTGAAAAGTAAACATTCCGTTCCTGACGCTATCAATCGTATAAATCTCGCGATCTTCGGAGTTGAGCGCCACCCCCGCCGGCCAGACCAGTCCGCTCGCCAAGCCTTTGATGACCGCGCGGGGCAAGACATCTCCGTTGTCGGTAATATCCCAGACTCCGATAAAGCCCGGCTCGTCGGGGTTCCAGGGTGATGGCGAGGCTGCATCCCATCGATACGATTCCTTATTGTTCTTCACCGCCACGAAAATCTTCCCTTGCTCAGGGTCCACGACGATCTGCCGGATTCTCACGATGCCTGTCCTGGGGCCAGCGATGATCGCGCGCGGCGTCACATTCCCATCGTCGGTCCGGTTGAAGATGAACAACCCCGTCGGCGCCTTTCGGCTGCGGCTCGAGACTACGAGAAGGTTACGGACCGGATCTACAGCCACACCACGCACCTCGTCTAATCCGGTCTTCGGTCCCCGGATGGTGCGGAGTGGAGCAACGTCTCCGTTGGCATTCCGTGGGAAAACCAGGATGTCCTTCCCGCCATCCTCGCCGACATAGATTTCGTCGTGCACCAGATCCAGGGCTGTCGTCTCCGGACGAAGGATCCCAGTGTGCGGCCCTTGAATCACTCGAATGGGAGCTTCTTCGCCTTTGGCATCGCCTCGAAACACAAGAAGGGCGCCGGCTAAATGGACGGGGACGATCATTTCATCGTGCAGGGGATCGTAGGCGATCCCATGCATTGTCCGACTCAGCTTCGTCCCCTGCCCTTCAATCACCCTCACCGGCCCGCTGTTTCCGTTTGCCAGCCTGGCAAACACCAGTATCCTGGGTACACTTACTCAATTCGGAACGAGGATTTCCTCCCGCCTGGAATCGTAGGCCACGGCACCGGCGTTTCCAAACCCCACGGCCGGTGTGCCCACCGGGGCGTTGCGGAGGATGCGCTTGGGAGCAACGTTTCCTTCGGCCGCGCGCGGAAAAACGACGGCGCTGTGGTCACGGTAATTCGTTACCCAAAGCTCGTCATTTTTCGAGTCAATGGCCACTCCCATCGGCCCAAGAATTCCTGCCCGATCTCCGTGAATCACCCGCACGGGTACCGCATCGCCGTTGTCGGTGCGATGGAAGACAAGAATCGAATTGTTGCCGTAACTCGCCACTGCGATCTCGTCGTGAGCGGTGTCAACGCTGATGCCCATCGGCCAGTTGAGCTCAGTTCGCGCCCCTTGGATGGTTCGCGTGGGTTTCACATCACCCTTTGCCTCGGCTGGAAAAGTGGTGATCGAGGGAAGGGCAAAACGGCCCCCCTGGAGACCACCTTCCGACGCTTCTTCCTGAGTCAGGGGAGCCCAATTGCCGTGATTCGAGACCAAGATTTCATTCGTGGCCACATCGAAAGCGATTCCGTGGGGATCCGCCAGGCCAGTTTGCGCTCCGCGGATCACGCGCAGCGGCGCCTCTCCGCCAGCGGCTTCGCGGCGGTAGACGAGCACGCTGTTGATGTGCTCGATGGAAATGGCGAGCTCATCTCGCGCCCCGTTCAACGAAACACCCCACGCTCCGTGAGGGACGAGCAAGACACGCTTGGGCTTGACGTTTCCTTCCTCGTCGTAGGGGAACACTTCCATCCGGTCCCCAATATCATTGTTTACGGCAAAAACCTCATGGCGAGCAGGATCCATCGCCACGCCGGCAATGAACATCATCCCCGTCGCTGGTCCTCGGACTTGCCACTTTGGGCTGGTCACTTTCGAAGAAGAGCCCGCGCTGGTCCGCTCGTAAAACAAGACGCTGCCGCGATTGGAGTCGCTCATCACAACCCGGTTGTTCTCGGGATCAACGGCCACACTGTGGAGACTGGGGTAAGGGTCCGCGAGAGAACGCACCGGAACAATGTCGCCACCCGCCACACTGCCTGAGGCCGAGGCAGCCCCAGACGTGGAGAGCTGAACCATCGCTTCGGAGCACGGGTCATCCAAATCGCTGGCTTGCACAACCGCGGGAAAGGTTGGCGAGTACGGATGGAGGAGCAGCAGACTGCCCGCAATGAAGACCATGAAAGCGCCCGCACACGCGAGAGATGCCCTGCGCTTCATGGAGTTCTCCATCTCAAATCCTCAAATCGTCCCTCGCTGCCGCCACTCAGGTGTGAGAGCTAGATTCATGGCAGAAGGTCGTTGACACCCAAAGTGGACTAATCTTAGACCACAATTTGGAAGCTAAGTCAACAGCCTGACTTCAGTGGGAGATGAACCCCCCTCGTCACTATGTACTATGCGTGTCGCCCCGCGGAGGCGGACGCTAGATTCCGTCGGACAGCTAGAAAGAGTGACCTGGATAACAAAAACCTTGGTCTAACATAAGACCTTATGTTATAAGGGGACTCTAAGTGGGGAGAATTTTGGAAATCATGGCTGGCTCCATCGTAGAAGCGCCGTTCAAGATTACCGCATTGAAGCGAAGACGGGTCCACGAATCGGTGGCCCACCAAATCCGGCAGGCCATTTTTAGCGGCTTGCTCACGCCCGGCCACAAGCTGGCGCCCGAGCGCGAATTGGCTGTGCGTTTCCAGACGAGTCGCGTGGCGCTCCGCGAAGCTCTCCGCGCCCTCGAAAAGGAAGGCATGATTACCATCAAGCGCGGATTCGGTGGTGGCGCTTTTGTTGCCGATTTCGACAGCGCCCTTCGCGCTTTGGTAGATTCGCTCAATACGGTCGTAAAGTTGGGACATTCCAAGAGCGCTTATTTGACCGAAGTGCGCACGATCCTGGAGCCGCAGATTACAAGGCTGGCCACGCTGCGCGCGACTCCAACCGACCTGAGCGCAATCGAATCCGTCCTCCTCGTGCAGGAAGAAGAGCTGCGGACAGGCGAACTCAGCCGAAGGTACGACATGGAATTTCACCGGCGTCTTGCTGACGCCGCTCATAACCCGGTCCTCAGCATTGTCGTGACTGCGGTCAATGAATCCCTTCGCAACGCGATTTTGCGCTCGAAGCTGAGTCCAGACATGCGTACCCGAGTGGTCCATTATCACCGCAGCATTTTCGAGGCCGTGCGAAACCGCGATGAGGGCCTCGCCCAGAGCATCATGGCTGAGCACGTTGTGGCTGTGCAATGCCACCTTGAGTCGTCGGACCATGAACAAGCTCATTCCCCTGCTGTCTGAAGCGGAGTTGCCTCCGGATCTGGCGGCCCTTCTGCGCCCAAGGGTTCAACGGCTGGGCTATCTCGGCGAGTTCTTCCGCTACACCGCTCATCAGCCCAAAGCGTTGATGTCGTTCATGGAATTCACCGAGGATTTGAAGGCAGCTTTGTCGGAAAAACTGACGGAAGTGGTTGCTTTCTCCGTTGCCCGCCAGATGGACAACTCCTACGAGCGCGTGCAGCATGAACGGTTATCGCTCAAGCTGGGCTTCGGGGAGAGATGGATCCGTGATGTCCTCTCGCTCTCAGCCGAGGGGAGCAACAGCATGTCTGCGGAGGAGACATTGGTCCAACGGCTGGTCATCGCTGTGGTCACGCGCAAGGGACACGAGTGTGAATCGGAACTTGAAGCGGTCATTCGCGCCATCGGTCCTGCAAAGACAATTGCCGTGTTGATGCTCGTCGGCCGGTACATGACTCACGCCTTGATCGTGAATACTCTGAACTTGGCGCCGCCGGTGCCCTCGCCGCTCGAGAATAAATGACGAACTCCGATCAATGCCCTCTCTGGATCTCCGAAGCCGACGTCGTCTCTCTGATGAACATGCGGGAGGCTGTCGCAGCTCTTGAGAAAGGCCTCCTGGCCGAGGCGCAAGGCGACGCGCAGAACATGGTCAAGACCCATGTGGAATGGGGCGACGGCGCGACGCTCCACGCCATCGGCGCAACGTTTCCCAAAGCCGGGTTTGCGGGGACCAAGACCTGGGCTCACACCAGCGGCGGGGCGACACCGCTCCTGATCCTCTACGACAGCAACACCGGTGCGCTCAAGGCCGTCGTTGAGGCCTTCGCGCTTGGCCAGATGCGGACGGCAGCCGCCTCCGGCGCAGCGACCCAATGGCTCGCGGCGGCAGACGCTAGCGAGTTTGCGATTCTCGGAACCGGGAAGCAGGCCCTCACCCAGGTCGCCGCCGTTCTGACCGTGCGTCCCATTCGACACATTCGAGCATTCAGCCGAAATGAAGATCGCCGCAATCAGTTTGTCGAGCGCGTCAGAACGGAATTTGGCGTGGAAGCGGATGCCGCCCCGAGCGTACGCGAAGCCGTCAAGGGAGCAGCGATCATCACCGTCGTCACTCGCGCAACCGAACCGATCCTGAGCGCCGATATGATCGAACGGGGCGCGCACGTCAATGCGGTGGGCGCCATCGTGCCCAGCCGCGCCGAAGTGGCCGCCGATGTGCTTGCTCGCTCGACCCAGATCGTCACGGATAGCATCCCGCAGGCGCAGGAGCTTTCACGAGAGCTGATCGAATTCTTCGGCCATGACCCTGGGAAATGGAGTCGGGTCCGCTCTCTTGCACGTCTTGTTGCCAGCCGGCGCGCGCGCGCGCCGAGCGATGACCTGACAATCTTTAAGTCCCTGGGCATGGGGATCTCGGACCTTTCCCTTGGCATCGAGCTCTACGGGAAAGCTGTGAATTCAGGGCTGGGTCGCCAGTTTCCGCATCCGCAGAAAGCGGCGCCGCGGCTGCGGACCAATCAATCGGTGAAGGGTCTTGCCGGAGGATGACATGCGGAAGAAGGATTTCCAGTTTGTGAACCGCACGGGATCGGCGCCAAAACCGTTCGAACTCATCTGCCCTGTGGTCGTACCCAAGGAAGCGATTGAAGCGGAGATCGAGCGCCTCGCCAGCCTGCCCGCGCCGGCCAACGGGCGGCGAGTTTCCTGCGTCGTGAACCCCGCGGCAGGCGAGGGTGACGCCTTCGCCCCCGGCATTGCGGTGTCCATCTCCGTACTGAAGCCGGGCGAACGAACCAAACCCATTCGGCATAACTCTTCTCTGGTCAATTTCTGCATCCGCGGCGGCGGAGAGACGATCATCGACGGCAGATCCATCCGCTACGAGCAGTACGACGTTTGGAATACTCCGCCGTGGGCCGTTTATGAGCACCGGAACGACAACAACGAACTCCAGGTGCGCCTGACGTACAGCAACTCCGTACTCCTCGAGAAGATGAAGGTTCACATCGTCGAGGAGAACCCGCGAATCAGTGACGCGGCGGAGAAATCCAACGGCGAACATGCCCTTGGGCAAAACCCCTTTGGGACTTTTCCGATCTCGGACGACGGTGCCCAGCTCATGCCGTACGAAAAGCTGATCAGCCCGGATATCGTGAAACACGATCCTTTGCACTTCCCTTGGAAGATCGTGAAGCGGGAGCTGGACAAGCTCGCGGCGCTCGGGAAATCGTACGTCGGCCGCCGGCTCTACCTCCTCTACAATCCGCGCACCGGACACACGAACGGCACCACCAACAATTTCTTCGCCACCATGTGCGTACGGCCGAAGAGCATCGTAGACCGCCCGCACCGCCACAGCGCCGCGGCCATCAACTACTATTTCGCAGGCAAGGGCTTCAGCGTTGTCGAGGGTAAAGAGTATACGTGGAAAGCCGGTGATCTGATGCTCTCCGCGCCGGGTTGGGCAATTCACAACCACGCCTCGTTTGACGAAGATGTTTACGAACTGACGATTCAAGATAGTCCATTAAATATCTGGATGGGTTCGCTGCTTTGGCAGGAGAGCTTAGACCAGCCCATCGAGTCGCTGGGGATGACCGGAGGGTTCACGACCAACCGACCGGTATGAGCAGCCTCGGCCTTTAGCCGGTCGGTGACGGAGCAAGGCGGAAGAGGAGAATTCTTTCCAATGATTCCAGTGAAAAAATCGTTCTTGCGCGGCTCCTACCCGCCTTTGATCACGCCGTTCCGTGAAGGGCGGGTGGATCTCGCGAAGTTTGCGGAATTGGTGGAGCGCCAGGTGCGGGAGGGCTCGCACGGCATCGTGGTGACAGGAACGACAGGGGAACCCAGCAGCCTCACGGTCAATGAGCGCACGGATCTTGTGAATACTGCGGTCGAGGTCGTCGACGGGCGCATCCCTGTCGTCGCCGCCACCGGGTCGCAGTCCCTTACCGAGACGCTGGAACTGACGTCGCGAGCCGAAAGAGCGCGTGCCGATGCCGTCCTGGTGGTCACGCCCTATTACATCCGGCCCTCGCAAGCGGGCTTGGTGGAATACTTCGTCGCCGTCGGCGAGTGTACCGGCCTTCCATTAATGATTTACCACATCCCCGGCCGCGCCGCCGTGTCCGTGAAGGCCGCAACAGTGGCGCGGATTGCAGAGCGAACCAGCCACCTGGTGGGAATGAAGCACGCGGCGAATGATCTCGAACTGGTAACGGAACTCATTGTGCAATTAGGGTCAGACTTCCGCATCTTTTGCGGTCTCGAGGCCCTGAGTCTTCCGATGTTGGTCCTCGGCGCCGCCGGCTTGATGAACGCCGTGGGCAACCTGGCGCCGGCCCGTGTTGCGGCGCTGTATGAAGCGGTGGCGCAGGGCAACCTCCAAGAAGCCCGCAAGCTGCACTATGAACTTTTCGAGTTGAATCAATCCATCTTTCTCGACACCAACCCCATCCCTCTCAAGTACATGATGGAGCGGCTCGGATTGCTCGAGTCTCCCGAAGTGCGGCTCCCCCTCGTGCCACTCAATGGCGAGCGCGCAAAAACTCTTGACACGGTTTTGATCCGCGCCGGGCTGCTGCAGCCAAATGCTCCGCAGGTGAAGTAGGATATTTCGATGGCCATCGCATCCATCAATCCTGCCACCGGTGAGACCCTCCGCACGTTCCAAGCGCTCACCGAGAGCGAGGTTGACACCAAGCTTGCACTCGCCGAGAGGGCGTTCCGCGCCTATCGGCGCACCTCGTTTGCTGAGCGGGCCGGGATGATGATGCGCGCCGCCGAAATCCTCGAAACCGAGAAAGATAAGTTCGCCCGCATCATGACGACGGAGATGGGAAAGCCCTTGAAGGCCGCGGGCGAGGAGGCTGCCAAGTGCGCCACGGTCTGCCGCTACTGCGCCGCGACCGCCGAACGCGCGCTCGCCAACGAAGAGGTGGCCACGAACGCCACGCGCAGCTACGTTCATTATCAGCCGCTCGGGCCTGTCCTCGCCGTAATGCCGTGGAATTTCCCCTTCTGGCAGGTCTTCCGCTTCACGGCGCCCGCGCTGATGGCTGGCAATGTCGGCCTGCTCAAGCATGCTTCGAATGTGCCGCAATGCGCCTTGGCCGTGGAAGACATCTTGCGGCGCGCCGGCTTTCCCGAAGGGGTTTTCCAGACGCTGCTCATCGGCTCAGACCTGGTTGAGCGCGTCCTCGATGACCCGCGGGTTGTGGCCGTGACCTTGACGGGCAGCGAGCCGGCCGGCCGCCAGGTGGCGATGACCGCTGGGCGTCAGATCAAGAAGAGCGTGCTCGAGCTCGGCGGCAACGATCCTTTTATCGTGATGCCGAGTGCAGACCTCGACGAAGCCGCCAGTATCGCGGTCAAGGCGCGCACCATCAATAACGGACAATCGTGCATAGCCGCCAAGCGCTTCATCATCATTGCGGCAATTTACGGCGAGTTCGAGCGGCGCTTCGTTGAGGGCATGAAAGCTCTCAAGGTCGGCAATCCGTTGGATGAAACGACGAACGTTGGGCCGCTGGCTACGCCTCTAATTCGCGAGGAGCTCGACGAACAGGTGAAGAGAGCGGTTGCGACCGGTGCCCGCGTTCTGACGGGCGGCAAACGCCTCCCAGGGCCGGGCAATTATTACGAGCCCACGGTCTTGGTCGGCGTCAAGCGGGACTCCCCGGTTTATCGCGAAGAGATTTTCGGCCCCGTCGCCATGCTCTTCCGCGCGCAGGACATCGCCGAGGCCATCGAAATCGCCAATGACTCACCCTTCGGCCTCGGGGCCAGTGCGTGGACCCGGGACGCCTCCGAGCGCGCGCGCTTCATCGATGAGATAGAAGCAGGCCAAGTGTTCATCAACGGGATGGTTGCCTCCGACCCACGCCTCCCCTTCGGGGGCGTGAAGCACTCGGGCTACGGACGCGAACTCGGCCCGTTCGGCATTCGCGAATTCACCAACATTAAGACCGTGTGGATCAGAGAAGCGAGCGCGCAGGCGGGCAGAAGCACGGCATAGAGATTTCGAGCGCAACGCTCACACGCGGACGTCGCAGCTTTCCGAACTGGTCCACAACCCAAGGTTTGAGGTCCAACCTTGCTGGTTTTCCCTCTCCCTTCGTGAGTGAGGGAAGACCGCAGGTCCGCGGGGAGGAGGGGTCATTGTGAAGTGTGCGCGGCGCTCCATGTGGCACCAACTGCTATTCATCTTGCCTGCCACGGCCCTCTCATTCTTACTGCTTGCTGGAAGCGAAACACCGCAAGACCCGACGAGTACAGGGACACCGCCGATCACCCTTGCCGCCGCACTTGCCGATGACATGTGCACCTGGCCTATCGCCCCTGGGCCGGGCCCGGAGGCGGACGCGATGACATCGATTGGCGGTGAACTCCCTCCGCTTCGCTATGTGGTTGATCCCTACCCGACTTTCAACGGCATTGCCATCGATGCCAAGAACAACCGTGTGGTGATGAGCGACGAGAACCGCAAGAGTGTCCTCACGTATGATCGGGCGAGCGGAAGCAATGCCACGGCTGTCACTTCTCCCCTGCGGCAGATCATTGGCCCGCAAACCGAGATTGGATACATCTCTGCTGTGGAGTTCGACCCGGCGCAGCGCGAGATCTATGTGGTGAACAACGACATCGAAGACCGCATCGTGGTATTCGACTACGGTGCGCATGGTGACCTGAAGCCGAAGCGCCGATTGTACGTGCCCCATCAAACCTGGGGCATTTCCCTGAACCCGGTTCAAGACGAGATCGCCATTTCCGTTCAACAGCTCAGCATGGTGGCGGTTTACCGCCGCGAGGCAACTGGTCTCGAAGCCCCGCTTCGCATCATCAAAGGCCCTCACACAGAAATGGCAGACCCCCACGGCGTGCGCTGGGACGTGGCTCATCACGAAATCGTGGTCGCGAGCCACGGAAACTACTCGGTGATCACTCCCTATTCGGCTTACGACGCAGAAGGCTCGAACACGCCAACGTCCGTGGGCGGCCATTTTCTGCTGCCTTCCCTCAGCGTTTTCGAGGACTCTGCGAAAGGTGACGCAAGGCCACTGCGCACCATCCAGGGCCCGCGTACGAAGCTCAACTGGCCCATGGGAATCGATATCGACGCAGCGAACAATGAGATCGCCGTCGCCAATAACGGCGATAACTCCGTTCTGGTCTTTAGCCGCATGGCCGACGGCGACGTCACCCCCGCGCGCGTCATTGGCGGTGTTCGGACGGGAATTTCGAGTCCCATGAGTGTCGCCATAGACACCAAGAACGATGAACTCTGGGTGGCGAATTATGGCGACCACACCGCCCTGGTCTTTTCGCGCACGGCCACCGGCGACGCTGCACCCAAGCGGATCATCCGCAACGCGCCCGCAGGCACGCCTACGGGCGGTTTCGGCAACCCCTACGCCGTAGCCTACGATTCGAAGCGCGATGAGCTCTTGGTACCGAATTGAGTGAGCCAGCCGCGCATTGCGGTGTTTGCCAGGTCGGCAAACGGAAACTCCAACCCGGTGCGGATCATCGCAGGCCAGGCCACACGCTTGAGCCGGACCATGCACGGCATCGCTTATGACGCCACACACGATGAGGTCATAGTGCCGGTGGCGCTCGGGGCGGCTGTGCTGACTTTTCGCGGCGGAGCAACGGGCGCCGAGGCGCCCATCCGCGTAATCCAAGGTCGCAAGACCAAGCTCATCCGTCCGCACACGGTAGCGGTGGATGAGCAGAACGGCGAGATCATCGTGGCCGATACGAGCAGCCGAAGCCTGCTTGTGTTTGCCAGGGATGCAGATGGCGACCTGCCGCCGAAGCGCGTCATTCAGGGGCCGAAAACCGGCTTGCTCTTTATCGTGGGCGTCGCCGTTGACCCGGTTCATGATCGCATAGTCGCGGCCAGCGCTTCGAGCATCCCGGGCGGTACCTCCGGCCTCTTTATCTTTGACCGGAACGATCAGGGCGATGTTGCCCCGCGCGGCGTCATCGCGGGACCCCAGACCGGAATTGTCCGGCCCTGGCAACTTGCCGTTGATCCCTCGCTGGGCCGGGTTTTCGTCGCAGCGATCAACAATGAGAATCATCCGCCCTACCAGCTCGAGATGCCGCGGGCGGACCTCGCTCGCAATTTGCAGTTGCCATCACCGTGGACTACCGGGGCGCTCGGTTTCGTCGGCGTCTGGGACATCCACGACAATGGCGACGTCGCGCCGCGGGCGGTGATCAAGGGTCCTGGCAGTTTCCTGGTCCATCCCGCCGGTGTGGCCGTTAATCCCAAGGGCGGCGAAGTCTTCGCTACGGACAGCGTGCGGAACGGCCTGTTCACTTTTCTGGCCCCGCATTTTTTCTCCAAGCCAGGCGCGGACAGGGTCCCAATTGAGAACCGGAGAGACCACGAATAACGCTGGGTGGCCAGGCGTTTCGGCGTACTTGAGTTCAGTTAGGACGTTGGTTCGTTGTGTTACTCTCCGTCTTCGCGCTCGATTAGCTGTTGATCCATTTTCGATCGCGGCAAGCGGCGTGCTGGTCGAGCGAGAGTCCATTCCACTAGGGGGATAGGAGCAGATGAAATCACAACGAGAGTCTCGGCGTCAGAAAACAAACGTCCGTCTCTCTCTCGATAAAAGCTGCGTCGGGTGGCGCTGGCTGATTGGCCTCTTCGCCTGCCTCGGCCTCTGCTTCACTTTAGCCGCTTGCTCGTCGGGGCGGTCCTCGCAACCCGCTGCCTCCAACCAGTCTGTTCCGTCGCAGCAGCCGACCCAATCGGTGCCGTCAATCAAAACCGTGGCGGTGACCGACCTGTCGGGTAAGAGCCCCGACGAGTTGGCCGCGTATATCTTCGAGCACCATGGCTGCAACAACTGCCACACCCTGGGCAAGGGCGGAAAGCTCGGATTCACGGATCGCGGGAAGCGAGTCGGCAAGAACTTTGAGGGATGCATCTCCCTGCTTACCTCGATGAATGTTATCGCCCAAGTGAAGGAAGAAAATCGGACGCCAGAGGAAAAACAGAAGGCCGCTAGGTTTGAACAGTTCGGTTGCGCGACATGCCACCAGATCACGCCCGGGAAGCTGGGACTAACCGAATACGGGATCAAGCTGAAGTCTCTGCACCTCGCTTGCACCGATGTGCAGAAAATCTTGAGCAAGTGATGAGTCGTGTGGTTCGGTTTTTGTGTGCGGAGGAAGTTCATGAGTTACCTGCAATCCCTGACTAGGCTTACTAGGCCGGCGTGGCCCATCCTTTTGTTTTCCGCTCTGGCGATTGCGCAACAGACTTCAATGCCCCCGGCGACCCAAGACAGGCCGCTCAAAGATCGCATCGCCAGCATGGAGCGGCCCGAGCGAGACGCTTGGCAAAAGCCGGAGGAAGTTGTAAAGGCGCTGGAACTGAAGAATGGAGAAGCCGTCGCCGACATCGGCGCCGGGACCGGCTATTTCGCCCGGCGGTTTGCTCGAGCGGTGGCGCCCGACGGCAAAGTCTACGCCGTGGACATCGCCGCGGACATTCTAGGGTATCTCAAAGAGCGCGCGGAGAAGGAGAACCTGGGCAACCTCACTACCATCGTTTCCCGGGTGGACGACCCGATGTTGCCTCGAGATGCCGTCGGCCTGGCATTCTTTTGTGATACCACCCACCATATCGAAAACCGGGTAAGTTTTTATCGCAAGCTAATCCCTGGCCTGAAGGAGCACGGCCGGATGGCCATCATCGATTATCCCCCGGGCAGCCCGCATGCACCGCACAAACCCGACCAGCTCGTCCCTCGCTCGCAAGTGATCAGCGAGGCCGAAGAGGCAGGATTCAAGTTTGTCAAGGATTTTCAGTTCCTTCCCTATCACTACTTCCTGCTCTTTGAAAAGAAATAAGGCCGGCTGCGGAAGAGCCAAATCTACGAACTGGTGGAGAATGAGTGGTGAGCCGCCCAAGACTCGAGCCTGGAACCCGGCGATGACTGTAGAAACCCTATGTTGTTAGTTTGTACGTTGTTTCCCTGTGTGATGCTGCGGGCTTTAGAGATGCTCGGCCAGTTGTTGTTTCGAAGCGGCGCGAGGCCGCTAACCCACACCGAGCTCATGACTGCACGTTCCGATCGCCGGAAGAAACCTGACGAGCACATTGTCGTCGTGGCGAAGTCGCAGTACAATCCATCCACGACAGTGCGGGCGCGATTCTCATCCGGAAGGCTACCATGAGCAAGATCTCGCGTCGGGAATTCCTCGAAGGCACGGGGGGCGCTCTCGTAATCGCTGCGGCTGTGCCTCGCCTAGTGCAGGCGGTGCCGCTCGCGACCTCAACGGTGCCCGCTGAGACGGAAGCGCCGGCCGTCCCCCGCACTGCGATCAGGCTCGCTGTCAACGGCGTCGACCGCCGTATCGAGGTCGAGGATCGCTGGACGCTCGTCGAACTGCTGCGCGATCACCTCGGACTGACAGGCAGCAAGATCGGCTGCGATCGCGGCGAGTGCGGCGCCTGCACGGTGCTGCTGGACGGTAGGCCCGTCTATTCGTGCAGCTATCTTGCTGTGTGGGTCGACGGCCGATCGATCCAGACCGTCGAGGGCCTCGCGCAGGGCGATAGGCTCCACCCGCTGCAAGAAGCATTCATCGAGCACGACGGACCGCAGTGCGGGTTTTGCACGCCCGGGCAGTTGATGAGCGCCCAGGCGCTGCTCGAGCGCAATCCTCACCCAACACCTGACCAAGTGCGGGCGGCGCTGTCCGGCAACATCTGCCGATGCTCCAACTACAATCGCTATGTGGAGGCGGTGCTCGCCGCCGCGGCCGGTTCGGCAACCGCCCCAGGCAAGCCATGACTCCTCTGAAATCCGTCGGCCGGGCCACCCCGCGCATCGACGCCGTGAAGCGCGTCACCGGGACGGCCACCTATACCGGCGACATCCAACTGCCTGGGATGCTTTACGCGCGCGTCCTCCGCAGTCCGTACGCACATGCGCGCATCCGAAGCATCGACGTCTCCGAAGCCATGGCGATCCCCGGCGTCAAAGCGATCATCACCTACCGGACCTGTCGCGTGGTCTGGTCCAGCGGCGACATGCGGAACAAGCGGTACCTATTCAACAACCCTGTGCGCTTCGCAGGTGATGCGGTTGCAGCAGTCGCCGCCAGCACCCGCCACATCGCAGAAGAAGCGATGCGGTTGATCGATGTCGATTACGAAGAGCTTCCCTTCATCCTCGACCCCGAAGAGGCCCTGAAGCCCGGAGCCGTTGAAATCCAGCCCGGCGGAAATCTCTCGCCCAACGCCAAAGGAGAGCACGAGCCCGAGGTATATCGCCGCGGGAATGTGGACGAAGGGCTACGCTCCGCTGATCGCGTGTTCGAAGATCGCTACACCTCCGTTCATCTCAATAACGCGCAGCTCGAACCTCGCGTCAGTGTCGCGCAGTGGGAAGGCGACAAACTCACGGTTTATGCCTCAACTCAGGGCATCTCGAACTGCCGCACCGACATTGCCAAAGATCTGCAGCTCCCGCCTGAAAAGGTGCGCGTCGTCTGCCAGTACATGGGCGGCGGCTTCGGGAACAAGAACCAGTGCCACGACTTCGATCTGATGGCCGCGGTACTTGCAAAGAAAGCCGGCGCGCCAGTCAAGCTAGAGTTCACACGCAAGGAAGATTACACGGCCGTCCACGGGCGCTGGCCCACAAAGCAGTACTACAAGGTTGGCGTCAACCGTGACGGCACTCTCTCAGCCATTCAGCTCCGCGGGTACAGCGGCATGGGACCATACCGCAAGGGTGTGGGTGGTATCGCGGGCGTCGAGCTGTATCAGTGCCCGAACGTGGAGACGGTCATCTATCCCGCCTATACCAATATGGCGGTCTCAGCAAACTACCGGGCGCCCGCGTATCCGCAAGGCGTCTTCGGCATCGAGTCGTTGATGGACGACATTGCCTACAAGCTGAAGATCGATCCGGTGGAATTTCGCCTGAAGAACTTAACACGTAAGCACCACGACGAGCTGCCCTACACGAGCAGCGGCCTCGAAGACTGCCTTCGCCGAGGCGCGCAAGCATTCGAATGGAAGAAGCGTTGGCATCCACCGGGCGCGGATCCTGGGCCGATCAAGCGCGGCGTCGGGTTGGCCATGGGTGCCTTCGGCTCCAGTCTAGGCCGTAGCAGCGCCGTGATTCGCCTCGATTCGCGCGGTAGGTTCCATCTGCACGTCGGTGTCACCGACGTCGGCACTGGCGCCAAAACCACGATGGCGCTGATCGCCGCGGAGGAACTGGGCGTGCCGTTAGAGAAACTGGACGTGGTGAGCGGCGACACCGATCTGTGTCCGTACTCGGTCGGCGAGTCGGGCAGCCGGACGACCAACTATACGGGTGACGCGGTGGTTCAGGCGGCGCGGGATCTCAAGCGCCAGCTCGCGGAAAAAGGAATGCCCCAGGGCAATGAGGTCCGCATCGCCAGCGCGACGCTGGAACCGACGCTGAAGGATGTCGCCCGCTACAGCTTCGCGGCGCATTTCGTGGAGGTGGAAGTCGACACGGAGCTCGGTCACGCCCGGGTGCACAAGTACGTCGCTGCCCACGACAGCGGCCGCATTGTGAATCCGCTAACGGCCACAAGCCAGGTGAAGGGCGGCGCGACGATGGGGATCGGGATGGCGCTGCATGAGGAGCTTTTGTACGACCCGGGCACGGGCGTACCCCTCAATGCCGGCTACTACGGCGCGCGCGTGATGACTCATCGCGACGCGCCGGAGGTCGAGGTGATCTTCGTCGAGACCGACGATCCCTACGGGCCCTTCGGCGCCAAGGCGCTCGGCGAGCCGCCCATCATTCCCTCGGTGGCCGCGGTTGCCAACGCCATCTTCAACGCGATCGGTCGTCGCATCAAGGATCTGCCGATCACGCGCGACAAGATCCTCGGGGTGGTCGCATGAAAGCCTTTGCCAACGCCAATCCGCGGGACCTCCGCCAAGCGGTGGCGCTGCTCAGGCAGGCGCGCGAACAGGGGCGCAGCGCCTCGATAGTGGGCGGCGGGAGCGATCTGCTCGGGATGATCAAGGAGCGCCTGGTCGCGCCGGACTTACTCCTGAACTTGAAGACGATCAACGGGCTCGACCACGTGGCGGTGCAGACCGACGAAGTGAAGATCGGCGGACTGATCACCCTCGACGCGCTGAGCCGCGACCCACTGATCCGCGCGCGGTACACCGTGCTGGCGGAGGCGGCCGAGAGTGTTGGGACGCCGCAGATCCGGAACGTCGGGACGCTGGCCGGCAATGTCTGTCAGCGCCCCTGGTGCTGGTACTTCCGCAACGGTTTTCCGTGTCTCAAGAGCGGCGGGAACTTTTGCTACGCAGCCGAAGGCGAAAACCAGTTTCACGCCATCTTCGGGGGCGGGCCGAGCCACATCGTCCATCCGTCGGACACCGCACCGGCACTCGTTG
>Ga0099828_10000890_pt1 | contig 19081 bp, 18 predicted proteins | sample CZO8metaG_2_FD_79338 | JGI IMG/M metagenome (GOLD analysis project Ga0099828, IMG submission 79338) | Vadose zone soil microbial communities from the Eel River Critical Zone Observatory, Northern California, USA - CZOApr15con2H1.8 metaG | ecosystem: Environmental > Terrestrial > Soil > Vadose... | reverse complement strand
GCAGCAGCGCCGTGCTGACAGGGGTGAAGAAACCATCGGCGCAGCCGTACACCACCGCCATCCCGAGCAGCACTCCGAAGGAGGCTGTCCGCGTCAGGAGAGTCACCGCCAGCGCGGCGGCCGCCGCCATGCGCACTACTGACGAGGCGATCAGGATCCGGCCGCGGGAGAAACGATCACCGGCCACGCCACCGGCCAGCGACACAAGCAGGGCCACCGCCCCCTGGCTGGCCAGGACGATGCCGAGCTTCCCGGCCGAGCCAGTGACCTGCAAGACGGCGAAGCTCTCCACCACCGGAAGAAGACCGTTGGCCGCGCTTGACCCGACCAGGGCGACCAGCACGAAGCGGAGACGGCGATCCGCCAGAAGACGGCGCTCGACCCCAATCCTGCAGGCTTCGCTCTTCGCGCGGAACCGGTCGTTAGAGCTATCTCTCCCGCACAGTCAGTCATCATGCATGAGGCACCCGCCTGGGGCAACCGTTGGCCGACCGAGAAACATGATGTTACATTGAGTTGCTGATGTAACACTCAGGAGACGGCCATGGACCGGGCGGCGATCGACCACATCGAACAGCAGATTGCCGGTGAAGCGAAGAAGCGCTTCCCCGGCGCGGTGCAGCGGGTCGCGGTGCTGCAATACGGCGACGACCCGGTGATCGAGCCAGCAGAACTGCTGGTCCGGGTAATCATCGAAGCGGCGGAGGGACGCGAGGGCCAGCAGCAGGCCCTGCAGGCGTTCGAGAACGCGCACGGTCCGGCGATCAAGCAGTTCCGGGACGATCTGTCAGCCCAGCTTCCCGAGGCCGGGCGGCTGGAGTTCCGCACCAGCGGCAACACCGGCGACGGCCCCCGGATGGTGGTGGGCGGCAGACCCCGCGGCTCGCTGGAGGCCCGCGCGCTGGCGGGCGGTGATCTGACCCCCGTGATGGCCCGCCTCGGACCCGCGGACCTGGAAACCCTGGACGCGCTGATCACCGCGGGCATAGCGGCCAGCCGCGCGGAGGCCGTCCGCTGGGCACTGGCCCGCATCCGCGAGCGGCCAGCATACGCACAGCTGCGCGAACGGGCCCGCGAGATCGACAGGCTCAAGACCGAGTTTTAACGGGGCGATACCGACTAGATCTCGTAGCTGAGCTGGCCGCCCGCGCTGCGGCGGGTGACATCCTTGATGGTGGTCCGGGTGTGCGGCGGTGGGCTTCGACGATGGTTTCAGGGAACCGGCCCGGGCGGGAGCGCAGTGGCGGGTGAGGGCCATGCAGCCTGCCTCCGGCGGCGCGCAGCCGGGAACAGCGATCACTGCGTGCGATGCACCCGGCGGTGATAGACGTGGCCTCGGTTGACGATCTCGAACCCGACCGTCAGGTACGTCGCTGCCGGCGCCGGGTAATCGGATCGGGGACCGGTGTTGATGAATACCTGATTCCCGCCCAGCGCTGCCACTTGCGCAGCGACCTCCATGCACATCGCTGTTGCGAGCCCGCTGCGACGATGCTCCGGCACGACACCGAGCGGCTCGATCTCTGCGCACCTGACCGCCGGGTCCCACCAGGCGATGCAACAGGCCGCCAGCGTCCCGTCCGGCGCCTCGACGACCAGATCCCGACCCTGGTCGTACAGCCAGGTGCGGCGCACCTGTTCGTAATGGGCCGCCGTGAACCTGCTGGTCGCCTGCGGCGATACCGTCGGCACAACCTCGGCCGGCCAGGGCAAGGTGACCGGCCGCCACGCCGCTCGATGCACCTCCACGCGCGCACCCCGCTCACCTTCACGCACGCTCCGGATCCGGTAGCCCCCGGGCAGCACCGCGCCATCCGGGCTGGCGTCGCGGAACATCCCGACGACCGGCCCAGCGCCAGGTCGCCGGACAAAGCCAGCCTCGGAAACCGCCGAACAGACGACCTCATCACCGTCAAACACGGTGACCGTCATCTCCGCCCCGCCCGCAACCTTTACGGCCCAGTCGACAAGCACCCGGGCTGCCTCCGGGCTGGCCGGATCAACATGCAGACCAACTCGCCGCGCGTGAGACCTGCCCACCCCGCGACGCCGTCCTCGCCCGCGAGGACCGTCTCGCCCGGCAGCTGTTCGCTCGCTACCTCTCAGCCAAGACCACCAGCGTGCGGACCACGCGGCCAAAGTCGGCTCGCGAGCTGCTGCATCGCCGTCGTATCCGCCGGACCTTCCCACGATCGCACTCTCATCGCTCAACTCCCAGTCCACGATTGAACCGCCCCGGCGAACTGCAGGGCCGCGCGGGCCTCGGTGTGTTCATCGCGATCGCCGGCCCGACCCTGACGTCGAGCCGGGCCATCGCTGCGCGCACTATCGAAGAGTGGCCGCGAAGGTCGCGGCAGCCGAGAGCGAGACGCCATGACCGAGCAGCCAGCGAAGCACCTTGCCAGGCTCAAGGTCACGTTCCCGATGTGGTCCCTGCAGCGCGCCGAAGAGGGGTCCGGGTTCACCGGCCACCGGCTCAGCGGGCAGCGGGTCTGGGCACAATCCTTATCGCAGCTCGAAAGCAGGCTTGCCGCAGCCGAACGGAAGGTCGGCCATGACCAGCGAAGCTGAGGCAGGGGATCCGAATCTGCCGCACTTGACTGGTCCGGTGATCCGGCCCCGGGTCAATGTGGAGCGCCGTCAGCGCAGCTTCATGCCGAAGAGGTGAACGCCGGTGGCCGGGAGTTCGGCGAAGCCGATGTGCCGGTAGAACCCGGGCGCGTGCTGGTTGCCGAGGTTGACGTGCAGGTGCAGTCCGCGGGACCCCTGGGCGCGCAGCGCCCCGATCAGCGTCTTGACCAGCCGGCTCCCGTTTCCGCTGGCCTGTAGGCGTGGTGCCAGGTTGATGTGCAGGTGAGATGGGTAGCGCCCGGTCAGTTCGTCCGGGGTGTGCCGGGGATGATGTATTCGGTAGGCAACGTGCTGGTCCGCCGTCCATTGGTGCTCAGGAACGTCGGACGGGGGTTCCGGATAGCGACTGCGCAGCCTGGGCCACCAGTCGCGTTCCAGCCGTTTCTCGAAGGCATGGCTGTCCAGCGCGCCGACGATGTAGCCGCCTACCCCGGTCTCGTCCTCCGCCACGAAGGCAAGGGATGGCTCGAACAAGCCGTATGGAGCCGCGTACACGTGCCCGAGCAGTGTGCCATCGCGGTAGAGCGAGGTCGCGTCCTGGCCGTTATCGCCCGTCAGGAGGCAGATCCGGTACAAGGCGGCGAGATCACCGGGATGGTACGGGCGGATGCGGCTCTCTCCACGATCCATTGGCTCCCTCCCGGATATTGCCCTCCGTATGACGGTGCCTGGGCAAGGTCGCGTTCTGCTGCTGGTTTCCCCGGCAGCTGCCAGTGAACGCAGGTGCCGTAGCTGGGGTCAACATGGCGGGCCAGGGGCGCTGGCGGCATCAGCCGGCCGACATCGGCCGGCCGGTATCAGAACGCTGACTGGCGGCTCTGCGTTACCAGGGGTTCGACAGCAATGGGATCTGGCAGCCTGCAGCGGCTAGCGGGGAGCTACGGCGTTCCCCTCCCCCCATCGCCAGCCCGGCAGGCTGACCGGTCTCCCCGCCGTTCTCAGGCGCGGCAGCTGAGCTCGGCGCCGTCGCCGACCGGGAACGAGGTGCTCACATAGCCGCTGGCCGGGTCCCGCACGTACGCCAGGTAGCCAGCCAGCTGATCGGCGAACCGGCCGGTGTCATCGGCGAAGATGAGCGTCCCTGGCGCCATCGCAGGCTCCAGCAAGCGCAGCACGGGAAGATACAGATCCTTCCAGCCGTCCAGCAGGACGAACCCGACCGGCGCCGGAATCCCCGCCAGGCTGTCCAGCGCATCGCCCTCGGCGATCTCCGCCACGCCGCTGAGCCCGGCCTCCGCCAGGTTGGCACGCGCCTGCCTGGCCTTCACGGCGCTCAGCTCGGTCCCCAGCACCTGCCCGGCGCCGTTGTCCCGCACAGCGGCGGCCAGGTAGATCGTCGAGATCCCGAACGACGTGCCGAACTCCACCACCGTGGCCGGCCGGCACGCCCGCACCAGCGAGTACAGCAGCTCGCCGCTCTGCGGCTCCACCGGCAGGTAGGCATCCTCCATCAGCTCGGTGCGCTCCCGGCTCGTCAGCGGCACCGGCGCCGCCCGCTCACGTTCCATCAGCCGGGCAATTGCCTGCTCATCATCCTCGGCCGCGGTGAACAGCCGGTCAAGCAGCGCACGTATCCCAGGTTCCGCCAGAGAATTCACCATATGTACTAGTCTGCCGCGCCAGCATCCGGCCGGCCATAGCCGACAGCCGCCCGGCCGCCGGGCAGAACGGTGGTTTCCGCCGCTTCCCATGACGATACTCGCCCGGCAGCAATTGTCCCGGTAGGTCTATTGCTGCCGTCATCGCACCAGAAAGGAGCGGCATGTTCATGAACGGTTCTTCCGCTTGCCACCGCGGTAGCCGCGACCGGCCTACTTCTGGGGGCCAGCCTCGTGGGGGTCTCGGGGACTGCCAGCGCCAGCGCAGGCGCCAGCCACGCGAATCCGGGCGGAAGATAATCAGGGTTTCCGGCAGCTCGCGCTGCACGCGGCATGGCCCCGGCGCCCTCCCTGGTGACGGGTCGCCATGATGCGACCGCAGGAAGCCCGCGCTCCCGGGGTTACCCCGGCTGAGTCATGATGGGCGGTGGAGGAGCGGGCACGGAACGGCAGGCGGGGGACGGGCCCGTGCGCTGCCGGGCCGGCCAGGCAGCCGGGTGTTGCGCAGTCACCGGAGGGGAGCAGACATGGCGTTGCCCCGGCCCAGGCTGGCGCCCGCTGTGCTAGCGCTGCTGGGCTTCATCTGTGCGCTGGTGCTGGTCGACACGGTCTTTTTCACCGCGCTGACTCCGCTGCTGCCGTACTACACCCGCGCTGCCGGACTATCGAAGTCGGGAGCCGGGCTGCTTGTCGCCGCGTATCCCCTCGGCACCCTCGTCGGCGCGCTCCCGGGCGGACTGCTCGCCGCCCGCCTGGGGGACCGCCTGGTGGTGGTGCTCGGGCTGACGCTGATGAGCGGCTCCACGCTGGTGTTCGGCTGGGCTTCCAGCCCGATGGTGCTGGATGCCGCGCGCTTCGCGCAGGGCCTGGCTGGCGCGTGCACCTGGGCCGCCGGAATGGCCTGGCTGGCGACGGCCGCCCCGCCGGAGCGGCGCGGTGAGCTACTGGGCACGGCCCTGGGCGCCGCGGTCGTCGGGGCGCTGTTCGGCCCGGTCGTTGGCGCCGTCGCCAACCAGGTGGGGACCGGGCCCGCGTTTGGCGCTGCCGCGGTGGCCGGAACCGCCCTGATCGTCGTGGCCTTCATCGTGCCTGGTCCGCGAGCCCCGGTTCCGCAGGGATTGCGCGCGGCGTTGCCCGCGGTGCGCGACCGCCAGGTCAGCACCGGCATGTGGCTGACGATGCTCGCCGGGCTGGCCTTCGGGGTGCTGGATGTCCTGGCCCCGCTGCGCCTCAGCCAGCTGGGCGCCACGGCGACGGTCATCGGTGCGGCGTTCCTGGGGGCAGCGGCCATCGAGTCGTCGCTCTCGCCGCTGGCCGGCCGCCTGGCGGACCGCCGCGGCGCGCTGATCCCGATCCGGCTCTCGCTCGCGGCAGCGGTGGCCGTCAGCCTGCTGGCGCCGCTGGTGGAGCCGGCGCCGTGGCTGGTGGTCCTGCTGATCGCGGGCATGCCCGCGTACGGTACGCTTTTCGCCCCGGCCATGGCGCTGCTGAGCACGGGCGCGCACCGCCTGCAGCTCAACCAGGGGCTCGCGTTCGGGCTGGCCAACCTGGCCTGGGCGAGCGGGCAGGCCATCGCCGCCGCCACCAGCGGCGTGCTGGCCCAGGCGACCTCTGATCTGGTGCCGTACGCCCTGCTCGCGGGTGCCTGCCTGGCGACGCTTGTCGTGCTCAGGCCGCCGCCCGTCCGGGGGCCGGCAGGCGACGGCTAGGCGCCTTGGTCGTAGCCGATGCGCAGCAGGTGCAGTACCTCGTCATCCACGTCCGCCGTGCTGCGCAGCGAGACCTTGCCGGTGGCCTGCCCTGGTGCGTTCGCGGGCTGCAGCCGACCGCTGGCCGGCGGGTCCGTCGCGGCGGGACGGGCCGGGCAGCGGGTGGCCGCCCCGCAAGCGGCGGGCGGCGGGCCGGGCCCGGCAACCCGGTCGATGTGAAGTTGACCGAGTCAGAAGCCGCTGAAAGCCACATCGACCGGGAGCCCGCCGAACTCACGCGGCCGGCCGGGCGGGCGAGCGGATGGCCGCCGGGTTACGGCAGCATCCCGTCGACCCGGCGCATGATCTCCCGGCACAGCCGGCCCACGTCGCCCGGATCGTCGGTGAACTGCGACGGCTTGATGCAGAACGTCGTGAACCCGGCCGCTGCCTGGGGCGGGATGGCCGCCAGGGCCCGGCCGAGATCGGCCACGCCGCCGCGGTCGGGGAAGGCGGCCCGGGTGCCGCCGATGAGTTCCAGCCCGCGCGGATCCCTGCCTGCCGCCAGCATCGCGTCCTCCAGCCGCCGCATCTCCCCGGGCGCCGGCCGGCCAAGCGGGTTGAACCCGTCGCCGTACCGGACGATGCGCGCCAGCATCCGCTGGTGCATGCCGGAGCCGCCGAGCCACAGGGCCGGTCCCCCGGGCCGGCAGGCCTTCGGCTCGAAGTACACGTCCCGGAACGAGTAGTGCTGCCCCGAATACGAGGCCGGCGTGTCCCGCCAGAGCACTGCCCACGCCTGGAGGTGCTCGTCGAGCAGGTCACCACGGCGATGGAACGGCACATCCAGCGCGGCGTACTCCTCTTCCAGCCAGGAGACCGTCGGCAGTACGACAAGCCGGCCGCCGCTGAGCAAGTCCAGTGAGCCAAGCTCGCGGGCGATCAGCAGCGGATGGCGCAGCGGCGCGATCACGGCGCCCGCGACCAGCCTGATGCGCTCGGTGACCGCGGCGATCGCCGACAGCAGGACCACGGAGCTCGGCCACGGCGTCGCCGGATCCTGATTGCCGGGCAGGGCGTACTCGCGGGGGTTGAGCATGAGCCCGTTCCTGGCGGCGCTGGGGGCGAGCACGATGTGCTCGCTGATCATCACGGAGTCGAACCCGGCGTCCTCAGCCTCGCGTGCCCACCGCACCAGGCTGGGCAGGTCGCGGCCGTCGGTCATGGTCCAGTTCTCGCTGAGGATCAGGCACATTCTCGGCGCGGCCATCCTGGTCCTCCCGGTATCCCGGCACCCGCCATCTGGCACGGCGCCTCAGCTGTCAGGCGTTCAGGGACCGCCCGCAGCATTTCTTTCTTGATCGCGGAACTTATGGGGTGCTGGACCCCATAAGTTCCGCGATCAAGAAAGACGGTCGGCGTGAACGTCCTAGCGTCCCTGGCCCGCCCAGCTCGGCCGTCACCGTGCGCGCCGCGCGCCGTGCGCAGTCCGCGGGGAATCCGGGCATCGTCAGGCCCGGATCGGCGGCCGGATCCCGCGGAACTCCCAGTCCCCGCCGAATGCGGTGGAGATGACCTCCTCGCTTTCGGTCGGCTGCGCGCCGAGATCAGCGGCGACGTCGGCCAGGCCGGCGACGATGTGGCTGGTCAGCCTGCCGAGGCCGTCGACCTCGACATCGACCACGTCACCGGGCTGGACCGGACGGGAGTTCGCCGGCGTCCCGGACAGCAGCACATCGCCCGGGCAGAGCGTGATCGTGCGGGCGATATCGGCGACCAGGTAGTGCATGTCCCAGTTCATCTCGTCGGTGCAGCCGTCCTGCGCGAGACGGCCGTTCACGTAGGTGCGCAGCTGCTTGCCGCGGAAGTCCCAGTCGGTGACCAGCCCGGGTCCGAGCGGCGCCATCGTGTCCGAGCCCTTGACCCGCAGCATCGACCCGGCGTCGGTGTCCCGGAAGTCGTGCAGGCCGAAGTCGTTGGCGATGGTGTACCCGGCGATGTACCCGGCGGCCTGCGACCGCGGCACGCCCCGGCAGGTGCGGCCGATCACGATGGCCACCTCGCCCTCGTAGTTGAGGTACCTGCAGTTGGCCGGCCGGATCACGGCGCCGCCGTGCGCGACGAGGGCGGAGACCGGCTTCTGGAAGTAGGTCGGCGCGGCAGGCAGCCTGGTCTGGAACTCGGCGACCCGGCTGCGGTGGTTCAGGTGCACGGCCAGGATCTTGGTCGGCGTCACCGGCGGCAGGTGCACGGCATCGGCGACGCCGACCCGCCGCCCGTCGGCGGCGACCAGGTACTCCCCGTCCCGGCTGACCTGCGTGACCGCGCCGTCCAGCAGGATCCTGCGGTACTCGGCCATCTTCGCTCCTTATCTGTGCGGTTCCGTCAGTTCAACGCTTCGCAGTCCCCCATTCCGGCCGACAGCGGCCAGATTCACGTCGGCTGAGCTGCGGAGGTCCCGCATTCATGTCATCTATCCGGCCGCCGTCGACCAGCCCGCGGCCGGCCTGTCGAACCACAGGTGCATCTGCCCGGTGCCGACCGAGTTCTCATAATCACTGAACGGGCGTCCCGGCGCAGTCAACCTGCGCCCGCCCAGTGCCGCCGCCATCATCAGGTAATGGGCGAATTTCGCCTCCGGCCTTACCCGCAGGAACTCCGGCATGGTGTCAATGACCCGTGCGTGCTCGCCAGCCTGCAGCCAGCCGATCCGCTCGGTGTCCGCGTCTCGCGCCTCCCTGGTGCGGACGTGCGCCGGGTCGCTGGCCTCGTGCGCGCGCAGCTCGCGCAGCGGCCAGAAGGTGTGCGACATGGCTCCCGACGCCAGCAGCAGCACCCGGCGTGCGCTCTGCGCTATCGCCTCGCCGAGGGCCCGGCCTGCCCGCAGGAAGTCCTCGGTGTCGCCGGTCTGCGCGGTGTTGCTGACCGTGATCCAGCGCTTGTCCAGCCCGCGGCCGAGGTAGGCCCACAGGTTGACGGTCGCGTAGTGCACCGGCAGGTACGGGTCGTCGATGGCGGTGATCCAGGTGCCGTGCTGCTCGCCCAGGGCGGCCATCGCCCCCGCCAGCCCGGGATCCCCGCGCCAGTCGTAGGGAATCCGGCACATCCCGCGGGGCAGCTCGTCGGAGGTAAACAGCCCGGCCCGGACCTCGTGCGCGGAGACGACGAACTCGACCGTGGTGAACCAGTGCGAGTCGAGCACCACCACCGTGTCGTAGTCGAGCGTCTCGAAGACCTCGGCCCGCAGCCGCTCAAGCCCGGTAACGAGGCTGATCTCCTTGCCCCCGTTCAGCTCCAGCCGCTGCTCGCGCGGGAGCATGATCGTCGGGACATGGGCAAGCAGGCCCGCTCCGGCCACCTCACCCACAGTGCTCCCCATAGTGCTCACCCACAGTGCTCACCCACGGTGCTCACCCATAGTGCTCACCCATAGTGCTCACCCACGGTGCTCACCCATCGGGCTCATCCACAGTGCTCACCCATCGGGTTCCTCCATGGGGACGCCATCCGTCCGGTGCGTAGACGGTGTTCTTCACGTCGCTGTAGAAGTCGAAGCTCCAGGTGCCGCCTTCCCGGCCGATGCCGGACAGCCCGGCACCGCCGAACGGCGCGCGTAGGTCCCGGACGAAGAAGCAGTTGACCCAGACGGTCCCGGCGCGAAGCCGGGCCGAGACCCGCTCCGCCCGCCGCTCGTCGCCGGTGAACACGGTGGCCGCAAGCCCGTAGGGGGTGGCGTTGGCCAGCGCCACCGCCTCGTCCTCGGCGGCGAACGTCTGCAGCGTGAGCACCGGGCCGAACACCTCCTCGGTGAGGATCTCCGAGCCAGCGGCCGCGCCCGTCAGCAGCGTCGGCCGGTAGTACAGGCCACCAAGGTCGCGGTTCGGCCCGCCGCCGGCCAGCGGACGCGCGCCCGCGGCCACCGCGCGGCGCACGAAGCCGTCCACCCGCTGCAGGTGCTCCCTGCTGATGTTCGGCCCGACGTCGGTCGCCTCGTCCCGCGGGTCGCCCTGGCGCAGGGCCGCGGCGCGGTCAAGGAAGCGCGCGGTGAACTCGGCCGCGACCGGATCGGCGACCAGCAGCCTGGTGCCCGCCAGGCAGACCTGCCCGGCGTTGTCGAACTGCCCCACGGCGGTGGCGACGGCCAGGTCAAGATCCGCGTCGGCGAACACCAGCAGCGGCGACTTGCCGCCAAGCTCCAGCGAGACCGGGGTCAGCTGCGCGCCGGCCGCGGCAGCGACCAGGCGGCCGGTCGCGACCGAGCCGGTGAACGCGACCCTGGCCAGGTCCTGGTGCGCCGCCAGCGGCGCTCCGGCCCCGGGGCCGAGGCCCTGCACGACGTTGAAGACGCCGTCCGGCAGGCCGGCGTCGCGGGTGATGTCGGCGAGCAGGCTGGCGGTCAGCGGCGCCCATTCCGGCGGCTTGGCGACGACCGTGTTGCCCGCCGCGAGGGCGGGCGCGATCCGCCAGGTGGCCAGCATCAGGGGCGCGTTCCACGGCGTGATCACCGCGGTGACCCCGGACGGACACCAGCTGACCTGCTCCCGGTGGCCGGAGATCTCCAGCTCCCCGGCGTCGAGCCGGCCGAGCCAGTCGGCGAAGAACCGGAAGTTGTGCGCGGCGCGCGGCATGACGCCGCGCCGGTGCGAGCGCAGCAGCGATCCGTTATCGCGGGTCTCCAGCTGCGCCAGTTCCCCGGCCCGCCGGTCGATGCCGTCGGCGATCGCGTGCAGCACCCGGGCCCGCTCCCGCGCGCTGGCCGCGGCCCACCCGGGAAAGGCCGTCCTGGCCGCCGCTACCGCCGCCGCGACCTCGGCAGCGCCGCCTGCGGCCACCTCGGCGATCGGCTGCTCGTCGATCGGGGACACGTCGGTAAACGTCCGGGCGGAGGAGATCCGGCGACCACCGATCCAGTGCCGGGTGTCGACGTCGACGCCGGCCACGCTGGCCGTGCTCATCGGCAGCCCGGTGTCAGTCATCGCGGGCTCGCCATCGCCTGGTGCCGGCGCGGTACTCGGTGCTGCCCCGGTCCTCGCCGTCTTTCGCTGTACTGGTGATCTCGGACTCACCGCCATCCGGTGCTCGTCATCAGCGCGGGCACGCGGCCGGCCGGCGCCAGTTTGCGGCCGGGTCCCGCGGCGGTCCGCTGAGCTGCCCGCGCGGGCACCAGCGGCTGGCGGGCAGGCATGCGGCGCCGGTAGCTGCGTTAAAAATCGTTTGGACCCAAATTATCTTCGCGGCGGCCGGGCCGTCAAGAGGCGGCCGGCCCGGCTGGCACGCCCCGCTCGGCCAGCAGCCTGCCGCCGTCCCAGCTGACCCCGACCTGCCGGTAGTAGCCGCCGATGATCTGCCTGACCTCGAGGCTGGCCAGTTCCTCGGCAGGCGACGGGAACAGCTCAAGCTCCGCGTCGCCGCGCCAGGCCTGGCCACCCTCGAAGCTCGCGCTGCCCGAGCTGACCAGCTCGTCGAGCGAGTCGGCCGCGCCCTTCTCGATCGACGGCATCCAGCGGTGATGCGCCATCGGGTGGGCGTTGACGAACCCGTTGCCCGGGGACTCCTCGCGCAGCGTCACTACCGCCTGGGCCAGCCTGCGGTCGGCCGCCGCCAGCGTGCCTGCGAACCTGCCGCCCGGCCCGATCCGCGGCGCGGCCAGCCCGAACGGGTGCGGCCTGGTCTGGTGGATCGAGCCGAGTTTCTTGGGATAGCCCTGGTAGAGACCGCGGGCGAGGGCGAAGTCGGCGTCGACCCAGATGTAGACGCAGCGCGAGTAGACCCGGCCGGCGAAGCTGCACCGGACGACGGTGAGGCACTCACGGTACTGGGCCCGGACCGGATCCAGCAGTTCCGCCCCGCCGTCCCCGCAGGATTGCCAGTCGGCCCAGATCAGCGCCACCGCGCCCGGATCCTCCGGGGCCGGCGCCAGCGGGGGTGGCAGCAGCTCGGCGACCCGGGCCGGATCGGTCCGGTACTCCACGGTGAGCAGGTCGCCGGAGTAGTGCCACGGCGGGGCCGGCAGCAGGGACGACTGCCCGGTAGCGGTCCGCGGGTAGAAGAAGCCGGCCAGCTCGCTCACGTGCGCTCCCAGGTCGTTTGTGTCCGCACGAGTCTGGATGCTAGACGGCGGGGTACATTCCCGCCAGGATCTTGCCTGCACCACCTGCCGCCGTTACGCTGCGACAGATTGTTTGTATCCGAACGTTCTCGGTCGAGGGAAGCCACTGTCGAGGGAAGCCACTGTCGAGGGAAGCCACTGTCGAGGAAGCCACTGTGGAGCCGCCGTGACGCACGCAGCAGACGTTGCCGCCGTTTCCGAGGGACTGCGGGAGCAGGGCATCGACGTGATCCGGGTCTCCTACCCGGACATGATCGGCGTTGACCGCGGCCGCGATGTGCTACTCGGCCAGCTGCCCGCGGCCATGGAGCACGGCCTGGCGTTCTGCCGGGCCGTCTACCACACCTCCCCGGTGGGCGACGTGGTGCCGGTCCAGGGCGGCCTCGATGCGGGCCTGCCGGATATCACCGTCCGTCCCGATCTGGCCACGCTGACGCCGCTGCCGTGGGAGCCGAACACCGCCTGGTGCCTGGGCGACGCCACCACCCCGGATGGCTGGCCGGCCCCGGAGTCGCCGCGCGTGGTCGTGCGGCGGGTCGCAGCGCAGATGGCCGGCCTCGGCTACAGCCTAATCTGCGGCCCCGAGCTGGAATTCTTCCTCTGCGAGCCGGACGGGGCCGGCGGCTGGCGGCGGTACGCCAACGAGCTGGGGAACGTCTATGTCGTCGGCAGGAAGGGGGATCCGCAGGGCCTGCTCGTGCACATGCTGAGGCAGCTGCGGGACGCCGGCCTGCGGGTGACGGCGGCCAACCACGAGTTCTCGCCGGGCCAGTTCGAGATCAACCTCGGCCACTCGGAGCTGGCCGATGCCGCCGACCGCTCGTTCCGGCTCAAGTCCGCCGTGCAGGAGATCGCCCGGCACCGCGGGCTGCTGGCCACCTTCATGGCCAAGCCGTTCAACGACGAAGGCGGCTCGGGCTTCCACGTGCACGTCTCGGTCAACGACGAGTCAGGCGGCAACGTGTTCGGCGACCCGTCCGGGCCGGACGGGCTGTCGGCCGCCGGCCGCCACGCGATCGGCGGCGTGCTGCGGCACGCGCCCGCGCTGAGTGCGCTGCTCAACCCGACGATCAACTCCTTCAAGCGGTTCGGGCCCGACACGCTGGCGCCCTGGCTGATCGACTGGGGCCTTGACAACCGCAGCGCCATGGTGCGGATCCCGCCGGAGCGCGGCACCGCGGCGCGGATGGAGGTCCGGCTCGGGGACGCCACCGCCAACCCCTACCTGGCCATGGCCGCCCTCGGCGCCGCGGTCTACCTAGGCATCCGCGACAAGGTGGAGCCGCCGGCGAAGCTGGAAGGGTACGGCTACGACCCCGGCAGGTCGGAGCTGCTTCCGGCCCGGCTGAGCGCGGCCCTCGATGCGCTGGAGTCCGATCAGGAGCTGGCCGGTGTCCTGGGCGACTATTTCGTCACCTCGTTCCTGAGCTACAAGCGCAACGAGATCGAGCGGTTCGAGCGGTTCGTCACCGACTGGGAGTTCCGCGAGTACGCCTATCACCTGTAAGGGCGGGTCAGGCCGGTGCAAGGGACGTTCAGGCCGGTGCAAGGGACGTTCAGGCCGGTGCAGGGGCGGGTCAGGCCGGGCTCTCCGCGCTCAGGTCCGCCAGCTGCGTGCTCGCGGCCTGCCTGGCGCGCAGGATCCAGGTGGACGCGAGGCCGATCGCGAACAGGGCGAGCGCGAACCACGGGGCGAGGATGGTCGGGCTGGTGACCTTGTAGAACGAGCCGTAAATGGCGCCGCCGGTGATCAGGATGCCGAGCACAGCCGAGATGATGACGGACACCCGGCGCTCGGATTCGGCGAAGCTGCGCAGCGAGCCGACCGACATCAGCAGGTACACCACCACCAGCGCGAAACCGCCGAACGTGGAACCCCAGGCGAACAGCGCGAAGTAGTGCGGCAGGTGCGGCAGCGCGAACAGCCCGGTCCAGAGCTGGTTCACCAGCAGGGTCGCCGCCGCCGCCCCGACCAGGAAGACAGTCGCGCCAAACGGCGAGCCGTGCCGTTTCGAGGTGGCCGCCAGCTGGGCCGGGATCCTGCGGTCGCGGGCCATCGCGAAGATCCCGCGCGACGCCGACACGGCGCAGCCGATCGCGACCGCCAGCATGTCGAACAGCACGACAAGCTCGAGCAGCCGGTCGATCCAGGTACCCCCGTAGCCGCCGGCGCTCTTCGGCGCCCCGAGCGCGAACAGCGGCGCCCCGGCCGCGGCGGTCAGCGTCCTGAGGCTGTAGTGGAAGCCGGCTACCTCGACGTAGGCGGCGAGCACGTAGAAGACCGTGGCGATCCCGGCCGTGGTCATCACCGCGACCGGGACTTCCCTGCGCGGGTTGGGGGTCTCCTCGGCCAGGTTCGCCGCAGTCTCGAAGCCGACGAAAAGCAGCACGCCGTAGAGCACGCCGAAGAAGATCCCGGACCACCCGTCGGCGGCCGATGACGGGTTGAACGGCTTGAGGCTGTTCGCTGAGCCGAGCTTGGCGATGACCGTGATGAAGAAGATCGTGACGACGATGATGGAGACCAGGGCCAGGGCCAGCTGGCTGCGGGTGGACAGCCGCACCCCGAAGTAGAGGATCCCGGCGATCAGGGCAATGAGCAGCAGCGTCCAGGCCCAGGAGGGCAGCGGGTTCACCGTGAACTCGGCGGCGATCGTGCTCTGCAGGTAGCCGCCCATGAGCAGCAGCAGCACACTCAGCAGGACAGTAACCCCGCCGTAGTAGAGCCAGCCGGCCGCCGTGCCGACCCGCTCGCCGAGGCCGCGGGTCACGTAGTCATAGAGCGAGCCGGCCGCGTGAATTTCCCTTGCGTAGGTCGAGACGATCCAGCCCAGCGCGAAGACGCCGACCGCGGCGATGAGCACCGACAGCGGAGAAGCGACCCCGCCGCCCTTGCCCGACGCGCTGATCACGCCGACCACGAGCGGGATCACGAAGGCCGAGGCGAACACGGGGCCCATGAACCCGACGGACTGCGCGATGACATCGGGGAGCGACAGGACCTTCGCCCCAAGACGCTCGTACGCTGGCTCGGAACTCCCCATCGTTTCCTCCTTCATAGTCAGAGCTGGCCTGGCGCCCGCGCCCGAGGTGATTGGCTCCAGCCGCTTCGCGTACCCGGGCGGCAGGATGTGCGCGAGGCATCGATCTTCCTCACGTCCCTCCCCCCGGCAGCGGCGGGGCCAGGTGCACCCGGACAGGGAGTTCTCGCAGCCCGTTGGTGAAGTTCGACCGGATCCGGCGCGGCGGGCCGGCCAGCTCGAACCTGGCGACGCGACGCGCCAGCGCGCCAAGCACGACGCGCACCTCCAGCCGGGCCAGATGAGCGCCCAGGCACAGGTGCGGGCCGCCGCGGCCGAAGCTGAGATGCTGGTTCGGGGATCGGCCGATGTCGAACGCGTCCGGATCGGCGAACTCCGCCTCGTCCCGGTTCCCTGACACGTACCAGAGCACGACCTTGTCGCCGGCCCGGATCGGCGCGCCGCCGAACTCCGCGTCCGCGGCCGCGGTGCGGCGCATGAAATGCGTCGGGCAGGTCCACCGGAGCACCTCGTCCGTCGCGGCGCCCAGCAGCGCGGGCTCCGCGCGCAGCCGCTCCCACTGGTCCGGGTGCTCGCAGAAGGCCAGGATTCCCTGCGCGATGGCGATGCGGGTGGTCTCGTTCCCGGCAACCACGAGGATCGAGAAGAAGTTGTCGAGATCGACCTCGCTCAGCCGGTCGCCGTCGACCTCGGCGCGCAGCAGGGTGGACAGCAGGTCATCGCCGGGCGCGCGGAGCCGGCCGGCGACGATCTCGCGGCCGAGATCCCACAGCTGCTTGCCGTAGGGGCTGCGGAACGGGTACCTGCGGTAGGCATCGGTGTCGTCCCGGCCCCAGACGACGTCGGTGACCTCCGGGTCGGTGTTGGCGATCAGCCGGTCGCCGAGGTCGATGAACTGGTCCAGGCGTGCCTCCGGGAGGCCCATGACCCGTGCGAGCACCCGGATCGGGACCTCCTTCGCGACGGCGTCGACGAAGTCGAATTCGCCATCGGCCAGCCCGGCGTCCAGCGCGGCGTCCAGGACATGCTCCGTGAGTCCCTCGACGAAGTGCTGGTAAACAGCGACCGCACGCTGCGAGAAGCTGCCAGAGACGATCTTGCGCAGCTTGGTGTGCACGGGCGGGTCGGTGTCGATGATCGTGCGGCGGGCTGTCATGTCCTCGTCGGTCGGCTCCTCGAAGGAGACCCCGCGCGCCGATGAGAACGTCGCCACGTCACGGCTCGCGGCCATGATGTCCGCGTAGCGATGGACGGACCAGAAACCGGAGTTTGGCTGGGCCTCGTCAAGCCACGCGACCGGCGCCTCGCGGCGGAGCCTGGCGAACTCCTCATGGGGAATGCCCCGTGCCCACATGTCGAGATCGTTAAGGTCGACAGCCCCGGCCATGGCAGATAGTTTGGCACCAAACGAGCGCATCGGCAATGGCCGGAAACGCGGAGCAGCGGCACGGTGGGGAAGGTTGGTTTATGCGAGTCGTCGTCATCCGCCACCATGAGGAAGACTCAGCCGGGTTCATCGGCGCCGCGTTCGAGGCACGCGGCGCCGAACTGAGCGTGCACCTGTTCCCGCAGGACGGCCCGTTGCCGGAGTTCCACGGCATCGATCACCTCGTGGTGCTCGGTGCGATCTGCTCGGTGTATGACGACGGCCAGGACTGCGCCTGGATCCCCGACGAGCTGGCATGGCTGCGGCGGGCGGACGAGGCCGGCGTGCCTGTGCTCGGGATCTGCTTCGGCGCGCAGGCGCTTGCTGCCGCGTTCGGCGGCCGGGTCGAGGCCGCGGCCCGCAAGGAGATCGGCTGGACCATGATCGAGTCACTCGACCACGGGCTGATCCCGCCCGGCCCCTGGCTGGAGTTCCACGGCGACCGGTGCCACCCGCCGCAGCGGGCGAGGCTGCTCGCGCGCAACGACGTGGGAGTGCAGGCGTTCTCGCTCGGCAAGCACCTGGCGGTCCAGTTTCACCCGGAGGTGGACGGCGAGCAGCTCGGGCTGTGGCTGGAGGCCGGCGGGCGCGCTGCAGCCGAGCGGGCAGGGCACGACCCGGACCTGCTGCTGGCCGAGACCATCACCGAGGAGCCGGCCGCCAGGGACCGGGCCGACCGGCTGGTCGCGTCGGCATTCCTTATCGCGCAGACCGGGTGATCTCCGCAGCGTGGTGCCGGCGCAGCGTGGCGCCCGCCGCAGCGTGGCGCCCGCCGCAGCGTGGTGATCTCCGCATCGTGGTGCCCGCCGCGGTACACGCCGCAGCATGGTGCCGGGGGCGTACCCCGCCGCAGCAGCGATCAGCCTTCCTCCACAGATCGGATGATCTTGCGGAGCAGCGACGCGAGCTGGCTCTTCTCCCGCTCGGTGAGACTGGCGCTGACGAACGCCTCGCCCATGTTGAACGCCGGGAACAGCCGCTCTATCACGCCGAGGCCCTTAGGCTCCAGGCCGACGAGCACGAGCCGGCCGTCCCCGCTGTGCGCCCGCCGCCGGGCCAGGCCGCGCTTCTCCAGGGTCTTCAGCACGCCGGTGAGCGTCCCCTTGGTAACGCCGGCCTCGTCAGCGAGGTGCCTGGTCTGCTGGTCGCCCCAGATCCACAGCACGAACAGCACGGTGAACGCAGCCCACGAGAGATCCTCGTCGGCCAGTACCTTCCGCTCCATGTGGTTACGGACCACGTTGGCCGCGCGGTAGATGTTGGAAACCGCCGCCATGGCGGCGAAGTCGAGTGGCTCGTCGCCGATCCGGTCACGGATGTCATGCTCGGCCCGCACTAGGTCGCGGGCGCTGCCTGCGGCGAGGCGACGGGGCATGGCACGATGGTACGTGGCGCGAGCGGCGGCGAGCGCAGCGAGATCAGGGCGGGTCGAAGGCAGTCGTCGGCAGGTCCACCGCGGTGGCCCCGCAATCCGCCGTGATCACCGCCCCGGTCACCGCGGACGCATCGCTGCTGGCCAGGAACGCGACCACCGCGGCGATCTCGTCCGGCTCGGCCGGCCTGCGCAGCGGCACCTGCGCGGTCGCCAGCGCGTACGCGGCATCCCGGTCCGCCAGCCCGCGCAAGCTGGCCAGCTGGTCCATTTCATCGTCAGCCATCGGGGTGCGCACCCACCCCGGGCAGACGGTGTTGACTCGCACGCCGAGCCGGCCGAAATCTCTCGCCATGGACCTAGCCAGGCCGATCAGCCCGTGCTTCGACGTGACGTAGCCTACCGACTCCGGTGCTGCCGCGAGACCGGCGATCGAGGAGATCACCACGACGGAGCCCCGCCGGCGCACCAGGTCCGGCAGGCAGCTGCGCGCCGAGACGAGGCAGGTCGTGAGGTTGGACCGCAGGCTGTCGGCCCACGATTCGTCATCGATCTCGGCCGCCGTCCCGGAGCCCAGGCCGCCGGCGTTGGCAACGAGCGTGTCGACACCGCCGAATCGCGACCTGGCCGCCTCGACCACCCCGGCCATGTCGGCCGCGGACGCCGCATCAGCGGCCAGCGCAAGCGCCCAGTCCCCGAGCGGGGCCGCGACGTCAAGCAGCGGCTGCAGGCGGCGGCCAACCATCACGACCGCGGCACCGTCGGCCGCCAGCCGGCGCGCCACGGCGGCGCCGATACCAGTCCCGGCGCCGGTGACCACCGCCACCCAGGGGCCGGGCCGGGCCGCGTCCAGTCGATCGCGGCGGTCCGCGTCCCTGGGACTGGGCTGGCCCGCTTCCCGCTGATCCCGCCCGCCCGCTCCCTGCTGATCCCGCCCGCCCGCTCCCTGCTGATCCCGCCCGCCCGCGTCCCGCTGATCGCGTCCGTCTGCTAGTCCGCTCATCGGGTGTCCCTTAGCCATCCGCGCCGCCACATCATCCACTCAGATCCCTTCGGCCGCCAAAGCCACAGGCGTCCCCGAAAACTGCGCCCCGCGACCGCGATTCCGCCCTGGCCACATCCATAGGCTGGCCACGTTCACGGGCTGGGGCACGTTCACGGGCTTGGGCACGTTCACGGGCTGGGGCACGTTCACGGGCTGGGGCACGTTCACGGG
>Ga0099828_10000889_pt1 | contig 19086 bp, 13 predicted proteins | sample CZO8metaG_2_FD_79338 | JGI IMG/M metagenome (GOLD analysis project Ga0099828, IMG submission 79338) | Vadose zone soil microbial communities from the Eel River Critical Zone Observatory, Northern California, USA - CZOApr15con2H1.8 metaG | ecosystem: Environmental > Terrestrial > Soil > Vadose... | reverse complement strand
TACGGCTTGCTGGTCGCCACGGTGAGGTTGTCCACCCACATGGTCTGGTCGACGGGCGACCCCGAGCCAATGTAGGGCACGATCAGGAACTGCTTGAGCTGTATGGTGGGATGCGCGCCCGTGCGATAGAGAATGTCGTGCCGGTCCATCACAAGCGTGCCGTTGAACCAGTACTGCATGACCCCGTCCGCTTGGCCCTTTCCGTTGGCAACTGAGTTCAACTGGAAATACGCCTCGACGTGGTTCCAGTTGCCCTTGTAGCCCGGCCCCGGATTCGGCAAGAAGTACGGCCGGGCAGCGTCCACCGTCTTCGCGTTGTACCAGGGCGGGGCGTTGTAGCACGTCGAGGGCATGTTGGCCTCGACTACCCCGTTACACCCGGCCGTGGAACGGTCCTCGGTTGTGCCCACGAGGTTGATGGGCGGCGTCCCGTAGCTCGTATTGATGCTCTTGTTGTCCTGCACCGCGAACCGCGGAATGCCCCCGTTCTGGTAGTTGTCCTCGATGTAGAGCGTGAGATAGTTGTCTGACGGCCCGTCGTAGGCGCCGTCTAAGTCACTCAGGACGTAGAACTCATGCGGGTGGAACGTCTGACCCGACCCGACCCAGTTGGCGCTGTACTTCACCCAGTAGCTCACGTAGATGGTTGCCGTGGGCGGGAACAGGTGACGCGCGGCACCGATCGGCATGTCGGCGCCGACCGCGAAGTGGACCTCTAGAGCGTGTGTACTGCCCGCGATGTGCTGCGTATCAGTGATTGGCAGGCGCGTGTTGTCATACCAGCCCCGTGACCCGAACGCGGTATCCGCAAAATTCTCCTGGAAGAGAATCGCCCCCCCCCCCGAGGGCGCAGTCACATCGCACGATACTAATGTCGCCGCGGCGGGTACGAGCAGCGTCAGGACGACTGCGAGCAATGCCACCCGACAGGGGAGGCTGTGCAGGTAAGCCATTGTCCCCTTGCCCCTAAGGCACCCAGAACCAAACCGGGACGTCAGCTTCGACAGCCGTCGATTCGCTGGCGGCCCGGCGGGCCTGGCGACAGGTCGCGGTAGCCCCGTGGCTCTGCGCCACCGCCTTTCGACGGCTTTACTCTGAGCAGCGACGACCAACACACCTTACATACTGCCCAAAAACGTCATCGGCAACCGCGATCGGGTCAGTGATCCTCAGCACCCCGACCGTGGCGCCACGCGAAACCGGGCCGATGATCAGCCGCCAGTCGTGCACGATGTCAACCGAGCCGCAGCGTACCGTCCTAGCCTCGGCGTCCCTTCGGGGCCACGAGGTACGAAGATTGCGTCTCAGGCAGACTCAACGCTAGGTATCGTTGATGCAATCGCTTGCGGCACCCTTGTACGCCAGCTTCAAGGCGACGGGCTGCATCGCCCTTGCGCGGCGGCTATTCAAAGGCGGCCTCGTCCTGTGCTACCACAACGTGGTCGCAGAGCGCGGGGCGCCCCCGATCGGCGATCCCGGGCTACATATGCGCGTCGGGCGATTCCGGGACCAGATGCAATGGCTGGCCGCTACCTATGAGGTGGTGTCGCTGGCTGACTTCTTGGCCCGCATGATCGCCGCCAAGTCGCTGCGCCGGGTGGCGACGATCACGTTTGACGACGCATACGCCGGCTTCTTCATGACTGCTCTGCCCGTGCTGCGCGAGCTCGCACTCCCCGCGACCGTGTTCATCGTGGCAGCAGCCGCGGAACGCCGGGAGCCTTTCTGGTGGGATCAGCCGGGCGTGCAGAGTCTAGCCACACCGGCGGGTCGCGCGCAATGGCTCGGCGCGCTGCAGGGAGATGGCGACATGATTCTCCGGCAACTTGGCGTCGGTGCTCGGGCAGCGCTGCCGGACGAGTACTTGCCCGCTGACTGGAACACACTCGCCGCAGCCTGTCGTTCGGGCGTCGTGCTCGGCGTCCACTCCGACACCCACCGCGCCCTGACGCGCCTCGCCGACGCCGAGCTGCGACGCGAGCTGTTGGCGAGCCGCGACATCATTCGGCTCCGAACCGGCATTGAACCATTGTTCTTCGCGCATCCTTACGGCCTGTGGGACGCTCGAGTACGTGATTCGGTGCGAGCCGCCGGGTACAGGGCCGCATGTACGCTCGACTACGGCCTGGTTGACCCGGGCGCGGATCTCTGGGCGCTCCCTCGAGTCAACGTCCCCGCCACGATCAGCTCTGCAGCCTTCCAGGCCTGGAGCGCCGGCCTGTCGCTCCGACGGTTTTTCCCCCGGTGAGCACAGAGGCCCTCAGGACGATCCGAGGCAGCCGCATCGCCCAGTTGATCGAGGGTCGGACGGGCCGAGTGTGGCCGAAGTGGGTGCCGGTCACCCTGGCGACGCAGCTCCAAGCTGATTGCTACTACAGTTTGGCAATCCAGCCGGCGTCGGGCGAAGGGTGGGTGGGAAACGAAGCTGCAGCCGGCGGACTCCCTATTTACGCTGAACGGCTCCGTCGGCGTCTAGCCTTGCGAGCTGCGTTCACTCTTGGAGGGGCGGCTCGTGGAAGCGTCCATTCAGCTTGCGGATCATCTCAGCCGCGCCCTCTGGAGCCGGCGCGCACGCATTGTCACGATTCCCGAACGGGGCACGCTGGAACTCAAGCCCAGCCATCGATCCTGAAGGGACCAGCATCTGACCGAAGCGCTGGCCCTGATCACATAGCGTCATCTGGTAGCACAGGTTGGGATCGCCAGATTCGGGGGCACTGGACAAAAGCTTGCGCACCCTGCGACGCGTCCGCGGGCTCGCATAAGATGGGGTCCAGGCACAGTCTACGAGTGCCGCGCAACTGCTGCGGCGAAAAGGCAGCGCAGCTATGGCGTCCCGGTTAACCATCGTCGCGGTAGCCTTCACGCGACATTGGGGTCGCGCCGACCTATCGGCGGAGCATCGAACTACGCGACGACGTTGCAACACCAGCAGAGCGCAGGCCGAGCACTCTGGAAGCGAGCAGGGCCTCCGCCACCAGCTCGGCCATGCGCTCCGCCCCGCGATCGTTGAAATGGATCGGATCCCCGCTCTCGTACCACGCAGGACCTGCCAGTCCGAACGAACTAGTCGGCACCCAAGTCGCTCCGAACCGATCAGCGACGTCGTGTAGTACAGCGTTGTAGCGTAAGTAACCCTGCAAGACGGTCCCGGGACGCGCGAAGGGGACGGTGTACGACCAAACCCGCAAGAGCGTCGACTCCCGTTCGTTCGCCGCCCCGGCTCCACTCGCGTGAACGAGCTCGGGAATGACGACTCGCGTTCCCAAGCTGCGCGCGACTGCCAGAAACGTCGTCAGGTCACGTTGGAACTGCTGCGCTCCCGAATCGATCATTGCCTCATTCGAGGGCCCAGCCGCCCTCGACAGCGCGCGCCGGCCGGACGCACTGAAGCGCAAGACTGCCAGTTTTGCCACGAGCTTCCCGTAGAGCAACGAATGGCGACTGAGCCAGTGGCCCCATGGGGTAACAACGGGCACCTCGTCAGGCGTGTCCGTGACAGTCCCCGACGGCTCACGGCCCCTGCGCAAAGCGCCGAACAGGTCGTTGTGTCCCTCATATAGCACTATCAGATCGGGATGGTATCGGAAGAGTTCGGTCTCCAGCCTGATCGCGTCGTCTATCACTCGATAGCCTGGCACCCCCGCGTTGATCACCTCCACTGGGTGGTCGGCCTTCAGCTTGCTTAGCCAGAACTGCAAGCGGGCAGGCCAGGTTGACGCGTCGCTGCTCACGCCAGGATCGAACGTGGTGGACGACCCGATGGCCATGATGCGCACCGTGGCGGGCGCTTTCCCAATAGATACTTCGGGACCGCGAAATCCCTCCCGATCGATGTGGATATGACCGAAGTAGTCAAAGTCACGCACTAAGGCGTGGCCGAGCCTCGCGTGCCGGTAGAACAAGAGCGGCATCGTGCCGGCCAAACTGGTGCGGTGCCGCTCGCGATGCCGCACGACGAGCTCCCCCGCAAATAATGCTGTAACAAGGACGAAGAGCGTCACTCCAAGCGCGACTGCTCCTTTGGCGCGCCAAGATCTCTCGGACTCTGTAGTCATTGCAGAAGCCCCCTCGGGTCGCTTGGCTTAGAGCATCTCCACTACTTTTTGAGCATCTCTGTCTTACTTATCGATAGTGCTTGGTACCGCCATCAGTTCACACTGCCGCACGGCGCTGTAAGGTGGAAGGCGTAGGCGAGGGTCGAACCTCATGAAAGTGCCTCTCTTCTGGGCCCGCGGCTGCGTGCTGTGCTGGCGCGTACTAGGCGAACTACCGCTTGAGCTGCAGGTAGGTGGCATCGGCCACCCAGAGCTGATTCGGGCCTTCGGGCCACAGACCAGGAATAGGTTGGGAAAGACCGGCTCTCAGTGCGCGCTATCAGTGGTCGTGAGGAACCGCCGACTCGCCGTCAATGCTCCCGGCCTTTACAGCCGAGAGACGTGAAGGACCCGCAATCGCGCCTGGAACCGAACGGCACCCTACCAGGCGTGTGCCGGTATGCCACCGGGTGCCTCGACGTATTGGCGATGCCACGTTGAGAAACAGAGGAGGGCCCAGAGGATGCCCTCCCGGTTGTGACGGCGGGAAAAGTGGTCGTCCAGGAGTCTCGTGACTGCTGCGCTATCGAAATAGCCCAGCCGTTCAAGACGTCCCATGGAGAGCTCATCCAACAGTATCGGGCGAAGTTCGTGGCGCAGCCATGCCGCCGTGGGGCCGACGAAGCCGCGCTTGGGCGCATGCAGGTGTGCCTTCGGCAACCGTCGCCGGAGCGCGCGCTTCCAGAGGTGTTTGCTCTGCCACAGCCCGATTTTCACACGGTCCGGGAGGCAAAACAGCTGTTCCACGAACTCGTGGTCAACCAGGGGCACGCGAACCTCGAGCGAGTGCGCCATGGCCAAACGATCGCTTAACGCGAGAACGTCGTCCGCCAAGAACGTCTTGTAGTCCAAGTAGAGGCTGGCCGCGAGGCCTCGCGGAGAGCCGCCTTGGCGATAGAGGCGCTGGAACAGCCGGGACGCGGCCGTCCCAGTGATGCAGTCCCGCAGGCCGGCGTGATAGAGCGCTGACCGATCCCCGTTGCGCACCTTGCTCAAGTAGCCGATGAACCGCTCGGGAATCGTGCTCTCTCCCGACTGGAAGAATCGCTTCAGTCGGGAGACACCCAGCGCTGCGTCCCGCGGCTCGCGGATCAGCTGTGCTACGGCGCTGGCGGCCCGCTGCACGCTGACCGGCAACCGGCTGTAGTATTGCCCCAAGAGCATGCCCACATGCCGCGGGTATCCGCCAAACAACTCATCCCCTCCGATCCCGGACAAGGCCACCTTGTAGCTGCCGCCCACGGCCTGCGACAGGAGCCACGTCGGAAGCGATGAGTCGTCGGCTAGGGGTTCGTCGAGAGCGTAGACGATTGGCTCCAGCAGTTCGCGGATGTCCGGCCGCACGTCTACAACGGTGAGCTCGACATCGTAACGTGCGGCGAGTTCGCCCGCGAGCTTCGTCTCGTCCATGGCCTCGGCGCCCGATCCGAAGTACCGCGCGGTAAACGCGTGTGGTCGCGCCTGCAGGAGGGCCATGCTCGAAACGACCGCTGACGAATCGAGGCCGCCGCTGAGGAACGCGGCCACGGGTACGTCGCTCACGAGGTGAGCGGCCACCGACTGGTCGAGCCATTCCACGATTCGCGCCTCCATCTCGGCGGTGCTGGGAATCCTGGCAGAGGGAAGGTCCCAATACCGCCTCAGGACGAGGTCTCCCGATTGCCGCCAGAGCGCCGTCTGTCCGGGCTCAAGTTTCCTGACGTCCAGAAAGGGGGTCGCCGGCGCTGGGATGTACCCGAGCTGGAAGTACATGTCCAACGCCTCCCAGTCGAGCTCCCGACGGGTGAGGCCCGCGGCGAGGAGGGCCTTTAGTTCGGAGGCGAAGGCGATGCCCCAGGGTCCGGTGGCCACATAAAGCGGTTTGATGCCAAAGCGATCTCGAGCGAGCAGCAACTCACGAGCATTCGCATCCCAGATTGCAAACGCGAACATCCCGCGCAGCTTTTCGACACACTCCGCTCCGTGCTCCTCGTAGAGGTGGACGACGGTTTCCGTATCGCCCTGCGTCGTGAAGGTGTGCCCTTGGGAGAGCAAGGTCCGGCGTAGATCACGGTAGTTGTAGATCTCGCCGTTGAAGACGATGACTTTGGAACGATCTTCATTGAAGATCGGCTGGTGGCCTCCACGAAGGTCGATAATACTGAGACGCCGCATCCCGAGGCCCACAGAGCCCTGAACAAAGAGGCCCTCATCGTCTGGGCCGCGATGACGAATTGCACTGCACATCACCTCCACATCATGCCGCGAGACAGGATGTCCCTTGTCTCGGTGGACGATGCCGGTAATGCCGCACACGGCTAGTCGTACCTAGGGGATAGCAGCCACAGGAGTGGACCCTGACGGCTGCAGCAGCGGCCTCGAGATCACGCCAGCGGCTCGGCGCGCATGGAATCCGGCCGTCGCACGCCGAGCATGTTCAGAATCGTCGGCGCGATGGCCCGCAGGGGAACCTTTTTCGGGTGGACGGAATGCTGGCGATCTGGCCTGCGGATCCAGAGGACGCCATCCGGGTGGTGCATCCCGCTCTTCGTGCCGTCGGCCTGGTAGAAAATCTTGAAGAATGGGGCCAGTCTACTCGAATCCGCACTGCTCAGCAGCGCGTCCTGCGGGAGCTGTCGGAAGACCCTACACCCGCTGAATACTGCTGCTCCTTCATGTTGCACGAGCATCGCAGGCCCATCGGCGACGCGGAGGGCCTCTAGCCGACGCGCTGCATCATGTGCGTCCTCCTCCGTCGTGAAGTACACGTGAAACTGCTCGGACATGACAGGAGCGCACGTGTGCGGTGCACTCACTCCCGCGAATTCGAGAAGCCTGTCAAAGTCGTGCGGTCGGTAGAATGTCTTGCCACCTTGATCCTCGTAGGTCAAGCACGGCTGCTGGCTCAAACCGGTGCTCAAAACGAGCGCGGTCTGCCCCGAGGCAAGGTGGAGGAAGCGACCGAGCAGCTTATCCATCTCCTGATACCCAAACAGGATGGCTGTTTGCAGCCGAGCTTGTTCGTCAGCAGTCGGCTGGATCGTGAAGTGCTCAGGCTCCATGTTGCGCCAATACTTGTGCTGGAAATGTGCTGTGCTGTTCAGGAAGAACGTTGCAAACGCGGGCTTCGCCTTGAGATAGTACCAGCGGAACACGTCCCACTGGATCTTGTCCAACAGCACCGCGCGCTTCCAGCGAGATGCGTGAATCCGTTCCTCCAGCAGCTGTTTCAGGACCGCCGCAGTCGTGGAGACTGACAGTCCATGCGTCAGCATGAAGCTGAGAAACCGGAGCAGGTCCGTGCGGCTGAGCGTGACCTGTTCTTTCGTGTGCTCCTGGACATTGCGTTGCACGAACCGGAAAAGCGTGACGAGTTCTTCGGGGTAGGGAGCGGCGATCGTAGTCCATGGATCCGGCAGCACGTACCCGTGTAACGGCAAGTGGTACTTCGCATTCATGCTGCCACAGACCCACACCGGCAAACCGGCATCGGACAACACGTCCCAGATACACTTGTGCGTGAGCTTGTGGCCGTCGCCCAGGTGGAATACTCCGTGCTCGGCGAATGAGAGGCCGCAGTGGACCGTCACCCACTGAATCCACGGATTCAGGTGGTCCTGCGCTTCCTCAGCGTCTGTAACATAAACCTGCGACTCCCTCTTGAACCGCTGGAAGTTCGGCAACTTGCCCGCATCAATGAAACGATCGATCAGGAACGGTGTGAGCTCGTTGAATTCGAGCAAGATGACGGACCTGTGAGTATTCATGACCGGCTCCTCTTAGTCTTCCGGCTGGAACCTTCGAGTAGACGTAGCACTGGGTGGCCCTGTAGGGGAGCACGCGGCAGCGAGTTTACTTAGGTGCAAGAAGCGGGCTGACAATCGAACGGGTATGAACCTGGTTAATCTCTTCTGCCACAACATATTACCGCTCATGCTTCGTAAGCGCGCTTACCGCGCCTTGGCAGTAAGCTGTTGCAGATATGCAACTTGTGCTTAGCGGAGGATATCCGGACAGCGCCGGCAGTCGCTGGCCCCGCTCGGAGCTGGAGGGTGTCTCAGTCTTTGAGCGGTAGAGTTGCGAGCGGTCGCGCCAGCGCGACCTTCGATATGGCTTCAAGATCATGCGCAACATACAACTTTTCGAGGAATGACCGTTCCGGGAACGGTCGCTCGTTCCTGACGCCATACCATCGATCAATTTTTACCCGACTACTCTCCTGATTGAACTCGCGCATCGCGAGCAGCTCACCAGCAGACTCGTGATTACAGAGAAACTCGATGTCGTCGAAGTAGAGCGGAACATGCCAGAGCATCCTCTTGTCCGAGAGTGTGAAGATCTGCAGGGCATCTCGCGTTGACGAATACAAGTCTAGATCGAAGGACACAAACCCGATAGGAGGAGGCTGAAAGTTCTTGAAGAATCCGGGAACGGTGTCCCTCACGTTTCCGAGAATGAGCGTCGTTCGATCCGTGAGACGGGCGCGTAATGCGCGTTGATCCATAGGAAAGTCGCCCCGCTGCCAGGTATCCGGATGATCCCGGTAATCCCCGATGAAGGGCGGCAGTCCTTGCGGCCCCATATCGAACCCATAGACCTTGATGCCGATCCGAGTCGCCCGCTCGACGGCGTCGGCTTCTCTTTGGAGTGTGACTAGACCGTCACCGCCCGCTACGCCGAATTCCATGACAGAGATCTCTGGAACCTCTTGCCTCAGCGCTTGTTGTGCGGCTGTTAGCACTCCCAAGAGATAGGGTGGCCGCTTCGATAGGTCCCAGAGAGCCCGCATCTTCACCGGTACATGCAATGGCCTTAACAAAGCCCTGATCAGAATCCTAAACGGCGGTTCCATTCCGAGGCGGCTCAGAAACCTCCATGTCGCTTCACCCATTGCTCGATCTCGGCGACAAGAGACTCAACGACCGCCCAGGACGGCCGCTCCCAGACGGACAGGTTTCCGGATTCGAAACCACGTCGCGATTGGCCAACGTGTCAGCGGCCCCCACGAACACAACCCTTCCCGGGATAGGCAAGACGTCACCGAGCGGAGCGAAAGAGGTCCTATCCACGCCGTTCTGCACCACGCTTGCCCCCGCCCGGGCCCTTGTATGGCCAGCCATTCGGCGACCGTGACTGGAACAGATCTCCGCAGCGGGGAAGCGCGCGGCGCGGGCAACGAAACCACGAAACGACCTCATCTACCCGAGCTCTGGTTCGGCAAGGTTGGAACCTCAGACAGTGGGAGGACACGATCTGCAGGCTAGTAAAGCCATGTGCGGCCGTGAGCTATACAAACGGCCCCGGCTCCGCGCGTGCGTGTGCCGCCACTCGGCGTTCGGCCCTGTGGCATGCGTGCAACAGGTCGCCGCAGCGGCGGCGGTACCGAGCGAGGCCGGGGCCGCGTACCACGCACCCACGCGTCCCGCACGTCCTTCCGCCAGCGGGAAGGCGAGTGAATGTCGAGTGCGGCCGTGACGGGCTGCATCTACACCCCGCGCTGCTGGCACAGGCACCTCCGCGTGGTTAGGTCGAAGTGTCTACTAAACCGAGGGAGGTTCGCCACGAGCTTGCCCCGCCAATTAGCCGGATGGAGACCCACACGGGCTCAGAAGATCGTGTAGATGAACGGCGCCAGTGCCGAACCCTGCGCGAACACGAGTAGAGCTCCAACCAGGAACATCGCCAGAAGGATGGGAAGGAGCCACCACTTTTTCCGCACTCGCATGAAGGCCCAAAGCTCTCTAGCCAAGGTCATGTTGCTCATGGGATCTCCTAGAATTGGCGTTCCAGGTCGGTCCGCCGGGCATCGGGGGCCCGTGCGATCCAACCCGTGGAGTCAGCTGTGGGGGGGGGGCGTGTCAAACCGCGTCGCCCCAGCAACCGCTTCAGTATTCCAACGGGCGTGAGTACCCCGTAGTACAAGACCGCCAGAAAGATCGGGGTCGTGATCTTGGAAAGGAGATGCGCCAGTCCCATCCACGCACTTAGCAGAGGGCCGAGATGCGCCGGCACCACCACGCCCCCGAGAATCAACAGCCCCCCGATAGCGGCGAGGCCGAGTGACACATGAGGACGCCCTCGCCACGACGCCAGCGCGGCGAGTACTAAGAAGGCCCCTCCCACGGTAAGCCCGAAGCGCCGCCCCTCCGCAGCACTCAATCGAGCTGGAATTCGGTTCGCCAATCTGCGGTCTCCTTCCACGGGGGCTGCGCGGTCTTATCCAGCAGGAACGGACCGAGCACGAGATAGTCGATACGCGTGCGCATAAAGCACCGGTACGCATCCTCCGGAGTGCACACGATCGGCTCCCCCCGAACGTTGAACGACGTGTTCACGAGCACACCGCATCCGGTGAGTCGTTCGAACTCCTTGAGCAGGTCGTAATAGTTGGGGTTCGTCTCGCGCTCCACCGTCTGGATCCGCGCGGAGTAATCGATGTGCGTGACCGCTGGGATGTCCGAGCGAACGACGTTGAGCAGATTGATGCCCCACAGCTTGTGCTGCTCCGCGGTCATGGGGACCTGACGCCCCCTCTTCACTGGCGCAACGAGCAACATATATGGTGAGTCGCAATCCAGCTCGAAATAGTCGCTGACGCGCTCGCGCAGGACGCTGGGCGCGAACGGTCTGAAGCCTTCGCGAAACTTGATCTTGAGGTTCATTTCTGCCTGCATGCGAGAGCTCCGGGGATCGCCCAGAATGCTGCGAGCGCCGAGCGCGCGTGGTCCGAACTCCATCCGACCGTCAAACCAGCCCACGACTCTTTCGTCGGCGAGCAGCCCTGCGACCCGCCGCAGCAGAGCATCTCGTTCCACCTGTTCATGCACGGCCCCCCGCGATTTAAGGTAGTGCTCGATCTCTTCGGGAGTGAACGCCGGACCGAGGTACGCACCTCGCATGCTGTCTTTCCCGGGCGTCACCTGACGCGGCTGCTTGGCATGGCGGTGCCAAATGAGCTGCGCCACGCCGAGCGCGCCGCCAGCATCGCCCGCTGCTGGCTGAATCCATAACCGCCGGAATGGCCCTTCCCGCAGCAAGCGACCGTTCCCGACGCAGTTCAAGGCGACACCCCCAGCGAGGCAGAGATTCTCCAGCCCTGTCTCCCGATGCACTGTCCGCGCCATCCGAAGCATCACTTCTTCGCACACGACCTGGATTGAGCGAGCGAGATCCATCTCCCGCTGCGTGAGCTTCGACTCCGGCACGCGGGGAGGGCCGCCGAACAACCGGTCGAAGGCCCCGTTCGTCATCGTGAGACCGGTCAGATAATTGAAGTATTCCTGGTTCAGCGTGAACGAACCATCCTCACGCAGGTCGATGAGCTCGCGGTAGATGACGTCGACGTACTTCGGCTCGCCGTAGGGAGCGAGACCCATCACCTTGTATTCACCGGAATTCACCTTGAATCCGACGTAATAGGTAAAGGCGGAGTACAGCAGGCCGACCGAGTCGGGCCAATGCAGCTCCTTGTAGAGCTCGATGTCGCTACCACGCCCCACTCCGAAAGACGCCGTCGCCCACTCGCCTACGCCGTCCATCGTGAGAATGGCGGCTTCCTTAAACGGAGACGGGAAGAAGGCGCTAGCCGCATGCGACTCGTGGTGCTCGGCATAGAGGATCGTGCCCTGGTACGACAGGGCCTCGCGCAGTTGCCGCTCCATGTGCAGCTTGTCCTTGAGCCACAAAGGTGCCGCCATCGAGAATGATCTGAGCCCCCGTGGTGCGACGTCAAGATAGGTCTCCAGGATGCGCTCGAACTTGAGCAGCGGCTTGTCGTAGAACCCCACGAAGGCCAGGTCGGCGGCAGTGATCCCACCGGCGCGCAGGCAGTACTCAACCGCTCTGGCGGGAAACGAAGCGTCTCCCTTCTTCCGGGTGAAGCGTTCCTCTTGGGCCGCGGCGAGAATCTCCCCGTCTCCAAGCAGACAGGCCGCGCTGTCATGGTAGAAGGCCGAAATACCCAAGATGTATTTGCCGGTCATACGATGCCTTGGTCCCGCCCGCGATGCCTTGGTTCCGCCCGGACGTTTCGAGCTCAACCTCTTCCTCCCTGCAAGACGGAGGCTGGGCGGTCAGCGCAGCGTGAGTGAGTTAACCACCATCGTCGCAACAGCTTCCACCATCACGCGGAAGCCACCAACGTTCAGTGACCACGGAGGGAATCTGTTGCACCCAAGCCACACCAGACCCTGCGCGCGCTCGCCGCAGCCATCGCCGACGTTCATGGTATCGCTGGCTGCGCACGCCGGGCGATCAGCACCGCGGGAGTCTTAGACTCGATATCCCAGGAGCATACGGACTGCATCGCGCCGCTCTTGCTCGGTCAGGAGCGAATGGGTGGGGATCGTGAACAGGGTGCGCGACAGTTCTTCCCCACCCGGCCAGTGATCAAGCGCACCATCCATGCACGCGCGGACCTGCGGGAGCACCCCGAGCACGGAGGGGTAGCTGGGCAGTATCCCGAGACGGAGCGCCCGCTGCGGGTTCTCAAAGCCAGCGAATCCCCGTGGTAGCCGTACCGGCAGGCGCAGGAAACCGGGCTCGGCATCCGGGTGGATGCGGATGGTCTGAACCTTGGTCTCAGGTCTAATAGCGGCCATCATCATCTGCCCATTCTCCCGGCGCGTCGCCGCTTCTCGGGCCGCCGCTCCTTGCAGCGCCGCAAGGCAGGCGGACGCGGCCCGCGTCATGAGGCGAGGCGGCGTCGGTTCACGATAGACCGTCTCGCCCAGACCCAGCCAGGGAACTGCCGCCGGGACCGCATAGAGTCCGGGGCGGCCGAACAGCCACAGTGCAGTCAGCAGGAAAACGACTCGCAGCTCGTCTGCCTGACCCTGACGTTCGAGAGCAAGGCTCTCGAGTAAATGCCGCGTACCGGCTCCTCTCAACAGCAAGGCGCCACCCGTTCCGCCCGTCCAGCCCTTCCCGCGCCCGAAGCTCAGCACGCTCATCCGGCCGCAACTCCCGACCAGTCGTCCCCGCCATCGGGCCTGGTATCCCTGGGCCGCATCCTCAATCGCCACAGCGCCATAGCGAGCGAGCACCGGTTCTATGGACCCCCAATCCACCGGAAACCCGTACAGCGGCGCCATCACGGCGACCCGGACTCCTTGCTGAAGCACGCGCGCTAGAGAATCGAGGTCCGGTCCCAGCGTGTTCGGATCTAGGTCGTATAGGCGGATGCGCGCTCGGGCACCGACGGCTGCGGCACCCACATCAAAGCAGGTGAACGCGGGGAGGGCGACGGGCGAATCTTCAGTTTGTCGAATCGCGAGGCGAAGCGCGACCTGAAGTGCTTGAGTGCCGTTGGCAAACAGCACTGGCCGCTCGGCCGCGAATTCTTGCGCGAGCAGGCTTGTCAGCCCGGCCTGGACGTCGGACGCACTCCAGAGCGCCTGCACTGCCTTCCAGATACCTTGCAGAGTAACGGGCGAATGGACTGGGAGCTGCTGCCTTAGAATCAAGGAATGCAGCGGACGACTCGAGGGCCGAGAAAGTTGGCGACCGGTAGGGGTAGCCGCTTCCAGAGCCGAGGTCCCCAAGACAACGTGCCATCGTGCGGGGAGGGAGTGGCAACGCGCCGCCCGGCCGATTGTTGATACCACCAGAGCGGCATGTCGCGCGAGCCCCATTGCCGCTTGAAGACATGCGTGCCGCTGCCGGGCGAGCAGCGACCGAAGTTGAACAGGGTGAAACCGTGCTCGGTCGCACGCTCCATGAACGCCCAATACAACAGCATGTTTGCCGCCGTTCGGCTCTGCTCCCTCAGCGCCGAGGCCCACGTCATCTCAAACTCCTCCCCCCACCGAAAGCCACAGCCGCATGCAATGGGTCGGGAGCGAAGGTACGCGCAACCGAACCATACCGAGTCCGGGAATCGTTCCGCGATGCATTCGAATAACGCGCGCGGTTGAGTCGGAGTGCCAAGATCCCGCATGTGGCGGGAGAATACCTCAAAGAACGAGCCTACCTGGTCGAGCCCGAACAGGACGCTCACTCCTTCCTTCTGCGGCCGTCGCACCTGACTGCGCACCTTGGCGTCCAGAGATCGCCACAACTGGTCCGGGTTCCTTGACGGCAAATCCAGCACGACGCTGATCTTGCGATGAGACACAGGGAGTTCGACGTCGAGAGGAACGCGACTGCGCAACTCCAAGAGGTCAACGCGTTCCTTCCGGGCACGCTCCGCCGCATCTGCGACGAGCCGTCGCACCGCCTCGTCAGTTCCGAGTGGACCCCCGTAGTTCAGAAACGGCATTGAGACGAGGTAATGCCCAAAAACCCTGCTCCGCACTCGGACCAGGGGGAGGATCCCGACGAGGCACCCCCGCTCGTCTCGGCTCGCGAGGTATATGCACCTGTGCCCGAACACGCGCTCCATCACCGAACGCCATTCCCACAAGTGAGAATGCGTCCAGCCCGTGCGTGTTCGCACGAAGCGGTTCCACTCCTCGGCGCCTCCAGCAAACAGCTCGACCTGTGCCGTCACGGTAGCTGGACTGCCTCGAAGGCGACCTTGTCTGGCGGCGCAGAATCTGTCTCTAACTGCCGCGCCAGCGGGCTGAAACGAAACTCGGACAAGAGCCGGTCGAGCTGCGCCCACGTCCGGTGCAATCCGGTGTAGTGACGCATTCGCGCGAACAGAGAGACCGGCAGTCTTGGTTGCTCGGGATCGAGCTCCCAGGGATGGATGTAGATCGTGCCGGGCGCTCCTCGAAGCTCATGGTCCCTGAGCGCCGCCTGAATGAGTCGGTAGGGGAGCAGCCGGAGATAGGCTCCCCCGGCCGCAGGAAAGTTTATTCCCCAGCGACGCAAAGTAGCCGGTGGGAACTCGGCGAGCCATCCCATCGGTCGCCAGAGCCAATAAGGATCACGTCCCCCGCCGGGGTAGCCGTAGCCCGGGCGCCTGACGGGAAAGAGACTGGAATCGTAACGGTATCCCTCCTCTACCAGGATATCGAGTGCCCACTCCCGGCCGGGGACAATGGAAAAGCTCGGGGCACGAAACCCGAATACGGGTGAACCAGCCACATCCTCCAGGAGCTGCTTGGTTCGGCGAACCGCGATCCGAAACTCGTGAGGTGTCTGCTCGGTGACGCGACGATGATCCCAGCCGTGCGAAGCGATCTCGTGGCCTTCCCGGACTATTGTCTTCACCGTCTCAGGATGCCGCTGGGCGACCCAACCGAGGACAAAAAACGTGGCCTTCGTACGGTGCTCGGCGAGTAGCACGAGCAATCGCGCGACGCTGGCGGATACCCGGCTCTCGAGCACATCCCACTGATCCCGCCCAACATGGGACTCGAACGCCGAGACTTGGAAGTACTCTTCGACGTCGACCGTCAGGAAATGGCGCACTGGATGAAGGGCCTGGGGAGCCATAGCTGCCCGTACAGCAATGGCCGTACCGTTTGGCCCAGGGGCGTCCGGCCCGATCCGCCACCGCTGGTCTGGCTCAGAACCACCGCTTGAAGCGGTGAGGAGAGAACCCCCTGCTGGTTGGGCACAGCAGCCCTGAGATGATGCACGGATGCAACACGTTGCCCGGTGGGGCAGATCTTACCCAGGCGCTGGACCATCGAACCGCGGAAGCCAGCCATGCTGCCTGTTACTTCCGCTAGGGGCTGCGTCGGTCTGAGCGCTCGGCCGTCCGGCGACGCGCTCCACGGCGTTCGGGCTCGTGGCACGACTTATTCACTGAACAGCGAGGATGGACGCTCGGATTCCCGCTCCGTGCGCGCGCTGACGCCTGACGTCGGCCCCTCTCCTCCCACACGGCCGACGCCCTGGTCTTCTCCAGTTCGGCCGCTCACCGTGGGGCTGGTGCTGGCCGCGGGCATCGTCGTGTCCACCTGTAAGCTGGACAAGCTCATCAGCCCGCCATCGGGTGGGCTGCTGGTCGTAGTGCCGAACGCTCTCAGGGACTCGGCGCCGCTCGGCAGTACAGAGGCGCGCCTCCAACACATCGGGATCACGAACGCCGGCGCGGGCCGGCTCGCCTGGAACGCGTCCGTGGCGCAAGGTAGCCCCTGGCTCTCCCTGGGCGCGGCGAGCGGGACCGCACCGGACACGCTCCCCCTTTGGCTCGCCCCGAGTGGACTCGCCGCCGGCGATTACCGCGACACGTTGGTGGTCGCGTCTACCGGTTCCGGAGCTGGCCAGCTGCGCATTCCGGTGCTGTTCCGCGTGCAGCCGTGCGCCGTGTTGCCTATCGCCGTCGGCTCGCAGGTCTCTGGTATGTTGAACGGCGCCGCGTGCGCCGCCCCGCACCGCAGCGGCCGGTTCGCACAGCTCTACAGTTTCGCCGGCTCCGCCGGCGATTCCGTCACCATCGAGCTATCCTCGGCCGCGTTCAACGCGTATGTGATTCTCGACAGCGCTACGAATCCGGTCCTGCCAACGCTCGCCCAGAGCGAAACTTGTCCGGGCGTTGCCGGCGACGCCTGCCTGCTCTACGAGCGGCTCCCGCGAACGGGAACGTATGTGATCGAGGCGACAACGGCCGCGCCGGCGGCGTCGGGAGACTACGTCCTGCGGCTCTCGCCGCCGCGTCCACCTGTGGCCCCGGACACCCTGCTCCAGTTGTTGGGGGACTCGGCGACGACGCTGCCGACGGGCGGGACGGTGTCGCAGCCCGTCGTCGTGCTGCGGGGCGTGGTGAGCGACCCCGACCGCGGCGACTCGCTGCGTCTCGAAGTCGAGGTGCAGCCTGTGACCACCGCGTTCACTGGGACCGGCACCGTGCTCGGCGCGCCGGTCGCGAATGGCCAGCGGGCGTTGGTCCGCGTGGCCGGCCTAGCCAACTACACGTCCTACCACTGGCGTGCCCGCGTCGTGGATCAGACGGGCCGCGCCGGCCCGTGGACGTCCTACGGCGGCAACCTCGAGTCCGCTGCCGATTTCAGCGTGGCAGTGCCCCAGCCGCCAGTCGCGCCGGCGGGACCGGGACAATTCACGCGCGACAGCGTGACGTCGATCGCGGTTGGTGGCACGGTGGACACCACCGTCGTAGTGCTCAAAGCAGTCGTGAGTGACCCGGACCCGGGCGATCAGCTGCGGCTACAGGTGGAGGTGCGGCCGGTCGGCACGGCGTTCAGCAACTCACCCACCGACTCGAGCAGCGCAGTCGCGATCGGCGCTACGGCGGCGGTGCGAGTGACGAGCCTCGCCGACCTCACCAGCTACCACTGGCAGGCCCGGACTACGGACCAGACCGGCCTGGTGAGCGCCTGGGTGGCGTTCGGCAACAACCCCGAGACAGCTCCGGACTTCACGACGCGCGTCGCGCACCCGCCGGCCACTCCCACAGGCCTCGGACAATTCAAGCTCGACGCGGTGACCGTGATTCCCGTCGGCGGCACCAGCGCGACCAGCGGCGTCGTATTCAAGGGCACGTTGACCGACCCTGACGCCAGCGCCCAGTTGCGGCTTGAGGTCGAGGTGCAGCCGATCGGGACGACGTTCACGAACACGGCCAACGCCTCCAGCGCACCAGCGACGAGCGGCAGCGTCGTCCAGGTCACCAGTCCGACGCTGAGCGACAACGTCGCCCACCATTGGCAGGCGCGGGCGCTGGACCAAACGGGTCGGTCCAGTGCGTGGGTGTCTTTCGGCGGCAATGCCGAGACGGCCACGGATTTCTACGTCGCCCTCACGCCCCAACAACTCAGATTTACTGTTCCGCCCGCCAACTCCGTCGCCGGCGACACCCTCCGGCCACCCGTGCGTGTCGCCGCCCAGGACGGGCTCGGTAATACGCTGGCGAGCTTTCACGACAGCGTCGCCATCGCCATCGACTCGAACCCCGGCGGCGCCACGCTGACCGGAACGCTCAAGGTCGCTGCCGTCTCGGGGGTCGCGACCTTCTCCAATCTGATCCTGGACAAGGCAGCCGTGGGGTATCGCCTGGGCGCCTCAATCGCCGCTCCCGTTCTCACCGTGCGGAGCGCTGCCTTCACTGTCACGGCAGGCGGGGTCTCGCCCACGCTCTCCACACTGAGCGCCTCACCGGGCACGATCACCGCGTCCAGCGGCACCAGCGTCAGTACGATCACGGTCACCGCTCGAGATCCCAACGGGAACCCGGTCCCCAACGCGACGGTCGTGTTGAGCGCCACAGGGACACCGAACACGAACACGGTCACCCAGCCGGCCGCGCTCACTAACGCAAGCGGCGTTGCCACCGGCACGCTGAGCTCTACAAAGGCCGAAGGGAAGACCGTCTCGGCGACCATTAACGGCCTGGCGGTCACGCAGACGGCTAGCGTCACGGTTACGGCGGCCGTCCCGTCTCAACTCCTCTTCACGGCACAACCGACGAGCACACCCGCGGGGGCCGCGATCGCTCCCCCGGTCCAGGTCACCGCCTTCGACCAGTTCAACAACCTGGCGACCGCGTTCAGCGGCAGCGTCACGCTGTCGATCGGGTCGAACCCGAGTGGTGGAGTCCTCTCGGGTCCAAATCCCGTGAACGCGATCAACGGCACCGCCACGTTCTCAAACCTCAGCATCAACAAGGCCGGAGTCGGCTACCGGCTCTCCGCATCGGGGGCGGGCACCGGGACGAGCAACGTGTTCGACATCACGGCGAGCGCTGCGACGAAGCTGGTGATCACCACCGAGCCGCCCTCGCCGGACTCGAGCGGCGTGGCGTTCAGCGCGCAGCCGGTCGTCCAACTGCGGGACGCCAACGACAACAACGTGAGCCAGTCCGGCACCGTCGTCACCGCCTCGGTGGCCGTCGGGCCGACCGGTGCAGCGCTCGCGAACGCGACCGCCACGACGAACGCGAGCGGCGCCGCCACCTTCAATGGGCTGGCCATCAGTGGGACCATTGGCAGTTACCGACTGCAGATGGCTTCAGGAGCGCTGACGCCGGATACGACGGTTGCGATCACCCTGACATCTGGCCGAGCGGCCAAGCTGGTGCTATCGACGCAGCCGTCGAGCAGTGTGCAGGATGCGATCGCGTTCCTGCAGCAGCCGGTGGTGCAGCTGCAGGACGCCGCGG
>Ga0099828_10000885_pt1 | contig 19117 bp, 20 predicted proteins | sample CZO8metaG_2_FD_79338 | JGI IMG/M metagenome (GOLD analysis project Ga0099828, IMG submission 79338) | Vadose zone soil microbial communities from the Eel River Critical Zone Observatory, Northern California, USA - CZOApr15con2H1.8 metaG | ecosystem: Environmental > Terrestrial > Soil > Vadose... | reverse complement strand
GGTGAGACGAGCAGGCCATTTTATTTCGAGCTTGAAGCGGGCTATGAACGGGAGTGGCTGAAAGGACTGAGCTATGAGGACTGAGGGCCGAGTATAAAAGACTTTTGACTCATCGCCCAGCACTCAGTCCTCATCACCTTCTAGCGAGAGATGGCATCGTATTCAGAGACACTCAAATATATTTTTAATCTGCGCGGCGGAGAGATTGACCTTCGTCTCCACCGGGTGGAGCGGGCCCTATCTCTTTTCGGCCATCCGGAGTTGAGTTATCCCGCTCTCCATATTGCCGGCACGAACGGCAAAGGCTCCACGGCCGCGATGCTCCATCGCATCCTTTCCGTGCAGGGCTATCGCGTCGCTCTCTATACCTCCCCTCATGTGGTTTCGTTCACGGAGCGCATCCGGGTCGGAGAGGAAGAGATTTCCCAGGAGGAAGTGGTCGAACTGGCGGAGCTGATGAAGCTACGGCTGGCGCAGGAGAGCATTTCTCTCACTTTCTTTGAATTCGTGACGGTCATGGCCTTTCTCTATTTTGCTCGACGCAAGGTTGACGTCGCCGTATTGGAGGTGGGACTGGGTGGCAGATTGGACGCAACCAACGTCGTTGTGCCTCGGGTCTCCGTCATTACTACTATCTCCAAAGATCACGAGGCCTACCTGGGTTCCGATCTCCTCTCGATTGCCCGGGAGAAGGGCGGCATCATCAAAGATGGGGTGCCTCTGGTAGGCGGTTCCTTTCCTCCCGATGTCTGGAAGCTCTTGCAAGAGACAGCCGAGGCCAAGGGCTCGCCCCATTATTTTTTGGGACAGGACTTCTCTTTTGTGCTAAAAAATAGGGGTCTCTTTGACTACAAGGGGCTGGAGTGGAATCTGACGGATCTCTCCTTGGCGCTCAGGGGACGGCACCAGCAGAGCAACGCTGCGCTGGCGCTGAAGGCCCTCGAGCTTGTGGCCGGAGACTTTCCGGTGGATGAGTCCTCCGTGCGCGCGGGTCTGGCTACAGTTTTCTGGCCGGGTCGTTTCGAAATCATCCTGCGCCGGCCCGTGGTGATCTTGGATGGCGCTCACAATGGCGAGGGGGTGAAGGCCTTGGTCAAGGAGGTGAGAAATTTCCAGGGGGTCAAGAAGGTGAAGCTTCTTTTTGCGGCCATGGAGGACAAAGACTGGGCTTTGATGCTGAGGGGGCTTGCAGCGGTCGCCAGCGACGTGGTTCTGACCCGCGTCTCCATGGAACGCAGCGCAGACCCCAGGAAACTTTATCAGGCGATCCCTTCAGGTGTCCGGGCGGCTATCATGGATCATCCGCTGGAGGCGTTGGACCATTTGCTCCGCGCCAGCCAGACGGATCAAACTATACTCATCACCGGCTCCCTTTATCTTTTGGGTGAGTTGAGACCGGTCCTGGCCGAAATGTCCCTTGGAGAGTTTCCTGAAAAAGCGTTTGGTGGAGGAAAGGTTTAGCCCCATGAGGATTCGCAGCCGACAGACTCGTCTTCCTCTCGGCATTGCTTTGCTCCTCTTCCTGTTTCCGGCGGCCTCGGTCCTGGGTCAAGCCGGCCGTTTATCTAGCGGTGGAGGGGACAATGAAATTCGCGTGACGGCCGATTCTCTCTCTGTGGGGGACTCTGGGAGCCAGGTCGAAGCCAAGGGCAACGTGGAAATCAAGCGGCAGGAAACGACCATCAAAGCGGACGAAGTTCGGGTGAATCGTACCACACAGGACATGGAGGCCAAGGGGAGGGTATCGGTGGATGACCCTGAGTGGAAGATCAAGTCGGCTGAGTCGATACAGTTTAACATGGAAAAGGAGACCGGCGAGATCCAAAAGGGAGATCTCTTCCTCGAGGGTGGCCACCTGACCGCAAGCGGCAGCCGGATGCAAAAATTGACCGGTCAAGCCTATCACATTGATGAAGGTTTCTTTACCACCTGTCTCTGTGAGTCTGGAGCCCCCACCTGGAAGATCTCAGCCGATCAGATCGACCTGCGCCAGGAAGGAGAAGGGGTAATCAAGCATGGTTGGTTTTACATTATGGACATCCCCGTCCTTTATTTCCCTTATGCGGTTTTTCCTCTTCGCAGTGAGCGGCAAACAGGGCTGCTTCTTCCTAGCTTTGGCTCTTCGACTAAAGAGGGATTCAAATTCGAGGACCAATTTTTTTGGGCTATCTCCAAGAGCATCGATGCGACTTTAGGGATGGATCTGCAGACCCGCGCGCGGTTTGGCCTCTTTGGAGAGGCGCGGACGGTTTTCAACCAGGACTCTCGGGCTCAGATCAATGTCTCTTATTTTAACGAAACATGGCGGAAGAACGCCCAGGACGACATCGTCGATCGCACCATTGCGGACCCAGATATTCCTAAGAACCGCTGGAGCATCACCGGTTTTCACCGCTACGCCACCCCGTCGCAGTGGCAAACGTTCAGCGATGTCTCCGCTTTCAGCGACGATCTCTTTACCCGGGAGCTGGTGAATCGGTTTGAACTGGCGCCTAATCGAGAGATAGATCTCCGAACCTCTCGTTATAGCCGGTCACGCTTTGGCTTCCTGAAGGGCTGGGGAGATGCCTACCTTCGGGGAGAATATGATTTCTTTCAGGATTTTATTCAGGATGACAAGGGAACTCTTCACCGAACTCCACAAATCTCCTTCTCGGGCAGACATTTCTTTCAAAGCTCCCCTCTGGAGCTCCGTTGGCAGGCGGAAGGGGTCAACTATCTGAGGAGAGAGGGAGGGGACGGCCTTCGCTTGGATTTGCGGCCCGAGATCGTTTTGCCCTTTCGGATGTCTAACCTCCTGATTGGCTCGTTCAATGTAGCGCCGCGGGAAACGGTGTACCATCTCTATCAGACTCAAGGCTCGTCGGACCACAATCTCTCCAGAGAACTGATAGAGTTGAAAGGTAATATCGGCACTTCCATCGGACGTGTTTTTAACTGGGGAGGGACGGAGCTACAAAGAATCAAGCATTCGATTGAGCCGGAGATAAGTTATCTTTTCGTCCCCCATAGTCAACAACGCGATATCCCCGTGATGGACGGTATCGACCGGATCGACCGAAGAAACGTGCTGACGTTCTCTCTGGTCAATCGCTTTTCCGGAAAATTCGGACAGCAGACCTTTATCGAGCGAGCGGGGGAGGATAAAGACGTGGAGCTTTTAAGCCCCTCCTCTTTTGGTGATGTCCGAGAGCTAGGGCAGCTCAAACTGGCGTTGAGCTACGACATCGATAAGGAAAGAAAGGGCGGAGATAGCTTGTCCGATCTGGATATCAATCTCCGGCTTACCCCTACCGGTTATCTTTCCCTGGGGTTTGATGGAGGGGTGGATCCGGGTCCCTGGCATTTGACCCAATCCATGGTCACTTTTGGCTTAGTTGACCCCCGGCCGATAACCCACAGGGTGCTGGACCCGGATTTTATGCGACCGAACTCCTTTGGCCTGAGTTACAATTTCATTCGCAAAGGGCTGCCCAACGGCTTTTTGGCAGAGGACGCCAACATTGATCTGCGCCTTCCTTCCGATTGCGCTGTCCACCCGCTCGACCCCCGATGTCCTGGAACGGCATTCAACAAAGACATCGTGGGAGCGATAGGCGCCAGCGCCTTCTATCGTGTCACGGACCATCTTCTTTTCTTTCTGAGTTCCAGCTACGATATTAGAGACTCGAGCTTTCCCGGTTATCGGGGAGCGGTCAAGATTCTCTCCCAGTGCGAATGCTGGACGCTGACCTTTTCCCTCGGCCATACCATCAACCCCGCCAAGACGACGTTCAATTTTAATTTCAATCTGCTGGGACTGGGCTCCCAGAAAAGCTCCTCTCTTAAGTAATGGAGAATTGGGCTCTGCCTGAGTTTGCCGTTTTCCAGCCATTGGGGTCTCTCTTCTTTCGTTAGAGCGAACGACGTATTGTGCCCGGCAGGGGGGTCAGCTCTTATGGACCAGGACACATTTAAAGATAAGGTTGCTTTGATTACGGGGAGCTCCCGTGGTATAGGTGGCACCATTGCCGGAAGGTTTGCTCTCGCCGGATCCGATGTCGTAATCAACTATCGAAAGCCCGGTGGCGCCTCTCAGAGACAGGCAGAGGAGCTCTGCGAGCGGATTCGGGCTTTGGGCCGCCGTGCGCTTCTCATCCAAGCCGATATTGCAGTCAAAGATGCGGTCAAGGCCATGTTGAGCCAGGTCAGCGAAGCCTACGGCCGCTTGGATTATCTTGTCCTCAACGCGGCGCGGACTCCCTTTAAGCCGCTGGAGAGGCTCCTTGAGCGGGAATTAAGACAGTTGATTGAGACGAATTACTTGGGTAACTTGTTTTGTGTCCAAGAGGCCTTACCTTTGTTGGAGAAGACGGAAGGAAAGATCGTTTTTATTTCCAGTCTCGGCAGCCGCTTCTACAGTCCCGGCTACCCTTTGGGAAGCGTCAAGGCGGCGATGGAGTGCGCGGTTAGAGACTTGGCGGAGGGATTGCGCGAGCGAAGGGTTTCTGTCAATGGAATTTGCGCCGGGATCGTCAAGACCGACTCTTTTAAAGTCCTCCGCACCCAGTGGGAAGAGCTTGACCGCCTGCCCGAGCACCTATTTGTAGAGCCGGATGAGATCGCGGATGTGGCCTTGTTTCTCTGCGGCCCTGGGAGCAGGGGAATCTGCGGGCAAATCCTCGTTGTGGATCGCGGTTTGAGCAATCGGCTCTACCCGCATTAGAGATGCGAGACTTGGAATCCTGCCGGGTTGCGCTGGCGGGGAGCGAGAGGGGTCATGAAGCAAGAGTTTGTGAAGGAAGAGAGAGTTCTTCAGGAGCTCAAAAAAAACATCGCTGAGAGTCTCAGAATCGAGCCGGATTCGATCCGGCCTGAGAGTTCTCTGGTCGAGGATCTAGGCGCCGAATCGCTCGATTTTCTGGACATCAACTATCGCCTGGAGCAGATCTTCGGCATTCGCATGGCCCGCCACTTTGTTCTGGAACATGTCGAGGAGATTTTCGGCGAAGGGTCGGCCATTGACGGAAGCGGCCGGCTAACCGAGAAGGGAGCGGAGCTTCTCAAAATCCGGTTAGGAGATCACCACCCAGGGCTCGGGCCGGGGATGGAGCTGGATCAGGTCACGGCGCTGATCACCGTGCGCTCCCTGGCCAGGGGCGTGCTGGATATTCTGGACAGCCTCCCTGGATCATGTGCCTACTGCGCAAAGTCGGCGTGGGTTTCGGAAGACGGCGCCCGCATCCGCTGCGGCTCCTGTGGGAAGGGCGCGGCTTTCGGCACGGGTGACGATCTCATCAAAGAGTGGCTGAGAAAAGTCCAGGAAGAAAAAAAGATCTTCTGACCTCTCGCCTGAAAATCGACTCGCACTGACCTCGCCATGTCCCCCTTGAGACGCAGAGTGGTGATCACCGGCTATGGCATGGTGACGCCCTTGGGGCGGAATACGGAAGAGACCTTTCAGAGAGCCTCCCAAGGCGAATCGGGCATTGACACCATCCGCTCCTTCGATACTCAGGGGTTGCCCTGCCGGATTGGAGGCGAGGTGGATGATTCTTGGCTTGATGGGTTTGAGGATTCAAATATTCGCAAGCTTGAGAAATTCTCTTCCCGCGGACTAAAGCTCATGATTGTGGCCGCACGCGAAGCGGTCCGGCAAGCCAGACTGGATGAGGTCGCTGAGCGAGAAAATATCGGGGTTTCACTCGGCTCCCATGGCGATAATCCTCCAGTGGAAGAAGTCATGTTCCTCCACAGCTTCTACGATGGCGATGGCCAGTGGGACATCGAAAGTCTGCTCCAAGCGGGAGGCTATTCCTACTTGCAGTTTTTCCGCAGAAAACCGGATGTGGCGGCGGCGATCCTCTCGGCTGCTTTCGAATGCCGAGGAAGTAATCTGTCCATCGTCTCGGCCTGCTCCGCCGGAGCGCAGGCGATCGGCGAGGCCTTTCGCCTGATCCGCGCCGGACGGGCAAAGGCTATGCTTGCCGGGGGCTGCGAAGCGACCGTGGACTTTGTCGGTCTGGCCGGCTTTGTTCTGATCAAGGCGCTGGCGGAACGTTATACTGCTCCGAAGAAGGCTTCGCGGCCCTTCGACCGGAAGCGGTGCGGCTTTGTCTTGTCCGAGGGCGCTGGCGCGCTGGTCTTGGAGGAGCTTGAGCACGCTCGTTCGCGGGGAGCCGCCATCCTGGGAGAGCTCCTCGGCTATGGCGATTCCGCCGATGCTTACCGGATTACCGACACGCATCCCAAAGGAGAGGGAGCGATACTGGCAATGAAAGCGGCTCTCGAAGATGCGTCGCTCGCTCCGCCGGATGTGGATTACATTAACGCTCACGGAACCTCCACGCAACAAAATGACGCCACCGAGACGCTCGCGATCAAGGAGGTATTTGGCGAACGGGCAAAAACTATTCCGGTGAGCTCCAACAAGTCGATGCTCGGCCACACCATTGCGGCCGCGGGCGCCATCGAGTCGATTCTGACTCTGGTCGGAATGAGCCGTTCGGTCATTCTTCCCACCATCAACTATGAGTTTCCCGATCCGAAATGCGATCTCGATTATGTCCCGAACGCGGCCCGCCAGATGGGACATCGTGTTGCCTTATCCAACTCGTTCGGCTTTGGCGGTCAGAACGCCTGCCTCTGCCTGGGCAAGTTCGTCGAGCAGAGGTCCTGAGTGTCCAGTAGCGATGCCGGCCCCATACGAGACAACCCCGTTGTGGTCACGGGTGTCGGCGCGGTCACCGCCCTGGGTCAAAGCGCGGCGGAGACATGGAGCGGTTTGCTTTCGGGAGAAGAGGGGATTCGGCCCATCGAAGGTTTTAATGTTGAGGGGTTCGGTTGCAAGCTGGCAGCGCAAGTCCGCGGCCTGGACCCCGAAGCCCTTGGACTCCACTCCAAAGCGGCGCGTATCATGGATACGCATTCCTTCATGCTCATGAAATGCGCCAAGGAGGCGTTTGCTGAGGCTCGCCTGGATGCTGCGCCGTTCGTCGAAGACGAAATCGGCTTTTTTGCGGGCATGGGTATGGTGGACTATCGGATCGATGATCTCGTACCTGCGGTCGTTGCTTCGAAGGACCGGGACGGCGGATTGGACATGGAAGCGTTTTATTCCAGTGGCTATGAAGCGATCTATTCTCTGATCATCCTTTATACCTTGAACAATGTGAGCCTCTGCCAGGCTGCGATCGAGCTCAAGATTCGCGGTGAGAACGCGGTTTTTTCACCGCACGCGGATTCCGGGGCTTATGCGATAGCAGAGGCGGTGCAGACTCTTGCGGCAGGAAGGGCGGAAGCCGTTCTCGCCGGCGGCGTGAGTGAGAAGGTGTCCCCATTTGGACTGGCGCGGGCTCATCTTCAAGGAAATCTAAATACGGTCGGCGCCGGCGGTGCGGCGCTGTGCCGGCCATTTGGCGCCGATCGCCGGGGAACGATTTTGGGTGAAGGCTGCGGCATCCTCGCGCTGGAGTCTCGCGCCTCGGCGGATAAGCGGGGCGTGCCCTACGCGGCGATGATTACGGGATGGGGATCCGCCTTTGGATGCGAAGAGGATTTCAATGCGCCTACGACCGACGCGATTGCCCGGGCCATGAAAACAGCCTTGCAAAGCGCGACGCTCAGCCCTTCGGACATTGACCTGCTGATCGCTCATGGCGACGGCACCTCGATGGGAGACCGAAACGAGTTCAGAGCCGTCCACGAGGTTTTCGCCAACTCTTTAGACCGCGTCGTGGTCTTTTCTTCGAAGGGCGCGCTCGGTCATCTGCTGGCCGGTGCGCCGGCCGTAGATGCGATTATGGGCTTTTCCATGTTGACCGAGGGCATCATCCCGGCCGCGCTCCACTGTGCGCCCGTGGACCAGAGCGTGAAGTTTCGCGTCATTACTAAAAAGCCTGTTCAAGCCTCTCCCAGAAGACTGATGGTGAATTGCCGGAGCGACCGCGGCCAGTGCGCTTCCTTAATTCTGGAGGCTGCACGATAGAGAAGGGTATGAGATTTTTGTTTTACGATCGTGTATTAGAGCTGGAAAAGAAGAGATCCATTATCGGGATTAAAAGCTTTGCGCTTTCCGAAGAGTTTCACGGGGGCCATTTCGGGAAGGTGGCGCTTATTCCCGGGGTTATTTTCATCGAGGCGATGGCCCAAGTGCTGGGGTGGCTGATCTGTTACTCGTATGATTTCGAGCTCTCTTGCATCATGTCTTTGATTGAAGGGGTCAAGGTGCCGGCGCAGCTGAGGCCGGGGTTTGAGGCGCGGATTTACGGAGAGATGATCTCGACTACGGACAAAGACACGCTCGGCAAGGCTTGGATGGAGGTGGGAGGGGAACGTGTGGCTTCAATCGAGCGCATCATTTACACCCACTTTCGCGAAACCCATCCGGAAGAGCTGGCGGAACGATTCGTTTACTACAGCGGCCGGCGGGATCTTTTAGGCGATTTTCGAAATAGGGCCCCAAAAGGGTGAAAAGGAAAGTTGTCATCACAGGGCTCGGCCTAGTCACTCCGCTGGGGATCGACGTTGAGGAGAATTGGCGCGAGGCCCTCGCGGGAATATCGGGTATCAGCATACTCAGCCTTAACGGGGCGAGCGGCTGCGCGATTCAGGCCGTCGGTGCGGTCTGTGCGGAGGATTGGGAAAAGATAATGGAGAAGTTTCCGGAAGAGGCCCGGACAGAGGGAGAAAGAAGAACTCTTTTCGCCCTTTGGGCGTCGAAGGCTGCCCTGGAAGACTCCGGTCTGATTTTCCATCCGGGAAAAAGGGAGCGCTGGGGTGTCACCTTTGCGGCGGGGTTGGGAATCTACAGCCCGCAGGATATTCGCCGTTGGCTTCTTTCGGACGGGAGTTTCGATCTGATAAGCTTTGGCCGTGAGTGTTCGAAAGTGCGGAGCGAGTCGATGGTCCGTAACCCCTCGCATCGGGCCGCTTCGATTGTTGCAAAGAAGTTTGGGTTGGCCGGGCTCAATTGTACCGTGACGTCGGCTTGCGCCTCGGCGACGCAGGCGATCGGCGCCGGTTACAGGGCGATTCAGAGAGGCGAGGCGGACGTGGCTGTGACCGGTGGATCGGACTCGATGATCAATCCTTTGGGACTGGTTGGCTTTGTTCTGCTGCAGGCAGCGGCCGGCGGTTCCGGCGACCCTCAGGCCGCCTGCCGTCCTTTCGACAGAAAGAGATCTGGGCTTGTCATCGGCGAGGGGGCGGGGGTTGCGATTCTCGAAGAGGAAAGCCATGCGCTTGGACGGAGGGCGAAGATCTATGGCGAGGTCGGCGGCTACGGCTCTTCGATGGACGGCTACCAGGTGACCGCACCGCATCCGCAAGGTTTGGGCGCAGCCCTCTCAATGAGGAATGCCTTGAGAGACGGCGGTCTCAAGCCCGAGACCATCGACTACGTCAATGCGCACGGCACGGGGACCAAGCTCAATGATGCGGCGGAAACCATCGCCGTCAAAGAAGTCTTCAAGGATGCCGCCTATCGGATCGCGATCAGCTCGAGCAAATCGTTAATCGGACATCTGATGGCAGCCGCGGGAGGGCCAGAGTTTGTATTCACGGTGTTGAGCGTTCAGCGAGATGAGATTCACCCGACGATCAACCTGGCGAATCCAGATCCCAAGTGCGACTTGGATTATGTTCCCAACGTCAAGCGCACGCGCAGAGTGAGAGCGGCGTTGTCGAACTCCTTTGGCTTCGGAGGGCAGAATGGCTCGATCGTCGTCAAAAAATATGGCGGGCATTAGTTCCGGCGGCTGCTCCACGGGTTTGGGCATCGATCTCGTGGATATCGCGCGACTGGAAGAAGTCTTCGCAGGGCGGGAGGGTCTGGTCCGCGAGGTTTTTACCGAGCGGGAAAAGGAATACTGTCTATCGAAAAAGAGGCCCTGGCATTACTTCGCCGAGTGCCTTGCCGTGAAGGAAGCCTGTCTCAAGGCGTTGGGATTGGGACTGTCGGGATTAGGGATCGATCGCTCCCTGAGCGAGGTGGAGTTGGTAGTGGATTCGTGTGAGAGACCTGAGATGATCCTCCATGGTTGGATGGCTAAGATCGGCGCTCGGCGAAAAATCTCCCATTGGAAGATCTCGGTTTCAAAATCGGCGCGCTACGCCCTGGCCGCGGTCGTCTTCAGGATGGAGCCGCAGGTATCGTGAGATATTCATAGCGAGAAATCCTATGCGCTACCTTCTGGTCGATCGGATTCTTGAGTGGAAGACAAATGAGAGCATCAAAGGGGTTAAAAATGTCGCCCTGAGTGAGGACTTTCTCGAATTTCACTTTCCCAAAAATCCTATCATGCCCGGAGTATTGCTCTTAGAGGCGCTGGTTCAGCTCGCCGGTTGGCTGGAGGCGGTCTCTTCCGACTTCCAGAACTGGTTTTTGCTCAAGACCGTGCAACGGGGTACGTTCTACGGCTTCGCCTTTCCTGGGGACGCGGTGGAACTAGAAGTGCGACGGAGATCGAATGGCTCGCCTGTGAACAGGAGTTTTTCGGGCGTCTGCGCAGTCGGCGGCAAGCGGAAGATCGTCGCGGAGTTTGAAGGGGATCTGGTGCCTCTGGGAGACCTTGAGAGCGTCGATGACCAAAAAAAGCTTTTTCAGCTTCTCACCCGGAGCGAGCTCTTCAAATGACCGGCCGGACCGTGGCGATTACCGGAGTCGGGCTGACCACTCCGCTGGGAATAGGCATTGAAGAAAACTGGAATGGCCTGAGAGCGCTGAAGACGGGCATCGGCTATTATCCCAAAGAGAATTTGCCCCATTGTTTCCAATACTTCGGCCAGGTCGGGCCGTTCGAGATCGTGGCTCCGATTCCCCCGGCTCTGGCGCCCCAGATGAAGTTTCTCAACCGCGGCGCTCTGCTCGGATTTTCTTCTGCCTGCGAAGCGCTGCGACAATCCGGCGTGGACTTATCGGCGGTTCCTCGGGGCCGCCGCGCGTTGTACATCGCCTCGGGCGACTTGACCAAGATCAGTTGTGAATCGCTTTATCCCGCGATTCGGGAGGGAACGAACGGGAAATGGCAAGAGATGGATTGCGAGAAACTCAACCAAGCCGCGCTGACTCAGGTCAATCCCTTCTTTCTCCTGGAATCCATTGCGAACAATCTTTTCAGCTTCCTGTCGGCCTATGGTGAATTTATGGGACCCAGCACGAGTCTGGCGAGCCTTTCTCCCGGCGGCAGTCAGGCGTTGGAGTTGGCTTATCGAAGCATTCAAGAGGGAAGAGCTGACGTGGCCCTGGCCGTCGGCTATGGCCGATGGACGACCGAAGTCCCGCTTTACGAACTCCAGGGTTTGGGTTTGCTGTCCAAGGGCGAATCGGGAGAGAGATCTTTCAGGCCCTTCGACCGGTTGAGAGATGGTTTTATGCCTGGTGACGGAGGCGCCGCGATCTTTCTCGAAGCCGCGGAGTTTGCGCAGCGCCGGGACGCGACTACTCTGGCCACGATTCGGGGTTGCGGCAATGCGGTTGAGTTTTCGTTGGGCCGAGGACTGGCCGTTCCAGAACGAGTCTGCAGCCGGAGCATGCGGCTGGCTTTGGATGAGGCCGGCTGCGACGTTTCCGACTTGGCTTTTATCAGCGGGCACGGGAGCGCGACACAGAAGGGAGACCGGTCCGAATTAATGTCGATCCTGCAAGTGTTGGAGACGGAAAGAGCCAGCGTTCCTGTCTGCGGAATGAAACCTTACACCGGCCACATGGGCGCGGCCAGTGATTTGGGAGAAATCGCTTTGGGGATCTATTCCGTTCGAAACCGACTGACTCCTGCGACTTTGAATTTTACCTCGACAGAAAAAGAATTATCTGGCATCCAAGTGCTGAGCGATCATCAGGCCTGCGAGAAAAAGCTTTTCCTCTCTCACAGCTACGGGATCGGTGGGCAATCGTCGTGCCTGATTCTATCCGTTCCATGACCTTGCGATCTCCGCGGAAAAGCGGAAAGAAAAAAAAGAGCAGGCTCGTCCAAATTGTTGAGTTCGTGCCGGCGTATCTTGTCTTCCACCTTGCCAAGCTCCTCCCGCTTTGGGCCGGGCATCTCGTGAGCCAGATTCTTGGCAGCCTGTTCTACTATCTGATTCCAAGGCGGCGGAGGGTCGCAATCGAAAATCTTCGGTCTGTGTTTCACGATCGAAAAAACAAACGAGAGATTAGAACACTCGCGCGCCGGAGCTGTTATTCGTTGATCGCCTCTTTATTCGAGACTGTGAAGTTTGTCTCCTTTATGAATAGTCCTCAGGGCAGGAAGCGGATCGAGGCGACTCAAGAGGGATTGGGTGCGCTTTTTGAGAAGGTCAAGCAGGCACATCACCAATCGAGGGGATGCATCTTCGTGACGCCCCATATCGGAAACTGGGAATTTCTTCCCTTCGTCGGCTTCAGCGTGGGCATCCCTTTGGTGATCGTCGTCCGGCCGCTCGACAATCCCTATATGGAGCGGTGGCTTTTCACGCAGCGCGAGGCGAGCGGGCAGCTTATTGTGCCGAAGACCAATTCGATCTATCTGTTACAAAGGGCGCTGCGCCAAGGCAAGTCGATCGGGATGTTGCCCGATCAGAGCACCATGCAGGCGATATCGGTCGATTACTTAGGACGCAAGGCAACGACCACACCCGTCCCCGCCCTCCTGGCGGTCCTTTACAACCGGCCGATCGTCGTCGTCGCGTGCTGTCGGAGGTCCAGGAACTTTCGCTTTGATGCGTTTGTCAGCGATCCGATCTGGCCTGCGGCGCAGGCGGACGAAAAAACCGAGATCTTCCGACTGACCGAGGCGATGACGCGCGAGATGGAAGCGATCATCCGGTGCTACCCGGAGCAGTACTTCTGGATGCATGATCGGTGGAAGAGCTATGGCACGAAGAAGAGTCTGTCTCTCTGAGAAGCCAGCGCCCTGCATGTCTCGGCTGGAGCGCAGACGATCCTGTTGACCTCCCGGGTCGCGATTCCGTAGTCTGAAGGGCCATGAACGATTTTCCGGCGTTCATTTTAGCTGCTACTCTCTGGTTGTACTGGATCGGCGCCTGTTTTATGGTGGCCAGCGTAAGCAAAAAAGGGATCAAGGCGGCAGGGTTGATCCCCCAACAAAAGCTAGAGCAACTTTTATGGCCCTTCTGGGTGCCGCTGATTGTCGCGTGGAATGTTCTTCCCTATCTGGCGCTCACGCGGCCCTCTCTTTTCCCTCTCGTTTCGAGCGCTTTCCTGGCGCAGCCGGCTGTCCGGTTCCTGCGCTGGATCGCCGCGCTCCTGGCCGTTTTTTGCCTGGTTGCAACCATCGATTGTTGGAGACAAATGGGAGATAGCTGGAGCATAGGAATCATTCCCCATCGAAGAACCAAGCTTGTGACGGCCGGCTTCTACGCCTCGATGCGTCACCCGATCTATGCGTTCAGCATCCTTCTCATGCTCTGCTCGCTCGTCCTTATCCCGACGCTGGCGATGATCTTTGTGACGGGCCTTCACCTGCCGCTCCTTTTTTTCAAGGCGAGAAATGAAGAGCGGTTTCTCCTTGGAGTTCACGGAGAAAAATACCGGCACTATTGCCAGCGGACGGGTCGTTTTTTTCCACGACTCCTCTCCCGCCAGGCCACCTTCCCGTCAGAGCTTCAGTGAACGCCTTGCAAGGTTCTCCTTCCTATAGATTAAATCCGTTTCAGCAGGTCATGGCGTTATGGGAAGAGATCTGCCCATACAACGCTGGCTATGTCGTCCAGCTACGCGGGCGGGCGGACTTTGGGGCTCTGCAGGGAGCCATTGAAAGCTCCTGTCAACAGATGGGCCTGGGAAAGCTGGTCTTGGATCATGAGGAGAGTAGTTATCACTATGAGCCGGTGGAGACCATTCGACTGAATCAGATCCAGAGCGCTGATCCTGTCAGAGAGACTCTTTGCCAGATCCTTACGCAACATATGAATGCGCCCCTTCGCCACGAGCCGCACCATCCCATTCAGTGGTCCGTCCTGAACGACTCCCATACGGAGACCCATTTTCTTGTGCTGGTATGGCGGCATATCGCCGCAGACGCTGTTTCGATACGTCTTCTCTCGCGCCACGTCTTGGCGCGTTACTACGGAGCGTTACAGATTCCCTCCAAAGGTTCTCTGAGAGTGGACCCGCCGGATTACATCCGCGTCATGAAGCACCATTACCGGCGGCTTGGGTATCTAAAAACTCTTCTCCGTGCGTTCCGGCTCTATTTGCGTCTGCGCTACGTTTATCGCTTGCCTGAGTTGAGGGAGAGGAGCCAGGCCTCACGGGTGTTGCTTTTCGACGCTCCACCGGATCTCATTAGCCGGTTAGTGGCGGTGTGTAAGGCGCGGGAAGTGAGCGTGAACGACGCGTTTTTGGCGGCTCTGGGGTCAGCCATTGCCGAGATTACGCCATCTCGTCAGGCTCAGCAGCGCCGGCGCAGTCTTGCCTTGGCGACGGCTGTTGACGTTCGACAAGTAGCGGCGGAGGATCTATCAAATTGCTTTGGTCTCTTTGTCGGACATTGGGTAACGCTGATAGATAACCCTGACGCGTTAAGCTTCGAAGAGATGCTTGAAGAGGTCGCCCGACAGACGCGTTTAGAGAAGTCAGAGCAGCGCTACGCTGCGCCGCAATGGGATTGGCGGACGGTTCTGTTCCTCCAGCGGTGGCTTTCAATGAAAGAAGACCGGGCGTGGTATCGAAAGGTTTACCCGCTGTCAGCGGGCTTGAGCAACGTCCAGGTCAACACCTCCTGGTTCGGAGCGGCGAAGGACCAGATTCTTGCTTACTTCCTTGTCCCGCCAACCGGTCCCGCCCTGCCTCTTGTTGTATCGCCTGCAACGCTGGACGACCGACTCAAACTATGCGCTGTTTACCAGGAGGTCTTTCTGAACGAATCGCAGGTGCGAAATCTGGTCGCTCTCTTTCTTGGAAAACTGGAGAGTTTTTCTAAAATCTCAAAGGCGGGAAACCATTAGAGCAAGCCGCCTCCATTGCGGTAGTTACCGAATTCGACTCAATATAACCAAACGCGATGAGTAGGGATCGGATGGAAATCCTTCTCTCGGCCGGTGAGACATCCGGGGATCTTTATGGCGCGGAGCTAGCATCGAGGATCAAGGAGCATCTCCGAGGCGATGCCGGTTTTTTTGGCGTCGGTGGAGAGGCGATGGGGCGGGCCGGTGTGAGACTGGTCGCCGATTTGACCGGCCACTCAGTTGTAGCCTCGCTCGGATTTGCTCGCCATCTCATTTCGATCTACTCGGCGTACCGAAAACTCATTCAGATGGTAGAACAGGAACGCCCCCTGTTGGCTATACTCATTGATACCCCGACCTTTAATCTGTATCTGGCCCGGCGGCTCAAACAGTTGGGGATCCCGGTGGTCTATTTTGTGAGTCCGCAGGTTTGGGCCTGGGGCAAAGGCAGGCTCAAGCAAATTCAGCGCTGCGTTAACAGGATGATCGTTATCTTTCCATTCGAGGAGGAAATTTACCGAAGGGCAGGGGTCCCAGTGGAATACTTCGGCCATCCTCTGGTCAGCCGGGTGCGGTCGAGGCTCAATCGCGAGGAATTTTTCCGCAAGCATAGGATGGATCCCTCTATCCCGTTGATCAGTTTGCTTCCTGGAAGTCGACTGGAGGAGGTCCGCTTCATTCTTCCCACCTTGATCGATGCGGCGTATGCTTTGGGTGACGCTTACCAGTATATCGTCTCCGCGGCGCCAAATATTGCGACAGAGTTGATCAGAGGTGTCATCGAATCGAGGCGAAAGCATGAGGGACGCGAGCTTCGTATAACTATTCTGGAAGAAGACCTCTACGACGCGCTGGCTCACTCAGAGGCTGCCGCGGTTTGCAGTGGCACAGCAACCCTTGAAGCCGCGCTTCTCGGAACCCCTTTTGTGATGGTCTATCGCATCGCCGCGTGGAGATGGTCGTTCAGGTGGTTTTTCGTCGCCCTTCCCCATTATTGCATTGTCAATCTGATTGCCGTTCAGCGGGTGGTTGCGGAGCTGATGCAGGACGACTTCACACCCGAAAGCACAGCACAGGAGATTCGTAGACTCTTAAAACACAAAGAAGCCCGTGAGCGGATGGAAGTCGAGTTTCAAAGAATTCGAGAAACCCTGGACCGGGGAGACGCCATTGAGAGCGCGGCTCGATTCATCGTGCAGACCTTCGGATTGCAGTGAAAGAACGACCATCATGTTCTCTCGCCGGAGCCGAAACGTAGCCGGCGCACCCGGTTTGATTCACTACTCCGCGGCCAAGGCAAGGATTGTCGGCTTTACTCAGGCCCCGGCGCGCGATATGTAATAGGTCCGGTGCTGAGGCCCGCCGGCGAGATGTAGTTGTAAGTTGGAATTACAGTGCCAATCCTTTCCCCGCTCAAGGAAAACCACCGTTGCAACCGCCCTCAATCCTTCTTGCGTGCCGGTCTGCTTTTGTCGGGCTTGGTCAGAGCTTGGATTTGCGGTTTTGACCCTTCGGTTGAACCGACCCTGGCTTCTACGTAGGAGGTTATATCCTTCACCGTCTTGAGTTTTTCGAGGTCGTCATCGGGAATCTCGATGTGAAAAGCATCTTCGAGGTGGAAAAGCAGTTCAATCGTATCCACGGAGTCCATCTCCAGATCTTCGCGAAGCAAAGCATCGGGTGTTACCCGGGCCGCGTCCATCCTGAGGTGCCGGGCCAGAGCCTGCTGGATCTTTTGGCCTATGTTGACCTTCTCCGCTTCGCTCATGGCAACCGCTTCAGGGCGAGGACCGCATTGTTGCTGCCAAAGCCGAATGCGTGAATCAGGGCGACCCGGACCCGGCGCTCCTCGGCCTCGCTTCGAATTCCGGGCAGGGCACACTCCGGGTCCATCTCTTCCAAATTGATCGTGGGATGCACCTCGCCCTTCTCCAATGTCAGAGCGGCCACAATGGTCCCGATCGCCCCGGCCGCTCCGATAGCGTGGCCGATCATGGACTTGGTGGCGTTGACAAGCAGTTTCTGAGCGTGGGGACCAAAGACTTGTTTAATGGCTTTCACCTCGACTTGGTCTCCCGCCGGCGTCGAGGTCGCGTGGGCGTTGATGTAATCGACTTGCGATGGTTTAAGGTGTGCGGCCTGGAGGGCGAGTCGAATGGCCTTGGCGACTTCAGTGCCGCTCTGCTCGGGTATGACCATGTGATGGGCGTCGCTTGTGGCTGCCCATCCTACGACCTCCGCGTATATTCTCGCTTTTCTCCTCATGGCGTGCGCTAGAGACTCCAAGAGCAGCACGCCGGCTCCCTCGCCCATGACGAACCCGTCGCGCCTTCGGTCAAAGGGTCGCGAGGCCTTTTCTGGTGTCTCATTGAAATGAGTGGAGAGCGTCCGCAAGCTGGTAAAGGCGGCGAGGACCAGGGGGTAATGCAGGCTTCGGTTCCACCCGAAATCATGACATCGGCCTGACCCGACCGGGTCAGATTGAACGCTTGGCGTATGGCGTGCGCGCCCGAAGAGCAGGCGGTGGAGATCATGAGATTCGGCCCCTTGATTCCCCATTCTATGGCGAGCTGCCCTGAAGGCGCGTTCACCGTATGGATGGGAACAAGGTTCGGATGGACTCGGTTAGGCTGGCGGGATTGGTAAAGGGCGACAAGCTCGCGCTCTCCGATCACGATGCCGCCCATCGCCGATCCCAGAGAAATTCCGACCCGGTAAGGGTCGTCGCGGTTCAGCTCGATCCCGGCATCGGCGAGCGCGCTGCGCGTGGCCACCAGCGCAAACTGCGTTGAACGGTCGGTACGCTCCGCTTTCTTGGGTTCGAAATGCTGCAGAGGGTCGAAGCCCTCGATCTCTGCCGCCACTTGGGAGCGGTATCCGTCCAGTGAAAACCCGTCGAAGCCCTTGATGCGGCGAACTCCCGAGCGACCTTGAAGCGCCGCGCGCCAAAACTCTGACAAGTCACATCCGATGGGAGTTGCGACTCCTAAGCCAGTGATAACTACCCGTCTCGCCATCCGCTGCTTGCCGATTTCAAGGTACCGACGGTCGGATCATCCATCTCCATTACTGCCCGTGAGTTTTTGATTACACTGCTCAGACCTCGACTGTCAACTGTATAAGAGCCGTCAGAGTCAAGGACAGGAGAGAAGCCGGTTCCCTTGAGCGGAAAGACCTTGGTATAATCCCGTTGCCTTAGGGCATGGCCCAGAACGGAGGTCAAGCAAAAGGCTATGATCCCGATTGTCGGTTGGAGCGCCATCCCGCCGCCGGGGCGGGCGCGCCAGGGCCTGAATCATTGTGAAGTCCTTCGAGCTCTAGTGAAGTAGGAACCATGATCCTTTCTCGACGCACGAGATTCTTCATCATTGAGAAGATCCTCCTCCCGCTGGCGATCGTTCCGATCCGCCTTCTAATAAGGAGCTGGCGGCTTAAAGTGCCCGAGGAGAATAAGCTAAAGGAAATCGCATCAAAGACGCGCCTCGTCCTTGCGACTTACCATGGCATGCTGCTCCATCTGCTGGCATTCGCCCGTTTTTCTCCTCGTCGCCTTGTCGTCATGGTCAGCCCGAGCTATGACGGCCGCCTTCTGGGAGCCTTCCTAAAGCACTTCGGGATCGAGCATGTGTTTGGCTCGAGCAGAAGCCGCAACGTTGTCGGCTCGCTGGAATTTATTCGTCATGTCAAGGCGGGAGAGATCGGACTGCTTGCTGTCGATGGCCCCAGCGGGCCGTGCTGCGTTGCCAAACCGGGATTTCTTAAAATAGCTTCGGCTGCAGGCGCCCATCTGCTGTTGGTGACCAGCTCTGCGAGTCGTGGCATCACCTTCAAAACGTGGGACCGGGCTCATTTGCCTGCGCCATTCGCAACTCTCCAACTGTCTCTGCAACTGCTCCCGCCGCCCGACTGGACCGATCCGGATCAGGGGTTATCTTCGATTCAGGATTTGCTCATTTCCTCTGCGCGCAAAATTGCCAGCCCCATCCTTCCCGAGAGCCAAACGGAAAGGCGTCTGGTTGAAACATGAGAGATCAACCACGATTTTTTGCCGGGGTTGAATTGGCGTTGGTCTTTCTCCTCTGGGTCTTGACGATTTGGGGTGCTTGGAAGTTTTCCGGCGCCAGCGTATGGGCCGCCGGTGGAATTTTTGGGCTGACGGTGACGATCTTAGGTTCCGCACTGATGC
>Ga0099828_10000884_pt1 | contig 19118 bp, 17 predicted proteins | sample CZO8metaG_2_FD_79338 | JGI IMG/M metagenome (GOLD analysis project Ga0099828, IMG submission 79338) | Vadose zone soil microbial communities from the Eel River Critical Zone Observatory, Northern California, USA - CZOApr15con2H1.8 metaG | ecosystem: Environmental > Terrestrial > Soil > Vadose... | reverse complement strand
CTTCTCACTCATGTGGAGAGAAGTTCCGATGGCGGTGTTGGATCGGCCTTCCGCCATCAGACGGAGCACCTCCCCCTCGCGCTCGCTGAGTCCGTCGACGAGATCGTGCTGGCGCCGCCGGACGAGCAGCTCGGAGACGACCTCGGGGTCGATGGCCGACCCACCGCCGGCCACTCGGCGGACGGCATCGGTAAAGTCGCGGACATCCGAGACACGATCCTTGAGCAGGTAGCCGATCCGCCCCGCGCCGCGCTCCAGCAATCGCAGCGCATGGGTCGTCTCGACGTATTGAGAGAGCAACAGCACGGCCACCTCAGGATGCAGCTCCCTCACCCTGGCAGCCGCCACCAATCCTTCTGTGGTGTGAGTGGGTGGCATCCGGATGTCAGTGATGACGAGGTCAGGCTTCTCCACTTCGACCAGGGCCAGCAGTTGGATGGCATCGTGGGCGCGACCGACCACCTCTATTCCGGACGCTTCCAGGAGGCGTGCCAACCCCTCGCGAAACAGGACTGAATCGTCCGCGACGACTACGCGCATGGCAGCTCGACGCTGACTGTCGTGCCGCCGCCAGGCGGGCTCTCCACCTCCATGCGGCCACCCGCTGCAGCCACGCGGTCCCGCAGCCCGATGATCCCTGAGCCGCGGCTCGAGTCGGCTCCGCCCACGCCATCATCCGCCACCTCGAGGCGCAGCATTCCGCCCGCCTCATCGACCTGGACCACGATCGAGCGGGCGCGCGAGTGTTTCGCGGAGTTGGCCAAGGCTTCGGCGACCACGAAGTAGGCCGTCGCCTCAACGCTCTCCGGGTACCTGCGGTCGATGCCGGCCACCACGGTGGTGAAGATTGGCGAGCGGTCCGCAAGCGCCTGGATTGCCGGTACGAGCCCAGCCTCCGACAGCAAGGGGGGCTGTAGGCCACGGGCAAGGTTGCGCAGCTCGGCGAGGCCTGCCCTTACCTCGCGGCCCGCCTCTGCGATGAGTTTCCCGCGGCTCTGTTCAGCCGTGATGTCCGCGGTGCCCAGCGCCAGCAAGGCGTTGATGAAACGCTGTTGGGCGCCGTCGTGCAGGTTGCGCTCGATGCGGCGGCGTTCCACGTCCTGAGCGGCGACGATCCGAGCACGCGATTCGCGCAATTCCTGAACGAGGCGGAAACGAACCAGGACCAGCCCCGCCTGCGAAGCCAGGTCATGGAACAGCCGCTGCTCCACCGCCGTGAGCTCTTCGCCGCGAGGTTTGGCGAGGACGAGCCCGCCCAGCAGCTCACCATTGTGAAAAACCGGCTCCGCCTTCGCGTCGTGGCCGAGTCGGGAGGTTATCTCGTCGATCGTGGTCTGGCCCGCTGGAGCCGATTGGGCTGGCGGAGACGAAGCTGCCAGATGCAGCCGGTCGCCCAGCTTGACCCACACCTCGGCGGTCGAGGCGCCAGTTCCCTCTCGCAAAAGCTCTGCCATACGAGGCAACAGCACATGGGACTGTTCGGCGCGACTGATGCTGCTCGCGAAGTCGGAAAGCACATCGTATGGACGAGCCCGCTTGCCATAGACGGCGGTGTTGGCAAGAGCCTGAAGACGCGTCCGAACCGGGAGCAAGAGCGCAGCCAGGATCGCGATCGTGATGACGCTGAGGAGCGGGTTCAGGCCCGCCCGCTGGCCCAGCACACTCCCTACGCCGGCAATCACGATCGCGTAACAACCGGTCACGAAAAGGGCCAGGCCGCCATAGAGGATCGTCTTGTTGATGACGAAGTCGATGTCGTAGAGCCGGTAACGCACGATCGCGATGCCAACCGCAATCGGCACCAGCACGAATCCTGCCAGCGACGATGCGAGCCCGGACCAGCTTGCGATCGCGTGTGCGGTTTCTGAGACAACGAATTGCTGCACGGTCAGCCGTGTCGACTCTGGAAGCCAATCGAAGGGCGGCGGGTTGTCAGCCTGCTGCAACAGGAAGGTCACAATCAGGAAGGTCCCGGCGTACGCGAACCACTTGAGCTGAAGCCGAACCTCACCCGAGGCGGACACCAGGCGCAGTACGAGGTAGATGGCGATCGCGACAGCGAGCCCTTGCCGCGCCCAGCCGATAATTCCCGAGGCGAAGCTCAGCGGAGCTCCCACCGGCCACACAGCCGGCGGCAGGGTGACAGGCACCCACTGCTGCGCGATCGTGCCTACCCGCAGGGGATACGGATCGTCGAGCCCAATGAGGAGGTCAGCCGCAATCTCGAGGATCACAAAGGCGACGAGCAGCCGCCAGCGAGAAGACTTGAGCCGGCCATCGGGGAAGGTCAGCACGACCAGCGCTCCACCCAACAGACTCAGGTCAGGAGCGAATTTCCCTAGCCATGCCGCAACGTCGGCCAGGGGAAGGGAGCCAGGAGCCACGAGAAGGCCATGCACGGCGTACTGCGCCGCAAACGCTTGCAGCCAGGCGAACGCAGCCCACTGCAGGAAAAACAAGCTGAGGAGTGCCACCGGCCGCCGCCAGATCAAAATCCCGCACACCAATGACAGCGCGATCAGGTCGAGGGTTTGCGCCATTGTCCGCAGGACCAGCGACCAGATGACATCAAGTCCGGCCAGCGTGTATCCCGGCGCGCCCTGGCGATCGATGATGGTGAGCAGCAGTGTGGCAATCGCAACGGCGGACCCGCCGAGTGCGATCGCTGCGCCCGCGATCGCGGGCGCGCGGCCTGCTCCGCGGAGACTGACTACTGCGGCCGCCACCGCGGGAGCGCCTTGAATCCGTGTCCGTCCGTCAGCTGCGTCAGATCGCTTCCGTCGGGCCGCACGGCGTAAAGCTGAGCGTCCTTGCCGTTGCGCTCGAACACGATCCAGCGGCCGTCGGGTGACCAGTCAGGGAAACCGTCCCACTGCAGCCCAGGCACGCTGACTGTGACCCGGTGAGGCGTGTCCTCGCCAACAGCCAGCCAGTAGATCGACCCTGGCTGTCCACCATTCCCGGCGCCGAAGACGATTCGCGTCCCGTCTGGTGACCACCGAGGAAAGCCGGCGCTGCCACCTGTCTTTTCGTGGTGGGTGAGCTGCCGGACATCGCTTCCATCGACCCCCATCGTGTAGATGTCCCAGGTTCCGGCACGGTCGGACTCGAAGACCAGGGCGCGGCCGTCGGGACTCCACGCGCCGAAATTGAAGGTCCCTGAGTGCTTTGTCAGGCGGTGGACGTCGCGACCGTCGGGCCGCATGAGGTAGAGGTCTCGGTAGTAGCCATTTCCACCGCCCTCAGCGACTCCATCCCGAGTGCTGTTGAAAAGGATCCACTGTCCGTCGGGCGACCATGAGGGGTACTCGTTGAAACCACGACCGTCGGTCAACCGCTGGATGTGGCCACCGCTGAGGTCCATCGTGAAGATGTCATCGCGGCCTTCGCGCGTGCTCTGAAATGCAATCCTGGAGCCATCTGGCGACCAGGCGCCATCCAGGTTCCACGCCAGACCCGCGGTCAGCGCCCGCACCCGGCCGGTCGCCAGGTCGAGTAAGAAGATCCCCCCGTTGACGTTGGGCTGATCCCAGCAGTGGTAGAGGACCTGGCCGCCGATTTCGGAATGCGGCCGGCCGCCCCCCATACCGCACGTGCCTGCCGAAGAAGAGCCTCCGCACGACACGAGTCCAGCCAGTACGACCAGCGCCAACACGCCACTGGTCAGGCGATTCATGGCGGCGATCTTCCCACCCCTGGAGGGAAGTTGGACACAGGGCTAGCCCTTGACGAAATTCGGGGTCTCCCCGCGTGTGCCGCCTCGCCGGCAAACATACGCTGCGCTCGCGATGAGAGAGGCGATGAACGGGTTGCGACACGTCGTTCTCGCGATCGGCATTGCAGTCGCGATCTTCCTCGCGGTGACCATGTCGGTGAACCTCTGGCTGACCACAGCACAGCCATCTGAGGGGTATTCGAGTGGCGGCCCCGTCCCCAGTTACACGACGCCCCAGCTGCATCCCTGACGAGGGACTAGCTCAGGCCGAGGATGTTCCCCTTGACGTCGATGTCGATGCTCGCCGCGATGGGCCTGGTCGGCAGGCCGGGCATCGTCCTCATCTCGCCACAGATTGGATAGATGAACCCCGCGCCAACCGACGCGCGGACCTCTCTGACCGGCAACATCCACCCGGTCGGAGCACCCTTGAGCTTTGGATCCGCCGAGATCGAAAGGTGCGTCTTCGCGATGCACACCGGCAGGCGCCCGAACCCGCTCGCCTCGTAGGCGTCCAGCTGCCGAGCTGCGATAGCGTCGTACTCGACGCCACGCGCGCCGTAGATGCGCGTGGCGATCGCCTCGATCTTCTCGCGCAGCGTCGCGGTGTCGGGATACAGCAGCTGGAAAGTGCTTGGCTCTTCCGCGGCCGCCGCCACCATCTCGGCCAGCTCCGTGGCGCCTTTGCCTCCTTCGACGAAGTTGTTGCACACCGCAGACCGCACGCCGAGGTGCTCCGACAGCTCGCGGATGGCGCGATGCTCCGAGGCGTGGTCGCCGGGAAAGGCGTTGATGGCCACGACAGGGGTCACTCCATGGATCTGAATGTTCTCCACCTGCTTGCGGAGGTTCGCGGCGCCCGCGAGCACGTCATCAGGATTCTCTTCCAGCAGTTCGGGCGGCAGTGGCCGGCCGGCCACCACGCGGTACTTGCCCGAGTGGACCTTCAAAGCGCGCACGGTGGCCACGATCACAGCCGCGTCAGGCTTCAGACCCGACGTGCGGCATTTGATGTTGAAGAAGCGCTCCGCTCCCATGTCCGCGCCAAAACCCGCCTCCGTGACCACAAAATCGCCGCAGTGGATGCCGATGAGGTCGGCCAGGACCGACGACGCGCCGTTGGCGATGTTGCCGAACGGACCGGCATGGACGAGCACCGGAGTGTTCTCCAGCGTCTGGAGCAGGTTCGGCTTGATCGCGTCGAGCATGATCACCGTCATTGCGCCGCCGGCGTGGAGGTAGTCGGCGGTGATCGGCCGCCCATCCCTGGCCAGCCCGATCACCATGCGGCCGAGGCGCTGCCTCATGTCCTGGAGCGAGGTGGCCAGCGCGAGCACCGCCATGACCTCCGAGGCCGCAGTGATGTCGAACCCGGTCTGGCGGGTAACGCCGTCCTCCGGCGCGCCAAGCCCGACGACCACGTTGCGCAGCACCCTGTCGCTGACGTCCAGCACCCGACGCCAGGTGATGCTGTGGAGGTCAATCGGGAACTCGCGGAGGCTGTGGTGGATGTAGTTGTCGATCATCGCCGCCAACAGGTTGTGGGCCGCGGTCACAGCATGAAAGTCGCCGGTGAGGTGCAGGTTGAGCCTTTCCATCGGCACCACCTGGCTGTAGCCCCCGCCGGCTGCCCCGCCTTTGATACCGAATGTCGGCCCCATCGACGGTTGGCGTATCGCGACGACGGCTCGCTTCCCGATGTGGCCGAGCGCATCGCCGAGACCGACCGTGGTTGTTGTCTTGCCCTCGCCCAGCGGGGTCGGCGTGATGGCGGAGACGACGACGTACTTCGCCTTAGGCCGGTCCTTCAGGTCGTCGAGCGCGTCGAGCTTGATCTTGGCGACGTCGTGTCCGTACGGCTCGAGGAGGTGTGAGCCAATTCCCATACTGGCCGCGATGTCCGGCATCGGCAGAAGATGGGCTCTGCGCGCGATGTCGAGGTCGGTGGGAAATTCAACCTTCATGCACCCTCTCCTTTCGCAAGACGCGCCAGCATCTCCCGGCGCCACCTCTCCGTCGGCTCGATCTCGTTGAAAGTGAACACGTGCAGCCCCGCAATGCGCCGGCCGGGCTGCGCGAGGTCGGGCAGCAGCGCGTTCACGAACCGTCCCGGCTCGTACCCACCTGGCCGAAACATCCGCGCCAGCCAGCTCGGATGACCGCGCAGGAAGCGTGCGGCCTCCGCGACGCCGATCTTCGTCGACAGGCGTAGGAGACGGGCCGGGTCGGCCACGCCCGCCATGCCGATGTAAATCGGCAGCTCGACGCCGCGACGCCGGACCCGCGCCACCCACTGCTTCACGGTGTCCGGATCGAAGCTCATGTTGCTGACGATGTAGTTCGCCAGGCGCCGCTTGTCCCACATGGCCTGGATGGTCACGTCGTCGTGAATGAAGGGGTGGCTCTCCGGGTAGCCGGTGACGCCGATCTTGGTGAGGCCGTGGTCCGGGGGCAGCGCGGCGAGGAGCGCAAGCGCATCGGGGAACTCGCCCGCCGGCTCGCGTGCATCGCCGGCCACCACGAACACGTTGCGGATGCCGGCCGGGCGGATGGCTTCGAGGATCTGGCCCAGCTCGGCGCGGTCGCGGATGAGCCTCGCCGAGAGGTGGGGCACGACGGTGTAGCCGAGCCTGGCCAGGCGGACTGCCAGCTGGACGGTGGCGGGCAGCCCCCGCTTAGGGGAGGCGGTGACGGTGATCGTGACCTCCCGAGGGACGTGGGCGGAGACCACTTCCAGCACATCGTCGGTCGGGAAGATCTCGTAGCGGGGCGCGCGAAGGAAGGTGGCCAGCGTCCCACCGACCTGTGCGCCCACCGGCCTCACCACACCAGTTCCCTGCGTTGTCGCACTATACGCCACTGTCGCGCTGTGCGCAACACAAAGAGCTCAGAACGGGGCGCGCAGGAGCAGGGTGACGTCGCGGTCGGCCGGCGTGCCGGGACGCCACGAATCAAAGCCGTTGAGCGGGACGTTGCCCGCCAGCTCGCGGTGGAGCCCCGCCAGGCTTGCGCCGTCGTGGTCCAGCATCGTGCAGGCGATCGCGAGGAGGCCTCCGCGGGTTTTGAAGATCTCCACGAGGCGCGCCTGGCAGGGCCAGTCCACGAGCGAGCTCGTCGTCACCTCCCAGAAGCTGCCGCGCGGCGTGATGCGGTTGGCGTGAATGTGGCCGTTGAGCCACATCACGACGTTGGGATGGCGCCCCAGCAGTGCGAGGAGCTCGCCGGCGCGCCGCTCGCCCCGCGGGTTGGCAAGCGTCTGGTAGCCGTGGTGGGACAGGATCACCACATAGCGTCGTTGCGCCTCGTCCAGGCGCTCCTCCAGCCAATGCAGCTGCGCGGCGTCGATGGTTCCGTCAGCGCCACCCACGTCGCAGACCGTGTCGAGGGTGATGTACCGCACCTCGCCCACGTCGTGGACGTAGTAGGAAGCGGGCATCAAATCGCTCCGCTTGATCGGGCGCCGCTGCGGGTCGGCGGGGATGGCCAGCGAGGCGCCCGACATGTACCGCTCGGGATGGGCGGCGAAGATGTCGACCGCGCGATCGCGGTCGAGGCCAGGCGGAAGCTCGATCGGCTTGCGCGAACCGGACATCGCCTCAGCGAGCGCGGGCGTCACCACGCCGACGCCCTGGCACAGCTCCTCGTGGTTGCCGTAACAGCGCAGCCACGGCACGCGGAGGCCTTCTGACGTAAACGGCTTCACCGCATCGTCGAGCAGCCCGGGGTGGCGGGGAAATCCGAGCCCCGACTGAAACGGATCGCCGTCATCCGGGCCGTCGGGCTTCCAGTAGATGTCGCCGGGCCAGTCGGTCCGCTGAACTCCGTCATAGCCGGGGGCGCCCGAGTCGGGCCTGACGACGCCCCCGTCGAGCAGGCTCAGGAAATTGGTCAGCTCGTTGCGCTGCGCGTTGTCTATCGCGTCGCCGGTCAGCGCCACGAGCTGCACCGCGCTCCCGATCAGCGGGCCGGCGGAGACATCATTGATGGCGCGCACCATGGCGGCGATCGCGTGCGTGTTCAGCATCTCGTGTGGGCGCTGCATCGTGAGGAGCTCGCGAAAGCGAGCGTCTTTCTCCTCGCGGTTGACGAATTCGAAACGGGCCGGCGACTGCGCGTCGGTGACGTGGAGGTCTGTTAGGTGGACGATGCAAGCGAGGGCATCGCCGGTCGGGGTGGCATCGCCTGACGCCAGCTCGGTCCGGACCGCATGCGGCTCACCTGCAAGCTCGGCCACCGCCCGGTAGGCGGCCTTCGATCCTTTCCTCAGAACTCGTCCGGCGCCGAGCCGGCGCTCAGCTGGGACGATCGACGAGGACAGGGTCGGGACGAAACGCGAGCCGCACCTTCGTCCCGGCCGGCGTCTTGGCGACCGCCGAGGTCGGGAGCTGCGCGAGCACCGTCGTGTCGCCCATGTCGACGGTCACTCGACTCACCGCGCCCAGAAACGCGACGGCGATGACCGTGCCGACAAGCGGTCCGTCCGACATCTCGCCGTCGGTCGCAAGCGTCACGGCCTCGGGTCTCACCAACGCCGTGACGGGCCCGTCCGGCACGTCGGGCTGAACCAGTGGGATCTCGGTCCCTCGGACTTCGACCACACCTTTGCGAACAGTGCCTGCGAGACGGTTCGTCAGCCCGACGAAATCGGCCACGAAGGGAGTCGCCGGCCGCGTGTACACGAGCGTCGGCGGGCCGAGCTGCTCGAGGCGACCCGACTGCATGACCCCCACCCGGTCGGCGATGGCGAGGGCCTCCTCCTGGTCGTGCGTCACGAACAGGGTCGTGATGCCAACCTCCAGCTGCACGCGTCGGATCTCGTCGCGCAGGCGGGAGCGGACCTTGGCGTCGAGGGCCGACAGAGGCTCGTCAAGCAGCAGCACCTGCGGCTGGATCGCGAGCGCGCGGGCCAACGCCACGCGCTGCTGCTGGCCGCCGGACATCTGGTTTGCGTAGCGGTTGGCGAAACGACCCAGGCCGACGAGCTCCAGCATGTCGAGCGCGCGCTTCTTGCGCTCGGCGGTGCTGACGTGCCGCATCTGGAGGCCGAAGGCGACGTTCTCCCACGCAACCATGTGCGGGAACAGCGAATACGCCTGGAACACCATGCCAATGTTCCGGCGGTTGGCCGGCAGACCAGTCACATCCTCGCCGGCCACGACCACCCTGCCTTCGTCGGCCTCTTCGAGGCCGGCCAGCAGGCGAAGCGCTGTCGTCTTGCCGCATCCCGACGGGCCCAGCAGCGCGACGAGCTCGCCTGGAGCGAGAGTGAGGGAGAGGCCGTCGAGCGCAGTCACAGTGCCGTAACGGCGAACGAGATTCTCGAGCCGGACCTCGACCCCAGACCGTCCGCTCATGCCTGGGAAGCCGCCAGCGGGCCGGCGAGGTCGGTGACGGCTTCCGGCTGCGTGCCGCGAGGCCGGCCTCCGACGAACGTGAGGATGACCAGCAGGATGAAGGCAAACACCAGGGCGGCGACAGCCACCGCGATCGAAACGCCCGCGTTCGCGCGTCCGAGGTGAACCAGCTCCACCTGCAGGTTGTTGTAGAGCAGATTGTTGGCGATGGTGAACTCGCCCAGCACCAGCGCGACCGAGAGCAGCGTCGCATTGAGTATCGCGTTCGAGATATTGGGCACGATGATTCGCCACATCACTGAAAACCAGCTCGCACCAAGGCCGCGCGCCGCCTCTGACAACGTCTTGACATCAATCGCCCCAAGACCGGCGTCGAGCGCGCGATAGCAATAGGGGAGGACGAGGACGACATAGGCGAGCGCGAGCGTGAGGATCGAGTCGCTGAAGTTCGTGCCGAGCCAGATGTACATCGGAAACAGCCCGACGACGAGGACGATCGCCGGGATCGTCAGCGGCAGCAGGCAGATGAACTCGATGATCCGGCTGAGACGACGGAGCTTCAACCGCACCCAGACCATGGTCGGGACCAGCAGCACGAGCATCACGAGCGACGTGATCAGGGCGAGCTCGAGCGATGCATCGATGGCGGCATCCGGCGCCGGTCCCAGGTTGAAATTGACCAGGTCGGGGTAGGCGAAGATCGACTTCCAGTACTCGAGCGTCCGCCCTCCGGCGTTGGCACGGGTCGAAAACTCGAACATCGCGATGAGCGGCACGAGGAAGAAGACCGCCGCGAGTGCCAACACGACGTAGCGAAAGATCTGGAGCTTGATCCAACGCGATCGATGGACGCCGCGCCTCGCTACAGCCACCGCGCGGCCCTCCGTTGGAGCAGCGAGTAACCGACGGTGACCAAGGTGACGATGACGATCATCTCGATCGCGATTGCCTTGGCAAAGCCCGGTTCGACCGCGCCAACCTCGCTGCTGAGGGCCCCGGCGATCTGCTGCGACAGGACGGGCTGTCCCTGGTTGATGAGTGCCTGTGCCGTCGCGTACGCGGAGAAAGCGTTGGCGAAGAGGAGGAGGGTCGCACCGAGGAATGCCGGAAACAGGATCGGGCCTGCCACGTATCGCCAGTAGTGCCACGTGTTGCCGCCAAGGCTCTCCGCCGCCTCGCGCCACTGCGGCTTGATCCCGTCCAGCGCAGGCAGGAACACCAGCACCATCAGCGGAATCTGGAAATAGAGGTACACGAGGGCGAGGCCAGGCAGCGCAAACAGCCAGATGCCGTGCGCGTAGTAGTCGAAAAAGTGCACGGCCCACAGATAGACAAAACCGGCGGGACCTATGCTGGCGATGAAGGCGAAAGCGAGAGTCACGCCGCCGAACTGGGCAAGCACGCCGGACGCCGAAACGACGACTCGCCGCAGCAGGCCGTTGGGAGCTCCGGTGACGATGGCGTAGGAGAGAAGCGCGCCCAACGCCGCGCCGGCGATCGCTGTGATCGCGGACAGGCTCATCGTGTCGATCGTCGCCTTGACCACGTATGAGCGCGAGAGGTGGAGGTAGTTTTCCGTGGTGAACGATCCGTCAGCGTTGAAGAAAGCTCCAATCGCGACGATGGCCGAGGGCAGGAGGAGGAAAATCGCGACGTAGACGAGAAAGGGAACCGCCCCAATCCAGTCCAGCGAAAATCGCCGGCCGCCCAAGAGTGGGCGGCCGACTCTGGTCGCTACAGCCGGACTGCCGGCAATCGTCAAGAAATCGCTGCGTCCCAGTGGGCGACGACGTAGTTCTTCGCTGCGGTTGCCTGGTCCGGGCTCAGGAATTTGGGCGTCCCGTTGACTGGCGGGAGCTTGGCGGCCGCCGCCTTGTCGATCGTCCCTGACTTTTCCATCGCCGCCTGACGCACGGGCCGCGCAAGACCCGCGAGCCAGAGGTTCTGACCGGCGTCGGAGTACAGGTATTCCTCCCACAGCCGCGCGGCGGCCGGGTGAGGAGCGTTCTTGTTGATCGCCTGCGCGTAGTAGCCGCCCAGGATGGCGTTGTTCGGCACGAAGACCTTCCAGGCTGGCACGTCGGTGCCGTGCGCCGCGGACAGATAGTCCCAGTCGAAGACGACCGGCGTCGTGCCGTTCTTCACGGTCGCCGTCGTCGCCTGAACGGGCACGAAGTTCCCGGCCTGCTTCAAGCGGTGGAAGAAGTCGACGCCCTTGCTGATGTCGTCGAGCGACCCGCCCTCGGCAAGGTTGGCCATCATGACGCCGTTCAGGGCGGCGTTGGCCTGCTTCGGGTTGCCGTTCAGCGCCACCTTCCCCTTGAATTGGGAGCCAAGCAGGTCATCGAAGTTGGTGATCGTCGGTACCTTGCTCGAGTCGTAGCCGACGGACATGAAGCCGCCGTAATCCTGGAACCACAGACCGGTCGGCTCCTTCTGACTGTCCAGGATGTCGCTCCAGGTCGCGACCTTGTAGGGCGCGAACAGGTTGAGGTTGGCGAGCGCGACGGCCATGCCGACGTCGAGCACATCCGGTGCGCGGCTGGTCGTGCCCAGCTGCTGCACCGCGTTCACCTCGTCCTGGCTGCTGCCATCGGGGTTGTCGGAGGTGATCGCGATGCCGTACTTGGAAGCAAAGCTGTCCAGGACGGCTCCGTAGTTCGCCCAGTCGCGCGGCAGGGCGATGACGTTCAGCTTGCCCTCCGCCTTGGCGGCGGCCTCCAGGGCCGACATCCCGCCGCAGCCGGCCGCCGAAGTCGCAGTTTTGACTGCCGATTCGCTGCAGGACGCCGAGCCGCCACCAGAAGTGCTGCCACAGGCAGCGACCACGAAAACCGCCACCACTGTCAGGCAGAGTTGGCGTGTGAGTTTGCCGAACTTCATCCTTCGTTCCCCTCCAAAAAAGCCCTGTCGCAGGGCACCCGACCAGCTAGAGAGGCAATCATGGCGCTACCCCGCCGATGTTGCAAGGACACGGTTCGGCGGTGCGGTTGATTTCAGTTAGGGCCCGGTTAATGGCGAATGGCGATCAGGTTTCAGCGCGCCGGCCACGGTAGCCCAGCCGCCGGGAGAGATCCGCCGCACCTTCCATCGTCAACCGGTCCAGGTCCGGCCTGCCGCCGGCTCGCATCCGGTGCGAGGGGCCTGACACGTCGAGTGCGGCGACGACCACCCCATCGGAGCCGAAAACCGGCGCCGCAACCGCGTCGAGGCCGACCTCCAGCTCCTCATGGGTGTGGGCGACGCCATCGCGCCGAGCCACCGTCAGCTGGGCCTCGAGCTCTGCGCGATCGGTGATCGTGTTCGGCGTCACGCGGTCGAGTGGCTGCGTGAGCAGCCGCTCGCGTGCAGCGTCAGGGGCGAACGCCGCGATCGCCTTGCCGCTGGCGGTGCAGTGGACGGGATACCGGCCGCCAAGCCAGTTCACGCTCATCACTGAGGTCGAGGCCGTCGCCTGCTCGATCGGGACGATGACGTCGCCGATCAGCACGTCGAGGGTCGCCGTCTCCCCCGCGGCGACCGCCAGGTGCTCGCACACCGGTCGGGCGATGTAGCGCAGGTCGAACTCCCCGGTCGCGACGCTCGCGAGCTGAGCCAGGCGGCGCCCCAGCCGATAGCGCGCGGTTCGGGGGTCCCGCTCGACGATCGCGTGGCGCTCGAGAGTCCCAAGCAGCCGGAGCGCGGTCGAGCGGTGAACTCGCAGCTCGCGCGCAACCTCGGCCCCCGTCCGCCAACCGCCCTGGGCAAGCAGGTCCAGGATTGCAACCGCTCTGTCCACCGAGCGGACGGCCACGTCGTTGCTCATTGCGCAACATTATCCATTCCGCGCAACGACGCGGTAGGATGCCAACACATGAGCCGCCAGGAAGAGATCCGAGCGGAACTGTTCGACCACACCCTCAACGGCCACGCGCCCGAGGTCAAGGCGCTCACGGAAGAGGCGCTCCAGCTCGGCATGGACCCGATGGACATCCTGTTCAAGGCGCTCATCCCCTCCCTCGAGGAGGTGGGGCGCCGGTTCGAGAAGGGCGACTTCTTCGTTCCCGAGATGCTGATCGCCGCCCGCGCCATGCAGGGCGCGCTCGTCATCCTCCGGCCGCTCATCGCCGAGACGGGCGCCAAGCCGGTGGGCCGTTACGTGATCGGGACCGTGAAGGGCGACATCCACGACATCGGCAAAAACCTGTGCGTGATCATGCTCGAGGGCGCGGGCTTCGAGGTTTACGACCTGGGCGTGAACACGCCGCCGGAGAAGTTCGTCGAAGCCGTGCAGAAGCACGAGCCCGATGTCGTCGGCTTCTCCGCCTTCCTGACGACGACGATGCCGATGTTCAAGGCAAACATCGAAGCCCTGACCAAAGCGGGACTGCGGGACAAGGTCCACATCGCGGTCGGCGGCGCTCCCGTCACGCAGGAGTACGCGAAGCACGTCGGGGCCGACAGCTACGCGCCCGACGCCTCGATGGCGACGCGCATGGCCAAAGAGCTCGTCGGCGACCGAAGCGATGCTTCGAAGGGTGCGCAGGCGCTCGAGCAGGCCGTGATGAAAATCGACGAGACGCTCCGCAAAGGCTGAGCTCTGATGGAAACTCGCCTCACCTCGCGCGGTAGCGAGGTGGTCATCTCCGGTGACCGTCCCTTCGTGATCATCGGCGAGCGCATCAATCCGACGGGCCGCAAGGTCCTTGCCGCGGAGATGAAGGAAGGCGTGATGGACCGCGTTCGCTCCGACGCCCTCGCGCAAGCCGCCGCCGGCGCCCATATGCTCGACGTCAACGCCGGCATCCCGGCGATCGACGAACCGGCCCTTCTCGTAGCCGCGATCCGGGCCGTAATGGACGTCACCGACCAGCCGATCTGCATCGACTCGTCGATCATCGAGGCGCTCGAGGCAGGACTGTCCGCCTACGAGGGCAAGGCGCTGGTGAACTCCGTGACGGCGGAGGAGGAGCGGATGGAACGGATCCTCCCGCTGGTCAAGAAGCACGGCGCCGCCGTGATCGGCATGGCCAACGACGAGAACGGGATCTCGATGGTCCCCGAGGAGCGGCTCGCGCTGGCGCGGCGCATCGTCGAGCGCGCCGCCGACCACGGCATCCCGCAAGCGGACGTGATCATCGACCCCATCGCGATGACGGTGGCCGCCGACCCGACGTGCGGCGTAATCACCCTCGAGACGATGCGGCTCATCCGCGACAAGCTCGGCAACAACATGACGTGCGGTGCGTCCAACGTGTCCTTCGGCCTGCCGGACCGTCCGGCGGTCAACGCGGCGTTCCTGCCGCTGGCCATGCACGCCGGCCTGACGTGCGCGATCACCAATCCCCTCGAGGCGCAGGTGCGCCGCGCCATCCTCGCCGGCGACCTTCTGCTCGGCCACGACGAGTACGCGATGCGATGGATCTCCAGCTTCCGTGCGGAGCAGGCGATCAGAGCCGTTACGACATGATCCAGCGCAAGCTCGAGGTCCGCTACCTGCCTTACGACAGGACGACGCGCGTCCCGCCCGGCACGACGCTGTTCAGCGCGGCGCACTGGATCGGCCTTCCCATCGACTCCACCTGCGGAGGTCGGGGCACGTGCGGCAAGTGCAAGGTGCGCTTGATCGAGGGACGGTCCGACGCCGAAACCGCGGACCATCGGCAGCTCCGCCCGTCCGAGATCGCAGACGGCTGGCGCCTATCGTGCCAGGCCCGCATCTACGAAGACATCAAATGCGAGGTCCCGCAGCTGCTGCGGGTGCCGAAGGCCGCGACGATGGGCCTCGGCCGGCTGGTCATCCTCGACCCGAACGTCCGCAAGGTTTACCTCGAGCTCGCGGAGCCCTCGCTGGAGGACCAGCGCAGCGACATCGCGCGCCTGAAAGACGCGCTGACCGAGGAGGGGCACGACATGATCGCCGGCGTGTCCGTGATGCGCACGCTGCCCCAGGTCTTTCGTGAAGCGGGATTTCGCGTCACGGCCGTGCTTGCGGGCGAGCACCTGGTCGCCGTGGAAGCAGGCGACACGACGGACAGATGCTTCGGCGTTGCTTTCGACGTGGGCACGACGACGCTGGTCGGCACTTTGATGAACCTGCGCACCGGAATGGCCGCGTCGGTGCTCTCAACCCTCAACGGTCAGGCGCCCTTCGGCGCGGACGTCATCTCGCGCATCAGCCACGGCATGAACGGCCCAGAAGCGATCGTCGAGCTCAGGGACGCCGTGGTGGCGACCATGAACACCATCCTCGAAGACCTCTACCGCGAGGCTGGCGTGTCCCCGCAGCAGACCTACGAGGCAGTGGTGGTCGGCAACGTGACCATGCTTCATCTGCTGCTGGGCGTGGACCCGACCCCGCTCTCGATGGCTCCCTTCACGCCGGCGTTCATGGACCAGCTGAGCGTCGAGGCGCGCGACGTCGGCCTGCGCATCCACCCACAGGGTTATGTGCAGACGCTGCCCGCGCTCGGTGCCTATGTGGGCGCGGACATCGTTGCGGGCGTCCTGGCGACGGGGGTCGTGCGCGAGGACAGGCTGCGTGTGTTTGTGGACGTCGGCACCAACGGCGAGATCGTGCTCGGCAATGCACAGCGCGCCCTCGCCACGGCAGCGCCGGCCGGACCGGCGTTCGAAGGCAGCCAGATACGGTGCGGGATGCGGGCGACAGTGGGTGCGATCGAGGGCGTTCAGCTCGGCGATCGCATCGACCTACAGGTCATCGGCGGCGACGTGCCGGCCCAGGGCATCTGCGGTTCCGGTCTCGTCGACGCCGTGGCGCAGCTGCTGCTCGCCGGCCTGCTGGACCACTCGGGCCGCTTCAAGAAACCCGAGGACGTGCCGACTCATCCGCTGCGCGACCGCCTGATCGACGTCGACGGCATGCGCGCGTTCCTGCTGGCTGACGGCGTGTACCTGACACAGCGCGACGTCCGGGAGCTGCAGTTCGCCAAGGGCTCCATCGCCACCGGCATCAAGGTTCTGATGGACATCCTCGGCGTTACCGCGGATGACCTCGACGAGGTCCTGCTCGGCGGATCGTTCGGCTCTTATCTGAACCCGGAGAGCGCCAAGATCATCGGCCTCGTGCCGCCGGTCGACGTCGACCACATCATCGCGGTCGGCAACTCGGCCGGAGAGGGCGCGAAGATCGCTCTCCTCTCCTACCGCGAGCGCCAGGTCGCCTTCGAGCTGCCGTCGCGCATCGAGTACGTCGAGCTGTCCGGCCGCTCCGACTTCAACGATTCGTTCATATCCGTGCTGGGATTTCCGCAACTTGAGCCTGTCACATGACGACGACCGCACTCGTCATCTGTGGGGCGCTGGGCCGCGAGGTGAAGGACATCATCACAAGGCGTGGTTGGGACGTCGACGTCTACGGGGTGTCCGCTCTCCTTCATCTGTATCCCTCGCGCATCGTGGACGAGCTGCGCGAGAAGCTCCACGAGCTCCGGCCGCGCTACGAAAAGCTGGTGGTGGTGTATGGCGATTGCGGGATGACCGGCAAACTGGAGCCGCTGCTCGAGGAGGTCGGCGCGGCGCGACTGCGGGGACCGCACTGCTACGAGATGTACGCCGGCGAAGCTCGTTTCAACGAGATCGCCGACCGGAGACCTGCGACGTTCTTCCTGACCGACTGGCTCGTGCGGAACTTCGACCGCGCCGTGGTCAGGGGCCTGGGCCTGGACCGCGACCCCGAGTTGAAGCCGATGCTCTTCGGCAACTACGAGGGGGTTCTGTACCTGCGCCAGGTCCCGAATCCACGGCTGGTGGAGAAGGCGCGCGAGATCGCCGCCTATCTCGGACTGCCGCTGGAGATCGAAGACGTGGGACTGGGGGAACTCGAAGAGCGCCTTGCCGCGTTGGTAGAGGGTGCGAGTCCCCCCACCCGGCCTGCGGCCGGCCTGCCGGACAAGCCGGTCCAGGACGCGCTGCCCGCGCCTACTGATTGCCCCAGCGAGTGGGGAGGCATGTAACTCTGTGGCGAAATACCAGGTGATGTACTGGAAGCACATCCCCTCCCAGGTCAAGGCGTGGGACGCGGACTCCGAGACCAAGCGGATGCTCCCCGATTACTTCCAGGCCGCCATCGACGCCTACGCGATGAAGGACGGTTCCACCGACATGGACGCCTATCTCGAAGGGTGGCGCTGGGGAGCGGTCGAGGAGCGACCAGGCGCGCCGGCCGATGTGCTCGGCCACGTGATTGAAGAGCTCACCGTGGCCAATCCACGGGCACGTCTGTTGAATCCGTCATGAGCGACGCCATCATCGACGACCTGTTGAACAGCCAGCAGCTGATGATCGCCATGCTGCGCATTTCTGCTGATGACTCGTCCGCCAGGATCGGCGCGTGGGACCTCCGAGACATCGCCGCCCACCTGGCGGCGACCGAGCGCGACTGCTACGTGCCGCGGATCCGCTCCATCGCGGCTGGTGAAAACCTAAGCTTTGGGGTGTTCACCAACGACAATACCGATTTCAGCGGGATCCACCTCGACGACGCGCTCGACGAGTGGACGGCGACGCGGCTGATGCTGATCGGCTACGTACAGACTCTCGACCCGGAGCAGCGGACGCGGCTGACCGGGCGGCACGAACGGTACGGGGACGTAACGGTCGATCGTTACCTGGAGATTGCCCTCGGGCACGACCGCGACCATCTGGGCGGCCTGGAGCGCCTCGCCGGCCAGCTGACTCGTTGACCTGGACCAGCATCTGGGCCGTACTGGCGGCGGCCTGGGCCAGGATGGCCGCGGCGGCCGCATCTGCCTGGAGGTTCCGGTTGCCGTTGGATTCGAGCTCGTGCGCCAGTGCCACCACCTCACTCGCTGAGCTCGCGATCTCCACTGGGACATCGATCGTCTTCTGACGCGCCGCCTGGACGCCATCGCCGGCACGGACCGCGTCGACAAAGGCCAGGAAGGCGAGTGAGTCGAGCTCGATGAGCTCCTCGGCGCGCAGCCGCAGCGCCTCGGCTCGCGCATGCGCGGCCTCGGCGCCAGCCCAGTTCGCGGAGCGGATCGCCACCTTCTGCAGCAGCGCGGCAGCGGTCGCTACCACCGCGGCAGCCGCAGACCCGCTGGCGGGTGCCGGAGCGCCTGAGGCGATCTTGTTCAGCAGATAGCTGAATCGCGTTCGAGCGCGAGATTCAGGATTCGCCAATCTCCGCCTTGCGCCTGCCGATGAACTCCTTGAGCTGTTCGTCCACTCCCGCGTCGATCCCAGGGTCCGGATACTCCGCCAGCACCTGCTTCCAGCGCTCGGCCGCCACGACGTCCGCGGTGCGTGATCCGAACCGCTGCCAGCGGTCGAAGTTCTCGGTCGAAGAGATCCACGGCCGGTAGAAACCGGTGCGGTAGTGGCGCATCGTGTGCTCGGCGCCAAGGAAGTGGCCGCCCGGTCCGACCTCGCGAAGCGCGTCCATCGCGAGCCCCTCGTCGTCCACGGGAAGGCCGTGACCGAGGATCCACTCGAACATCCGCAGCAGTTCGACGTCGATGATGAACTTCTCGTAGGACGCAAGCAGCGCGCTCTCCAGCCATCCCGCGGCGTGGAGGACGAAATTGACGCGGCCGAGGATGGTCGGCCACATGCACATCATCGACTCATACGCCGCCTGGGCATCGGGCGCCTTGGAGGAGGTCAGCGCACCGCCACCGCGGAACGGAACATTGTAGTGGCGCGCCATCTGCGCGCTGGCGAGGATGCCCATCGCAGACTCGGGCGTGCCGAACGCGGGGCTGCCGGACTGCATGTCGGTGTTGGTGAGAAAAGATCCGTAGACGCTCGGCGTGCCGGGCCGGATCAGCTGCACCAGCGCGATGCCCGCCAGCGCCTCGGCGGTCTGCTGGGCGACCGTGCCGGCAAGACCCATAGGCGACATCGCGCCTGCCATCAAGAACGGTGTGACGATCACAGGCTGCCCCGCCTGCGAGTACTCGACCAGCGCACCAAGCATGCGGTCGTCGTAGCGCAGCGGGCTGTTGACGTTGATCAGGCTGATCACCGCAGGCGTCTTTTCGATCTTGTCGCGGCCGCCGAAGACGATCGACGCCATCTCCACCGTG
>Ga0099828_10000883_pt1 | contig 19120 bp, 21 predicted proteins | sample CZO8metaG_2_FD_79338 | JGI IMG/M metagenome (GOLD analysis project Ga0099828, IMG submission 79338) | Vadose zone soil microbial communities from the Eel River Critical Zone Observatory, Northern California, USA - CZOApr15con2H1.8 metaG | ecosystem: Environmental > Terrestrial > Soil > Vadose... | reverse complement strand
CCTTGCTCAGACCTTTGGCTGTGCTCGTTTCGTCTACAATTGGGCACTCCGCTTGCGTACTGATGCCTACTACGCTGAGCAGAAACGCATCTACTATGCTGAGACTTCCGCCCGTCTCACCCAACTCAAGCAGCAGCCTGAATATACCTGGTTGAATGACGTTTCTTGTGTCCCCACTCAGCAAGCGTTGAGGCACCTGGATAAAGCCTTCCGTAATTTCTTTGAAGGGCGGGCAGAATACCCAAAGTTCCACAGTAGGCATGGGGAGCAAGCCGCCGAATATACCACCTCTGCCTTTAAGTGGGACGGGAAACAGTTGACCCTTGCCAAGATGGATGCTCCCTTGAACATTGTGTGGAGCAGGCCATTGCCTACAGGCTGTAAGCCTACCACCATGACCATCACGAAGGACACCGCAGGACGCTATTTCGTGTCCATCCTGGTAGAAGAGGATATCAAGCACTTGCCTGGAGTGAAGAAGCAAGTGGGGCTTGACCTTGGCTTGAAGAGCATGGTCATTACTTCCGATGGGGAACATGTGGGCAATCCGCGGTACTTCCGTAAGGATGAGAAGAAACTGGCTCAGGCTCAGAGACGGCTCAGTAAGAAGAAAAAAGGCAGTAAGAATCGTGCGAAAGCAAGGCTCAAGGTAGCTAAAGTACACGCTAAGATTGCTGATAGGCGTAGGGATTATCAACACAAGCTCTCGACTCGCATCGTTCACGAGAACCAAGTGATCTGCATCGAGAGTCTCTCTGTCAAGAATATGGTCCAGAACCACTCCCTCGCTAAATCCATCTCGGATGTGGGATGGAGCGAGTTCACCCGTCAGCTTGAGTACAAAGCAGTGTGGTATGGGAGAACCCTTGTCAAGATTGATAAGTGGTACCCATCTTCTAAGCGGTGCCACTCCTGTGGGCATGTGCTTGACTCGCTTTCTTTGGATGAACGGTTCTGGCTGTGTCCTGAATGCAAGACCTTCCATGACCGCGATCTCAACGCTGCGAAAAATGTGTTGGCCGTGGGGCTCACGGTGTCAGCCTGTGGAGAGGCTGTAAGACCTGGACGGGCGAAAGCCCTTTCAGGCAGGACTCGCTGAAACAGGAAACCCAATGGGTGACCATTGGAATCCCGTCCCATTCAATGGGACGGGAGGATGTCAAGAGAGCTTCAATCGAATAAGGCGGCAGGCGATCCAGCACGAAATAGGCATTGTGTGTATCGAGCGTTAATTGTTTCCGACGGCCTTGCCGCCAATTCCAGCGACGGCATGTTACTCCCGTGCTATCCGCCCAGATGACCTCGCCAGGCTCTGGATGTGTCACGACCTCCTCACCATTCTCATACGCAACAAAAGGCTCTTCACCGGAGGCGTAGGTTAACTTGAGATCACTGCTGAGGTAGTCCCAATCTTCTCCGCCAACGGGCAAGAGATGCTGGAGACTGATTACATTGTAAAGGTCAACCAGGTAGTTGATGTTGGGCAGATCATGACCTTTGAGGACACGACTCAGGAGCGCCTCTAGCGAACAGAGAAATTTGCTCGGTTTTGCGCCAAAGCTCTGGTAGGCTTGACGCCATGCTGCAATATGTGGATCCGTCGAAGGTTTTTCATTTGCAAACGTTGCCCGCCGTTCACTTTCTACTTGCCGGAGCAGTTGTGTGCTATACTCGTTGCTCGGCTTGTTGGAGAGTCCACGAGCATAGATGATGAGTACTCTATACTCTGGGTACTTCTCCGTAATGCGCGGGTCAAGCTTAAGTTTGTATAGCATATGTATGTTCTCGAATTATCCTGGCGGGGGCAAGCCCCGCCGCTACGCTCGCTAAGCACCAATGTGGCATGTCTTGATGTAGTGGCGGGGCTTGCCCCCGCCAGGCCTACACCGAGCCAAATTGCTTCATATGCCTGTATTCACGGTCGAGTGCATCGGCGGGGAAGAGCTTCTCGCCGCCCAGGGTGCGTGCTCGTAGCGTGAGCTCAGCCGCTTCCTCCATGATGATGATGAGTTGAGCCGTCGAGAGCGGGTCGCGACTGAAGGCCAGCAGGCCGTGGTTCCCCAACAGGACAGCCGGAACGGTCGGGTGCTGCTGGAGTTGCGCGACGATATTGGTCACCGACTCTTGCGACCCGCGTGGTGCCCAATCGGCTACTGGAATATCTTCAGTAATCCCGAAACGCAGCATCGCTTCATAGGCGCATGGCAGCGCTTGATGGGCGAGGGCGAAACTGGTGACGTGCGGTGAGTGGGTGTGGATGACAGCGTGAACGTCTGGTCGCGCGCGGTAGACACCTGCATGCATGGCGACAATCTCGCGTGTGGCTGGGTCGAGTGCGCCTTCTACGACCTCGCCATCAAAGGTGACGCTTGCCAGTTGTTCGTGTGTCAGGTGCGTGATTTGGCCTGTCGATGTGAGCAGCATCTGCTCGGTTTGGGGCAATCTTACACTCATGTTGCCGTGCCCGCTGTGCGACATGACGCCCGACTGAAAGAGCATGTGTGCTGCCTGGACAAGTTGCTCTCGCAATTGACTATAGGTATGGGTAATGCTCATGGTCTGTTCCTTTCAACCTTATACTATGAACCCCGCTTACGGGCGAACTCTACGAAGTATTGGAGGGATTGCGGGTTGCTCATGGAATCGGTACTGATTGCTTTCTCGGCAGAGATACCCATAAGCAGCTTCTTTACCGGTACCTCGAGCTTTTTGCCATTCAGCGTGCGCGGGACCTCCGGGATGGCAAACACTTCATCGGGCACATGATGCGGTGAGATATTGCTGCGAAGGGCCCCCTTGATCCTGGCCTTGAGGGCATCATCCAACTTCACATCGTCCCGCAACACGACAAAGAGCGGCATGTAGTATCTGCCACCCGGAAGCTCCTGGCCTATGATCAGACTATCAAGCACCTCTGGAAAGCCTTCTACGACGCGATAGATTTCACTGGTGCCCATTCTGATGCCCTGGCGGTTGAGAGTGGAGTCAGAACGACCGTAGATGATGGCACTGCCCCTTGGGGTGATCTGAATCCAGTCACCATGCCGCCACACGCCCGGATACATACTGAAGTAGCTCTCCTGGTAGCGTTTGCCTTCTGGATCGTTCCAGAAGTATAAGGGCATGGAAGGCATGGGTTCGGTGATGACGAGTTCTCCCACTTCGCCAATCAGAGGGTGGCCTTGCTCGTCAAAGGATTCTACTTTGGCTCCTAGACTGCGGCACTGCAACTCGCCTGAATAGACTGGCAAGAGTATCGAGCCGCCAACGAAGGCAGAGCATACGTCCGTTCCTCCACTCATAGAACCTAACCATATATCGCGTTTGACATGATCGTACACCCACTGGAAACCTTCTGGCGGCAGCGGTGAGCCGGTAGAGCCAATAGCAAGCAATTTGCTCAGGTCGTATGTCTTGCCCGGTTCTATACCTGCCTTCATGCAGGAGGTGATGAACCCTGCACTGGTGCCAAAGAAGGTCATACCGCTGTCCTGGGCAAATTTCCAGAGCGTGCCGATATCAGGGTAGGCAGGGCTGCCATCGTAGAGCAGGACAGTAGCACCGACGAGCAGGCCGCTTGTGAGGAGGTTCCACATCATCCAGCCGGTCGTGGTGAACCAGAAGAATTTATCCGCCGCTTTCAGATCAAGGTCGAGGGCAAGACCCTTGAGGTGTTCGAGTAAGATGCCACCCTGGCCCTGCACAATGGGCTTGGGTAAGCCGGTCGTGCCAGAGGAATAAAGTACCCAGAGCGGGTGATCAAAAGGAACCTGCTCGAAGACGAGTTCGGATGAAACCGACAACAAATCCTGCCATGCCAGAGCATTCGAAAGGCTTTCTGGTCCAGGGCCGGAGTCCGGGAAGAGGTATGGGACCAGGATTGTCTTCTGCAAGGTGGGTAAGGACTGCTGCAGCTCAGCTATGATGGGGCGCCTGTCAAAACCTTTTCCATTATACTGGTAGCCGTCGACTGCAAAGAGCACCTTCGGCTCTATTTGTTTGAAGCGATCGATGACGCTACTGGTGCCGAAGTCTGGCGAGCAGCTAGACCAGATGGCGCCCATGCTGGCACAGGCGAGGAAAGCGACCACGGTTTCTGGGATGTTGGGCATGTAGGCGACGACTCTATCTCCGCGCTGCACTCCCATGTCACGCAGAGCTTTGGCTAGCGCGCCTACCTTCTGCTTCAATTCACTCCATGAAACCTCTACCATGTCATGCCGCTCGGAGCGGAAGAGCAGAGCAGGGTGATCTGGAGTAGCATTGCGGAAGACGTGCTCTGCAAAATTGAGTTCAGCGCCGGGAAACCACGATGCGCCGGGCATCTTTCTATCTACCAGGATGGCAGTGTAAGGCTTTGAGGCCTTGATGTGAAAATATTCCCAGATAGAAGCCCAGAAGTCCTCAAGGTGATCCACCGACCACTGCCAGAGTTGATCACGAGTCTGAAAGTTCAGCCCCTTTTCACGCTCGAGCCACTGCATGTAATGCGTGAGGTTGGCTTGCTGCTTAGCCTCCTCAGTAGGCTCCCAGAGGGGAGTATCTCCTCTAAATTGAGTTGCCATGATGCATTCCGCCTTTCAAGATGTCTTGTGCGGCTACCCATTCTTGAGGATGAAGCTGTTCTTAACCGGCGATAGCTGTTCGTACGGGCGTGATGAATCACGCCCGTACGAACGATCCCACCTTGTTTCACCCTGAAGGATACAGACCGTCTTGTGCTCGCATGCTAAGGTTGTTTTTTATACCGTTTATTATACCACCGCTAGCCCTTGAAGCCGTTCACTGTGATGCTAAAGGCAAGATGCTCGTAATAGAGGAGTAGAACGCTGCCGGAGTGGTAGTATAGAGAGTAAAGGGATATTATCCTCCTTCTGTTTCACAAAACAGGTGTGTTCCTAACTTTTGCAGACTGTCAAGGCCTTGAATTTCGGTTGGCTGCAAAAGAACCTCTGTGATAATGCGTGTGCTAAATTTGTCCTTAATTTCATGAATGTATTGTTCTTGTGTTCTTCTCCTCATTTCGGCAAAATCCAGGGTTTGTCGAAAGCCGATAGTAGAGTTGAAAAAAGGCCGAGTAGTGGAAACGCGGGTCGTCGTCCTGCGATCCCACTGCTCGGCAGAACCAGACGCTTCTTGCGGAAACACATTATTGATAATAATATGTCTGGAGGGGATACCCATTCGCTCAAGACTGCTTAGTAAATCCTCTGTTTCGGAAATTGCCATCCTCTCTGGAATAGTTACTGCCACAAACTCAGTTCTCTCGAAGTTTAGCAAGAGCGCTCTTACTCTCTTCACCGCCTTTTTCATGTCCAAAAGAAACTTATCAGCTTTCTCGATCTGCACTTCTCTAGCAAAAGCTCTTACCATCGCATGGTGCTTCCAGCGAAGATTGGCTAAAAACTTTATCCAGTTATCTAAAAGTTCTGGCAACGTGAGTAGTCTCAATGTATGGCCGGTCGGCGCAGTATCAACAATATAGAGCTGGTAGTCCGAACTCTCCATAAAATCGGTTATCTTCTTGAAGCTCATCATTTCATCCATGCCTGGGATTTCGAGGCTAAACATTCCTTCTGTCTCTTCATCTGATAGGTAGGTACCCTGTTGCAGTATATCTAAGATGTCTTTAGCGTATTTCCCCCTAAATTCATTCATGACTTTCTTGGCATCTATCTCCATGGCAAAGAGGTTATTTGCGCCGACAACCGGGGTAGGTTCATTGCCAATGACTTGACCAAAAATATCTGTAAGCGATGGAGCGGGATCAGTAGTAAAAATTAAAACCTTCTTTTCTTTGGCAAGTTCTAAGGCTGTTGCAGCGGCCATAGTCGTTTTACCAACGCCTCCTTTGCCGCCGAACATGATAAATTGTAAAGAGTCATTTAATAGTCTGGTTAATGCCATGATAGCTCCGACCAATTGACAACTATTTCCACAAAATTGTACGGGACTACTGGACCAATGTATTTTATTTTTTTCCTCTCCCCATAGGCCTTTTCCAGTTCCTGCACCTTGTGATCAAACTCACTCTCCATCTCTTTGGCTATCAAAAAGGCGGCATTCACAAGATTCATATCGCCATAGATCTGATTCTCTTTACAAGCAAGGCTCATCGGCCTCAAGGCATCAAGCAGTTCCTCAACTTCTCTCTTTTTCTTTTCCTCCAAGGCCTTTTGCACAAGTTGACCGACTTTGATCTTACCTGCATATTTCCTTTGTTCATTTCTTTCGCCAATCAATGCTTCTTTGATTGCTTTAATCTCTTTATTTTCCTCAACGACTTCGGCAAAAATAGCATCTAAGTTCGTCCAACGAACTCTCACTCCCAGCTCTATTTTGCCTTTCATCTCATCTACTAAGTCGAGCAATTCTTGATAGCGTGCTTTCAAAACTTTTTCAACAATAATTTCTTCCTTCTCGGCAATTGTGCAAAAGCGCACGGGTAACACAGTGTACTCCTCCATAGCTCTTTCCAAAACTCGTGCGTGCGCTATCGAGTTATCCCTGGTCACCGCATATTTGACAATCGGCGAACTAGAAACGATTGCTGCCAGGTTCTGGTAGGGGAGGGTATAGACAACGTTGCCTCGATCGCCAATACCAATCGGGCCAAATTCTCGTCTCAGGTCGGTGGCAATGATGCCATAGATATAGCGTCCTTCTTCGTTACTCATCGTCTCCACTTATTTCTATTTTGATTGGCGCGGTCAGGTAAGCACCTAACCTATCTACTTCTTTTTCCCATTTGTTGCTCGTCAATTTCTGGTAATACTCTCTCACTTTTCCGGGATCTTTCAGCAAGATTACTTCAATGTCTTTTGGTAAGTTGGACCATACCTGGTGGTATGCTCCCAGGAAACACACACCAGTTTCTCCTTCCTCTAAACTCTGCCTGATTCGATTGATGATATATCTGTCACGCGCTTTCAAGAGCGTGTCTTTTCGCTGTCTATATCGAAAGAGAGCAGAGAGGCTGCCCGAAACTGACTTTTTTTCTGTAAGCTCTCTTGTTAAAAAATATTCCTCCTTTAACAGCTCCGGATCCTCGGTTTTAACTAGTATCGCCTCATTCTCTATGAGTTGCTTAATAATCTGATAATTAATGCTACCTTTCTCTGCTATGCTCTTCACGGTACTTTCCCCTACCTTACCGTCGGCAGGCATACCATCCTGAAAAATTTTCAACCCGGATACTTTTTTCCCCGCCCAAAAGTTGGCGATCTCCTGCCAATAGAGGCGAACAACTTCTTTGTGTTTCTGCCAGGTGTCGCTGCCAACGACTGCTTTGGTTCGCTCCTCAATTCCTTCGACAAGCATACCTAAATCCGCGTCAGTATGGATGATAGGCACGTAGATCAGCTTTCTCATTAAACGTTGTTATCCCACTGATACACCCCTATGTGCATCAAGCCCTTTTCGGTAAAATCTTTTAGCGTTCGGTAAGCAGAGTGAACAAGGTGAAAATCCGGAGCATCCGTGCTGTGGCTTTTATCGGGGTGGCTTTTTTGTGCGAGGTGGCGATATGTATCACGAACCGCCTTCTCTGTTATCTCTCCATCTAGCCCGAACACTTTTTTCGCCTCTTCGAGTGTGCGAGGATCAATCCGTTCCAGTAGAATCGTAGAAAAACTATACACAGGTAAGGGGCCTACCACCCGAAAAGATATACTATCCTCCAGGTCGCGATCCAGGATTTCGATCGCTTCGGTAAAAGACTTCTCATTCTCCTTGCCCACTAGAAAGCCTGCGTTGAAAATCATCTCATCGTTTGCTACATTGTGCAAACGCACATCTACCGCTCCCTCTTTGAGGGCGTGCAAGATCAACTGCTGATATCTAGCTTTCTCAGTTTGCAACGCTTGCTCGATGGCTTTACCGAGAGCTATTTTATCCTCAACGCTGACGTTACTGCCTTTCAGCACAATCTCCTTTTGCTTTTCTTGCACCACAGGATTGAGGCGAGGTATTGCTGCCAGGATTTTTGGTAAGTCCCACCTGGCAACGACATCCAACTCTATTTTCCCCTCCATCTTGCTCAGTTCACTAGATAGTAGAGCATAGCCCTGTTGTAAGAATGCCAGACCATCATCTTCGGTCTCCACCATTGTCCCGAACTTCGCCGGTACGATGGTAAAACGCTGCATCACTTTTTCAATCACAAACTGATGGGTAACGAGATCCTTGACCGTCTTTTCTTTAGCCAGGGAATCATACACCATATAAGGGCTTTCAGAAACGACAGCCGCGACATCTTTAAACCCTAGCGTCTGCACTTTGGAACCTGGGTTGCCTATGCCGATGTCTCCAAACTCTTGAGGCTCGTCGGTTCTCACAAATCCATAGATGAATAATCCGTAGTTGTTTTCGCCATAGTAGTCCCCCGATTTATCGTGGGGAATTCCTTTCTCATTTTTCATCGCGCTCTTTCCTCCTCCATCTCCACCTGGGCTTTTCTGATTTCCTCTCTTGCTTCCTTGAAGTCTTTCCGTACGTCGGGAACTATACCTAAACCGGTGCAGGTGTAGCAAGTCAAGGTTGTTCCTCTTTTTTGGCCTGATCCACGGCAGTCGCGGCAGACCATATACTCACCTGTAATGCGGTTTTCGCCTGCTCCTTTGCAAACGGGGCAGGTCGCCCTAAAATGAGGGCGATGACCTGTCCCATTACAAAAGGCGCATTTAACGACCTGTTGTCGCATCTGTCATTGCCTCCATAAAGTATTTCTTTCCAATGACCAGCTTCTCTACGTCTTCCTCCCCGCTATCGAGAAAATCCCTGATTGCGAGAAGGCTTGCTTTCTGACAAATGGAGGCGATCTCCGCCCCTACCAGACCTGCTGTCTCTTCAGCCAGGCTCTCCAGGATCACATCCTCCCCTAAAGGTTTCCCCCTGGTATGCACTTTAAATATTTCCTCACGAGCTTTCACATCAGGTCTGGGAATCTCAAGGACAAAATCAAAACGGCCCGGCCTCAACAAGGCGGGATCAATCAAATCAGATCTGTTGGTGCTGGCAAGCACCATTACGCCCTTGAGGTCTTCGATCCCATCCATCTCGCTTAAAAACTGGCTGACGACACGCTCAGTTACCTGCTCGCCCATCGAATTGCCTCTCAAGGGAACGAGGGATTCGATCTCGTCAAAAAACAAAATACAAGGCGCGGCCTGCCTGGCCTTTTTGAACACTTCACGCACTCCCCGTTCGCTTTCGCCGATATATTTGGAAAGCAGTTCTGGTCCAGAAACCGCGATGAAGTTCACTTCCGCTTCTTTGGCAATTGCCTTAGCAATCAAGGTCTTCCCGGTTCCCGGCTCGCCGGTGAGTAGAATTCCTTTGGCCGGCCTGGTGTTTGCCCTGGCAAACACAGCGGGATGATACAAAGGATTTCTCACCGTCTCGATAAGTATCCTCTTGATGGTATCAAGTCCACCGATTGCGGAAAAATCTATCTCAGGGATCTCGGTAAACACCTCGCGAATGGCAGAAGGCTCGATCTCACGAAATGCGTTCAAGAAGTCATCCATTGTTACTTCAAGGGCAAGAATGGCCTCTTCAGGAATAACTTCCTGTTCAAAGTCAATGCTGGGCATGAGCCGACGAATAGCGTGCATCGCTGCCTCACGGACTAACGCAGCAAGATCGGCACCCACAAAACCGTGAGTTAGGAAGGCTAATCGTTCAAGATCGACATCATCAGCAAATGGCATGCCTCTGGTGTGAATGGTGAGAATCTCGCGCCGACCGTTTTTATCGGGAATGGGAATAACTAATTCTCTATCAAAGCGTCCGGGACGGCGCAGAGCCGGATCAAGGGCATTGGGTATATTGGTTGCGCCAATAATGATTACCTGGCCCCGTTCCTGCAGCCCGTCCATTAAGGCCAGTAGTTGAGCTACCACCCTGCGTTCAACTTGTTTCTCTCCTCCTAATTCTTCTCTTTTAGGAGCAATGGCATCAAGCTCATCAAAAAATAGAATGGAAGGAGCTTTTTTTTTGGCATCTTCAAAGACACGGCGCAGATTAGCCTCGGACTCACCGTAGAGCTTGCTCACAATCTCCGGGCCAGAGATCTGAAAGAAAGAGGCATCGGTTTCACTGGCGATTACTCGGGCGATCAGGGTCTTTCCGCTCCCGGGTGGGCCGTGCAGAAGGACACCCTTTGGGGGGTCAATGCCCAAACGAGCAAATACTTGAGGGAAACGCAGTGGGAGCTCGATCATCTCCCGGATGCGCTTCACCTGATCTCCAAGTCCGCCAATATCTTCATAGGTCAGCTTTGCTTCTGCTGTCTTCCCTTCTCCGCTAATTGAGATGACGGTTTGCGGCGATAAAAGGACTGCTCCAGAAGGCAGCGTATCCACCACGCGAAAGTCTTGTTTCTTTGCTCCCAGGAGCGTGGTTTGTACCCTATCTCCGCGAGTAACAGGGATTGCGGTAAGCTGCCTTGAAAGATAGCCACTGTTCGACGTCACCTTGCTGGTTGAGGTTAGAAGGGCAAGGGTTACTTTTCTTGCCGTCTCAACCGTGATTCTGCTCAGTTTGACCTGCTCACCGATGCCTGACTGTGCGTTTTCTCTGATGATTCCGTCAATCTGGACAATACCCCGCCCACGCTGATCTGGAAAGGTAGGCATGATCTTGACCACGGTTTCCCGCTTGCCTTTGAGTCCAAAGATCTCCCCGGAGTCGTTGATACCGAGCTTCTCCATGACTTCCGGATCAACCCTGGCGATGCCACGCCCCACATCGCGTGGATTCGCTTCAGCCACTTTGAGTTGCACGGATACTTCTGCCATACTACTTCTTGCTAATTCTTATCTCTAACACGCCGTTTTTATACTTACTCTTCAAGGTGGCGGCATCAACATTCTCCGGCAGAATCACCTCTTTGTAATATTTGCGATCACCGCCGATGGCAGAGAGCGTCAAAATATCGCCTTCTACTGTGGCACTGATACGCTCTTCTTCTGCCCCTGGAAGCTCAGCGATTACTACAATGTGGTCTTTTTCATCAAAGACATCAACTAGAGGCTCTCTCTCCTCCTCAACGACCGGTCCTCTGGCAGTCTTGCGTACGTTTCCAAACGGCTCAATTGTCGGCTTTCCGCCAAGATTCGTTTTTATAGAAAGGCCATAGACTGCTTTGACCCGCCCTGAAGGACTTGTAAATTCTCCCTCGCGTTTTACCTCATCCTTCTCTTCTTCCTCGATTTTGGAGACTAAATCGATGATATTTCCGATTCCTTGAAAAAGGCCTCCGAAGGAAATTTTCCCCATACCGAAATCAACCTCTATTTCCTCGTGGTCTTTTTTCTTCTGCTGCTCATCTTTTGCTGTCATCTGTTGTATTTCCAATCTGTTATTTCCCTGAGATACTTCTACCGGTGAGCAAAGAGCGCAAGGTAAGAAGCGCCCAGAGGGATCAAACGGCACTTCTCGGACGTACATTCTGGGGTATAACTATTCTCAGTATAAATGAGCCAACAAATCGTGATGAAGGGGTGCCAGGCAAATTCAAGCCTCTATCTGGCTATCCAAAGCTTGCTGACCCGCTAGACTGGCTATTCTTTTCTTCAACTCTTCATTTTCTGCTGCCAACGTCTTAAATTCGTTCGATTTTAAGAAAGGGTCGCCTTCCCACCAATCGATCCCGATAGATTTTGCCTTATCCACGGAGGCGATCAACAGCCTTATCTTGATCGTTAAAAGCTCAACCTCTACCAGGTCAATCTTGATGTCCCCGACTATTACCACTCCTTTATCAAGAACTCGATCTAAAAGCTCGGCTACATTCGTTGTTTGTAGGCTGGTAATCTGTTCTGCCATAAGAATCTCTTCTCTCTATAAAAGCTCTCCCAACGGGCCTAAATCCAAATTCAAATCCTCATCTTGCAAACCAAATGTTTCTTTTAGCTGTTCCATCCTCTCATCTAAAAGCAAGAAGGCATTACCCATCCTTTCGATTTCACCCATTTCTAACTGCCCGGCATCTAAGCGCCGGACAGCCTGTTTCTCCATCAGTTTGCGTATCAGCTCAACCAGAGTTAACACAAGTTGAGCCAACCCCTTTCCCACATTATCAGGATCGATGTTGGCTCTTGGTCCAGCAAATTGGTCCAGCTCGTAATCAGTTGCTGACGGTAACGTTCGCGCTATCATCTCTCCAACGCTGTTGTTCCTCTGCCCTATTGCTTCAGGTAATCGTGCTGGCGCTGCATCTATTCCTGCGACCTCCAGGTGTGGCTCATCCAAAAACTCGCTCTGTGTAGTCCCCCTCAGCAGAGCTTGCGGAGCGCCCGTAGCGTAGCTTGCGGAGGGTCTTTCAATACTCCTCGCGGGGAATTCCTCAAACGTCCCCTCTCGATTGCCGCCTCTTCTTGCCGCTTGCTCAACAGTTTTCACTGAGGAAAGTAACAGCCCTACATTCAGGTAAACAAGATCAATATCTGCTACGGAAAGGAGTATCTCACCCTTCACCACCACACCTTTATCCAAAAGCCGATCTAAAAGCTCAAGTAGAGTAAAACGTTGATTACTAATTAACTGATCACTTGTTTTGGTTTTCGCGCCTTCCATTACCTTTCCATTCACCCGCTCCCACTCGAAATACCTCCACCCCGGGCGGTGCTGCTGGCCGCCGAACAGAAAAACTCGCACCCGAATTACGTAAAATTGTACGGAGGCCACGGGCCAGAAATTTCGAGGTCTAAACCCATAGGCTCATATTTCTCCAGTAATCTTTTTCCCTGCTCACAAAAATCAACTACTTTCTCTTTTTCGACTAAATACACAGTATTGAGTACCATCTGTTTCTTTTTGCCCGTCAATTTTTGTGGCAAGGTATTATTCAGTTTAGCCTCATACGTATCTTCGCCAAGCTCTTGAAAAATAGCCACGGTAATTTTGGCAAGCCGGGTGACGGCATTGCTCTTGAGTTCTTGTTCCATTTTTCTGCCTAATAAATAAGCGACCCCTCTGGATAATTTTTCTCGTTTCTCTTCCAGATTTTTGAACTCAGGTTCAGTCTGCGAGGTATATTGTATGAATTGTTGAAGGTTGGCATAGACTTTCAGTCCCCATTCCTCTCTTCCGTCAAATTTAGAAAGGAGCTTTTTAAACTTTTCCTCGTCATCTTGCAGCAGCTTTGAGGCGGCCTGTTCATCTTTGAGAATTGTGCCGAACTTAAAGGGAACAATCGTCGTTCCCTTCATAAGAGAAGCAACCACGTTCTCATGGGCTTGCAATATCTCTTCGGTTTCACTTGGAGCCGCTCCTGCAAATTTGGTCAATTCAGAAAACACCTTCTTTATCTGCAACTGAAATTGATCAATGTCGATTTGACTGACCATGACACAAATGTCTCGCCCTTCCACGGAATAGACGTTGTGTTTCTTATCAATTCCCAGAATATCCGGTTGCTTAGCTTGTTTGCCTACAAGCCCATAAGCGTAAAGTCCATATGTAGCAGCCATCGTTTTACCCCTCCAGTACTTCCTCACCCTCTCTTGCTCGTTTGAAGGAAGAAACTTCATTCCCTGCACCCAATTTGATGATGTACCGCTCTTTTTCAAATACCCTGTATGCTGGATTAATAGAGGTTAAATACTGATTCCTTTCTGCCACTTCGGCCTCGACAACCCAGCCGCCCTCAATCGTATTGATCGAGACTATTCTTACTCCTTCGGCTCCCACAGTCTCTTTCAAAAAATTCCTCACCGTATCTCTGACTTCGGAAATCATAAATCTTCCTCCCGCCTTTCGCGAAGTACAAGCTTTCGTTGATCACAGAAGAAACCTGGCTCTGACACTACGCTGGAGCACCTTTAGCCTCTCTAGCAATAGCAAGTCTTTCCAGAAGCTCTGCTTCTTTTTTTTGATACTCCTCCTCGGAAATCTGATCGATTTCATACAGTGTTTGTAATCGCAGTAACTCCTCTTTTATTTTTGCCTCATCGGTGTACTCAGTTTGTGCCATTTCGTATATTTCCTTAAATATACCCACAAGGCCCTTTGCTGGTAAGCCGATCAATAAATCGTCAAGAAGAAACATATAGTAATTACCGCCTTTTGTTAATACTGTCTCCGGCGATCCGACCGGTTCTGAACACGAGAGTCCGCTTTTACACACAACGTAGCGTACCACTTTCATTATAATGGTTCCCCAAAGCGGGTTTGGTCGATGCAGTGCTGGAGGCTTCGTCAAAGTCAGTAAAATGCAACAGCCTATGTTTGATAAGTTCGTCTCATATCAATCCCTAAATTTATTGAGGAAGTATACTCAAATTACCACGGTAGTGTCCGATTACTTATAGTAGTCCGATGTTTTGATAGCGGCGGTGTCGTCAAGGTGGCTGGCTCCATATATCATCGGACACTGTGGTAAGCGCCACTGCATATTGACGAATTGCTGGGCCTGGCAGGCTTCTATCAAAACATTAGCTAATTAGTAAATCTTGTGAAAGGAGGAGACGAACAAACATGGCCGTAGAAAAAGCAATGGCGTCGTCCAGTCTTGTCGAGGTGATCGACCGCATCCTGGACAAGGGCGTGATCATTGATGCCTGGGTGCGTATCTCGCTCGTGGGCATCGAACTCCTGGCAGTCGAGGCCAGGGTCGTAGTCGCTTCGGTTGAGACTTATCTGAAGTATGCGGAAGCCATCGGGCTTACTGCCACAGCAGCGTAAAGGCTGAGAAAGCCTTAAAAGGCACCCTTCCCAGGAATAAAGGAGCCCAAGTCTATCAAGGGCTCCTGGCCTGGAAAGGATGCCTTACAATCTTGTAGACCCCCGATTTATCGAGGGGTTAGACCAGGGAGTGTCAAAAGAATTGATCAGAGGAGAAAAATGTACAGCACTCAGATGAAATCCTTAACTGAAGATATTCAGGCTTCTGATGAGACGAGGAAAGCGGCGGTTTCTGCTCTTGCAAAGGAAACCCACCAAGCTTTGGGGAACTTCCATCGGGAACGCGAAAGGATGGCGAGCGATCTAAAGCGGTCTCTAACGTCCAACAAGGTACGGCGTGCAAAGGCAGTACAGAAAATGCGGGCTGAGAACAGCAAGGGCTTAAAGGATATGAGCAAAGAATTGACTGAGTTTCTTTCCACTGCTACACAAGAAAGAACTGCCTCTGAAAGTGAAAGAAAGCTGGAGTTTGCTGCTTGGATTGGGGAAATAAAAGATAGGGTAGCAGCTCTCGAAACAGACACGGCCCACATGCTTGCTGCTTTTAGAAGCGAGCATGAAGAGATGGCGAGAGCCTTAGAGGCGACCCTGGCCAACGAAACCAGAGAAAGAATTGAGACCATTCACGACTTGATGGCCCACTTTACAACTGAGCGCAAAGAGCAGGCAGAGGCTTTGAGAAGCCAGCTTTCCTCCTTTCGAAGGAGCCTGAGTAAGATGGTAGGCGACATGATGGCCGATTTCTCCGCTGACCACCAGCAGGCTCGTGCTCATTGGGATACTCTGTCTAGAGCGATGAGCACAAAAAAAGCAGGGAAACAAGTTCCTTCAGCAAAAGCAGAGAAGGCACCTACCAATGGTAAAGGCAATGGCGGAAAAAGAGCAAAAGCGGAAAAATAGGTAGAAACCAGGTAATGGGAGGCGTATGAGCAAGGATACCGCGGTGAATGGTTTATCAGTCGGTCCATCCGAAGAGTTTGTTGAGACACCATCCGTCAAAAAAATAATTGACCGTGCGATGTCATACCTGGAGGTCGGTGTTCCAGTTCATTTAACCGGCCAAACCGGTACTGGAAAAAGTACCCTGGCTATGCATCTTGCATATCAACTTCATCAACCGGTGATGCTTATGTTTGGCGATGATGGCTTCGAGACTGCGGACCTGGTTGGAGATAAAGTGGGGTATCGCAAGAGTAAGCTGATTGATAATTTCATTCATTCTGTTTTAAGGACAGAAGAAGATGTATCGCAGCGATGGGTAGATAACCGGTTAACCACTGCTTGTAAGGAAGGGTCCACCCTGGTGTATGATGAATTCAACCGGTCAAGGCCCGAAGCCAATAATGCCCTCCTCTCTGTTTTAGAAGAGGGAATCCTGACGCTGCCCCCGACAGAGGAAGAGGCAGGCTATATTAAAGTTCACCCGAACTTTAGAGCAATTTTCACCTCGAATCCCCATGAGTACTCTGGAGTACACAGAACTCAGGATGCACTGTTAGATCGGATGGTCAGCATCCACCTGGATTATTTTGATGAGGAGACAGAACGAGCCATTGTGGTTGCTCAGTCTGGTGTAACGCCCGAAGATGGCGAAAAGATCGTCAAGATTTTGCGTGACTTCCGTCAAATGGTTAGCAACCGGCAGGCAATCAGTATCAGGCCGGGAATCATTATCGGAAAGATTCTCAAACAAAAAGGGATGCATGTGGAAAAACATAATTCCCTGTTTGTTGATATTTGTGCTGATGTCTTCATATCAGGAAAATATAACAGTACTGATCGAAGGGATTTGACGGAGACAATCATCGATCTCATTCACAGACAGTTCCATGACGAGGTGGTACTCTCTATCCCGTAGAACATGAAAGGTTTTTAGTGTACGGAGATTACGACCATGTTCCGGCAGTACCTCAACGAATAGGTGAGTGTACGTTCTTAAAAAAGAAAGTGGATGATGAATATGATAACCAGAGGAGTCAGTGACATCAGAGGGATGCGCGGCCTGAATACCCGACCAGGACCAATGACAGAAAGTAGCGGTTTGTTACAGCTTTACCGGTTGGCTGCTGAAAAGGACAACTTACTGAAAAAACTTGCATGGATCAGGCGGCAAAAAGATCAGACAGAAAAAAGACTTTCTGAGATTGCGAGCACGATGCAGGCAGTTAAGAAAGTAGTTGAGGACAAGGCAAATCGAGAGCTGGTCTCAAACGCTCATCCTGAGGTTCGCCGCACGCTCATTGAGTACTAACCAGTGGTGCGCATCTGCAAAGTGATTCTATGAATGTATTACTGACCCGGTGTTTCCGACTCATTGAGACGTGCCGGGTTGCTTATCTGCACGCAAATCCTTATTAATGTGCCGTCCACCCGCAGTCGATCATCTGAGCGCTACCGGTAATTGCACTGGCAGCATCGGTACAGAGATAGGTGGCTAACTGCGCCACCTCTGCGGGCTCCAGCAGCCGGTGGATAGCCCCTTCGGTAACCATGATCTTCTCCACCACCTCCGATTCGGGGATACCGTGAACACGGGCCTGGTCGGCAATCTGCTTCTCAACGAGCGCAGTGCGCACGTACGAAGGGCAAATAGCATTACAGGTCACGCCATGCTCTGCCGCTTCGAGAGCCGTGACGCGAGTCAGCCCCAACAGACCGTGCTTGGCAGCAACGTATGCGGACTTAAAAGCCGATGCTCGCAGTGAATGGACGGATGCGATATTGATGATCCGTCCCCATTTGGAAGCATACATGCTGGGCAGGACGGCTTTCGTGAGCAAGAACGGAGCAGTGAGCATGATCTCAATGATCTGCCGCCATTTTGCTTCTGGAAATTCGGTGATCGGCGCGACATACTGGATACCTGCGTTGTTCACCAAAATATCTACCCGTCCCTCGGCAGCAATGGTGTCATTCACAAGCCCTTGAATGTCTTCTGAATTTGCCATATTCGCCAGCTGGAAACGTGCCCCGGCCAGTTCGGAGGCAGCGGCACGCCCTCCTTCGACATCGATGTCCGACAACGTTACTCGTATGCCATGTTGCGCAAAATTCTGGGCGATGGCCAGGCCAATGCCGGAGGCCGCTCCTGTCACAATGGCAACTTTACCTTCCAGACGTGTCATAGAAAAATTTCTCCTCTCTTTGTTTCGGCCCTGCTCTAATGAAAGAATAGCATATCGCAGTAGAGCCTGGCAATTTTGAGACCGTGCAAGATGTGCGGAGACGGACGCTTGTAGGGTTACGGTGCGTATGGTATGATGGGGCAGGCAGACCATCGGCTCACTCGCCAGGGAGGCGAAACCATGACACAAGACGATAACAAAGATGGGGCGTAGGAGACCTGGGTAGTCCCCCGATTTATCGCGGGGAATTCCTTAATGCACGAAGGAGAACACCATGGCCAAACACTTTGAGGACGAGGTAGCCTACTACTACGATTTCCACCCCACCGAGGAGGACTTGATGGGGGAAACTTCAGTGCATGCTGACCTGGTGCATTATCTCAGGGAAGTGCTCACATGGCAGTTCCGGGGGCAACGCTGTGCGATCTATGACAACCTCAACTTCTACCAAACGGCCAATCCCAAGGAGTATCCTCTGGCTCCAGATACTGCAGTGATCAAAGGGGCAGAACACCGTCCTGTGCGAAGCTGGCGGGTGGGCAAAACGGGACCGGCTCCCCAGGTGGTCTTCGAGATTGCCTCAGAAGAGACGTGGCAGAAGGACCTGCAGGAGAAGCCACAGAAGTATGGACTGATGGGGGTCAAAGAGTACTTTGCCTATGATCCCAATGAAAGCCCCCTCATGAGAGAGACATCGCGTCGACTGTTCGGCTGGCACCTGGTCAAAGGGAGCCGAGAGATGCACGAGATGCCTATGCGTGCCGATGGATGTCTGTGGAGTCAGTACCTGGAGAGCTTGTTGGTGCCAGATCAGGAGTATCTGCGTCTCTATGACAGCACTGGACAACGGCGTCTCACCGGAGAAGAGGCGGAGGCAGAAGCCAGGCGTGCAGAGGCCAGACGGGCAGAGGCTCTGGCTGAGAAGTTGCGTTCACTTGGGATCGACCCTGATCAATTATGACGTGCGCGGATGCCCATGAGTGCTCAAGCGTATGTAGGCCGGCGAGATGCAGAGTGATTTAGCACATGCTCTTTTGACGGACAAGGAGCAACGCCAGCCATGCAGCAGAAGCGTTCTCTCCTTGAATAGATGGTGTTTGGCAAGATACGTCTCGAGCTTCATGCGTGAACACAACAGCATCTCCCCCTGAGGAGCTGGAGGATGAACGATCGCGTCGGACAGCAGCTTGGCAACTATCGCCTGCTTCGTCTCTTGGGACGAGGTGGTCAGGCTTCGGTCTACCTGGGCGAGCACATCTACCTCAAGAGTCAGGCGGCCCTCAAAGTCCGCCACACCGTGCTCTCTG
>Ga0099828_10000876_pt1 | contig 19190 bp, 24 predicted proteins | sample CZO8metaG_2_FD_79338 | JGI IMG/M metagenome (GOLD analysis project Ga0099828, IMG submission 79338) | Vadose zone soil microbial communities from the Eel River Critical Zone Observatory, Northern California, USA - CZOApr15con2H1.8 metaG | ecosystem: Environmental > Terrestrial > Soil > Vadose... | reverse complement strand
TTCTCGGCGCCGTCGCCGCGGCCGGCTTGCTGCTCGCGCTGTGGCGGTGGGCATGCAAGGACCTGGTGGCGCCGGTCATCGGCCATGTCATCGCAGATCTCGCGTTGTGAATCGTCTCGGTCTGCTGCTCGTGGCTGCGATCGCATACCTGCTCGCGGCGTGGATGGTGGCGCCCGGGATTTATGACGGCTTCGGCCCGCCGCAGCCGTACAACTGGACATGTCCGCCGCCGCAGGCGGGCGCCAACACCAAGCCCAGCTCGGGCCACCTCGAGATCATGGTGATCAACGGCAAGAGCGACGCGAACTCCGCGTTCACCGATGACGGCCAGATCGTCATCGGCTTTCTTCCGGGAGCGTTCGACGCAACCGGCAAGAAGTCGATCACGGTCGACATCACGCCACTCGCGACCTGCCCCCAACCGTCGGACCTACGGTTCGTGACCAACGTCTACCAGATCACCGCCAGCGCGCCGCTGGTCCAGGCCTCCACGCTGGAGATGCGCTACTCGAACCTCGAGCCGCAGCCGGATGACATCTACTGGGCCGCCGATCCGGACGGCCCGTGGCAATCAATCGGTCACAGCTCACAGGCGGCGCCCTTCACCATCATCGCTTCCACCACGAGGCTCGGCTACTTCGCTGCGGGCTACAGAGAGTCGCACCCGGCCTCGGGAGCCGTGGTGGTCGGCGGCGGCCAGGCCCTGCCGATCATCGTCGCGGCACTCATTGCGGTCGTCGTCCTAGCCGGGTTGCCGCTGGCGGTGTTGCGGCGGCGCCGGGCCTCGGGCGGCGGAAAAGACGACGAGGAGTAGACCTAGCCGTATTTGATTGCTTCGAAGACGGTGCCGCACTTCCGGCATTTGTACTGAAGCGTCATCGCCTGCGTGCCGAACAGCGAGATCACCTCCGCCTCGCGTGAGCTGCAGTGCGGACAGCGAGGCTCAGCTCCCTCCCCACGAAGTGGGGAGGTCGCCTCGGTCCGCGCAGCGGGCCTAGGCGGGTGGGGCTGTTTGTTTCGCGGCCGTGGGCGGCGCGTACTTCTTCTCCTCGAGACCGCGCAGCATGCCGAAGGTGTGCGGGTCGATCTTCCCCGGCTTGCCGCGCCTGCGAATGGGGTCCCAGCTCTTCCAGTCGATGCTGAACCGCGGCGGCTTTGTCTCCAGCTGCTGTTCCAGATGCGCGCGCAGCTCCGCGGGCCCCATGCGGAGCTTGCCCTCGCGGTGCAGCGCCGCCGTTTCGCCATCGGGCGGCCCGAACCACTCGAGCGCCTCGCGCCAGGCGCGCTCCAGCGGTGCGGGATCGATGCCCGAGCGCAGCCAGCTCCGTCCATGCAGGAAGTGATAGCGCTCCTCCATCAGCATCTTGCGCAGGCGGTGCTGGAGAACCTCGACGGAGCCCCCGACGCAAGCCTCAATCATCGCGGTGAACGCCGTGTCGAGGACCGCGTTGGCGGCCACGAACTGGCTCCATTCGGTCCATGGTTCGTCGAAATAGGCGAGATTGCGCAGGCTGCCCGCGTCCGACTCGCGCTCCGGCCCGCGGGGGTCGGCGCCGAGCGGCTCGAGGCATCCGTACAGCACGCGGCTGTGACCGAGGTCGTCTAGGCCCATCGCGGCGGCTGCGATGTCGGCCTCGAGCGAGGGTGCGCGCGTCGCCCACTCCGCGTAGCGGAGGCCAAGCATCTGCTTGTTGTCCGCGATGGACAGCACCAGGTCGGAAAGACTCATGCCTCTCCAGAAGTCCCAACAACGGGAAAGAGAGCAGCGGCGCTTGCCCGGCCGAAGGCCGGGTCGGCTTTGCCGACGCCGCGATGAGAGGAAACCGGCAGGTTTCCTCTCATGATTCTCCAGGCGACCAGAGATGGATCACATCGGCCTTGCGCACGATGGCCATCTCGCACCAGCGCTCCTCGTCGTAGGTCGCCCGGGCGTAAGCCATCGCGAGGTCGGCGTCTGGTGCGACGACGCTGCCGACCTGGTGCAGCGGCTCCGCGCGAGTCTTGCGCGCGAAGACCTCGTACTCGACTGCGTCTCCGCTGACTCTTCTATACCCCGTCAAACGGCGAGGCCCCAGGCTTCGAGCGCGTCGCGGCCGGCCTCGGTCATCCGGGCGGTCGTCCACGGCGGGTCCCACACCACGTTGATGTGCACCTCACGCACGCCTGGCTCGCGCAGAAGACGCTCGCGCACATCGTCGAGGATGAACTCCGACGCGGGGCAGCCCATCGCGGTGAAGGTGAGGTCGACGTCGATGACCCCTTCGGATTCGGCGATGCCGTAGATCACGCCCAGGTCCACGAGGTTCACGGGCATCTCGGGATCCTGCACCTCGGCCAGCGCGGTCCACAGTCTTTGCGTCATCAGTCGCCGTGATGTGTCTTGCGGAAGTTGTGGAACTCTTCCTGGAACATCGCCACCATCTCGGCGTTGCGCGGACCTCTTGCCCGCCAGCGGACCAGCACATCGTCCCAGGTGATCGGCTGCTTGAAGTCCCAGCGCTTGTGCTCGGCGTCGAACTCGCTGGGGAAGGGATAGTCGAGCTCCCACACGTCCTTGCCGTCGCGCGTCTCCTTATGGGCGGGAACCTTGAGGCCGATCTCGTCGCAGTACGGCACGACGGTTGACAGCCACCACTGCCGCAGCTGGTCGTTGGTCAGGCCTTTGAGTCGGTACTCGAGCTGCGTCGAATGCATCTTCATCGAGTCGGGCAGTCCGAACCACTCCACGCTGAGGGGGAACATCCAGTCCACGGCGCGCTGCAGCTCGTCTTTGGCCGCGCCGCCGGCGGCGCTGATGCGCTTCATCCAGGTGCGGCCGTTGCGGAGGTGGAAGTTCTCCTCCAGCATCACCTTGTTCAGGCCCCGCTTCCACGGTCCGTAGGAGCACTTGTCGTGGATGTCGCCCAGGAGGCAGAAGCCGGCCTGGTCGTAGAAGCCGTTGGCGACGACGAGCTCGGTCCAGCTTTCGAGCGGGACGTCGAACGCGTAGGGGTAGCGGAAGCTCTTCGGGTCCCGGCTGAAGATGAGCTTCTCCTGGTCCTCGCCCAGGTCCTCGAGGATGTGGTAGGCGATGTGGGCGTGGGCCAGCTCGTCCTGGATGATGGCAATCCCTGTCATGAAGGCGTTGATCGACGGGGCGCGCTTGGCGGCCAGGTAGTAGGCGGGGGCGGAGATCAGCTCAGTGTCGCCCGAGACGATCAGTGTGTGCTTGAGCTCCCGGAGGTATTCGGGCGTCATCTCCCGGGTGGACTCGATGAGCTCCCCGGACTTGATCATCTGGTCGAAGTCGCCCTGGCTTGGCATCAGTTCAATTCTGGTACATACAAAGTCCCCGCGAACTCGGAGGCTTTGCCTTGAGTTCGCGGGGGCCCCTCATAAGAGCGGGCGGTAGAATCGTCATCTCCCCCAGGCATCCTGTTGCCGTGTTGCCGTGGTGGCTATAGCTCAGTTGGCAGAGCACCAGATTGTGGATCTGGGTGTCGCGGGTTCAAGTCCCGCTAGCCACCCTTTACCGCTACTTTTGAACTCTTTGGACAGTGCCGCCGCTCAAGACTGGATCCGCAAGCACGTCGAGCCGACGGGCGTCATCGAAACGACTCACGATCGGCCGTGGGCGACGGTCATGCGGGTGCCAGTCGCGGGTGGCGTGACCTGGTTCAAGGCCTGCGCGCAAGTTCAGGCATTCGAGCCGAGGCTGACCGCTGAGCTCCACGCTCGATGGCCTGACCGCGTCACCGAGGTGCTGGCCGTCGACGAAGCGCGCCGGTGGCTGCTGCTCGGCGACGCTGGCATCGCGGTCGGGGAGCTGGGAAATCCGCCCGAGGCCTGGCTCGAGGCATTGCCGTCGTATGCCGAGCTGCAGAAAGGAGAGATGGCATACGCCAATGACCATGTCGGCCACGGCGTGCCGGACCTGCGCATTGCGTCGCTGCCGGCGGGGTATGACCGTCTGCTGGCGAACGAGCTCCCACTCGCGAGAGATGACGTCAACGGCCTGCGGGACTATGCGCCGCGCTTCACTGAGCTCTGCGCTGCCCTTTCTGAGCTGGGAATCCAGGAGTCGGTCCAGCACGACGACCTCAACATGGCAAACCTCTACTCAGACGGCGGCAAGCTCCGCGTCGTGGATTGGGGAGACTCATCGATCGCGCATCCCTTCTTTTCCTTGGTGGTGACGTTCCGGTTCCTCGAGGAGGTCAACCAGCTCGCTCCCGATGACCCATGGTTCCGCAGGCTGCGCGATGCCTACCTGGAGCCGTGGGGGAGCGGATTGGAAAAGACTTTCGAAATCGCGATCCGCATCGGCTTGTTTGCGCATGCGATCGCATGGACCCGGCAGCGGGATGCGCTCCCGCCCGATGCACGGCCCGATTTCGACAGAGCGTTCGCGATCATCTTGCGTCGGGCGGTCGCTCAGACACGCGACTAGGACGGCGCGCAGTCCTGCCCAAACGGGGTCGGGCAGCAAAATGTCGATCCGACGCTAGCCCGTTGCGGCTTGTCGGAGGCGCGCTCACGCCGGCTCCTGGGCCCTTGCGGGACCCATTTGCCCACCCATTTCGTCTGGTCATTCCAGCCTTCGTCAGCTGCTAACGTTCATTGATGCGCGCCGTCGTCGTCACGGTGCTGATGGATCTGTCGGCCGACCACCGATACCACCGCGCGACGCTCGCCGCACTCCGGCATGCGTCAGAAGATCGACGGATTCCAATCGATGTCCGGGTCGTGCCCACCGACGCGATTCGTGACCCCTCTCGGATCGCTGCCGCTGGATCGGCGGTCATCATTGGGCCTGGCAGCCCATACCGCGATCCGGAGGCGGCCCACGCGGTAGTGCGGAAAGCTCGCGAGCGGAACATCCCGCTGGTCGGCACTTGAGGTGGCTTTCAACACGTGCTGGTCGAGCACGCCAGGAACCTCGCGGGAATAGCTGATGCCACCCACGCCGAGTACGGCCCGGGCGGCTCCCCGGTCATCACTTTGCTCGAATGTTCGCTTCAGGACCAAAGGATTACTGTCGAGCTCGCGCCTGGGTCGCTCCTCGCAAAGCTGTACGGGACTGATCGCGTCGTCGAGCACACGACGTGCTCATACGGGCTATCGCCCGCGGTGCAGCACATCGCGGGCGAACGCGGGATGCGAATTGCAGGCACCGACGCCACCGGCGAGGTCCGGGCCATTGAGCGGGTCGACCACCCATTCTTCGTGGGCACGCTGTACCAGCCGCAGCTCCGGTCCGCGCCAGGCGCGCCACACCCGGTATTCCTCGACCTGCTCGATGCCGCGTACTCGGCCAGTTAGCCCGGCTGTTCAGAACGCCAGATTCGAGTTCAGAAGAGCGGTTCTAAAGTCGTCCCAGTAGGGACCCTTTGAACTCATGGGGCATTCGTAAACAGAGCTCGTTTCCGGAGCAGATGCCCCAACATCTTGCCCGTGCCAGAGCAAACCTTGGACGCGCTGCCCGGGTTCAGGGCGGTCGCGCCCGGTTCGAAGAGGATCAAGTCGACGATGACGATTCTCGGCGTGGTCACGGCTTTAGGCGCCCTCTTGACCCTGAGCTTTTTAGCCACTGAAGGCGGCCTCGCAGGGCGGGGCGCCGCGATGGCGTTGACCTTGCTGATCAGCGGGGCGCTGGGCCTCATCGGCATGTGGCTGTGGCTGACCAACGTTCGATTGCTGATCGGACAAGGAGCGGTCGGTTATCGCAACATGTTTGGACGGACCCGCTTCTGGTCGGGCGGTGAAATCGATCGCATCGTGAGCCTGGCCGTCAGCACGGAAAGTCCTCGCAGCCGCTGCGCGCGATCTATTGCCTCGGGCTCGATGGAGGGCGGCTCCTCGGGTTGAATGTCGGCGCGTGGCCGCCGGACGACCTGAAGGCTTTCGTCGAAGCGACGGGTCGCTCTCTCGACTTCCGAGATGCCCCGATCATGGCCAGAGACGCGCGGCGCGAGTTTCCGAACGCGTTTGGATGGGGCGGCGAGCACATCATGTTGACGACCAGCCTCACCATCTTCGGCGCGGTCGTGCTGGCGGTGACGGTCTACGTGCTCGCGTCCAAGCTGCTGCTTAAGTAGGCGCAGAGGCCTCGGCAGCTTTCGGGCGGCCGAGCAAGAGCTGAGCGCCCGCGATGCGGGGCGGATGACGCGTCGGTAGTGAGTCGACGATCGCCATCAGGCGAGGGCCCAATTCGACCCGTGTGCATCGAAAGTCAGACCATCTGTCGTCTCTAGTCGGGCTGGCCATGAACTGGAGCTCGATCCCTTTTCCCCGACGGCCCACGCCACGGTAGGCGTGTTTGTTGAAGTCGGCACTGGGCACCACCCATGCCACCTCAACGCTCGCGTCCGGCACATAAACGATTGCATAGACGAAGGCTGGATGCTGGCGCGGCTTGCCTTCGGGAAAGGCCATTCGCGCCACAGCAAGCCGCTTGCGGTCCAGAGACAGCGCGGTCTTGATCTGGATGGCCAATGCCGGAACCCTTCCGCGCCGGCCCGCCGAGATGTCCGTGTGGTCATCGTCGGTCAGGGGCTTGTAGAGCTCTAGATCACCGCCCGAAGTAAGGGTCACACAGGCCGCGAACAACTGCTCCCCGGCAGTGCCGCGTTGTGTCGCAGTGAGCATCTCGGCGGCGGCAGTCTACCTGTCGCCTTACCGGCTGGCAAACCTCGGCTAGATTTTCGTCGTGTTCTCCTGCCTCAGGAGGCGCCACGGCGACACTTGAACGGCCCGGGCGCTTGGCCCGAGCCGTTCACAACTCGGAGCGGGATCGGTGGCTAGTCGCCGTTCGGCTCGCCGGTGCTCACTGCGTTGACCGTGACGCGATCGATGTTGTTAGTGCCGACGATGTCAATCAGCACGGACAGTGATGTCACCGTTGCCGTCGAGCTGACCGAGCATGCCGAGGGATTGTTGAAGTCGTAGCAGGAGCCTCCGACGCCACCCGCCACAATGAGCGCGTTCGAGAAGGTGGCGGTCTGCCAGCCTGTCCCGGGGGAGGTCAGGGTTACGTTGTTGCACCCCAGGAACACGATCCCGTCTGCTTGACCGTCGCCGTTGGAGTCGAAAAACAGGTTGAAGCGAGGCGACCCGCCATTGCAGTCCCCGGTGAACGAGAACGCCAGGTCGCCAAGTGACCCGACAGTCTGACCGTTCACGCCGTCGACGATCGCCGCCGCGAACGCGAACTGGTCATTGGTCGACTTCTGCAGGAACATGGAGAATCTCCCGTCCAGGGCCACTTTGTTCGTCCACGATGCTTGCGCGTCTGTCGAGTTCCCGAGGGGCTGGAACGTCGTCGTGTTGAAACGACCGGCCTGACCCGTGAGCCGGATTCCGCTTCCGTCAGCACTTGCCGGAGTCGCAAGCACCGCAACGAGAATCGCCAGAAGGGCAACGACTAGAACTTTCCGCATACACACCACCTCCACCTGTGGTGAACACCGAGAGCGTGCCTCAGCCGAGGACGGTTGCGAATGGATTATGGCACCCAACCGGCCGACTTTTGGTCATTACTTAAGCCTCTGATCGTGTAAGACTGAATTCCCGGCAAGTCCGAAGTTCACGCCGCGGCGAGGATACGTTCGGTCCGGGGCAGGCGAGCAGGAATGCCGACGCGGCACAGGCGTTCCTGCGTCGATTCCGCTCCGGCGAGTACCGCCATCTCGCCGAGATGATCACGGAGCACGCCATGAAGCCCGGCTACGACTACGCGAACGAGTTCGAGTTCGGGCTCGAACTGATCCTGGACGGCCTCGAGAGACTCCGAGACAAGGCCATCCCTTAACCGTTCTACTCCCAAATCGACGTCGATAAAGTGTTGCCTTTACGGGCGGTCAACCTTAGGCTTGCGCGCTGTCCCATGAGACGTTTCGGCGCGTTGTCGGCTGGAGGCGGGGCCGTGCTCGTCCTTATCGGGCTTCTCCAGGCCACGCCTGTGGCCGCCTCGAGCACCCTCAACGTGCCCGGCAACTACGCCACCATCCAGGCCGCGATCGACGCCGCCGTCAGCGGCGACATAGTCGTCGTCGGCCCCGGGACGTACTCCGAGAACATCAACTTCAAGGGCAAGGCGATCACGGTCGAGAGCGCCCAGGGTTCTTCGGTGACGACCATCGACGGCGGCCACGTGGCGCCGGTTGTGACCTTCAACACGAGCGAGACCTCTGGCGCCGTGCTGCAGGGTTTCACCATCCAGCACGGATTTCCGCCCGCCACCTACCAGTACATGGGCGGCGGGATACACATCCAGGGCGCCTCCCCGACGATCACGGGCAACGTGATCACGTCGAACACCGCATGCGGGCACGGCGCCGGCATCTCGGTGCAGGGTGCATCGCCGAACATCCACGACAACACCATCACCGCTAACTCGGAGCAGACAGGATGCAGCGGCGCCAACGGCGGCGGCATCGGCATCATCGGAGGCGCCAGTCCTCAGATCGTGCACAACGTGATCACGAACAACACCGCCAGCTTCGGGGGCGGCATCGCGCTCAACTCAGCCGGTACGCCGCTGGTGTTTGACAACACGATCAGCAACAACACCGCCCCGATCCAGGGCGGGGGCATCTGGGCTGTGAACCAGTCCGACGCGTCCATCCTCCAGAACCTGATCACCAACAACACCTCATCGCAAAGCGGAGGTGCGCTGTACAGCTCGGTGCCATTCGGGACGCGTGGTCCTTTCGTCGTCAACAACACGTTCGTGGGCAACTCCGGCTCCGACTCGACCATCTTCATCAGCGGCTTCGACTCGCAAGGCGAGTACGCGAACAACATCGTCGACTCGAGCAACGCGCAGCCGGTCGTGTACTGCCAAACGGGCAACATTCCGATCTTCGACCACAACGACATGTTCAACTCGATCGGTCCAATCGGTCAGGGCAACTGCGCGCAGGTCGTCGGGACCAACGGCAACATCTCGGCGGATCCCGGGTTCGTCTCCAGCAGCGACTTCCACCTGACAACGGCTTCGCCTGCGGTTGATTCTGGCGACAATGCTTCGCCCGCGGTTCCGGCGACGGACTTCGACGGCAGCCCCAGGGTCAACGGACCCTTCGTCGACCAGGGTGTTTACGAGCTGCAGCAGCCGCTCGCGATCACGGTGGGCTCGCCTCTGGTGCAAGTCGAAGGCGCCGCTGGACCTGCTCTGGTAGCCCACTTCTCGGGTGGCTACGGACCGTTCATCGCCAGCGTCGCCTGGGGCGACGGCCTGGCTACTCCAGCCACGATCTCGGGCAGCACGCTGAGCGCAAGCCACGTGTATGCGGAGGAAGGCGCTTTCACCGTCACGGTCACGATCACGGATTCCACCGCCGCAATGGCCAGCGGGACCACGTCCGCAAGCATCAGCGACGCGGCCCTCACAGTGATCGGAATGCCGCTGACGTCGGTCGAGGGCGCCGGCTTCAGCGGGACGGTGGCCAGGTTCACCGACGCGGACCCCAATGGCGCCGTCACCGATTACAGCGCGGTGATCACCTGGGGCGATCAATCCAGGTCGCCGGGCACCGTCGCTTCGGACGGCGCGGGAGGCTTCGTGGTCACCGGTAACCACACCTACGCCGAGGAAGGCAGCTACAGCGTCGGCGTCAGCGCCACCGACATCGGCGGCGCGACGGCGAGCTCGACTGCATCCGCGAGTACAGGCGATGCGGCGCTCTCATCGAGCGCGGCCGCGTTCAGCGCCGTCGAGGGCGCTAGCTTCAACGGCTCGGTCGCCACATTCGCCGACGCCGACCCCAACGGTGCAGTGGCTGACTACACGGCCACAATCAACTGGGGCGACCAGACGACCTCCGCCGGCACGATCGGACCAGGCCCCAACGGCGCCTTTGTGGTCAACGGCAGCCACGCGTACGCGGAGGAAGGCGCCTTCACGGTGACCGTCACCATCACCGACGCCGGCGGTTCGACCACGACCGCGACGACCACGGCAACCGTAGGCGATGCGGCGCTCAGCGCAACGGGCACCACGCTCTCCGAGAAACACCATGTCAACTTCACCGCCACCGTCGCCACGCTGACCGACGCCGACCCAGGGGGGCTGGCCGGCGACTACACGGGCCAGATCTCGTGGGGCGATGGCACGACCACTGCCTGCCCGAGCTCCGCTTGCTCCATCGTCCGACAGCCCTCCGGCACGTTCGCGGTCTCCGGCACGCACAACTACGCCAAGCACGGGACCTACACGGTGACGATTCAGCTGCGTGATGCGGGCGGGGCCACCACAGGAGCGACAACCACTATCCTCGTCAGCTGACAAGATGAAGGCCCGACGACCTTCGCTCTTTGAATTCGCCGGGGGAGAGGATGCTTTCCTCGCCCTCGCCGCCGCGACTCACGAGCGGTGCCTCAAGGACCCGGAGCTCAACCACCCGTTTACCCATCACGTCAGCCCCGGGCACACCGAGCACCTCGCGGCCTACTGGGGCGAGGTCCTGGGCGGTCCGCCTCGCTACTCAATGAACTTCGGCGGCCACTCGGGGATGCTTTCCATCCACGCCGGCGAAGGTGCGCCCGATGAGATGGGAGACCGTTTTGCCGCGTGCTTCATCGCGGCCATGGACGACGCGGGGCTGCCTGCCGATCCCACTTTCAGAGCGGCCATGCGCTCCTACATCGAGTGGGCGACCCGGGAGGTCAACTCTTACGCGCCTGCCGGTACGCAGGTGGAACCGGACATGGCGATGCCACGCTGGTCGTGGGACGGCCTGGTCCAGGCGGCGGCGCAGGAATAGGACCGCACCACCCTCGATTACCGACGGTGATGGCTGAGCCCACAAACAAGCTCGAGATCCCGCCGAGAGGCACGCGAGGCGCGTGGACGCCATGGGGCAGCGCCCTGATGAGGATCTTCAAGCCGATGATGGACATGCAGGTCTCGCGGTATCGCAAGAGCACCGGGCCAACGCCGCCCGTGATGATGGGTTTCCCGACCGTGCTGCTCACCACCGTCGGCGCCCGCACCGGCAAGGAGCACACGCATGTGCTCGGTGGGTTCCAGGACAGCGAAGATGCATGGCTCGTCGTGGCGTCGAAAAGCGGCGCGGCGACGCACCCGCACTGGTTCCTGAACCTGGCCAAGACCCCTGACCAGGTGTGGCTCGAGGTCGGCAACCGCAAACTCAAGGTGCGTCCGACTCTGCTCAAGGGCAAGGAGCGTGAGGACGCGCTGGGCAGGATCGCAGCGATCGCTCCTCGCTACGGCGAGTATCAGAAGAAGACCGACCGCGAGATTCCGATCGTCCGTCTTGAAGCCGCCTGAGAAAGCTCGCGGTAACCTGCGGAGGAGATGAAGCCATGGGCCGCGCTCGTGCTTTGCACGCTGCTCGGATCGGCGTGCGGTCAGCCGGCATCCACGACGACCGCCAAGCCGCGACACGTGTTCGTGATCGTGATGGAGAACCACTCGGCCGACGAGGTTCGCAGCGCGCCGTTCACCGCCTCGCTGGCTGCGAAGTACGGCGTCGCGGAGAACTACCGCGCCGTCGCCCATCCGAGCGTTCCGAACTACCTGGCGCTGACCTCCGGCAGCACGTGGGGCGTTCGGGATGACAGCTACCGCGTGCTGCCGAAGAGCGACATCGGTTCGCAGCTCACCACCGCCTCGATCACGTGGCGCGCCTACATGGAGGGGTTGGGCAGCGCCGGCTGCCTGAAGAGCCCGGTGCCCTACGACCCGGGCCACAATCCATTCGCGTTTTACGGCGGGGAGTGTCCCTCCAACGTGGTGCCGCTGACCGCGCTGGCCGGCGACCTCAGCGGATCCACGCCTCGCTTTGTGTGGATCGCGCCCGACCGTTGCCACGACACGCACGACTGCACCGTCTCGGTGGGCGACGACTGGCTGCGCCAGGAGGTTCAGCAGATCAAGGCATCGCAAGCCTTCAACTCCCACGGGGTGCTCTTCATCACGTGGGACGAAGACGATGGGAGTGCGGACAACAGGGTGCTGACGCTGGTCGTCGCGCCGGGCATGAGCCACAGGTCGAGCCAGAAGAGCTACACGCATTACTCGCTGCTGGCGACGATCGAGGACCTGCTGGGGGTCGGGCGGCTGGGCGAGGCCGCGAACGCAACCCCCATGACCGACCTCGTCCCGGCCTAGCTCTCCTCCCCATTTCATGGGGAGGTGGCGGCGTAACCGCCGGAGGGGCCTCTACCTTTATCTATGTGGCGCTGATCGTCTGCGACGTCGGTCCGCGCGACGGGCTGCAGAACGAGGCGAAAACTCTCGAGCCCGCCGTGCGTGCGGAGCTCTGTGACCGGCTGGCCGCGGCCGGTCTGAAGCGCATGGAGGCGGCGAGCTTCGTCAATCCCAAGCTGGTGCCGCAGATGTCAGGGGCGGAAGAGGTGATGACCGCCCTCCACCGCAAGACCGGCACGACGTACGCGGGCCTGGTGCTCAATGACAAAGGCTACGAACGTGGGATTGCCGCTGGCGTCGACGAGATCCACTACGCGTTCTCGGCCGCCGACGAGTTCGGCCGGCGCAACCAGAACGCAACGACCGATGAGGGTTTGAAAACCGCGCTCGGCCTCGTCGCGCGTGCGCGCAGCGACCGCATGCCGATCACGGTCACGATCAGCGTCGCCTTCGGCAGCCCCTTCGACGGTCCCGTCCCGGCGCAGCGCGTGCTGCAGGTCGTCGAGCGCCTGATGGCCGTGCCGGCGGATGAGATCTGCCTCGCCGACACGATCGGCGTGGGGGTGCCGTCGCAGGTCCGCGAGCTGGTGCGGGGTGCGCGCGCCCTGGGCGCCACGGTTAGCGCCCACTTCCACAACACCCGCAACACGGGCTACGCGAATGCGGTGGCGGCGCTGGAGGAGGGCGTCGTATCGCTCGACGCGTCGGTCGGCGGCGCGGGAGGCTGCCCCTTCGCGCCCAAAGCCACCGGGAACATCGCGACCGAAGACCTCGTCTACCTGCTCCGGGGCCTCGGCGTCGAGACAGGCATCGATCTCGACCGATTGATCGAGACATCGCGCTGGCTTGGCGAGCAGCTCGGCAAGGAGATGCCGGGGATGGTCGCGCGCGCGGGCGACTACCCTGTGCGCCATGGCTAAGCGCGCCACTCCCAATCGCGTAGCCGTCATCCAGCAGCCGCCGGTCACGCTGCACCGCGAAAAGACGCTGCGGCGTGGCGTGGAGCTGATGGAGCAGGCGGCGGCCAAAGGCGCGGCGCTCATCTCCTTCCCGGAGACCTGGCTTCCGGGATACCCCGAATGGCTGTGGCGGCTTCGACCGGGCGACGACTTCGAGCTGACCTCGCGGATCCATCGCCGGCTCATCGAGAACGCGGTCGATCTCAAAGCCGGCGACCTCAAGCCGATGCAGGCGGCGGCACGCCGCCTCAAGGTCACCGTGTCGGTCGGCATCCACGAGCGCGACGGGGAGTACAGCCGGGGCACGCTGTACAACACGGTCGTGCTGATCGGTCCTGACGGCACGGTGCTCAACCGCCACCGAAAGCTGATGCCGACCAACCCGGAGCGGATGGTTTGGGCGGCAGGTGACGCGTCCGGCTTACGCGTCGTCCCCACGCCGATGGGACGCGTCGGCGGTTTGATCTGCTGGGAGAATTACATGCCGCTCGCCCGCTTCGCCGTCTTCGCCCAGGGCTGCGAGATCTACATCGCGCCGACCTGGGACGCGGGTGACAGGTGGATCGTGGCGATGCGACACATCGCGGCGGAAGGGCGGTGCTGGGTGCTCGGCAACGGGTGCGCGATGCGAGGCAAGGACATTCCGGCGGACTTTCCAGAGCGCGCGAAGCTCTTCCCCGACCTCGACGGGTGGTACAACCCCGGCGATTCCGTCGTGGTCAATCCGAGCGGCGAGATCGTCGCCGGCCCGCTGCACGAGCAGCACGGGATCGTGTACGCGGAATGCGACCCGGCGCTTGCTCCCGCCGCCAAGCGAACCCTGGATGTGGCCGGCCACTACGGGCGGCCGGACATCTTCAAGCTCGAGATCAATCGCGAGGTGCCGGCGCCAGTCGAGTTCGGTTAGTGGTGCGCGGCGTGTAACCCATAGAGCGCGCCGAACTTCTGCTGCACGTAGGCGATCCAGGGCGCGGCGGTCAGGGGCTTACCGGTGGCGCGCTCCAGCAGCTCGTTCGGCGTGAACTTGCGGCCGTGGCGGTGGACGTTCTTGCGCAGCCAGCCGAGCAGCGCGGCGAACTGGCCCTTCTCAAACTGGGCCTCCAGGTCCGGGATCTCGATCCGGATCTTCTCCATCAGCTGCGCGCTGATCAGGTTGCCGAGCGTGTAGCCGGGGAAGATGCCGAAGCTCACGCTCGACCAGTGGATGTCCTGCAGCGCGCCTTCGCGGTCGTTCGGCACGTTGAGGCCGAGGTAGGACTTGAAGCGAGTGTTCCAGGCCTCCGGCATGTCCTTGACCTTGAGCGTGCCGTCGAGCATCTCGTTCTCGAGCTCGAACCGAAGCAGCACGTGCATGTTGTAGGTGATCTCGTCCGCCTCGACGCGGATCAGTGACGGGTAGGAGCGGTTCACGGCGCGGTAGAAGGCTTCCTCATCGATCCCCCGCAGCGGCTCGGGGAACGTCGCGACCAGGCTCGGGTAGAAGTGGCGCCAGAAGGGCAGGCTTCGGCCGACGAGGTTTTCCCAGAAGCGCGACTGCGACTCATGCACACCGGGCGACGCGCCGCCCCACAAAGGAGTGCGGTCGATGTTCTGGCCCATGCCCTGGTTGTACATGGCGTGCCCTGACTCGTGGATCGAGCCGAACAGGCACTCGTTGAAGAAATCGCGCGAGACACGCGTGGTGATGCGCACGTCGCCGGGGCCGAACGCGGTCGAGAAGGGATGCGTCGACAGGTCCTGCCGGCCGCGCTCGAGGTCGTAGCCGAGCCTTTTCACCAGCCCGAGGGCGTAGGCAAGCTGAAGGTCAGGGTCGAAGCCGCGATACAGGACGCGGTCGTCGACCGCGTCGGCGTGGCGGGCGATGTCGGCGGCGAGAGGGACGATCGCCCGTTTGAGCTCGGCGAAGATCTCCTCGAGCTGCGCCGTGGTCATGCCTGGCTCGCTGCGGTTGATCAGCGCGTCGTAAGGGCGCTCGTCGTAACCGATCGCGTCCGCGACGCGTCGATTGAGCTCGACGTTCTTTTCGAGGTAAGGCGCGAACAGGCCGAACTTCTCCTCGCGGCGAGCCTTCTGCCACACCGGCTGCGTGACGCTGCCGGCCCTCGCGATCTCGGCGATCAGGTCGGGCGGGAGCTTGCGCGCCTCGTCGTAGTCGCGGCGGGTAACCCTGACCAGGCTCGCCTCGTCCGAATCAAACGGCAGGTTGGCGACCTGGTCCTCGAGCTGGCCAAGCAATCGGCCGACATCGTCGGAGGTGAACTTCACATGGGCCAGCCGCGACAGAGTCGACATCTGCTCGGCGCGGGACTGGACGCCGCCAGGCGGCATGTAGGTCTCCTGGTCCCATTCGAGGAGTGCGGCGGCGCGGCCCAGGTCCGTGACCTCGGCCAGGATGTCCTTCAGCGCCTGGAGCCGGTCGTTCGTGTTGCCTGCCACGCCCTTGCGGGTATTCTCCCGAATGCGCCGATCGCCCCGCTAGCTCAGTGGATAGAGCATCTGTCTTCTAAACAGAGGGTCGGGGGTTCGAATCCCTCGCGGGGCACCATCGGATGCCGGCGGCTCGGTCAGGCCCCTGCAATCAGAGCGACGGCGGCGATGGCAAGCACGACGCCCGCCACCTGTATCGACGACAGCCGCTCGTGGATGAACACTCGCGCGCACAAAACCGTGAACGCGGGATAAAAGGATGTCAGCAGCGCGCTGAGCGACAGCAACCCGTGGAAGGTCGCGTACAGGTACAGGACGACCCCCACGCCATCGAGCGGGCCGCCCAGCGCGATGAGTCCCCACGAGTTGCGGCGTGGAACCGGTGAGACGCGGGTGATCAGGGCAAAGCACGAAGCGGCGGACGCCGACCCGAGCCGCCCGCTGAGAAACGCCGTGACTCCCGCATGACTGCCGGCATGAAACAGGATGAAGAACAGCCCGAACCCGACACCGGCGACGATCGCGAGCCCGACCGCGGTACGAGCGCCCTCGGTCGCTGTCCGGCCGCCGCCGTTGAGCAGGGCAATCGCCACCAGGCCTGCGGCAATGCCGGCGACCTGGCCGGCGTGAAGTCTCTCCCCACCCAGCAGACCAACAGCGGTGGGCGGGGCCGCCGCGACGACCGCGGTGATCGGCGAGACCACACCGATCAAATTCAGCGCCATGGCCCGGTAGAAGGCGATCAGTCCGAGGCCACCGGCGGCACCACCGCCGAATGCCAGCAGGGCCGCGGCGAGGTCCAGTTTCATCGGAAGCAGCAGAATCGCGAATGGCAGCGCGACAAGGCCCGCCACCTCGATGCCGATGGTCACGCTGGGCGGAGGCGTGCGCCTGCCCGCGACGCCACCGGTGAAGTCGGCGACTCCGAGCGTTGCAGCCGCGCCGAGGGCGGCCGCGGGAGAAAGCAGCTGGTTCAGACAGCCGATCCTAGCCGGGCAAGAAAACTGAGGCAGAGTGCCGGCTTACGCCCTATATAGGGCAGTGGTCATGCACCAAACGCTGTTTTCCCGCACCGAGAACGAGCTTGTACAGGCGGCTCGGCGCGGAGACGGCGCGGCCTTTGCCGAACTACTGCGGCCGCAGTACCGGGCAGCCTACCGGGTCGCATTCGGGTTGCTCCACGACGCCGACGAGGCGGAGGACGCGGTCCAGGAAGCCGCATTCAAAGCGTGGAGGCGGCTGGGCAACCTTCGCGAGGGCTCGAGCCTTCGCCCGTGGTTCCTCGCGATCGTGGCCAATCAATGCCGGCACGTGAGCCGGAGCAAGTGGTGGTCGGTGGTCAAGGCTGATTCTCCGGAGGGCGAAGCAATATCGGTCGACGTCGCTGCAGCGGTCGACCTGCGACGAGCCCTGCGCCGTCTGAGCCACGACGAAAGGCTCATCGTCGTCCTTCGCTACTACCTCGACATGCCGTTTCAGGAGATCGCGACGACTCTCGGCATCTCACCCAAAGCGGCGCGGAACCGCGTCCAGCGGGCCGTGCACCGGCTGCGGCCGATCGTGCAGATCCAGGGGGCAGCTGTCTGATGCAAGAAGAGCTCTTGTTCGATCGAATTCACGACGCGCTCGACATCGAGCCGCCGGCCGGTGCCTACGAGCGACTGCGGATTGTTCTCACCCAGAAGCCGGTCAAGCCGCAGAGCTGGCCGGCGTTCCAGACGAGGTGGTCAAAAATGAGCTTCAGACTGGTCGCGGGAGTGGCCCTGGTCGCCCTCGCGGCTGCAATTCTGGCGGCGATCTTCGCCCTCCATTCCGCGTCCAACAACCAGGTTCCCGGTGGCTCGGGCATGTCGATCCCGGCGTACCAGAAGATGGTGGCCGACGACAACGCAAACGCCCATGCCACCTACTCAGCGCCATGCGACAGCACGAACCCCACCGGCTGCATCACAGACGCGACTCGCGGCATACCAGCGGTCCAGAAGTGGCTCGAGGATCTGACACACGCCAACACCCCGACCAGGTTTGTCATCGTGGACGCTGAGTTGCGCGCTCACCTGGCGCAAAACCTGAGCGCGCAGAACGAGCTGCTGTTGGCCGCCAGGGCCGGCGACGGGCCCGGCATCGACCGCGCATTCATGGTGGCGGTGTATGCCTTGGACTGGACTGACATTGTGCTTCCCGGCATCGCTTCGTCGCACGAGGTAAGTGCCGCGAAGTACGTGGAATTAGTCCGTTCGGAGACTCAGACTCTTGACGCATGCGGTGCGGCCTGCGGTTTCACCTCTACCGCGACCAACTGCGTCAAAGGCGACGGCCTGACGTGCGATCAGTACTTCTACCAGCTGGCGGGGGCGTTTGCGGGCTACCAGGCAGACATCACCAGAAACGCGGCGCCGCCCTCGTTCGCAGCCAGAGACGCTCGCGTCCAGCATGACCTCGCCCAAGCCGATGCAGTGCTGCTCACCATGCGCCTGGCAGTAGCTGCCAATGACCAGACCGGGTTCAACTCAGGAATCACTCAATTGCGGCGAATCGTCGTACTGCTCAACCAGGACGCCAATAGCATTCTGCAGGGGTCCTAAACTACCGCCGAGCTTGGAACCGATCGACCTGGTGCCCATGACCCAGGAGCATTACGAGGCCTGGCTGCCCGGCTCGGTGGCCGATTACGCGCACGAGCACGTCGTCTCCGGCCGGTGGTCCGAAGCAGAGTCCCTGGAGAAGAGCCGCGAGGAACATCAGCGGCTGCTGCCCCAGGGCCCTGCCACGCCAGGCCATCACCTCTGGTCGATCGTCCGAGCGACCGATCGGGAGCCGGTCGGCATGCTCTGGATCCAGGTGATGGACAAGCCGACGCGACGGGCGTTCATCTTCAACATCGAGATCGACGAGCGATTCCGCAGGCGCGGCTACGCGCTGCAGGCGATGACAAGGCTCGAAGATGAGGCGAGGCATATGGGCCTCGAGAGCATCGGTCTGCACGTCTTCGGACACAACACAGCTGCCCGGCCGCTGTACGAGAAGCTGGGCTACGTGGCGACCAACATCAATATGTCCAAGCTCCTGACCTAGACGTGTCGCAGATACCGCCGGACATGAAGGCTTTCAACGACAAATTGATCGCCGAGTTCCGCGCCCACCACGGCGAGCTCAGCGGTCCGATGGCGGGCAGGCGGCTGCTTCTTCTGACGACGACCGGTGCGAAATCGGGCGAGCAACGAACCACTGTGGTCGGGTATCGGCAAGATGGCGACCACTACGTCTCCATCGCGTCGAACAACGGCAATGACCGGGCGCCGCACTGGTTTCGCAACCTGCTCGCCGATCCGACCGCGACGGTCGAGGTTGGTCAGGACAGGTTCAGGGTGAAGGCGAGGGTCGCCACAGAGCACGAGCGGCCTCGGCTCGCCAAGCTGATCGACTACCTGGAGCGTCAGCAGGCGCTGACTTCGCGCGAGATCCCGATCGTCATCCTCGAACGCACCTAAACGCACGGCTGACGCCAAACGTGCGCTAGAGGGCACCTTGAGTTCAGGGAGTCGTTGCAACACCAACCCGAATAGGAGGCGTTGCATGCGGTTGCCGAAACGTCAGGAGAGACGTCGATTCTGGGAGCTCGTGAGAGCCGGCGCTGTCCGGACCGACGC
>Ga0099828_10000873_pt1 | contig 19203 bp, 23 predicted proteins | sample CZO8metaG_2_FD_79338 | JGI IMG/M metagenome (GOLD analysis project Ga0099828, IMG submission 79338) | Vadose zone soil microbial communities from the Eel River Critical Zone Observatory, Northern California, USA - CZOApr15con2H1.8 metaG | ecosystem: Environmental > Terrestrial > Soil > Vadose... | reverse complement strand
CAGCACGAACGGAATTTCCAGGGCTGCGATTACGAGGAAACCCAGCCGCCACTTCCACCGCATCTCCGTCGATCACCTCACTGTCGGTAGTCCTCCGGCCGAAATCCCAGATCCACTTTGATGTCCCGCAATCGTCCGAGGTTCGTGCCGTCGAGGAGGTGGACGGACGCATCCTCCACCCGGACGAGGTCCTCGTCGAACAGGGGCCCGATGAACCGGGCGCGGACATCGTTCACCGGCATTCCCCCGCACAGTTCGTTGAAGGACGGGACGACGATCGCCTCCCGCGGGAGTTTCGGGTAGCGTTTGTGCTTCCGGAGGAACGGCACCCGCATCCAGCACGGAACGATCTGCCGGGACCCCAAGGCGTCGCGAAACGCGGCCGCCGGATGGTTGTGTCCCATGACGAGGACGGATCCTTCCATGACTTTCTTGTACGGCCAGGCGTGACCATGGCAGAACCCAACGTCCTCGATGCGGAAGCCGTACGCGGGTTTGAAGCGCACGCTGCGAGGCACGATGTTCTTCAACATGCCGTCGTGGTTGCCCTGCGCGATGTACACCTCGCGGAACGTCGGCGCCAGGTCACGGAAGAACACGTAGACATCGCGTCGCTCCCGGGAGGCCATCTTCGGCACGAGGTGCTTCACGTCGCCCAAGATCACGAGGCGCGTCGCGCCCCGTCGGTCGGCCAGCTCGATCAGCTTTCGACCCATCACCTCCGCACGGCTGGGGACGCGGATCCCCTTCTCCTGCAGCTCCTCTTCGATCCCGATGTGCAGGTCCGCGACGACGAGCATGTCGTCCGCCATGAGGGCGGGCTCATCGGGAACGGGTTCGAGGTCCACGGTCGCTCCAAGGGCGGGTCTGCCTAATGGTTGTGCCGAGTCCGCGATGCCGAGGTTCAGAGAAATTCCGCGAGGACGCGACCGAGGTTCTCGGCGACGTCGACGGATGTCAATCCGTAGCTCTTGACCTTGAACGCGAGGTCCCCGGCATACCCGTTCGTGAAGGCGCCCAGCCGCGCGGCATCGAACGGCGACATTCCTTTCGACATGAGGCCGGTCACGACCCCGCACAGGACGTCGCCCGTCCCGCCGACCGTCATCCCGGGATTCCCGGTGTAGTTGAACTTCACCCGCGTCCCATCGGTCACGATGTCGACATGGCCTTTGAGGAGGATCGTCGCGCCGAACGCCTTCGCAGCTTCCCGGACGATCTCGGCGCGTTCTTCCGGAGCGTCCGGCAGCGTTTTCCCGGTCAATGTCTGGAACTCTCGGGAGTGCGGGGTGATGACGGCGCGTTTTCCGACGAGGCACTTCGGGTCCGAGGCGACCGCTCGGACCGCGTCCGCGTCCACGACGAGCGGCAGCGACACGCTCCGGACGATCTCCTTCACGGCGTCCAAGGTCCCGTCGGCGTCGCCGAGTCCGGGACCGATTGCGATCGCGTCCGCGCGGGAGGCCAGGTCGATGATTTGCCGCGTGTCCTCCCGGAGGAGTCGATGCCCGACGAGCGGATGCACGATGAACATGGGGGAGTACGATGCGACGACCTGCGCTGCGAGGGCCGGCGTCGCGACGTGGATGAGATCCGCACCGACGCCCAGGGCGCCGTATCCGACGAGCGCCGGCGCGCCGGTGTACGGTCCCCCGGCGATCACGAGGACGCGACCGTTCTGCCCCTTGTGGCTCGTCGCCTTCGGGACCGGGTAGAGTGTGAACTCGCCGGGTCCGATCATCGCAGCGACTTTCGACGGAATGCCGATGTCTGCCACGCGAATTCGTCCGGAACTCTCGGGGGTCATTCCCTCCTTCACATCATGGAGCGTGACCGTGACGGTCGGCCGGACAGCCCGATCCGTCCCGAAGCCGCTCGGGACGTCCACGCTCAGGATCGGCTTGTCGGAGGCGTTCATCTGGCGGATGAGCGCGGCGTAGGGTTCGCGCAACGGTCCTTCCACTCCGATTCCGAGAAGGGCGTCGATCAACAGGTCCGCCGCCGCGATCGCTTCCTCGCTCTTGTCGAGGCCCGCCAGGATCTGCACGTCCCTCAGTCGCTCGAAGTTCGTCGCTGCCTCCGGGGTGGCGAACTGGTCGGGCGATCGTGCGAGGAGGACCGTGACCCGCGCGTCCTTCGCGAGATGGCGAGCGGCCACGAGGCCATCTCCGCCGTTGTTTCCGGTGCCACAGAGGACGAGGACACTCTTTCCCGCCGCTCCGAACTCGGACCGTGCAGCGTCCGCGATGGCTTTCCCGGCGTTCTCCATGAGCTCCCTGATCGAGACGCCGAAATACTGAGCGTTCCGGTCGAGGACTCGCATCTCTGCCGGAGAAATCATCGGGCGCGCATTCGGCCGACGCTAGTTAAACGTTGCCCGCGGAGTTAAGAACAGTCGGCCATTTCGGGGCCCGATGGACATCGAGCCGTTGAAGGCCTACACCTGGGCGCTGCTGCTGGGACTCTTTGTCCCACTGAGTTGGATCCTCGACCTGCTCCTGGGGCCCGGCGTCATCGTCTTCGCGGTCGCGGGTCTCGCCATCGTCCCGCTCGCCTGGTTCCTCGGCCTCGCCACGGAGGAACTCGGCAAACACGCCGGTCCCGGCGTCGGCGGCCTCCTGAACGCGACATTCGGAAACGCGACGGAACTCATCATCGCGATCTTTGCGCTGTCGCGCGGTTTGACGGAGGTGGTGAAGGCGTCGCTCACCGGTTCGGTCGTCGGGAACCTGCTGTTGGTGCTCGGGTTAAGCATGCTCGCGGGCGGCGCAAAGTACAAGACGCAGCTCTTCTCCCGGGAGGCATCCGGGATCCAGATCACGATGCTCGTCGTCGCGGTCATCGGCCTCGTGATGCCCGCGTTGTACGTGCTCTCCACGGGGATCCGCTCCGGCGTGGCCCTCGAAGAAATGAGCCTGGGCATCGCCGGGATCCTGCTCCTCGCCTACGTGTTCGGGCTGTTCTTCTCCCTGCGGACGCATCGGGACATCTTCAATCCGGTCACCGAGGTCGCTGAGGAACCGCGTTGGGAAAAACGGTTCGCGCTGAGCGTCCTCGTGGCATCGACAATCTTCGTCGCCGTCGAGAGCGAGATCCTGGTCGGCTCCCTAGAGACCGCGCGGCTGAGCCTCGGCCTGACCGATTTGTTCGTCGGAGTCATCATCGTCGCCATCGTCGGCAACGCCGCCGAACATGGGAGCGCAATCCTCATGGCCTGGAGGAACAAGATGGAACTGAGCGTCGCTGTCGCGACGACGTCGACGACCCAGATCGCGTTGTTCGTGGCACCGATCCTCGTTTTCGTTTCTCTGCTGACCACGAAGGTGATGACCCTCGACTTTGAGATCTTCGAGCTCGCCTCCTTGGCCTTGGCGACCGCTGTCGTCGCGGCCGTCGTCTCGGATGGTCGAAGCAACTGGTACGAGGGCGCGCTGCTCGTGATGGTCTACGCGGTGATTGCGGTCGCGTTCCTCTTCCATCCGCCGTGAGCCCATGACCCCCCGCCGATCCCTCGCATACGGACTTACCGCGAACGTGGTCATCCTCGGTGTCGTGTCTCTATTCACCGACATCAGCAGCGAGATGATCCTGCCGATCCTCCCGTTCTTCCTGATCCAGGTCCTCGGGGCGAACGCGTTCATCGTCGGCCTGGAGGAAGGGTTCTCGGACAGCGTCGTCTCGTTCATGAAGATCGTTTCAGGACGGTTCTCCGACGCGGCGGGGCGAAGGAAGCGTTTCGTCGGCGCGGGCTACGCGCTTTCCACCGTGATGAAGGTCGTCTTCCCCTTCGCCCAGAGCTGGCCTCAGTTCATTGGACTGCGCGTGATCGAGCGGACAGGAAAGGGCGTGCGGGACGCCCCGCGCGATGCCCTCTTGACGGAGTCGACTCCCCCCGAAACGCGCGGGAAAGCGTTCGGCTTCCACCGCAGCATGGACACGACCGGCGCCATCCTGGGCCCCCTTGTCACTCTGGTCTTGCTCGGGACCGTCGCAGCATCCCTGAGCATCGCGGAGCAGTACCGTCTCGTCCTCCTGCTTGCGGCGATTCCCGCGGTCCTCTCCGTCCTCATTGTGCTCCTCGTCCGCGAGCCGCAGCGGGCGCGCGTGCCGACGCAAACTCTTCGGGTTGCCTTCCGCGGCATCCCACGGCCGCTCCTCACCTTCATCGCGATCGCGAGTCTGTTCTCCTTCGCGGACTTCTCGTATGCGTTCCTCCTCCTCCGGGCCGGCCAGACGAACGGCACGACGGTCGTGATCCTCCTCTACGTGCTGTACAACATCGTCTATGCGGCCCACGCGTTCCCCGCGGGGATCCTCTCCGATCGGGTCGGACGAAAGCCGGTGGTGCTCTTCGGGTATGTCGCGTTCATCGGGATGGCAACGCTCCTCGTCTTCTCGGATGCGCTCTTCGTCCTTGTGATCGCGTTCATCCTCTACGGCCTGGAATACGGCATGGCCGAGGGAACGCAACGCGCCCTCGTCGCGGACTTCGCTCCGCCCGACATCAAGGCGACCGTCCTTGGCGCGTACCACACGAGCGTCGGCCTCGTGAAGCTCGCATCGGGTTTGGTCGCGGGCTTCCTCTGGGTCGCTGTGGCGCCGTCGGCCACCTTCGCGTTTGGCGCCGTCACGGCGACCTTCGCGGCGATCGCTCTTTCCATGTGGAGTCCGACGGCTAGGACCTAAGCTTCCGGCCGAGACGTCGTTCGACGGCTGCGATTTTCTTGTCGAGCCGACGGGTCACGCCCTTGCGGTCGTCGATCTTGATGATTGTCGAAACACGTTGACAGTCCTTCATGACGGCTTGGTGGCAGCGCGCGATGAGCGCGAGAACCTGGTCGAACGATCCTTCGATGACGGTCCCCATCGGATTCAAGCGATACGGGAGACCGCTGCGATCCACGATGTCCACGGCCCGCGCGACATATTCTCCGACGCTTACGCCCTTCCCGATCGGAGTGATGCTGAATTCCGCGATGGTCATCGCTCGACCTCGGCATCCTCATTAGCCGCTTCCCTCTTGCAACTTGTGTGGCGGTGGACTATTCGCGACGTGCAGCGGAATACGACCAGGTCCGCGCGGATGAGACCACGGACCGCGAGTTCTGGCTTCGCGGGCTCGTCGAGGTGGCCGGCCTGCGGAATCAGGAGCGCGTCCTCGACGTTGGAGCGGGAACCGGCCGTTTCGCCAAGCTCCTCTGCGACACCAATCCCGTTGTCGCTTTGGATTCGGAGACGGCCATGCTCAAGATCGCCCGCACGAAGGGCCCGTTCGAGCGCGTGCGGGGCGATGGTCGCCGGCTCCCGTTTCGCGCCGATACATTTGATCTCGCGATGATCGTCATGGTGCTCCATCATCTCGGGGACTATGCGGCAGCCTTGCACGAGATCGCCCGGGTTGCGCATCGAGTCGTCATCGCGACATCCGACATGGCGACGCATCGTCTCGGGATTCTGGAAGAGGCATTCCCGAGCCTCCTGGCAATTGACCGGGGTCGGTTCCCGTCTATTCCGGCGGTCCTGGAAGCGCTCGAGGCTGCGGGCTTCCGCGACGTGGTCGTCGATGAGCGGGCGTACGCTCGGCGGCTCACGACCGCGGAACAGCTTGACCGGGTGCGACATCGGTACCTGTCTACGTTCGATCTTCTGCCCCCGGGTGAGTACGAACGCGGCCTGCGATTCTTGGAGGCCGAGATGCCGCGGCGCTACCGAGACGGCTTCGAGATCACGGCCCAATTCACGTTTGTAGGCGCGTCAAGGTGAGCTGCGCAGACTCCGAGCACTCGGGGCAGAAATCGCGACCCTTTCGATCCGTGTCGGCCAGTCTCTCGGAGAAGAACATCACGCATTCGGGATTTGCGTCGTGGTGGCCAAGGCCCAAGGTGTGTCCGAGTTCGTGGACCACGGTCTTCACAGCACGCTCGACGAGTTTCGTTTCTCCATCGCCCGCAAACTGGGACAGAGAGACGACCGCCCATCGACCTTGAATGTCCGCGTGTCCGAACACAAGCGTCAGTCCGAGTTCGGGGTCGCACAGCTCGACGTTCGTGATGGCGATGATGCGATCCCCTTCGGCGGACTTGCAGACCCGATCGAATGTGGCGGCTCGGTATCGTTTCGGGCCGGGGCTGAAGGTCCGTCTCGGCAACGGTTTCTCACTCGCGATTCGCACGTTGCCGAACGGCGCGAGCTCGAATCCAATTCGTTGAAGGACAGACGCGTCGACCCGGCCGACCGGCTGGAGGGTGAGAATCATCCCTTGACGACCCCGAGCGGGACCAACCGGGCGACGATTTTCGTCAATCCCGCTCCTTCGGCGACCCGGACGACGTCCTCCACATTCTTGTAGGCGCCCGGGGCTTCCTCGACAATCCCCGCGCGCGAAGCCGCGCGAAGGTAGATTCCGCGCTTCTTCAGCGAGCTCACGACTTCGTTCGCATCGAACTTGCGGCTCGCGGCCTTGCGCGACATTTGGCGCCCGGCCCCGTGGCAGCTGGAACCGAACGAGCGCTCCATCGCGGTCGGCAGCCCGACGAGGACGAACGAGCACGTGCCCATGTCTCCCGGGATGAGCACGGGTTGGCCGACGGCTTGGTACTCGGCGGGAGTCTCCGCATGCCCCGCCGGGAACGCCCGGGTCGCCCCTTTCCGGTGGACGACGACCTTGGCGCGGGCTCCGTCAATGACATGCTCCTCCACCTTCCCGATGTTGTGGCACACATCGTAGACGATGTCCATGCCGAGGGCTTCCGGCGATTGGCCGAGGATCTTGGAGAACGCGTTCCGGACCCCGTAGGTGATGAGCTGGCGGTTGTTCCAGGCGAAATTCGCTCCACAGCACATCGCCTTCCAGTAGTCTAGTCCCTCTTTCGACGAGATCGGGGCGCAAGCGAGTTGGAGGTCCGGCAGCTCGATCTTCTCTCGCTTCACGACCCGTTCGCACGTCTCGATGTAGTCCGTCGCGATTTGGTGGCCGAACCCGCGGGATCCGGTGTGTACCATGACGCACACCTGGCCGATCTCTCCGATCCCGAGGGCTTTCGCCGCCCGCTCGTCGTACACCCGATCGACCTTCTGGATTTCGACGAAGTGGTTTCCGGCGCCGAGGCTTCCGACCTGGTCCTTCCCGCGCGTGATCGCCCGCTCGCTGACCTTCGAGAATTCCGCGTCTTCGAGTCGGCCACGAGCCTCGATCCGATCCGGGTCGTTGGACCATGCGTATCCGTGATCGACCGACCAGCCCACGCCCTCGGTCGCGAGCTTCGCCAAGTCCTGCCGCGTCACCTTCGTGATGCCGCCTTCGCCCACCCCGCTGGGCACGTTCTCGAAGCAAGCGTCGGTCAACGCGCGAAGGTTTGGCCGGACCTCCGTCTCCCGGAGGCTCGTTCGGATGAGACGCACGCCGCAGTTTATGTCGTACCCAATCCCGCCCGGGGAGATCACGCCCGCATTGTAGTCGAAAGCCGCCACGCCGCCGATCGGGAAGCCGTACCCCCAATGGATATCCGGCATCGCCATCGCTTCCCCGAGGATGCCGGGCATCGTGGCGACGTTCGCCACCTGCTCGGGTGCCTGATCTTGCCGGAGCTGAGGCACCATAGTTTCGTCGATGAAGACCACGCCGTTCGTGCGCATGGCGGGCTTGTAGGACCGCGGGATTTCGTAGCGAAACGCGTCGACTTTGTTCAGCGGCCCGTGCCATCCGTCGCCCATGTACATCCGGAAGCGCGCCTAGGGGGCGGAGTGCACATAAACGTTCGTGCAGGCAGTGGCTCCGTCGCAAACTTCATGCCGGTGCCGTGATATCCCGTGCCACGGGTTGGGACGAGCTCCGGATCCGCTCTTCCTGGGTCGCCTTCGGTGGGCATGCGCGGCCGGGATTCGCGGGGCTCGGGTTCCCCGAGGACGAGGGGGGAGGAAGTCGGGGAAGCCCGCGGTTCCGCGGGTGGCCAGAGCTCGTCGCGCCCTTTTCGTTCCGCCCGGTTCGCGCGCCCTGCTTAGCGAGCTGATGGACTCTCAAGTCCATCCGGGGTGTGCATGTCATCCGACATGGCCGCGCGCTTCACCGATGGCGACGATCGCCTCGCGAATGAGACGCGCCCCGAGCAGCGACGTCTGCCCGAAATCCCACGCCGGGCTCACCTCATTCAAGTCCATGCCGACGAGGTCCGGGGCGAGCATGCCGATGACTTTCTTGACCTGAAGCGGCGCGAGCCCGAACGGCTCCGGGTTGCCGACGGCCGGCGCGAACGCCGGATCGACGCCGTCGATGTCGATCGTGAGGTACACCTTGTCGCGGTTGATCGCCTTCACCGCGCGCTCGACCGATGCGCCGATGCCTCTCTCGTGGACATCGAAGACGCTGACGTAGGTCAGACCGAGGCGCTCGAGATCCTCTCGCTCCTCGCGGCTGTAGGACCGCACCCCGATGTAGACGACGTGTTCCACCCCGACGTGGTCCGCGATCCGCCGCGCCGAACAGGCATGGGACCATTTGTCCGAGAGGTACGAGTCACGGAAGTCGAGGTGCGCATCGATCCCGATGACGCCGATGTCCTTCGGGAACGCCCGCACAACGGCCGGGGCGAGGCTGTGCTCTCCCCCGATGACGATTGGAATCTTCCCGGCGCCGACGACACCCGCGGCCATCTTTGTCACGCCGTCCACCATCTCCGTCGAGGCCCCGAAGGTCGGCGTGTCGCCCAGATCGGCAACGGGAATGTCTCGGAGGTCCCGCTGGTGGTCCATCATGTACGTCTCGAAATTGTACGAGGCCTCGCGAATCGCTCGAGGCGCGAAACGGGAGCCGCCGCGGAACGAGCACGTGCGGTCGTACGGCACTCCGAACAAGACCATCGGCGCCTCGTCATACTTCGCGACGGCGTCCGCGAAGTGGGGCGCGGCCATGGGCGAACCGAAATCGCTCGCGCTTATTTGAGGACGACCCCGCTCAATTGGACGTGAGCTTGCGCCGGCCGAGCGCTTCCATGTACATGATCTCTTGACCGGAGGCCAGCTTTCCCTGGTACTCCTCCGTCACGGCGAGCTCGAACGTCTGGTAGGTCTCGAGGTCCATCAGCTGCGCGACGTTCGCGTGGGTCGACAGAACCTGGGCTTTCCGCTTGTCAATGATCGGGACCCGGACCTTGTGCGTCACGGGATGGACGATCGAGCGTTTCTGGCCGTCGAACAGGCCGACCGCCTCGAGCCTCGCCTTCGCTTCGCCGTGTTTCCCGGGCTTCGACGTCTGGATCGAGATGATCCGGCACGGTTCATCGTCGATGACGATGTACCGATTCACCTTCAGCTCGCGGATCTCCGCTTGCTCCCATGACATCGGATTCGCGCAGCGATGTGGCCGGTCCCTAAAAACGTTTCCTCAGCGTCGCGTTCGTCTTCGGTCGCGACGTTTTCTCGGCGTCGTGTCACGCTTCGTCCGCGTCGGTTTGTCCGCTTTGCGGCGATGAATTTCTTCGATCGTGCGTTCGAGGTCCGTCAGGAGATCGGGCCCGATCGTGCGCTTCGTGTACGCGTCGGCTCGGGCCGCGAGAGAGATCTTCGCGGCGAACGCGCGCGCGATCGCGCCTCGCTGCCACGGTGGCGCGCCGTGGACCCAGGGATGTTGGAAGAGCACCCCATGTTTCGGCGGCCGGGATCCGGTCCGCAGATGGCGAAACAAGGCGCGCTCCGCACCTAGGAGCTGGACCGTCCCGGAGGGTGCCCGCGCGAGGTCCTCGATGCCACCCGCGAGGGAGACGAGCCGGGCCGCGAGGATCGGACCCGCGATGGCGGAGACGTTCGGTGCGAGTTCACGGGCCGATCGCTCCACGTACGCTTCCATCGCTTTCCTTTGATCTCCGACGAGCTTCGCGAGGCCGGCGAGGGCCTTCAGCTCGGCTTCCTCCCGCTCCGCGAGTTCCGCTCCGATGCTCTCGCGATGATCGATTGGCATCTGTTCTCGTCGCCCGTGCATCGCCACGAGCTCGACGTATGTCCCGGTATCGACCATGGGGGCGAGCTCGGGGAAGTGGAGCCCGTACCACTCTCGAAGCCGTTCGACGAGGACATTCTCTTCTTCCTGCAGCTCGTCGAGGGCGCCGACGGCCTGGCGGAGATGGTCTTCCGGCCCGATCGCCTTGCGCATCCGTCGTTTCGCCAGCTCGACCATGGCGGCGTGCAGGAGGTCGCGGCCGTAGCCGAAGTCCTCGGGCTTGAGGAACGGCGGGCGCACCGTGGTGCGGTTGCCACCCGCTCGCTCGAGCCGCGTCTCGATCACGAAGACCTCGTCCACGCGAGACATCAGGTCGCGCTCCTCCGCCAGGACTTTCCAGTCCTCCACGAGCGCGAGACGGTCCGCGAGCGCGCCCGGTTCCATCGGGAACAGTCGCTTCTCCACGACGGTGCCGTCATCGAGCAAGAACGAGCCGAACCAAGTCGTCACGAGGAGCATCGCGCGGGGCGAAACGGGTCGGTCCGTAAAAGCGTATCCGCCTACCGAGACTTGGCGCGCGCTTTTTTCTTCGGTGCGGCGCGCCCGGACGCGCGGAGCTGGGAGGGCTTCAGGATTCCCCGCTCCGTGATGATCCCGGTGATGTACTTGGCCGGCGTGACGTCGAAGGATGGATTGCGCGCCGGGCTTTCCTTCGGCGCGATGAGTTGACCGTCGAGATGGAGGACCTCCTGCGGCGATCGCTCCTCGATGGGGATCTTGTCCCCGGATGCCAGGCCCATGTCGATCGTGCTGGTCGGCGCGGCGACGTAGAATGGGACGCCGTTCTCCTTTGCGACGACGGCCTTCGCGTACGTGCCGATCTTGTTCGCGGTGTCTCCGTTCGCCGCGATCCGGTCCGCCCCCACGAGGACGAGGTCGATCTCGCCGTGCCCCAAGAAGTGGCCGGCGGCGCCATCCGTGATGATCGCGTGCTCGATCCCGGCCTGCAGGAGCTCCCACGCGGTCAGCCGGGCCCCCTGGAGGCGGGGCCGGGTTTCATCCACGTAGACGAAGAAGCGTCGCCCTTTCTCCTGGGCCACGCGCATCGGCGCCGTCGCGGTCCCGTAATCCACCGCCGCGAGCGCGCCGGCGTTACAGTGGGTCAGGATTCGTGCTCCGTTCCGGATCAGCCCCGCGCCGTACTCGCCGATCTTTCGGCACTGTTCGATGCTCTGCTGCGCGTATCGCTCGGCGACCTCGACGAGGTCCTCTCCGTGGGACGCCGCGCTCGTCATCCAGTCGATCGCGAAGAAGAGGTCGTGTCCCGTCGGTCTCGTCTTGCGGAGTCGCTCCGCCGCCGCCTTCAGGTCGAGTCCTTGATGGGCCGCCTGGGCCATCCCGTACGCGGCCGTAGCCCCGATGGCCGGCGATCCGCGCACGACCATGTCTTCGATCGCGACGGCCACGTCCTCATAGGTCTTCGCCTCGTACACGCGGACCTCGAACGGCAAGTAGCGCTGGTCGATCAGCTTCACGATTCCGTCATCGAACCAGACGGTTCGCATCTCCCGGGGGACGCCGTCGATTGTGACGCGCACGGAATGGCTCCTATGGCCGCCGCAGGGAGGAGAGAAGGCTGGAAAGCCCTGGCCGGCCGAGCTCGCGCTTCATGTCCCGCGTGAGGGAGTCGTAGTACGTGAGCTGCTGCTCGACTTTCACGAGCTCATCGTCCAAGCGGTGGCGTTCTTCGTCGACGTTCCGCATTGCCTCGAGGAGGCGCTTCTCGCGATGCCGCCACCGTTCGGCTTCCTTGCGGGTTGCCTCCAACGCCCGAGTCACTGTCACCGCCCCGGGGCGCTGGGAGGCAGGACGGCCCGCGTCGGCATGCGGTCCCGCAGGTCCGTCAGCAGGCGGTTGTATTCGAGGATCTTCTTGCGGACCCCTTCGAGCTCCTTGCGGAGGGTGTTCCGCCTTCGCTCGAGCTGTCGAAGTCGGTCGCGGATCCGCTTTCGGCGCTCCCGCCACTTCTTCTGTTCTTCCAGGGCTAGGAGCACACTCGAGGCGTCCATCGGGCCTCCGTCCCACGGGGTCCAGACTATTTAATCGTGATGTGCGCTCACGCTTCTTCCTTGACTTGCGCGCCGGGCAGGACGTATTTGAAGAGGTCGAACAGGTTCATCGCTTGGTTCACGAGGTCCCGCGCGATCCCCTCGCCCGCGTCGATGCCGAACACGAGCTCCATGTTGTCGATCTTCCAGACGCTGACGAAACTCGCGACGGTCCGGTGCGTCGCGGCCTCAGTCACGCGAACTTTGCCGATCAGGTTCTCACCTTCCCGGGTCGTCGAGAGGGCGAGCACGTAGCCACGGCCCTCAAGCTGCTTCTTCGCGATTGTCGTCATCTCGGACTTTTCTTCCTTTGCCATCGAGAGCGCCTCCCAGCGGCCCAATCCGGTCAGCGGTAATAAAAGCTCTGCGCGCCGTCGTGGACAATCGAGCGTTCTTCGATGGAGATTTATACCGTGCGGGCCTTTGCGCGCTCCCGCGGGCTCGTGGTCTAGCGGTTATGACATCGCTCTCACACAGCGAAGGTCACCGGTTCGAATCCGGTCGAGCCCACTCCTTTCGCCGTCGGTGACCATCTCCGATCGCCGGAGGCTTAGGTCGCCTCGAGAGGCGGGCCCGCTTCCGATCCAAACGACTTTCGTGCCACGAGGTAGAGATATGGAATCTGCGACAGCGATCCCACAACCGTGGCGGCCGCCAACCCGGTGATTCCGCCCCACTTCAGGAGGACGTACCCGAGGCCAAGCGTCACGCTGCTCGAGATGATGGCGGAGACGATCAGTGGCCGCGTCTGCTTCCGGACCAGGACGCGAGTGCCGAGAAGGCTGTTCAACAGCCCCGTGATCGAGCCGAAGATGAGAATGCGGAGTGGCCCAATCGATCCTTCGACATACGCCGAATTGGTCCCCGCAAAGAGGCCCAGGATGGACCGGCCGAAGAACCACAGGATGGCGATGGCGGGAAGCAGGATGGCGAGCGTCAGGATGATCGCGTGTCGTTCTGCAATGTGGCGGCCCGCCGAGGTGGCGCCGTTCTGGGATGCCTCCGCATAAAACGACGCAAAGGCGGCACCCGGGATTACGCCTAGGAGTGCCGCCAGGACCGTCGCGATCTGAAAGTATCCTGCCTGGATCGGAGCGGCGGTCCTCCCGAGCACCGCGAAGATGAGCGGAATCAGCAGCAGGCTGTCCGCGGCCCCGATCGTGGCCGCAAGATAGTTGGCCGTGCTGAACCGGACCATCGGGCGGATGTGCGACAGGTCGAGGCTCGGCTTGGGCCGATACCCGGGCAACACCCGGGGCAGGAGGATCCCGCCCTCGACTGCGACGGCGATGCCAACTGGGAGCGAGATAGCGACGAAGATATCGAGACGGCCGCCCGTCACGGCGAAGAAGACCAGCAGCAGGGCGATCGGTATCTTGAGGACCGAGGCGAGGACGATCCGCCAGAGAATGAGATCCGCGCGGCGAATCGCGAGGCCCGATTGATCCAGGACCGGAGCGAAGGTGAGTGAAAGCGTCGTCAGGAGGATGAGGACCCAGTAGACCGGGCTGCTCAGAATGAAGTCGAGCGAAGGTAGCCAGAATTCGATCCCCGCCATCAGGACGATGGTGAGGGGGATGGCGACAAGTCCCGTCAAGGTCAAGCAGGTGTTGATGGTCGCCGCCTTGTCCTCGGCGGACGGCAGGAACCGCAGGAGGGCCGGACCGAGGCCGAGGAGGGCGAGCGTCGCGAGGAATGATATTGTGTTGAAAACCCCTTGCGCGTACCCGAGATCGCTGACGGAATAGAAGCGCACGATGATGAAATAGAAGACAAACCCCGACGCCGCGCCGACGACACTCGAAGACATGATGAAGATCGCGTTGCGGTAGAGCGGGGCGGTCGCGAGGCCCCAGCCCTGGTTCAGGAGTTGTTGCACCCGCTCCCGAATCTCCTCCATATTCAGCCTCTCGATGAGCCTTCGCGAGGCGAGAGCCACTCGACGGATAAACCCGCGGAACCTACGACGGATGGATCCGGATTGGACCGGACTCGGGAGGCCGCTTCGGGGTGGCCGCGATCAAGGATGCGCCGAGGTCGCCGTGAGCGCGGCGACGAGGACAGCCACCAAGGCGAGTCCCCCGAGAGGAATCAGTGCGATCCACCGAGGCTCGTACCTCAGGTGCATGTAGTACGCCACAACGAGGCTCGCCTTGACTGTCGCGAGCACGACGAGGATCGTGATCGTCTCGAGGTGCGGGATCCCTAGGCTGTAGACGTTCAGTTCCGCGAAGGTCACGATGGCGAGGATCGCGAAGACGACCACGTAGGGACGCTTCCTCGATTCCTCGTGGGGTCCCGCCGTCTCCGTTGCGGTCGCCGTCGCCATCTTTCACCTCAAATCAAGTACACGATCGTGAAGAGGAAGATCCAGACCACGTCCACGAAGTGCCAGTACAGTCCCACGAGTTCGACCGCTTCGTGATTCTCTTTCGTGAATCCGCCCTTGAACGCCTTCCGGGTGATGTACGCCATGGCGAGCACCCCCGCGGTCACGTGGGATCCATGCACGCCGGTCTGCGCGAAGAACGTCGGACCGTAGAGCGGATTCACCCCGAACGGGGAGCTCTTGAACGTCAGGCCTTCGCCGAAGTACAGATGCTGGTACTCGAACGCCTGGATGCTGAGGAACGTGATGCCCAGGAGCAGCGTGCTAAAGAGGAAAATCCGGAGCTTTCGTTGATCGCCCCGCTCGACGGCGGCGAGGGCCTCGACCATCGTGAGGCTGCTGCAGATCAGGATGAACGTGTTCAGTCCGGTCAGGGGCACGTTCAGGATCTCGCCGGGCAGGGCCCACGGTCCTTGGAAGGCGGCGCCCGGTGTCGTCGTCCGGAGTCGCAATGTCCAGGAGGCTCCGATGATCGCAGAGAAGAACATGATCTCGGTCGCGAGGAACAGCCAGATCCCGAGCTTCCGGGCACTCACCTGCGGGAGCCTCGACTCAACGGCGGCGGCGAGTCCGTAGAACGCGCTCGACGGCCGTTGCATGTCCTGATGAATCCATCCGCCCGCGCCTCCACCGAAGATGACGACACCGGCGAGGAGCATCGGAATGCTCGGCGTCACGATTCCAACGTACCCCACGCCCATGCCCACCGCGATGATGAAGGGCCACGGGCTGCCGTGGTGCTCCTCCTCTTCATGGCCCGCGGGCTCCGGGTGCGCCATCGATTGCTCGGACCGGCGCAGTGCATCCTTCAAGCTGCTATAACATCTTCGGTTTTTCCGCGCCAACTAGTTCGGGCGGAAGACCCACGGGTCGTGGGCGAGACTGAGAAAGAGGTCGCGGGACTTCGACCATTCGATGAGCCAGTTCGGGACGGGAATCCGTGGCCCTTCGGGCCGAAATCGCATGATGATGACGTGACCCGCGGGTGGGATAAAGGCATCGACGTTCGTGCTGATTTCAATTCTCGGCACGTAGAACGCACCCCGACGGGGACGTGATAATTGAATGACGTCCGCGCGCGATTGAAGTCTTCCACCGATGACGTTGCATGCTGCGAGTCCGCCGGCATCCACACGACGAAACTGCTTATAGCCGGGCTCCGGATGAGGAGCCCTGCCGGTTTCCGATGCCCACCGTACGACACATGAAAGCAAAGCTCGCCCTGATGGGAGAGGGCGGTGTCGGGAAGACCTCTCTGATTCGACGCTTCGTTCTGAACGAATACCAGGACACGTATCTCCACACCGTCGGGACCCGGGTCAGCAAAGTCGAGCTGACCGTCCCGCACGGCGCGGACACCGAGGTCCAGATGGACATGTCGATCTTCGACATCATGGGCCAGCGTGGGTTCAAAGATCTCGTCCGGGAGACCTACTACCATGGCGCCCAGGGTCTGATGGGGGTGTGCGATCTCACGCGGAAGGACAGCCTCTACGCGCTCAACGAGTGGATTCCCTCCGCGCTCGAAATCGCGGGCGACGTGCCGGTGTACCTCATCGTGAACAAGCGAGACCTCGAGGAACGGCGTGCAATCTCCGAGGATGAGGTGCGGCATGTCGCAGAAGCGTTCGCCGCCCCGATCGTCTATACCTCGGCGCGGACGGGGATCCTCGTCGACGACGCCTTCAACGCGTTGGCGATCGAGATGGTCGACCGCGCGTTCCGCCAGGAGGCGGCCCGGGCCGTGGGGCGGGGCCTCCGGGACAAGGTCCTCTTGCTCCTGGACAAGCGCGGTTCGATCGGGCTGAAGAAGAGTCAGTTCTTCGAGATTCTCCGGGGTGTGAACTTGGACGATCTCCAGAGCGAGCTCGGCCGCCTCGAAGGCGAAGGTCTCGTGACCCTGCTGTGGCACGGCGCCTCCGACTTCACCGCGGTGATCACCCCGCGCGGGACCGCGGCGACGAAGCGAGAGTCGACCTGGGACGAGGAATGAGTTCCCCGACGGGGTGAGGCGACGAAGAAGGTCCGACTCGAGAAGATCCTGGAGTCCCTGGACCCGCTGCCCCATCCGGCGGCGGCCGCGGAGCAGTATCCGACGCCCGCCGGCATCGCCGCCGAGGTCGCTTACCTCGCTTCGGCGCGGGGTGACGTCGAGGGCCGGTCGGCGGCGGACCTCGGGTGCGGGAACGGCGTGCTCGCGATCGCCGCGAAGCTTCTCGGCGCCGGTCGGGTGATGGGTTTGGACTCGGATCCGACGGCGGTCGAAGCCGCACGGCGGAACGCGGAACGCGCGCGCGTCGACGTCGAGTGGCGTCTCGAGGATGTCCGATCCGTCCGCGAGCACTTCGAGACGATCTTCATGAATCCGCCCTTCGGCTCTCAACGTCGGCATGCGGACCGTCCGTTCTTCGATACCGCGCTCGCGTGGGGCCATGTCGTCTACGCTTTCTTGAATGCGAGGGCGGAAGGATATGTCCGTCGGCGCATCGAGTCTGGTTCCGGGAAAATCACCGACCGGCTGCCGTACGCCTTTCCGATTCCGCACAGCTTCGAGTTCCACCGCGAGGAGGTTCGGCGGATTGACGTCGTCCTCTACCGATTCGAAGTGGCGAAGGGATAAATACCGACGGGCCTACTCCGTCCGGCCCGAAGGAGTGGTTGCACCGAATGGAAGCGAAGATGGTCCTCCCCGGCGACGAGATCGCCGTCGCGGAGGAATTCGAGCCCGGCGAGGGGACGTACGAGCGGAACGGACTCGTCTTTGCGGCGACGCCCGGTGTCCTCTTCCTGGACCCGGAGAACCGCGTCGCGCGGGTACGGGCATTCAACCCGCCCGCGGAACTCAAGGTCGGGGACATCGTGTACGGCGTGGTCGACGACATCCGCGGGATGATGGCGACCGCGACGATTACCGCGATCCATGGACGTCCCCGCCAGATCAGTGGCGAGTCGGAAGGGACGATTCACATCTCGAACGTGTCCGAGGAGTACACCGAGGACATTCACGACATGTACCGACTCGGAGACATCATTCGCGCCAAGGTGATCCAAGTCAAACCGTCGGTGCAGCTGACCACGGCGGAGCGGAATCTCGGGGTCGTGAAAGCCCTCTGTTCCGTGTGCCGTGGACCCCTCGAGCTACGCGGTCGCGAGCTCTATTGCCCGCGGGACGAGCGAACGGAACGGAGAAAACTCGCCGCCGATTACGCCGACCTGAAACTCACCGTGCCCGCAGCCGAACTCGGCGGCGGCAAGGTCGAGGCGAAACATGGTGAGCCTCGCGGTGAGGGGCAGGATCGCGGCGGCCGGGATCGAGGTCGGGGTGGCGGGCGCGATCGATTTCGCGACCGCGGCGGGGGTCGAGGTCGTGATGGACAAGGTCCCGGAGGTCGCGGCGGAAGGGATCGGGATCGCGGACGACGACGGTGAATCATCGCGAAATTCCGTGACCATTCCGTTCCGAGAATTAGCATCAAGAATCGAAGGCAAAAAGATAAGAACCTACCCTGTGATAGCAGCGGTTAGAGGTTCTGAATGCCCGCTTCCAACGAGGAAGTGATGAAGGAGTTGGCGCGCCTCCGGACGGAGATTCAACAGCTCCGGGAGGTCGTCAGCGCCCTCTTCAACGCCGTCTTCGAGGAAGGGGACGAGGACTGGGACTCGGTTCCCGAGAAGGACGAATTCAACCTCTACAACTGATCCGGACGGCGATCGAAGTCGAGCTTTTTCGCACGATGCGGGCGCCCAGCCGGGTCCTCTCTTCCCGGTCTCGGCGATCAGACCATCTGGCTCAGTCGCCGCATTCGATCCATCGCTCCGCGACAGAACGCGCCGATGTCCCGCAAGGCGATGAGGACCGCGAGCGCCAGGACAAAGCCGAGATCCAACACGCCCGTCCGAAACCACGAGAGCAGGCTCACCGCGACCAGGATGAGCACGAGGACCGTCAAAATCGTGAAGTCCCTCGTGAGCCGGTCGAGTGCATTCTCCATCGTGAGCCACGCGGACGGTGCGGTCGACACCATCGAATCCATGCAATCCCCATCGCCGAGCGGCGCGAGCCGGAAAGAATTTTCCGGTTGTGAAGTGAGCCTGTTCGCGTCGTCCACCGCGGTGATGGCGGGCGAAAGGCCCATAAGAGGCGCGCCCTTTTGCCCACCGTGCGGCCGCCCAATCGGTACCGTCGACAGGAAGTCCTTCCGGAGATTGGTGTCGAGGGCCAGCGCAAGCTCGCAGGTGCTCGGGCCGTCGTGGTGGGATTGGGGGCCCTCGGGAGCATTTCCTCCGACCTCCTCGCCCGGGCCGGCGTCGGGCATCTTCGACTCGTCGACCGAGATGTCGTCGAACTCACGAATCTGCAGCGGCAGCTGCTCTACGCCGAACGCGACGTCGACCGGCCGAAGGCGGAGGCCGCCGCGGATCGCCTCCACTCCGTGAACTCCGAGATCGAGATCGAACCGGTCTCGAAGGACGTCCATTCGGCGACGGTCCGAGAGATCTTGAGCGGCGTCGACGTCGTCGTCGATGGGACGGACAATCTTGAGACGCGTTTCCTGATCAACGAGGCCACGATCGAATCGAACGTCCCTTTCGTCTACGGCGGGGCCATCGCAACGTACGGAATGGCGTTCGCGATGCGACCTCCGGTCACCGCGTGTTTCCGTTGTTTCAACCCGAAGGCGCCTCCTCCCGGCAGCCTGCCGACTTGCGAGACCGCGGGCATCTTCAACGCCGCGTCCGCGATGGTCGGGGCGATCCAGGCGGGCGAGGCGATT
>Ga0099828_10000870_pt1 | contig 19221 bp, 17 predicted proteins | sample CZO8metaG_2_FD_79338 | JGI IMG/M metagenome (GOLD analysis project Ga0099828, IMG submission 79338) | Vadose zone soil microbial communities from the Eel River Critical Zone Observatory, Northern California, USA - CZOApr15con2H1.8 metaG | ecosystem: Environmental > Terrestrial > Soil > Vadose... | reverse complement strand
GCCGTGGCTACCTCTCGAAGATCTTCAACGACGAATGGATGGCTGACTACGGATTCCTTGCCTCGGAGACCGCCGAGCCGAGGATCGCCGACGTGCTTGCCCGCAAGCAGAGCGGGCTGCCCGAGTTCGTGCACGCCCACCCGGACGAGACCGTCCGGGTGGCGATCGAGACCCTGCGCGAGTACAACGTCTCGCAGCTCCCGGTCATGAAGGAGGAGCCGCCGGTGATGGCGGCGGAAGTTGTCGGCTCGATCGTGGAGCGTGACCTCCTCGACGCGCTGGTGTCAGGGCGGGCCCGGCCGCAGGACCCCATCGGCAGTCACATGTCGGCGCCGCTGCCGATGGTCGGCTCCGGCGAGCCGGTGAGCTCGGCGGTCGCCGCCATGGAGAAGGCGGGCGCCGCGGTGGTGCTGGTAGACGGCAAGCCAGCGGGAATGATCACCCGGCAGGATGTGCTGACATTCCTGTCCGCTGGCAACGGCTGACGGCCTAGGGTTGGCTGGTCGCCGGGCTGCGGCGGCCGGGTGACCCTGCCACACCGGGATCGCCCGCGGGCGGCATGACGGGGACGCTGGGTGGTACCAGGGTCCGGACATTCACCTAGGCAAAGTGGCGAGCTATGCAGACGCATCACTCCGACGGTTTCGAGACCCTGGCGATCCATGCCGGGCAGGAGCCCGACCCGCTGACCGGGGCCGTGGTCCCGCCGATCTACCAGGTGTCCACGTACAAGCAGGACGGCGTGGGCGGGCTGCGGGGGGCCGGCCTCGGCGCGGGCGGCGGGACCGGGTCAGGGCCGGCCCGCTGGGTCGAGGGCTACGAGTACTCCCGGACCGCCAACCCGACCAGGGGCGCATTGGAAGAGTGCCTGGCGGCGCTGGAGGGCGGGGCCCGCTCGCTGGCGTTCGCCTCCGGCATGGCGGCCGAGGACTGCCTGCTCCGCACGGTCACCGGACCCGGGGATCATGTGCTGATCCCGCACGACTCGTACGGCGGCACCTACCGCCTGTTCGACAAGGTCCTGCAGTCGTGGGGCGTCAGCTACCGGCCTGTTCCGGTAACGGAACCTGGCCGCGTCCGGAGTGCCCTCCGCGAGAAGCCCGCCCGGGTCGTCTGGATAGAGACACCGACCAACCCGCTGCTGTCCATTGCCCACATCCCCGCGCTGGCCGAGATCGCGCACGCGGAGGGCGCGATGCTCGTCGTGGACAGCACCTTCGCGTCGCCGTACCTGCAACAGCCGCTGGCCCTGGGCGCCGACGTCGTCGTCCATTCGACTACCAAGTACATCGGCGGGCACTCGGACGTCGTAGGCGGCGCGCTGGTAGTAGCCGACGCCGGGCTTGGCGAGCGGCTGGCTTTCCTGCAGAATGCCACCGGATCGGCCGGCGGGCCGTTCGATGCCTGGCTGACGCTACGCGGCGTACGGACCCTCGGCGTCCGGATGGACCGGCACTGCGAGAACGCGGCGAGGGTCGCTGACATGCTCGCCAGCCACCCGGCCGTGGCCGAGGTGTTCTACCCGGGCCTGGCTTCTCATCCTGGCCACGAGACGGCGGCCAAGCAGATGCGCGGGTTCGGCGGGATCGTGTCGATGCGCGTCCGCGGCGGGGAGGAGGCAGCCCTGGCCGTCTGCGCCCAGACCCGGCTGTTCACGCTGGGCGAGTCGCTCGGCGGGGTGGAGTCACTGATCGAGCATCCTGGCCGGATGACGCACGCGTCGGTCGCTGGCTCGGCGCTGGAGGTGCCTGCCGATCTGGTCCGGCTCTCGGTCGGCATTGAGAGCTGCGACGACCTGCTGGAGGACCTCCGCTCAGCCCTCGGCTGACATCGCCAGCCCCGATCCCGGCGTCGCCAGCCCCGATTCCGGCGTCGCAAGGCGCCGCGACGCCGCCGGGGCGCCTGGCGACGCGGCCGCGCGCCGCGGAGCCTCGACGCCGCCGCGCCGCGGAGCCGATGGATGTCACTTCGCTAGGCGCCGGCGCCTAGCGATGCGACATCTGTCCGGTAGCTGGCCGGGTCGGCACCGGCCTGGCCCTGGGACGTCAGGTGTTCCAGATCATCAGTATCAGGATTACCAGGTAGAGCATGCCTACCACGCCGCCCATGGTGGTGATTCGTCCCCGCTCGACGCTGGCAATCTGCGCCGCGGGTGCGCCGGGGCTGCCCGGCAGGTTCGCCGCGACCGGCTCGGCGTCCCCAGCCGCCTGGGCGTCGCCTGCCTTGTCCTCGGCGGACACCGGCACGACTTGCGCGGCGGCCGGAGCCGTGCCAGCCGCGGGCGCCTCAGCCGCCGCGGCCAGCTCGAGCGCGGCGATGGCCCGGTGCTGGTCCCGCATGATCAGCAGGAGCAGGACGATCGCGACCACGAACAGCGTCAGGGACGCGGTCAGCCACGGATGCGAGAAGTCCTTCTTGAGCTGCGCGAGCACCAGCCCGAAGACCAGCACGCTCAGCGACACGAACCCGAAGATCCGGGTGATCCGGTAAAGATAGCCGACCACAGCCTGGTTGCGTGCCCTGATGTAGCGCGGCGTGGACATGATGGCGATCGTGACCGGGCCGATCGTAAAGATCGCGAAACCGATGTGCAGCCAGAGCACCAGCCGATCGGTAAAGGACATGCTCTGATCCTAGCCAGGCTGAGCGGGCGCTGGCGGATCTTGCTGGATCGGACTGGCCAGTCGCAGATCACGACGGCTGGCCGCGCACCGGCTCGCGGCAGGCAGCGACTACTCGATGTCGGGCTTCCTGCGGAGCAGGAACAATGCGACGACCAGGGCAAGGACGCCCACGACAAACGAGGCGGTCGCGCGAAGATCATGGTTCGTCGAGATGAAAACGACCCCGATGATGCACGCGACGACCCCGAAGGCCAGCAGAACCCAGGCGCCTGTACGTGTGGAGCCCGCCCGTCCGATCTGTTGCGACACAGTTTCCTCCCGGGAGATTATTCGCTCGGCTGGCCTTGCCCGCCGGGTTGGCCAGCCTGGTTCGTTAGAAGCTAATGCACGGACGCTACTACCCGTCGGCCGCAGGCAGGAGCCATTCCAGCCATCGGGCAAAACTCGACAAAGCACCTGCCGTCCCGCGACCCGTCCCGCGACGCGGTCCCGGCACGCCATCCCGTGCCGCCGGGCCCGCTGGTCAGGTGACTCATCTGCCGCGCGTTCCCGCACGGCGTGCGCGCAGGAAGTCCCTGACCACGTATTCGCCGAGGCTGTCGGCCATCGCCCGGAGCACCCGGCCACCGTTGCGCCTGGCCACCTCCTCGACGAAGGCGGTGAGCCGCTCGTCCTCGGCGAGCATGAAGACATTCAGGGTGGCCCGCCGCCTGGTCATCTTGTCGACCTCGGCCAGCGTGAGCTCGATGGTCTCCGGTGATGGCGGCCAGTCGAACCAGGACTGACCGTCCCGGCGAAGGTGCGCTGTCGGCTCGCCGTCGGTCACGATCATCACCACCGGGTTGTGCTCGGGACGCCGGTCGAGATAGCGCCCGGCAAGCACCAGCGCATGGTGCAGGTTGGTGCCCTGGACCATGTCCCAGCCAAGGCCGGCGAGATCGGTTTCGCGCAGCTCGCGCGCGTAGTTCGAGAACCCGATGACCTGGATCGAGTCCTGCGGGTACCTGGTGCGGACCAGGGCATGCAGGGCGAGGGCCGTCTGCTTGGCGGCGCTCCAGGTGCCGCGCAGCGCCATCGAGTAGGACAAGTCCACCAGCAGGCAGACAGCTGCCGCCGCCCGCCGTTCGGTCTCGCCGACCTCGAAGTCGCTGACGGACAGCCGCACCCGCGGACCGGCCGGCCCGTCCCGGGTGCCGGACCATGCGCGCTGCCCGCCGGGCGACCCGCCAGGATCATCGGACGGCGCGTCAGGGCCGGCCGCAGGCTCAGTGACCGATATCCCGCCCCGCAGCAGCGCGTTCCGTACCGTCGCCGCCGTGTCGATCGCCTGCTCGTCGCCGAAATGCCACGGCCGGGTGCTGCCGGTGTACTCGCCGGCCTGCCCGGCGTCGTGCTGGTCGTGATCCCCGTGACCGCCCTCCGGCAGGTCGGCGAAGACGCGGCGCAGGGCGGTCTCGCCGAGCCTGCGCACCGCCTTAGGCGTCAGCTCCAGCTTCCCTTCGGACCGCTCCAGGTATCCCTGCCGCTCGAGTTCGCGCTCGATCTGGCGGAGCGCCTCCATATCGTCGACCGCCTGCCGGCCGAGCGCGCGCCTGACCGCGTCCTCGTCGACGTCATCGAGCCGCGCGCCGGGGTAGTCCTGCCGCAGCGCGTCCTCGAGCTCGGCGAGGTCAGCGAGCTCGGCGAGCGCCGTGGTCGCGTCGCCAAGGCCAAGCGGTTCCTGGCCGCTCATCTGGTCGCCTGGCCACCCGTCGAGGTCCATGTCCGGCCGGCGGGACCGCAGTGCCTCGGCAAGCCGGGCCATCTCGGCCGCGAGCCCGGCGTCCTCCAGGGTCTGCGACATCAGCCCGGACAGTTCCTGACGCTGTGCCTCGGTGAGCGAGCCGAGCAGCCGCTGCGCCGCGGACATCCGGCGGACCAGCGAGTCGACGAGCTGCTCGAGATTGCCCGGCTGCTCGGGGAACAGATCGCCGAACTCGGCCATGAAGTCGTCGAAGTCCTGCTGGGTGTGGGTGCCGCGGGCGTCGGCGTCCAGCATCGCGTTGAGCCCGGCCATCATGTCCTTGACCCGCTGCATCGCCTCGGGATCGGGCTGCTGCAGGGTCTGCTTCATGCCGCGGAACTGGCTGTCAAGCACCTCCCGGCGGAGCAGGTCCTTCAGCCGCTCGAAGGTCTCCCTGGCCGTGGCCGAGCGCCACTCGTAGTCAGCGAGCTGCCGGATCGCCTGGGCGGTGTCGGCGGGCAGCGCGTCAAGCTCGGCCTCGCGCAGCCTGGCCTCGTCGGCCGGATCGGGGAACAGCTCGGCGCGCTCCTGGCCGATCGCCGTGTCGAGCAGCGCGCGGGCCTGTTCGAGTATCCCGTCAAGGCGGCCCCTGTCGCGGATCTCCCGCTGCCGCTCGCGGACCCGGCGGAGCAGGTCATCGAGGCCCTGATGGCCGGACAGCCCGCGCCGCAGCAGGTCACGCAGTGCACTGGCCGGATCCGAGCCGCCGAGCACCGAGTCCCCGAGCGCGTCCACGGCGCCGCGGACGTCATAGGGCGGCTCAAGCGGGTCGGGCCCGTCGTGATACTGGCCATACCGGTAACCGCTCACCGACTGCTCCCTAGGTGCGGTAGACGGCGCCGCCGTCAATGGTGTCCTTGGACAGCCGCCGCATCAGGTAGAGGCCCTCCAGCGTGAATTCGAGCGCGGCTGCGGCCTCGCCGAATGACTCGCCGCCGTCCATGCCGAGCCGGCCCATGATCTTCGCGAGCCCGGGAACCTCGCCGATCCTGCGCAGCAGGTCAGGCGCGGGAGTCAGGTCGCCAGACTCCACGCTGCGGCCCTCCTCGAATTTAGCCAGCAGGCCGGCCAGGTCGGCGCTGCCCAGCGTGGCACGGAAGGTCTCGGCGATGGCCCGGCGCAGCAGGTGCTCGAGCACCTCCTGCTCCCGGCCCTCCTCGCTGACCTCGAACTCGACCTTGCCGCGGAGCGTGCTCACGATCGAGGGCAGGTCGCAGACCCTGGCCACCGGCTGCGCCTCGCCGCTGATCGCGGCGCGCCGGACCGCCGAGGCGGCGACCGCCTCGGTGGCCGCGATGGCGAATCGCGCGGAGACGCCGGAACGCGCGTCAACCGCCGGCGATGCGCGCACCAGCCGGGTGAACCGCGCGATCACCTGCACGAGATGCCCGGGCACCGCGGCGCCGGGCTCCTCGCCATCCCAGGCAAGCCGTGACTCCTGCCGGATCAGGGCCAGCTCGGCGGCGAGCGATGTCGGGTAGTGCGTGCGGATCTCAGCGCCGAACCGGTCCTTCAGCGGGGTAATGATCCGCCCCCTGTTGGTGTAGTCCTCGGGGTTGGCGCTGGCCACGAGCACGAGATCCAGCGGCAGCCGGAGCGCGTACCCGCGGACGCCGATGTCGCGCTCCTCCAGCACGTTGAGCAGCGCCACCTGGATCCGCTCGGCCAGGTCCGGCAGCTCGTTCAGGCAGAACACGCCCCTGTTCGTCCGTGGCACCAGCCCGAAGTGGATAGTCTCCGGGTCGCCAAGCGTGCGGCCTTCGGCCACCTTGACCGGATCGATGTCGCCGATCAGGTCGCCGACGCTGGTGTCCGGGGTCGCGAGCTTCTCGCCGTACCGGTCGCTGCGATGCCGCCAGCTGATCGCCAGGTCATCGCCGTGGGCGGCGGCCAGGCGGCGGCACCGCGCGCACACCGGGGCATACGGATGATCGTTGATCTCGCAGCCCGTGACGGTCGGCGTCCATTCGTCGAGCAGCCCGGTCAGGGTCCTGATCAGGCGCGTCTTGCCCTGGCCGCGCTCGCCGAGCAGGATCACGTCATGTCCGGCGAGCAGCGAGCGCTCCAGTTGCGGCAGCACGGTCTGGCCGAATCCGATGATCCCGGGAAAGGGATCCTCGCCCGCCCGCAGCCGGGCGAGTAGGTTCTGCCGTATCTCTTGCTTGACCGTGCGGAATTTATGCTCACTGGCTCGCAGCTGCGCCAGCGTCGATGCCGCTGGCCGGACTGACCGGGCCGACTGGCCGGGCGGGTCGGCTATTGACTGGGATTCGCTCTTCGGGTCCACCGTTCGACACTATGTGCATGTTGGCGTGACGCGCACCTCGGGAGGCTGGCCGTGGAGACTGCCCGACCGGCTCTTGCGGTCGACATCGGCGGCACGAAGCTGGCCGCGGGGGTGGCCGAGCCTGGCGGCAGGCTGATCGCCTGGGAGCAGACGCCGACCCGTCGTGACCTGGACGCGGAACAGCTGTGGCGCACCCTGGACGCGCTGATCAGCCGGGCGCTTGACAGCGCGAAGGTCACCGGCGACGCGCAGTCCCTGGCGGGCGTCGGATGCGGCTGCGGCGGCCCGATGGAGTGGCCGTCCGGCCTCGTCTCCCCGCTGAACATCCCCGCATGGCGGGCATTCCCGCTCCGCGGCAGGCTGGTGGAACGTTTCCCCGGGCTGCCGGTCCGGGTGCACAACGACGCGATCTGCATGGCAGCGGGCGAGCACTGGCGTGGCGCCGGGCGGGGCACCAGCAACATGCTCGGCATGGTGGTGTCCACCGGCGTGGGCGGCGGGCTGATCCTCGACGGCGCTCTGTTCGAGGGCACGTCCGGCAACGCTGGGCACATCGGTCACGTGGTGGTCTACCCGGATGACGGGCCCCCGTGCGTCTGCGGCGGTGTCGGCTGCCTGGAGGCGATCGCGCGCGGCCCGGCCCTGGTCGGGTGGGCGCAGCGGCGCGGCTGGCGGCCGGGGCAGGCCGATGCCACGGCGAAGGACCTGGCCGACGATGGCGGGGCTGGTCACCCCGTCGGCGTGGCCGCCATGCGCCGTGCGGGCAAGGCGCTCGGCATCGCGATCGCTTCCGCGATGTACCTGTGCGATCTTGAGGTGGTCTCCGTCGGGGGCGGGCTTTCCCAGGCTGGCGCGCTGGTCTTCGGTCCGCTGGAGGAGGTACTGCGCGCGCACACCAGGATGGAGTTCACCCAGCAGGTTCGGGTGGTGCCCGCCGAGCTAGGCCAGGGCGCCGGCCTGGTCGGCGCCGCCGCGCTGATCTTCGCCGCGGACCGCTACTGGTCCGGCGACTGACCTGGCGAGCCGCCCCGCAGACCGCGGGCCGGGCGCCGGCCGGGCGAGGGCACGGCGACCGGCAAGGCGACCGGCCGGGCGAGGGCAAGGCGACCGGCAAGGCGACCGGCACGGCGAACCCCAGCCGCAGGACGCAGCCGGTAGCTGGCGGCCCAGTGCGACACTGCTGGCATGACGATGACGTCCTGGCAGGCCGGCTTCGACGACGTGGTCGCGGCCAGCGAGATTCTCCGCGACATCATCTTGGTGACGCCGATGCTGCACTCGCGGGTGCTGTCCGAGCGCATCGGCGGACCCGTCTACCTCAAGTGCGAGAACCTGCAGCGCACCGGGTCGTTCAAGGCCAGGGGAGCCTATCTCCGGATCGCCCGGCTTACCGCCGCCGAACGCGCCCGCGGGGTGATTGCGGCCAGCGCGGGCAACCATGCTCAGGGGGTGGCGTTCGCCGCCGCCCTGCTGGGGGCCAAGGCTACGGTCGTGATGCCGGACGGCGCCCCGCTGCCCAAGATCGCGGCGACCAGGTCGTACGGGGCGGAGATCATCTTGCACGGCGCCCGGGTGGAAGACGCGCTCGCGCATGCCATGGCGCTGGCGCAAGAGCAGGAGTCCGTCTTCATCCACCCGTTCGAGCACCCGGATGTCATCGCCGGCCAGGGCACGCTCGGCCTGGAGATCGTCGGGCAGTGCCCAGGGGTGCGCACGATCGTGGTCCCCGTCGGCGGCGGCGGCCTGGCGGCCGGGATCGCGATCGCGGCACGGGGCTCCGATCCTTCGATCCGGGTGGTGGGGGTGCAGGCCGAGGTGGTGGCGCCGTTCCCCGCATCACTCCTGGCCGGCCATCCGGTGCCGGTGGAATCCGCGCCGACGATGGCGGACGGCATCGCGGTCGCCAGGCCGGGGGATCTGGCGTTCGGCATCCTGGCCGAGCTCGCCGAGCGGATCGTCACGGTCTCCGAGGAGGCCCTGTCCCGGGCGCTGCTGCTCTGCCTGGAACGAGCCAAGCAGGTCGTGGAACCGGCCGGGGCAGCCGGTGTCGCGGCGCTGCTCGATGACCCGCGGTCGGTCGAACCGCCGGTGGTGGCCGTGCTGTCCGGCGGCAACATCGATCCGCTGCTGCTGGCCAAGGTGCTACGGCATGGCCTGTCGGCCGCCGGGCGCTACCTGACGTTCCGCTGCCGGCTGCCGGACCGCCCCGGCGCGCTCGCGACCCTGCTCGCCGAGCTGGCCGACCTTGGCGCCAACGTCCTCGACGTGGTGCACGCCCGGTTCACTCCGCACCTGCGGGTGGATGAGGTGGAGGTCCAGCTGCAGGTGGAGACCCGCGGCCCCGGGCACTGCGACGGGGTGATCGGCCAGCTGCGCAAGTCCGGCTACACGCTGATTTTCAGCTGACCCGGCGAACTTGTGCAGATCGCCTTATTTCCTGAACGGACCGGAACCGGCCGGTCCCGCCCTGCTGGCCACCCTGCTGCCCGGGGGACTCACCAGGGGCGCTGCTGCGGGGCGGCGGTCGGCGGCGGGACGCTGGTCTTGACGACGACGGTCCCGCTGCCCGGGGGGACTCACCAGGGGCGCTGCTGCGGGGCGGCGGTCGGCGGCGGGACGCTGGTCTTGACGACGACGGTGCTCAACGCCTTGTCATGCAGGCACTGCCGGCGCGGATCCCAGAGCAGCCACAGGTCGTCAAGCAAGCCGAAGATCCCGCCGGCCAGCGGGACGGCAGGCGCGAGGACGGACACGACGGCCCGGCCCGCCGCGGTGCCCCCGCTGATCTTCGATCGCCCGTCAGCAGTGACCACCATGGTGCCGAGCGCCCGCTTGCCGAGGGTCTGCCCCCACCTGGCGTGCTGGAGCCAGTCGTAGCAGAAGGAGATCGCGACGGTGAGGACGAGCAGCAGCAGGATGTCGCGGAGCAGGACGGTGCCCGCCTGGCTGATTGCGGCCTGCGCGGCGGGCGTGCTGCTGTCGGGGAACTGGACCGTGATCTGCCGGAGCCGGTGAATCTCCGCCAGCCCGGCCGGGATCCACGCCACGGCGGTGAGCGCGAACAGCACGATCCCGTCGATGAACCGGGCCAGCAGGCGCTGCCACCATTCCGCCAGGCTCGGATCCCTGCCCTGGTAGGCGCTGGGCTGATAGCCGCCTGCCGGGGCCGGATAGGCCTGGTAGGGCGAACCGTACGGTTGCTGGGCCAGCTGGCCGTACGGCGGCTGGCCGTAGCCCGGCTGGGCTGGCTGGCCAAAGGGCGGCGGGGGCTGCTCGGTGTAGGGCGGCACCGGTGCGGGCTGAGTGTAGGGCCGGTACGGGACGCCATGGGGCTGCTGCCCGGCGGGCCCGGCGGGGCCGTAGGGATCCTGGCCGGGCGGCGGCTCTTTATATGCGCCGTCATAGGGTGCTTCGCCCGGGTCCTGCGGTGGCTGGGTCACCCGGCTATGATGCCCTACTCCGGATTGACCTGCTCATTTATCGGGATGTCAGGCAATGAAGTCACAGGTCTGGCCAGGCGGCATGGCTGCCAATGGCTCGCTATCAGAGGTTCCCGCGGCGGGCCTGCTCCCGCTCAATGGCCTCGAAGAGCGCCTTGAAGTTGCCCTTGCCGAATCCCTGCGACCCGTGCCTTTCGATGAGCTCGAAGAACACGGTCGGCCGGTCCTGCACCGGCTGGGTGAAGATCTGCAGCAGGTACCCGTCCTCGTCCCGGTCGGCCAGGATCCTGAGCGCCCTGAGGTCGTCTACCGGGACGCGGGTCTGGCCTGCCCATTCGCCCAGCGTGTCGTAGTAGCTGGCCGGGGTGTCGAGGAACTCGACGCCGGCCGTGCGCATGGCGCGGACGCTGGCCACGATGTCGTCGGTGCACAGGGCGATGTGCTGCACGCCGGGCCCGCCGTAGAACTGCAGGTACTCGTCGATCTGCGACTTCTTCTGGCCGACCGCCGGCTCGTTGATCGGGAACTTGACCTTGCGGCTGCCGTCCGCGACTACCTTGCTCATCAGCGCGGAGTACTCGGTCGCGATATCGTCGCCGACGAACTCCTTCATGTTCGTGAATCCCATGACCCGGTGATAGAAGCCCACCCATTGATCCATCATGCCGAGTTCGACATTGCCGACGCAGTGGTCGATCTCGGTGAAGAAGGGCCTGGCCGGCGGAGTGATGAGCGGCTCAGCTGCCACGTAGCCAGGCAGGTAAGGGCCGGAATAGCCGGCTCGCTCGACCAGGGTGTGCCTGGTGTCGCCATAGGTCGCGATCGAGGCAAGCACGACCTTGCCGCTGGCGTCCTCGACGATCCTGGGCTCGTCCAGGCCCCGGGCGCCGCGGGCGACGGCGTGGGTGTAGGCGGCCTCCGCCGACGGCACGCCGATCGCAAGGTCAATGACGCCGTCGCCGTGCGCGGCCACGTGCCTGGCCAGGGCGGTTCTTGCCCGGACGGGACCGCGGAACACGAACCGCGCCGTGCCCGACTCCAGCACGTAGGCGGCCTCGTCCCGGCAGCCAGTCTCCGGGCCGCGGTAGGCGACGCACCGCATGCCGAAGGCGGCCGAGTAGAAGTAAGCCGCCTGCCGGGCGTTCCCCACGGCGAATACGACGGCGTCCATGCCGTTGACCGGGAAGTCAGCGGAACCGGTCATCGGGTCAGTCTCAGGCGTAGCTGTCACCGTGCACGCTCCGTTGCGGAAGTAACGACCAGTGCTTGCAGCATCGAACAGCTGAGGCAAGATGCGCAACACCTGTGCTCAGAGCTGAACATATTGTATAGATAAGATGCCGAAATGGCGGTGCTATTGTGCACCTGTCCTAGGAGATTGACCATGATCGACGAACTCGACGCGCGGCTTATCGGGCTGCTCGCCGCCGAGCCGAGGGTCGGCGTGCTTGAAGCGTCGAGGCGGCTCGGCGTTGCCCGCGGGACGGTCCAGGCGCGGCTCGACCGGCTGCAGGCGCGCGGCGTGATCACCGGCTATGGCCCCGATATCGATCCTGCCGCGCTCGGCCACGGGGTCACCGCCTTCGTCACACTGGAAATCCGCCAGGCCGGCGGGCACGACCCAGTTGCCAACGGCCTCATGTCGATCGCCGAGGTGCTGGAGGTGCACACGATCACCGGCCCCGGCGACATGCTCTGCCGGGTGGTCGCCAGGACGAACGCCGACCTGCAGCGGGTCATCGACGCCATCGTCGACGTCCCCGGGGTGCTGCGGGCGTCAACCGTGATCGTGCTTGACACGCCCGTGCGTTACCGCGTGCTGCCGCTCGTTCGTGCCACGGCGGCCGGCGGCCGCTAGCCAGGGGCGGCCTGGCGGCGGCGCCGGGCCGGCCAGGCCGGCGTTATCCGCGGTCGGCCGCCGGCCCGCCGCATTGAGTCCATGATCCCGGGGATTTCTCAGTCGTATTGACTGAGAAATCCCCGGGATCATGGACTAAGCCGGGGCGCAGCTGGGCCAGCCGGGACCAGCCCATGCCAGTGGGGCCAGCCGGGGCCAGCCGGGGCCAGCCCCTGACAAGGGTCAGCAGCGTTGCCGAAATGACGCCCCCGGCTACCGCACCAGGGCCCGTCGTCCCCGCTGCCCGGAGGAGGCGGGGTAGCGCCTGTCCCGGGGAGCCCGGCGTTATCCGGCTGCGCGTCCGGCCGCGGGACCGCCCTCGGCGATGTCCCTGGCGATGCCGAGCACCGCGGTGCACAGTTCGGCCCGGTCGGGGACCTGGTCGGCGAAGAACATCCAGCCGACGCTGACGCCGCCGAGCGCCATGGCCGCGCGGAGCCGCTCCTCCAGCGGGGCAGCAGGGCCGGTGAGCAGTTCGATGAGCGCGCCCATCCGCTCGCGGAACAGCTCACCGCGGTTCTTGGCGGTGGCGAGGCTGTTCACCGCGGCCTGGTTCTGGTGCAGCATCCGGAATACCTCGTCGCCCTCGGCGACGATGCCGACATAGCGGCTGAGAATCTCGCTGCGGATGCCGGGCGACGCTGGCTGGGTCCTCGCCCAGGCGATCAGCGCGTCGATCTGGCCGAAGTAGTCCTCGACGAGGCTGCGGACGATGTCTTCCTTAGACTTGAAGTGGTAGTACAGCGCCGCCTTGGTGACGTCGAGCCGCTCGGCGATCTCGCGCAGCGACGTCTTCTCGTAACCCTGCTCGGCGAACAGCGCGACGGCGACCTCCTGGATGCGCGCCCTGGTGTCACTGCGGCCGCGTGCATCGTGCGGCCCAGGTCCGGGTGCCTCGTGCCGCGCCGGGACTGCCGTGCTCGCCGCGGGCACCGGCGCCGCCTGGCCGCGTACTGGCTGGTGGTCGTTAGCAATCTGGCGGGCGCGCGCTGCGTCGGGGAGGCGCGCTGCCTGCCGGCCGGCGGCGGTCGCCGGGTCGTGCATCGTCTCGCTCATGTCAGCTGTGCCGCGTCTCAGGACGGTGGCTGCCAATTTACTTGACGGCCGGTTAGTTGGGAGTTTAGCCTGCTCTGCGAAAGATGCTAGCCGGTCGGCAGGTAGGTTTCGGGGAAACTGGGGCGCAGGACCGGCCGAGTCATGCCGTTCGAGGGAGTCGGATCATGGCGGAAGCGCAGTCGGTATCGGCGCCGGATGAGCAGGCCGCTGCCCTCCGGCGTGAGATCAAGATCGTGCTGCCGGGCCTGCTGCTCGCGATCCTGCTCGCCATGCTGGACCAGCTGATCGTCGGCACCGCGCTGCCGCGCATCGTCGGCGACCTCGGCGGGGTCGCGCACCTGTCCTGGGTGGTGACCGCGTACGTGCTCGCATCGACCGTCACCACGCCGCTGTACGGCAAGCTCGGCGACCTCTATGGGCGCAAGAAACTGTTCATGGCCGCGATCGTGATCTTCCTGACCGGGTCGGCGCTGTCCGGCCTGGCGCAGTCGATGACGCAGCTGATCGGGTTCCGCGCGCTGCAGGGGCTGGGTGCCGGCGGGCTCATGGTCGGCGCGATGGCGATCCTCGGTGAGCTGGTGTCGCCGCGCGAGCGCGGCAAGTACATGGGCTACATCATGGCCGTGATGATGGTCGCCACGATCGGCGGGCCGCTGGCCGGCGGTTTCATCACGGACCACCTTTCCTGGCGATGGGTCTTCTACATCAACTTGCCCATCGGCGGTGTCACTCTTGTCTACCTGGCCAGGGTCCTCAGGCTGCCGGCCAGCCGGATGGCGCACAAGATCGACTACATGGGCGCCGGGCTGCTCGGCCTGGCGGCGACGGCGATCGTGCTTGTTTCGACCTGGGGCGGTACGGAGTATCCGTGGGGATCCGGGCGGATCATCAGCATCGCCGTACTCGCGCTGGCTGCCACGGTGGCGTTCGTGCTGGTCGAGGCCCGGGCAGCCGAGCCGATCCTGCCGCTGCACCTGTTCCGCAACCGGAATTTCTCGCTGGTGGCCGGGCTCAGCTTCCTGGTCGGCCTGGCGATGTTCGGCGCGATCACCTTCCTGCCGCTGTACCAGCAGACCGTGCAGGGCGCGTCGGCGACGGCCAGCGGCCTGCTGCTGACCCCGATGATGGTCGGGGTGATGGTGACCTCGATCGTCGCCGGCCAGATCACCAGCCGCACCGGCCGCTACAAGATGCTGCCGATCGTCGGCTCGGTCGGCATGGGCGGTGGCATGTACCTGCTGTCGCTGCTCGGCGCGGCGACCACCCGGGTGAACTCCGGGCTGTTCTTCGTGGTGCTCGGCCTCGGCATGGGCCTGCTCATGCAGACGACCTCTTTGATGGCGCAGAACAGCGTCGAGCTGAAGGACATCGGCGTAGCCAGCAGCTCGCGGTTGTTCTTCCAGCAGATCGGGGGATCGATCGGGGTCTCGGTGTTCGGCGCGATCTTCGCCCGGCGGCTGACGGACTCACTCAGCGCGCGGCTGCCCGGCGCGCACATTCACGCCTCTGGCGGCCAGCTCAACCCGGCGACGGTGGCCGCGCTGCCGCCCGCGGTGCGTCAAGGGGTGTTCTTCGCGATCGCGCATGCTATCGACGGCGTTTTCATCTGGGCTGTCCCGGCCATGGCTGCCGCGTTCGTGGTGGCCCTGTTCATCAAGGAGATCCCGCTGCGCGGCAAGGCCGAAACCCCGGGCGAAGCTGCTGCCGCCTCGCCCGAGCTTGTGCACTGACGTGGTCGGCCAGTCCCGGCCCGGCAGCCGGCCCGGGACCTGAGCGGCGGGCTGGTGCTGGGCCTGGTCCTGGGGCCTGGCGCGGGGCCGGGGCGCGCGGGCCTGGCGCGGGGCCGGGGCGCGCGGGCCGGGCGCAGCCCGGGCCGGACGGATGACGATCAATGCCGGCCGGCGAGGTCGCGGCGCCGGATGGGCCGCGGGCTGGGTCACATCCCGCCGTACGGGACCGCCTCAAGGATCTCGACGGAGGCCGCACGGCCGTTCGGCAGGGTGTAGGTGGCCGTCTCGCCAACCTTCTTGCCCGCGATGGCGCTGCCCAGCGGCGACCGCGGCGAGTACACGTCGATCGGCGCGCCGCTCTCCTCGCGGGACGCGAGCAGGAACGTCACCTCGTCCTCGTCGCCCTGGAACCGGATCGTCACCGTCATGCCCGGACCGACCACGCCATCCGTGCGCGGCGGCTCGCCGACCCGCGAGTTGTCGAGGATGTGCTGCAGCTGGTGGATGCGGGCCTCCTGCTTGCCCTGCTCCTCCTTCGCCGCGTGGTAGCCGCCGTTCTCGCGCAGGTCCCCCTCGTCTCTGGCCGACTCGATCTTCTTGGCGATCTCGATACGGCCCGGCCCGGAGAGGTGGTCCAGCTCAGACTTGAGCCGGTCGTACGCCTCCTGAGTGAGCCAGGTGACGGTGTCGTCGCGCGTCTCGGTCACGGGTACTCCTCGCGTGCGGAGCGGACAGGGCGTCCGCCGGGCCCAGGTAGGGCCCTTGGGGGTAATCCTTCGAGCGTACACACGTCAACAAATCCCAGGTCTGGGCCATGATGATCTTGCAGATCCGGTGTTGCTGGCGTTTTTGCCGCAGTATGGCGATTGTGCAGCATGGACATGTGGTTGGTAAGAGAGCGTAAAGGACGATTCACGGCGGTGTACAGGACGTCGGCCGTCCTGCAGGCAGCCGGCCGGCGTCTCAGCACTCGTCAGCCGGCCGGAGCACCGGCCGGAGCACCGGCCGGAGGACATTGTGCCTGGCGGCGCACAGGGCCATTCCTGCGGCACGCGGAGCCGTGGCTCCCCGCCGGTCGTTAAGGCTACCGTGAGCGGCCCGGGTACGGGGCGCCTGGACGGGTTGCTGATGTCATATCTGCCCGCCCGGATCTGCGTGCCCTTGCCGGGATCAGGATCTGGGCCCGCCGCACCTGCTGCCCTGTCCGCACTGCCGGGCTGAGGACGCCGGCCGGTCCGGCCCGGCAATCGCGGTCATACCGCCCAGCTCGCATTCCCCGGGCCACGCGGCTCGGGGAATGCGTGCGCGCGGCTGCCTTGTTGTCCTGCACAATGACCTCTTGGCGTCGACCTCCTGGCGTCGTCGCATCGTGGCGGCCGCCAGGATGCGCAGGCGATCCGGTGACCCCGCGCCGAGCCGGTTCTGTTCGTCATCAAGCTACCGAAGGGACTCTCTTGTCTGCCGTGACCACTGATCCAGCTGGCAAGGCTGCTCGTCAGGAAAGCACAGCGGCCGACGAGCCAGGGTGCTCGTGCGCTGAGCCGCTCCGCCTGATGGCGGTGCACGCACATCCGGACGACGAGTCGAGTAAGGGCGCTGCGACGATGGCGCGCTACGCCCGTGAGAATGTCGATGTCCTGGTCTGTACGCTGACTGGCGGCGAGCGGGGCGACATCCTGAACAAGGCGATGGAGCGGCCGGAGATCCGGTCTGATCTTGCCCGGGTCCGGCGCGCCGAAATGGACCGTGCCAGGGAGATTCTCGGCGTGCAGCAGCGCTTCCTCGGATTCATCGACTCCGGCCTCCCGGAAGGGGACCCGCTGCCCCCGCTGCCGGACGGCTGCTTCGCCCTGCAGCCCCTAGATGTTGCGGCGGCGCCCCTGGTGCAGGCGGTGCGTGAGTTCCGGCCGCACGTGATGCTTACCTACGACGAGTCTGGCGGGTACCCGCACCCTGATCACGTGAAGACTCATCAGGTATCCGTGGAGGCATTCGAGGCTGCAGCGGATCCCGACCGTTATGCCGCCTGCGGCGAGCCGTGGCAGCCGCTCAAGCTCTACTACTTCGTTAGCTTCCACCGGGCCCGGTTCACGGCGCTGCACGAGGAAATGGTGCGGCGCGGGCTGGAGTCGCCGTTCACCGAGCGGCTGACCAGACTCGACGACGAGAGCGACGGAAGGGGGGAGTGGGAGATCACCACCAGGGTGCCCTGCGGCGACTACTTCGAGATCCGGGACCGGGCGCTGATTGCCCATGCCACCCAGATCGACCCGGAGAGTTCCTGGTTTGCCTGCCCGCAGGATGCTCAACGGGCAGCGTGGCCTACTGAGGATTATCATCTGGCCAGATCGCTGGTGGATACTGAGAAGCCGGAAGACGACCTGTTCGCGGGAGTCAGAGAAAGGGTGAGCCTCTGATGCACCTCGCCGGAGCCTCGGCGGCGAGCCAGGCCGCGCCTGGAGTCCTTGGCTTCCTTGTCGTGGCGGGGATGGGCGTTGCCCTGTACTTCCTCTTCCGTTCGATGACCAAGCACCTCAGGAAGGTCGCTGTCGATCCCCGTCAAGATCATGTTGCGGTCGGCGGCCCGGCGGTCAGCGGCCCGGCGGTCAGCGGCCCGGCGTCCGGCGGCCCGGCGTCCGGCGGCCCGGCCTCCGGCGGCCCGGCCGGCAGCGCCGCTACCAGCGGCGTGGCTACCGGCGACAGCGCTAGTGACCGCCTGGCGAACGGCGGCGCGGGGGGCTCTGGCAGCGGCTCCTGACCGGGCGTGGCGGCCTGCGGCGTATTCCGTGGCACGCGCGTCGGTGACAGCCTGGCGGACGGTGGCGCGGGGGCTCTGGCACCGGCTCCTGACCGGGCGCTGGCCTGCGGCGTATTCCGCGGCACGCATCGGTGACAGCCTGGCGAACGGCGGCGCGGGGGGCCTGGCACCGGCTTCTGACGGGACGCGGCGGGCCCGCGGCGTATTTCCGGCGCGATTCCCGGTATCGCGGCGACGCTGCGTCGGCTGGCGGCGGCGTTTCACTGCATGCCGCCTGGGTCTCTACCTACACGGATGCCGGGGTTTACCTGCCCGGCGCCCGGGGGCCGGCCGGAGTTCGCGGTCCCCGGGCCCGCTGCTGCTCGCCCTCCAGGAGCAGGCCATAAGCCATCAGGATTTCTCCCGGCACCGGATACCAGTCGCGCTCTGGGAGGCGGCTGAACCCGGCTTGCTCATACAGGCGCTGGGCCGCATGCATGTCTGGCTTGGTGCACAGCACCAGGTGCCGTATGCCCTCGCTGACAGCCAGCTTGATGACCGCTCGCAGGAGCGCGCGGCCGGTTCCCTTACGCTGACCGTCGGGGGCTACTGCGAGCGCCCTGACCTCAGCCTCATCTGGTCCGCGTACTACTTGTCCAGCCTGTGGCCAGTGCTGCAGCATGATCGTTCCGAGAATCCGGCCGTCATGCACGGCGACCAGGATCTGGCCGTCGCCGGCGGATCCGAGGCCGCGCAGGGTGGCTGCGTATGCGGAGGTGGCCGAAAGGAATCCGTCGGCCTGGTAGGCGGTCACCCGGAGATCGCCGACCATAGCGAGTTCGCCGGGAAGCGCGGCACGAATAGTCACGTCGGAGCCAACCAGAGCGGCACCGGAGAAGATTCCTGCCCGGCGTCCGATGCGGGCGACTGCACGTTACCTTCCACGGTGGCAGGGTTGTCTCGATAGCGTGGCACGCGGCAATGCTGCGGTTGGACTCCACTAGGTGACAGCGGCGGAGTCCGAGCGGCCTGGGGTAAGGATGGTCCCTGGCCGACCAGACGCCGGAGCCTGGCCGTTACCTGCGGGGCGGGTGCCAGCGGCATGATAGGTAGGAGCCGGGCCGACGCCAGGGACCCGGGCGGAGCCAGGCCAGGCCGCTCGAGCCAGGCCAGGCGCGGCTCAAGCGAGGCCGGGCCGGCTGGAGCCAGGCCGGGCGGCTGGAGCCAGGCGGCGTGACGGAGGGAGCAGCCAGTGACCATACGAGATGCCGTTCCCGGGGTGCCGGCCGCCGGCGTGCCGGACGAGGCGTTCCTGCTGGACGTGCGCGAGCACGACGAGTGGGACGCGGGTCACGCGCCTGGCGCTCAGCACATACCGCTCGGCCAGCTTGGTGCCCGCAGTGCCGAGATCCCGAGGGACGCGGCGGTCTACGTGATCTGCCGGTCCGGCGTGCGGTCGGCGCGTGTCACCCAGGCCCTGGTCGGCGCGGGCTGGCAGGCCTTCAATGTCGATGACGGAATGCATGGCTGGGAGGCCGCAGGCCGCCCGATGATTACCGACTCGGGCGCACAGCCATTCGTGGCGTGACGGTCCTGGCGGCCGGCCCGAACCACTGCTCTCCCGGCCGTTTGCCGGGCGTCGTTCCGGCCGCATTGGGCTCGGCTCT